>Ga0207115_1037_pt1 | contig 19056 bp, 14 predicted proteins | sample Alteio_BWMinHeat_46_FD_153536 | JGI IMG/M metagenome (GOLD analysis project Ga0207115, IMG submission 153536) | Enriched cells from forest soil in Barre Woods Harvard Forest LTER site, Petersham, Massachusetts, United States -... | ecosystem: Environmental > Terrestrial > Soil > Temperate forest >...
GACAGTTTTCGCCTGCTTTGGCCGAGTTCGGTCCTTCACATCCCGTGACACCGGGTTGTCGATGTCGAGTGCCCGGTGTGCGGCAAGCTAGTTTCGCTCATCGCTGGGTTTTTAGTGCGAGACGTGGGCGGAAGAGAATTGCGTACGGGAGTTGTACAGCGGTTGGCGTGAACAGGTGGAAGCTTGGCGTAATGGTTAAATACGGCCCGGCGAAGTTCGAGCAGCTGAGGCAGCAAACTGCCCCCCGTCATTTTGGTTTCTTTTTCCTCGCTTTGTTTGTGGGCCTTTGCACAGGGGGCTGTTCTTCTGGAGGTTTGGTGGGCGGGACTTCCAACTTCATGCTGACCATCGAGAATTTCTCTTCGAAGATTTTGTCTATCAATCTATCGTTGACGACCGTTGCTGCAGTACGAATTGCGAATAGGCGCCGTCGCAAGAAGCTGAAGAACGTACCGATTCCAACGGTAACAACCAAACTGAAATGTATTCCTCCCAGAACTCTCAATGCAATTGTCTTTGGCAACTCTTCGGCAAACAGAGGGATAAACAAGGAAGCGACCAGGGAGTCGGTCCAGGAATAGGGGATTCCAGTCACCCTTGCGAGTCCGAAGTACGCGAAAGAGAATTGCAAAGCGATATAGACGTAGATCGCCCCGAACGAAACAGCCCCCAAGACCCAGGCCCATCTCGACACGAGATATTCGTCTCTCAAAAGGCCAGTGATCATTTTCCAGGCCTTGACTTCGTTCCATCTGTTTTTCAATTCTGGTGAAGGCGTTGCATCGGGCGTGAAGGCATTAATTGCGTCCACGGCCTTTCCAACAATCTCGAACATCGTCGCTATAGCTCTCTTCATGAACGGGTCGAAGAAGAGCATTACTTTCAACAGGCCGAACATGCGACGTGCGAGATGCACCATAAGAACAACCAGGCACACCCAAACAATTTGAATATGGGTCGCGCTGAGCAATAAAATGCACCACAGAAACGTAAACCTTCGAAATGGTCGGAGCAAGAAGTTTAAGACTTCCTTCGCTCTCTCCTTGGCTCCCGGCTTGGCGGGTGCTGTCGTGGGAGTTGAAGAAGGAGCAGGCAACGCCTTCTGGTCAACTATCAAAGTGTTTATGGATTGATATGCTTGGGCTTTGAACCACCGATTAAGCGCCCGGAGTGCGCGAAAGGACCAATACAGAAATTTCCAGAACAGGACAAAAGGAAACGCATAGATGTATAGCAAGCTGCGAAATGGCTTCCAAAACCCCGAGCCTGACGCAAAAGAGAAAATGACCAGGAGCGCGAGAAGAATCGTCTCTGATATGGTGAGGCGGAGATATTGCGCGCATCTGGCGGCAAAGGTTGACTGAACATTTAAGATGAATAGAGCGTGCGACCAGATAAAGACCGCGAGAAGAAACGTGGTGATTTTTCGAATGTTCTCGGAAAGTGCAATCATCTATGAGGTTACCAATCTCGTCGAAGTTTATCATTCACGGTAAGATCATGCTTGTGAAACGATGAAACGGAAGTCGGGAGGCTAGGTTGAGAAAACCACTCTTGCTAGTCGCTGCGCTTTGCCTTGCCGGATGTTCGGATAAGAACGAGAAGCTTCGGCAGAAAGAATCTCAAACAAAACTGATTTACTTTGGCTTTGACAACCATTCGGAGACACAAGCCGATGTCCTGAACCTGGCGGGCGTTTGGGCCCAGGAAAGCACGATATGCAAACATTGGCGAGGGACGATGAGCGAAAAAGAAGCCGATTACAGAGTGCTATTCGGAGACACAACCGTAACGATAGTTGGCCGCCGTGGTGAAATTCTTTACGCAGGCGGTCAAGGTCCTTTGTATCTGCCGCATGGCAATCCGGATGGAAGTGGAATTAACGTTTGCAAGCTTACGGGAGGATGAAGTAGTTCGGGTAGACGTTGCGTCCATCTCAATCTGTTTCTTTTTCCCTTCCACCCCAGTCAACGCCCTTGAACACCTGATCACCGCGCCATCGCTCGGACGGACCATGAACAGTCTGTCGCGCAGTTCGCGCCATGACCGTACGGGATTCGTGCGGTGTGCGGACAATCTCGATATTTCAATTCGAAGAATAGTGGACGACCGGGGATGGTGTTCTCTGCCATGAGAGACCTCGATTGGATTTGGCAGAGAAGGGAAGGACAGTTTAACAAAAAGAGAATGCGCAGGGTTCGTGTTAGAATCCGGGCAAGTACGGAGGTGGTTATGGGACTTTCCCGAGAAATCCACCGCCAGTGAGGCTTTTCGTGAATAGTTATTTCGACCAGAAAAGGAGACGACCCTGTCCACCAGACGCTTTACGAACTATTGCCTGTTAGCAATCGTTGTCCTTCTCGCTTGGAACGCAATTCGGCCAATAACACAAACCGTTCACGCTGACTCAGCCGCTGCGTACAAAGTCGTTTCGTTTGGTACGGGCGGTACGGCGGCCCAGGCCGAAGAATCACTGAATAAAATGGGACAACAAGGGTGGGTGTACGTTAATTGCATAGAAGACAAAATGTGTGTTTTCCAGAGAGCAAAATGATCTTCGTCCGTAACCATTCTTAATCTGAATCGCGTTTCTGCGCCGGGTACCTACACAGCAGTGGAGATGGGCCTGGGCGGTTCGGGGATGCTGACAGTCGAACGGTCTCCATTCGTGGCCTCTGCACTCGAAGGGGGTTTTGGTTTCTCGTCCTTATCCTTCTTGTCCTTTTTATCGTTTTTGTCGCTTTTGTCCTTTTTGTCAGGCTTATTCTTTTTTGCCGGGTATTTGCTTGGCGCTCCACCACCACCATTGGGTTTGTCCTCTTTGGGTTTCTGGTCCTGTTGGTCCTGGAACAACAAAGCACACGTTGACATTCCGGGCGTGCAAAGGTTGAGGGTCACGACGATTACGAGTATCAACAACCAATTTCTGGTCTTCCTGGTCATTAGCGTGGGGCCTCCTTTTGCATTGTAGGCGCTGAGCCTTCTATGGGTACCTGGTTTTGTATCGCTGCTGTAGGTCGTGGCTGCGCTTGAGCTGGTGCGACTTGGGTATGGGTCCTGGGCTCGGACACGACCAACACATATCTCCAAAGAATTGCGATAAGACTGGGTGGCCACAAAACTAGGTAGTATCCCCACTGCATCACCACCAGGTCGTATAATAGAACCCAGACAACTACTGTGGCCAGAATTGCAAGGCCCAAGGCACGGTGCGGATGACCCGTCGAGATTCTGAAGATGATTTCAATTAATGCAAGCCAAGCAAGGGCTACTGAGAAACTCAGCCAGCCCTGAACAGGCTTTAGGAACCTCGAATCCAAGATTGACTCGATATAGTTCGCCTGCAATACCGCGCCAGGAACCACACCTACGATGCTGTCATGGCGGTCGAGGTCGGGAGCGTCCTTTCCAATGACGACAACGCGATGTTCCAGTTGTGCCAGAACTGGGTGGGCATCTGTTGAATGACACTTCTTCTTTGAATCTACGTATGGTTGCGTGGAGTTGCCCAGAATATCGGATGAAGAAAAACACCGAATGTCAGACTCAGTAAGAAAGCTTGTTAGAGGATCTCGACCCTTGTCCTGAAATTTGTGGATTTCAAGGAGCACTCTTGGGTCCGGCAAATATGCATCTGCGACGGCGACTGGAAAAGTATCCGTCATCGACGGCTTTTCATGTCCGACGCTGGCCAGTGAACGGTAAGCCGACCAACTAAGTGGGATCTTTCGAGAGTCTTCGTTGAGTGTGTACAAGCCATAGCTGACCTTCGTGTCTGTGGAATCAAATTTATCTGATGGTTCGATTATGACTTCAGTGTCCTTGAAGCCCGAGCCTCTAAGAACTGCGAGTTTCTCCGGCAACTCCTCTAAGGAAGAGGCGTCGAGAGTCTTTTCTGCAATTACAATTTGAATAGTCTTAGAGACATCGGCAATGGCGGACCGCAGTTCGGCAGTGCCGTGATATACGTCGGTTGCGTCAGGGCAGGTCCCGAGACCGAACACAAAGTCCAACGCAATTATCGCCGGACGACCATCGCGAATTCTAGAGATGACGTTCGCTAAATACTTTCTCTGAAGGCAGTAATTATTCTTGATGGCCTCGGGCACATTGTCATCAAGGAGAACCAAGGCAACATAGTTGTTTCGAGGCTTTCTGGAACCAAAGGTCACAGCCTTTTGGTACAAAATGCTGGCAGCGTTTAGACGGCTTAGGGACTGATGCCCTCGGATGATCTCAGGAAGGTTATCGAGAACGAAGAATGCCGAGACTGTAGCGACGTACCCGAGGATGACGGGCACGATTTTTGCAGGGAGCCGCATCGACTACGCCTCGAAATCGACAAACATAGGTCGAACCTGGGCAAGTGTTAATGCTTTGAGAACGTGCTATACATCAGGATTTAGTCGAAGTCAAGACAGCCCGTCAGAACTTGAGTTACAGCCCTACTACAGATCATCACGGGCCTCTGTTGCAAATTCCCGTCAGAGTCGTCGGAGTCACCGCCTATTCGTACTTACTTTCGTGTGGTACGTTCCCATAGGAGGACTCATGGATATTCGGGCGGCAATCAAGCGAGAAGAGAAGAAGCTAGAAAAACAGTTAACCAAGCTACATCACCAATTGGCTGGAGTCCGAGCGGCGGCGCAGGCGTTGGGCAAGTCGGCAGGCCGAGATATCACTAAAGCGAAGAAACGTGTGATGTCTGCTGCTGCAAGAGCGAAGATTGGGAGAGCTGCGAAGAAGCGGTGGGCTAAGTTTGGGAAGGAAGCGAAGAGGTGGCGGGCCCAACTGAACGTCGTTCCGAATCCTCCAGACCACCTCTGAGAGGTGAGGAACCTGCTCGCAGCGACGCAAGGCATTCCGACGCTTCCCCCTCCCCCCCAACTCTTTGCACAATTCACTTGCTATTGGCCATTTCCGTCATAATCTTTTGAAACAATATGCCTTGACAAGTACTCCCCCTCACTCTATCTTCCCTCGCACCGTCTCCCGTTCGGACGGCACTCCCCTCCACGCCCAATCTCGGCCCGGCCCGTGGACCCTCTCGGAGGCTCTATGCACCTTCCGCGCTCGCTTGACTCTGACACAGCCTCTCTTGCCCGGCGTGCTCGTCTAGCTTTTTTCCTTCTGCTGTTCGCAGCGTGCACGGCCACAGCGCAGCAGGACCCGGACCCTCCATCGGGGATCCGACCTTACGGAAACTACCAGGGCGGGAACATTGATAGCATCAGTACGACCGGTGGCAGCCTTACCGTCGACATCCCGCTCATCTCTTATCCGCAGCGAAGTGGCAAGCTCAAACTAGACTTTTCGGTGCATTACGAGAATCGCGGCGCTTATGCCGTATGTCACACTATTCCTGTTCTTGGGGGACCACCACAGTGTCTATGGCTCTGGTACGGGCGCGGACGCGGCTTTCAAATCATTGACCAGAACAACGTATCCACATTCGCAACGCAATACAACGACCAAAAATACGATACACATGGAAACCCGGTCGACCACCTATACAACGTCTGGACGGCCGTGGAAGCCAACGGTGCGGCTCACCAGATGGGAGTGGTCGGCGCGGGGCTGGAATCTCTGGATGCCACAGCTTTCCACATCGACCCTACCACGTTTATCCTAACGGACACTCAGGGAATACGTTATACGCGGACGAATCAACCTAACTGTGCCCCTGGTCTCGGACAGGCGACCCGAATTGCGACCGATCTACTTTGCGTTTCCCCGTTGCGGGAAGATCCCAACGGGAACCAGATTACATTTTCTGCGAACTCTGGCTGGACGGATACCATGGGAAGAGCGGTCCCCTTGCCGGCGTCCACACAGGATTTCAGCGGTTGCACTGGTCCGCTGACAGTTGATTTAGCGCAGATATGGAACCTACCCGGGGTCAACGGGGGCACTTACCCGGTAAAGTTCTGCTACTCGACCATACCGACTATGGTGGGAAATAATTCCGTACCCGGAAATTATACCGTCAATGTGGAGACCTTGCAGAGCATCGTTTTGCCCAACGGAACGGCTTGGACATTCCAGTACAGCAGCCAAGATCACCTGGCAAATTTGACCCAAATCGCTTTTCCCACGAGCGGCACGCTATCCTATGTCTGGACCGACGCGTCATGCAGCGCTAACGTCAGTGTTCCGCAAACAAATCCCGTAGTTGCGACTCGCACAGTGGATCCGCACGACGGGACCACTCCCGCGACATGGAATTACAATTACACATGCAATCGGAACGCAAATCCCGGCACTGAAACCACGGTAGTCACGGATCCGGCGGGCAATGACGTGGTGCACACGTCCACCCTACTCGCGGGGTACTTTTCCTCACTTTACGAAACGCAAAAGCAAATTTACCAGGGTTCCCATTCTTCCGGGACGCTGCTGCAAACCGTCAACACGGACTATTCTTTTTTCCAACTGAACCAGATAAGTCCCGACGCGATGAGCAACATGGCCCTGAATGTTGTCCCCATCCGCACGACCACGCTCTGGCCCAACGGCCAGGTGAGCAAGACCGAACGGAGCTACGACAGTGGAACTACCTTCACGCATCCGGATACCCTGATCAACGGCGTCTTCCCCTTCATCTATGGTAAGCTGCTCTCCGAAAGTGAATTCGACTACGGTAGCCGCGCTTCCGGCCCTCTCATTCGCCAAACAAAAACCACCTATATGGCATTCTCGGGGCCAAACGCCTACACCTACCTCACTAACAACCTCCTCTCGCTCCCGTACACCGTTCAAATCTTGAATGGATCGGGAACGCAGATGGCCTTCACCCAATACAACTACGATCAAACAGCCCCCGCCAGTTCAGGTGTCGCCACCCAGCACGACGCGGCTCCCCCAAACGGGGCATATCGCGGGAATCTCACGACACTCCAACGGTGGCAGAATCTCCCGACCTCCACGTTCCTCAGCACCACAGCCAAGTTCCTTGACACGGGCACTGTAAATCAAGTTACCGATCCGATTGGTCACACTACCACGACAACATACTCTTCGACTTTCCTCGGCGCCTACCCGACGCAAACCACGAACGCTCTGGGACAGTCCGCCTCGCGCAACTACGATTTCAACACCGGCCAGCTACTCTCTACCACTGATCGCAACAGTCAGGTCACGAGCTACACCTACGACTCTATGTGGCGCCCTGCTTCGGTCACTTATCCTGATGGCGGACAGACGACAAATTGTTATACAGACACCGGCGGCCCAACGTGCCAGAAGTCCGGCCCTCCCTTCAGCGTTGTGACCACTAGTAAAATCACGTCGGCCTTGAACAGTGTCTCGACTAGCGTTTTTGACGGCTTCGGTCGCGCCGTGCAAAGGCTCAATTCCGATCCCGATTGTGCATCCGGCGATCGGACAGATACCACCTATGACGCCCTGGGGCGTGTTCACACGGTTTCCAACCCTTACTGCACGCCCAGCGACCCGACCTATGGCTTAACCACCTACGTCTATGACGCTCTCGGTCGTACCTGTCTGGTGGTCCCCCCTGACGGCACGTTGCCGTCAGGCAACGCCTGTCCAACGACGCAGCCCGCCAATACGATCTTCACAACCTATTCCGGAAGCACAACTACTGTGATTGATCAAGCAGGCAAGTCACGTAAATCTGCAACAGACGGTCTCGGCCGCCTTACTCAGGTCTTCGAAGATCCTGGCAGTTCCAACTTCGAAACCGACTACGCCTACGACGCCCTCAACAATCTGGTAACCGTCAACCAAAAAGGCGGCGACTCCAACTCCGCCGACTGGCGCACTCGCACCTTCACCTACAACTCCCTTTCGCAATTGACTCAAGCCGTCAACCCGGAATCAGCTACGGTCAATTACACATACGATGGCGTCGGCAACGTGCTTACCAAGGTATCCCCGGCTCCGAACCAAACCGGTTCTGGTGTCGTCACGACCTGTTTTGGAATCTGGAACGGGACCACGTGCGACGGCACAGGGTACGACGCGCTGAATCGCGTCACCAAAAAGTCCTTTTCCGACGGCACACCTACTGTCAAGTATGGCTACGATGCCGTCGCTCCCTCGGGTTGTACGCTGCCCACGCTCACCATTAACAACGGCATCGGCAAACGTACCGGGATGTGCGATGCTGCGGGGGCCGAAGCATGGAGCTACGACATCACCGCAGGTGTGGGCTGGAAGATCACCGACGCCCGCGCAACTAACAGCGTCACCAAGACCTCTGTGTACCAGAACAACTTCGATGGCTCCCTCGCTTCACTCACTTATCCCAGCGGTCGCGTCGTCAACTACGCCTACAACGCCGCTGCTCGCGCTCGCTCCGCCATCGACTCCACCGGCCCCATCAACTACGCCACGGCGGCAGCCTACGCGCCCACAGGCGCCCTCTTTTCGCTGACGAATGGCGCTAACCTCGTCTCTACCCAATACTTCAACAATCGCCTGCAGCCCTGCCGCATCTCGGTCAAGAACACCGGCACGGCCCCCGCCACATGTACCGATGCTACCAGCGGCAACGTCCTCGATTTCACCTACAACTTCGTCGACGCCAGCGGCCACAACAACGGCAACGTCACCACCATTACCAACAACCGCGATCCCACCCGCTCGCAAACCTTCACCTACGACAATCTCAATCGCCTCTTCACCGCGCAAACCGCTTCCACCCACGCCACCAGCCCCTCCAACTGCTGGGCCGAAACCTACACTTATGATCCCTGGGGCAATCTCTACGCGTTCGGAGCCAACACGACCACGCAATCCACCTACATTGGCTGCCTCCAGGAGAGTGGCCTCGCCGTGACCGCCAGCACCAAAAACCAGCTCGTTGGCGACTGCTACGACTCCGCTGGCAACCTCGTCCTGAACGCCACCTGCCCCGGAGGCGCCTTTACTCCCACCTACAACTACGACGCCGAGAATCACCTCGTCAGCACGGCTGGAGTGACCTACGCCTACGACGGCGACGGTAAGCGCGTCTGGAAAGCTCCATCCGCCACGCCCACCCAGCCCAACAAGCTCTACTGGTACGGCATGGGCAACGACGCCCTCGACGAAACGGATGGCTCCGGCAGCATCACCAACATCGGCTTCAAGGAATACTTTTTCTTCGGCGGGAGACGCATAGCCAGCCGCGACTCCGCGAACAACGTCAACTACTACTTCGCCGACCACCTAGGCACTGCCCGTATCGTCGCCAACTCCTCCGGCACGATCCTCGACAACTCCGACTTCTACCCATTTGGCGGCGAACGCACCGCCACGCCTCCAAGCTCAGGCAACAACTACAAATTTACCGGCAAAGAACGCGACTCCGAATCCAACCTCGACAACTTCGGCGCCCGCTACGACTCCTCCACTCTCGGCCGCTTCATGTCCCCTGATCCGATGATGGCGTCGGCAAGGGTTTGGGTCCCTCAAACCTGGAACCGCTATGCGTACGCTTTAAATAATCCACTGAGATTTGTTGATCCGGACGGGATGAAGGAAGTTAGCGCTGAAGATTGCAAGAAGGACAAAAACTGTGTGACGGTCAACGTGAACGTTATCTATGACCAGAACGCAAACAATGGAAAGGGGTTGACTGACAAACAAAAGGCCGAGTTCGAGAAGAACCAGCTTCAAAAGGCTAAGGACGAGTACGGAAATGCAGACGTATATCTCAACGTCACCTATACGGCTGGCTCGGTCTCCAGTGACCAGGGGAAAACGACCGTATCTGGACTTCAAGCTGGCGCCCTAAATGTTGTAGTTACAGACCAGATATCAAATGCAAAATCTGGCGTAGCAGGTAATACAGCCCTTTCTTTCATCCCTGCTAATGGTGCTAAGACCGATGATCTGCCTCACGAAATGGCTCATCAGTTCATGAGTGACACTTGGAGCGTACTCGCCCGCATTGTGTCAAAGGACCCGACTGGATTCGCTTTTGCAATCGACAATCTGTTTACTGATATAACGAATGATGCAGCGCGGGCTGTTATGAACAACGTCACTCCGCATCTGCCGAAATACCCTAGCGGAGCACCAATGACAATATTCAATCCGCAGGCGAGAGCCTTTCAAAACTTCATTACTCCACAAACTCAACCGAAGTGAGGGCGTGCATGTTAAGAAAGATTGCCACTTGGGTTTTGGTGCTCTGCCTGACGATATGGTGCGGTCTCGCTCTAAATATTTGCATAGCGATCATATCGAGCGGCTTTAATGGCGTCGTTCCTAAGGTGCTCCACCTATTCGGAAGGAAGAATCAGCTCGGCTTGGTATCCGGCGATCTAGTTGTCTGGCGGCTCCTAGGACTTCTGGTCATCACGATCGGGGCGGCCTATTTCTATTGGCACAAACCCAGGCTTACCAATAGGCGTGTGGACCACCCCTAGGCGTCTAGAACTTTCTGGGATGGGCGGGTGTGCGACACGAGAAAACTAAGAGCGCGATTCCGAGAGGGTGCGGCACTCTGCGGTTTTCAGAGTGCGGATTTTGACCTTCCTCGAAATGACCTTCGTACCTTACTCTTTCGCGTTCTTTCGTTCTTTCGCAGGAATTCTTGAACGCTGATTCCTGCGAAATCTCGGATCTGCGTTCTTCACACGTTCCAGACGGGACGTTTTCCGAAGTTCTCTGCATCTTTACCCTGAGCCTCGAAGGGCCGCGACGATTCTCCAGCGCGTGTGGAGATTTTCGCCATCTTCTTGACTGTCCCCGGATCCGCGCACGGAATCACATGACACTCGAATCGCCTGACTGGAATCTCGGCCCGAATTTCGGCGTCCGACTCGTCCCGTAGACCGCCGAAGAAAGTGCTCACAGTAGTTCAACGCTACTCTAGGTAGCAATCACGTGTGACGCGCTGCGGCTGCTGCCGCATTCCTTCGAAAACACCAAATCGCCTAGTGGCTCGAACGGCGCGTCCTTATTCGCCCAACCGCCAACGCCCTGAGGACTTGGTCAAGTCCTTTCTTGCCCTTGAATTCGTCGAGATCGGAATCGGTCAATCGGCCCTTCTTCAATGGACGCTTCAAGCCATCTTTGCGGTAAAAGGTCAGCGCCCATTCCCTGTTGTAGAGCCGTACGTACGGTGCCACGAGTTTCGATTGAGGAAAGTACCACGCCTCTCCGTCACGGTCTTTGTGTTTTAGCACAAACGCAAACACATCAGCATCTTGCAGCTTATCTCTTCCTACCTTCCAATCTGGCCGGGTCTTGCTCAACCCCTTTTCGCCAGAAGTTTTTGTTTTTACCTGGATTGAGAATGATTTTCGCGACTTCTGGTCATAGGCCAGCAAATCTATCCCGGTATCAGTTGTCATCGGGGCCGAGTCAATATCCCGCGAAAGCAAGTCGCGCTGCACGTGCAAAACGCCCCAAGCTCCTGTTTGTGCGGCCCTTCCCATTTTGCTACCTTTCACGCTAGCACAAAAGGAGGTCAAGCTCGCGAGGAGTTTCCAACGTCTGCGCTCTCGACCGGCATTTCGGCATCCAATTCACCCGCGCCGCAGAAAAAAATAATCAGCAAATTCAGTTAGTCAGACCCCCGGTCTGGTAAGGGTCCTGTTTGGAAAGCCACGGTGCCGTCGCAGCCATTTGCTGAGAGTCGTGGAAGAGACGCCAGACAGAAATCCAAAAAGTTAGCGGCTACCGTTCTACAAGAGTCCGATAGGATGGAATAAATCCGCAAACTCAGGTCATCGTACCAAGCTCACATAGGGTTTGGTGTCTATGGCTGTATCCCCTCGTCAGAAGCAGTCCGTTTTCCCCGCATGCCTGCGAATCTCCTCCGCATCGACTCCAGAAACCCGACTGCATCACGGCAGTACCGAACCTCCCGTACCGTTGCATCCAGACTTTCAAACTGGCATCCTGACCACCGCGCAACCGGAGCGACGACGGAAGGGACGAAAGTCCATGAGTCGTCGAAACGGTCAGAACGGCACCGTCGTCATCGCAGGAAATTGGTATCGGGTCCGATGGCGTATGGATGTCGAAGGTCAGGAAAAACGTATCAATATGAACGAGAAGATTGCACCTGTGGTTTTCGACAGGAGCGGTAACCCAAAGCCGCCATCGATAGATGTGCTGCGAAAGGCCCGTGAAATTGTCGAGAAGTCAGGGGCAAATTCGGAAGAGCGGTTCAACCGTGTAGTTCTCGGGGCGACCACCTTTCGAGACCAAGCCAAAACGTACCTTCACTGGGTCCAAACTCGGGACCGGGAGCCTATCAAGGACGCTTCAAGCATCGAGGCTGCCTTGAACAAGTGGATTCTCCCCGAGATTGGCGGCTTGCCGTTGGCCGATGTACACAACATCACCGTGAGCCGGTTGGTGGGCGAAATGAAGAAGTCCCTATCTGCACGCACGGTGAACAAGTACGTGGAATACATCGGACAAATCGTGGCCTCGGTCAAGGACGGCAGAACAGGAGAGCCAATTCATCGACGGAAGTGGGACAGGTCGGTGATGGACCTTCCGGTCGTATACCCGAAGAAGCAGCGTCGCCCGGCGTTGAGGGTTGTGGCAATCGACACCCTCGTATCGGGTAGCACCGGGGACGAGCAAGCACTTTACGTCTTGCTTGCCGCGACCGGAATGCGAATCTCCGAAGCGTTGGCTTTGGAGACGAAGCATTTTGTGAACGACGGTCGAACGATTGAAGTATCCCAACAAGTGGACCGAGATACGCCTCGAATCGTCCGGTATCTCAAGACCGATGCCGGTACGCGAGAGGTTGACTTGTCCACTGAGGTCGCAGAGTACCTGCGAGCATTTATCAGCGGCAAGAGTGGCTTGCTGTTCGAGACCCGAAACGGCACGCCGTACTTGCACAACAATCTTGAGCAGCGTTGGCTGACGCCCCGCCTACAAGCTATGGAAATTGACGAAAAGGGAATGGGATTCCATGCCTTTCGTCGGTTCCGAAAGACATGGCTCAGAGGAGAAAGGTGTCAGGAGGACATCAACAACTTTTGGATGGGACATCAGCCCGAGACAATGTCCGAACTCTATTCCCGAATGGAGTTCGAGTTGGACCGTCGTCTCGATGAAACCGAACGAGTCGGTGTCGGTTTCACAGTCCCGCCCGTCGAAGTTGCTCCAAATGCTCCAAGTGCTCCAAGAATTTCGGAAAAAGTCGAACTCGAATTAGCGTTGCAAGAGCAGTAGAATCAAAAGAGTAGCCAAGGATGCGCCCGTAGCTCAGTTGGATAGAGCGTCTGCCTTCTAAGCAGAGGGTCGCCAGTTCGAGTCTGGCCGGGCGCGCCATCGTTTTCAATCTAATTGAATCGAAATGAATTAGAAAGAGTGGCCTTCACCGTAGATCCACTGTGAAGAACACAGATGGTCGGACTTTCAAAGAACGGGAATTTTCTTGCTTTTCTCGGGCTTTTCGTAGAGTTTGCATCGCACATTTGTTCGCAGAAAATTGAACTGTCACGAAAACGTAACGCCTACCCAAGTATGAAGGCTGCCGGGTTGTGAGAATCGCCGAGAATCTGTCCAAGCCGACCATTCGTTCATTCGTTTGCTGCGATTGAGCGTTTTTGTCGGCATTAAACGACTCGTGTTCAGCCGTTGACTCGCCGCTTGACGAGCGCCCCTCGAGTTAGTCATCACACTCGTAGCAGCGGTTTCAGCGATCTAACGCGACTGCGAACGGCTCCGCAAGAGAGGGCTTGCTTGGCGGCGAATCGTCTGAAGAGGGCTTCCAGGTAGGCGCCGACTTGATGTTTCGGGGAATAGAGGGCTCCATGTCACGGCTGGAGCTGCGATCGCAGATAACCAAGTCACAGGAGCAGGCTTTGGAATCGAACTGAGATCTATCACGGCGATGCCGTCCCCATTGCCGGTGATGGCGATGATTCGGTCATCTTTCCCGTTTGTGACCAAAGCGCGGAAATTCGGCGAAAGCGGCAAGCTTAAGGCTATGCGAGCGCGAAACGCCCCGGTAACTCCGTCGAAAACGTCGATGGCATTAGTGCCGGGCTGGAAGAAGAGACTGCCGTTTGCCGAAAAGGCCCCACCATAAAGATAGTTTGCGTCGATGCTCTCGGGAACGTTCAGCACCTCCAACCCGATGCCGTTAAGGTTTGTGTCCACAAGGAATCCGTCAGCAAATAGGCGAGTTTGAGTCGCGCTCATCTCGAGCTCGTAATTATTTGGGGCGAAGACGGAATAGCCGTTATTGGGAATAGTAACTCGGCCCGAAACCGTGTCTATGTATCCGAGGATCCCATCGTCGTTGAAGAAGATCCGCGTGCCGTCCGCAGAACTGACGATGCTCTCGCCGACCAAGCCTCCTTGGGTCGGTAGGCAATTTCCCGAAGATGAGGGCCCCACATTGCTCAAAATCCCAGTCGCGGGATCAAGCCGAAGGAGAAAGCCGCACCCTCCGGTGCCATTCAGATCTGAAGTCGCGACGTATACAACGCCACTGTTGGTTATGGCCAAGCCTGTCGGCACTTCCGTCAGGGGAAGGAATTGCGAAGCGTAGGGAAAACTCTTTAGGGCATTAGAATGATTCAGGTCGATTACATACACCGCAGTGGCCCCAGCATCGGCTACGGCGAGGCTGGCACCATTAGGAGACATTGCCATCCCTATCAGGCGTTGTGGTCCGGACGCGCCCTGAGGCGCCGGAGTGGGAATTGATGGGAGCCAGGCGTTCAGCGTCAACGAGAAAATACGAATCTGGTTCGCATCGCTGAAGTAATAGACATCGCGGATTCGATCGTACACGCCGTCGGCTAGTTGTCCAGACACCGCATACCGCTGGACGGGGGGCAAATAGTTCATCTGCTGCGTGGCAATCGTGGAACCCGTGGAGTTCGTTACATCTATGCTTGAAGACGTCCCCGCCGTCCCCGGAGGGATCGTATAGTGCAAGGCATTCGACGGAAAAACGGGTGCCGTGAAGTAAGTCGAGCCGTACGGATTAGGACTAAAATCGGCAACTGCGGCGGTGGCGCCCCCAACCGTTAGTTGAAGGTCAGACGGAGGTTTTATGAAAAGCGCGCCTCCCGTGTAGAGTTGTGGGCCGAAACCATAACCGAACAGGTCTCCTGTCCCACCGCCCTCTGCCGTTGAATACGTGGTGGCAGGCTCCAATACCCACGGGCCGTACGAAAAGCCATCCGGGATCAGTTGGGATGAGCCGTCCGTTGCAAATGTCCGAACGTCCACAGGTCCCGCATTTCCTGGCGGAGTGACGGCTTCCAGAAAGCCGGGGAATCCATTGTTGTTGATGTCAGTAGCCGCGTTAGAGCCAAAGTAAATGCTTCCAAGGGGCGGAGCGGGGACGCCCGCAACATTAGGCAACCAACTCGTGTCTGTTCCCCCGCTGGCCGGGCCATAAGGAATTGCCAGTTGCGTTTCCGTAAACCGCGATCCGATGGGGGGCGCGTGGACTGCTGTCGTGTCAAGCAGCCCAATTCCGCCGCCCGGAATCACTCCGGCCGCCAATCCGTTTGGAGTCATCGCTTGATAGATCGGCTGAACCGAAGAGTATGAGCCCGGAGAGGGCATGCTGAGCTGAGATATCCACCCGCTAAGTTTTCCTGTCGCGAGATCGTATTGATCGAAGACATCCCAGCCGTTCGGATCGCTTAGAAAAACCGAGCCGTTGTCCCGACTCACTAGAAGAACGGCGGCCGGATTGAGGAGACCGAGTTGCGGAGCCAAAGAGGCAAAAGAGGATTTCACGGCGAACGTCGCAGGATCGAGATTGTAGATGTTGTACCCGTCGAAGGCGACAAGAGTGTTGCCGTCGGGTGTAAGAGCAAACGTCTTCAGAGCGCTCAGGGAGCCTCCTGAGATCTGAGGCGACAAGTTCCATGTGCCAGCTACCGGATCGAGGGAACAGAGTTGTGAACTACCCGATCCGGTAAGGACCGGGGCAAGAAGAACTCGCGTGCGATTGTTGGTAAGGATCACGTTTTCAACTCTGTTGAAACACGAAGGGACCGTCGGTGCCGAGCCGTTATATCCGTGGCCGGTGCCACTTTGTCCGAATACCGTGATGTTATTCGTAGCCGGATCCCACAACGCGATCGGACCGTTCCCGTCAACCCAGGAAAAGCCAGGTACGAGGAAATAGGTTTCAAGAATCAGTTTGCCGTTGGCAAGCGCGTATACCGCATTTGCCGGGAATCCGTATTGGCTGATGGTGCTCGCGGCATAACGCTTCACGATCGTCAGTTGGACGGGGTCAACGACGTACAAGTCGCCCAGCATCGTGCCGACATAAAGCACGCTGCCGTCCGGAGCCTGATCGAGACCGAACGCGCCGGGAATGGTTAGAGTTGCTGTTAGTTTTTTTGCAGTCGCGTCCACGACGTAGAGCCGGCTGAGATACGGCTCGGTCGAAAAAAATCTTTGCGTCGCAGCATGGTAGACCGTGTAATTCGGCGGCGGGAAACCATAATAGGGAACCAGCGTGTCGGCGCGGAGCAGTAGATTCGCAGTGCTCAGGGCAACCGGTTTGAACTGATCCGGAGGGCCAATCACAATCGGCATGGAAGCCATAGCCTGAGCCGGGCCGAAGGTCGCCGTTACCGTAAGCGTGCCTGCCGTCGCTCCCGTGCCTGCCGTGACGTACACATTGAATCCGACTCCCTGAGGCGGAGACGTATAGCTCGTCGGCGATACCGTTACGCCGGAAGGCACGCCGCTAACCTGCAATGCGATGCTTCCGATTGGCGTCCCAATGCCCGCATTCCCCAGTTGAAGCTCAAAAGAATTGGTTGCCCCGGCGGGCACCGTAAGCGTTGTGGGTTGCAGGGTTAGGTTCAGAGCTGCGGCGACAACGGAGAGATTCATCTGAAGCTGATGCGTAATCCCTGCTGCCGAGCCGATAACTCCAATGTTTATCCCGGAGGATGGTACTGCAGAGAACGTCGTGCCCACAGTCACTGTTTGGCTTGTGCCTCCAGGCAGCAGCGTGAAGGAAGCTGGGGAGAACGTGACACCGGCCGGCAATCTTGCGAAGGAAATGGAAATGGGTTGACTGAATCCATTGTAACCCACGGCGGAAATATTGAAAGTCTCTGACGCGCTCTGGCTGATCACAAGGAAATTGTTCGTCCCAGTAGTGAGCTGAAAATCAGGCGTCGTGTTGATGGAGATGGGCAACTGCGCCGAAGCAGTAACGGATCCGCTGCTTGCGCTGAATGTGACCGTGCCCGAAGACGCACCGGTCGCGGCTGTGAAGTAGAACGTCGCCGTGCCTCCCGGAAAAACGCTGAAAGTCGAACTGCTCACGGTCACACCGGAAGGCAAGCCGCTAACACTTCCGCTGACGAGTTGGTTGAAGCCGTTGATCGCATTGACGGAAAGCTGCACCTGCTGCTGCACCGTAGGGATGAGCGAAACACTGGCAGGCTGCAAGGATAAAGAAATGCCGGGAGGTCCCGTGACCGTGAGCTGGAATTGCGTGGACGGCGAGAGTGTCCCGCCGGAACCATTCACAGTTATCGTCGAATTCCCAGCCCCGGCAGTGGAAGCTGCGTTCAACTGAACCTGCTGCGTTCCCGAACCCGTAAAGGTGAAACTAGACGGCGATGCCGTCACACTGGCAGGCAATCCCGAAAAGGACACGGAGACTGTCCCGCTGAACCCACTCAGAGCCTGGCCTGTGACGGTGACGGTGGCCGAGCCGCCAGGGTAGACCGAAAGCGTGCTGGGACTGGCGCTAAGGATGTAACTGGGCTGCGGATTCGGGCCGCCGCCGCTGTTACCGCCGCTCCCGCAGCCGATAAAGCCGGCAATCGAGAGCGACGAGACGGCGAAAACGACTGTTAGGAGCAGCGCCTGTTTGCAATAGTATGTGAACGACTTGTGGGGAAGGACTGCGGAGTAAAGAACGTGATAAGGGCAAGGGACTGGCCCTGGAAGAGGTTTCATCGTCTGCCCTCGATGAGACGGACCACCGTTTTCGAGGGCGTCATATTAGCATCCTGTTTGCGAAATGTAAAACACGTGATGCATCGGCAAACCCAAGGATTTGAGACTACCGAGGGACAAAGATTGCCGGCTTGTTTGATGGGGTTACGCAAATGTGGGACAGACTCGTGATAGTGCCAAGCTGACATGTACCGACGATGAGCTAACCGGAGTTATCCTGGGCCAGAAAGTCCGGTTGGAGGAAATGCGGTGCTACTGAGTGCTATTCGCACTCCGATCTCCTCGAACCCCGTTTCTGGACAACTTCCGGTTTGCCATTCGGGAGTTGGCCTCTTTGCACTTAATGATCAGTTGATCCCGGGTCTTTGAACAAGCCGAGTTGACGGTACAGATCGAGGTCATTAGAGAACAACCATTCTTCAGCGATCTTTCCGTCCACAAGGCGCCACACGGTCATGGCTGCGAGTTCATAGTGCTTCCCCATTGCCGGAACGCCCTGAAAAGCTCCGTCATGGGTTCCACTTCTGTTTCCATCTGCGTTTTTGGGACCACTTGGGAATACTTGTTCGTCGAGTAAGTTCACTGCTTCTCTCTGGGCGACCACACTGGCGTGGGTGCAGATTTCAAGAGTCGTCGCCATGTCAAAGCATGTCAATGCAATTAGACGTGAGAATTTGAGGCGGCCGAGCCACGCCACGCGTGGCCCGCAAGCGACAATCCAAGTGCCACCGGAAGTGCCACCAGATTTACTGCTCACCACACCGTTCGTCCCACGTTGCTCGCATCGTGATTGCGTCGTTACCGGCAAAGCGTTCGTGAGACTGACCGATATTACTGATGGACGCACTGCTTTGTAACGCCCTCCCACTTTCAGGGGGCGTTACAAGGAATGACACGGTGGCGGGAACGAGGCCCTTGACGAAAGGTTTCTTATAGTTTACCTTATCCATTACATGGTCAAATCTAGTTTACCTTATCTGTGAGGAGATCGATCTTGCTGACTTTGCCCATTCCGGTGACGCGCGCCTTGCGCAAGCTTGGCCACGATATTAAGGATGCGCGCCGCCGCCGCCGCATCACCATGGCCATCGTGGCGCAGCGGGCGTCCATCAGCAAGCCGACGCTCATCAGGGTGGAGCGCGGCGATGCCAGTGTATCGATCGG
>Ga0207115_1038_pt1 | contig 18006 bp, 14 predicted proteins | sample Alteio_BWMinHeat_46_FD_153536 | JGI IMG/M metagenome (GOLD analysis project Ga0207115, IMG submission 153536) | Enriched cells from forest soil in Barre Woods Harvard Forest LTER site, Petersham, Massachusetts, United States -... | ecosystem: Environmental > Terrestrial > Soil > Temperate forest >...
TATAATGTGCCGGATCTGTTTGACGTTATTCTTTTTCTTGCTGAATTTTTAATTGATCTATTTTACTGATTATTATTTTTATGCGTTTTATTTCCTCTGGGCTAAATTCTTTATAAAAATCAGTCCCAACATTTAAAGCAAGATAAGCATTTTCATTTATCCCCGCCAACATATCACGCCCAGATAATTCGACATAAGCGATTTTATTTATTTCGTTTTGGGCCCAAGCAATCAGTCGATCAGGCGTATCAAAAGCAATTAAAAAATAATTTCCATCAATGTTTGCAAATAATGGTCTGAAAGGTTCATCATCCATGACAGCTTTTTCTTTTTGTACAGGAATAAATAAGAGGGTGCGTAATAATGTTAAATAGACTTGATTAACATCTTCTTGTTTTCCTTCGCTTTGGTAGGCGTCGGATATTTTTTGATCTAATTCTGTCATGGTTAGAAGCCAAATCATTTTTGATAGTAGGAATACTAGGATGGAGTATTCAAGTTGTCAATTTGTATACCTAGGAACGTGCACGAAACTGTTATGATTAATGCCTAATCATGATGGTTTCGTGCACGTTCCCTATGAATTACTCCAAATTAATTATGAACATAACGCGCTTCACGCGAACTTGCCCTAATCTTCGCCCAATTGAATCCTTAAAAATGGAAATTCCTATATACCCTAGTTACGCGCAATAAGCCTCTTATTCCTTATATATTTATGAAAAATAATATTAAAATATCAGTATGCGGAGATTATAATCATTATTCTCCGCATTTTTTGCGTTGAATAACTTGCTATGCCTTCGGTGGAATGAATGGCTTATGGCAGGAGCTGTGGCGCATTTTGGTAGAGTATTGCATTAAGTTTGGGTACAATGCAGTTTTTTAAGAGGGTGCTATTACGCACTGTTGATCATTCTACTGTGATGATTGGGAATCATTAATTGTTTGCAGTTACTGCTCACCTATTGCCAACATATGCTCTGTTGCAATTCTCTTTTGAATCAATAAGTTACAGATACTCTGAATGATTAACAAGCCCTATTTTCTCAGGAGATTTCCATAATGATCCAACTTGAAGAAGAAGCTATGCTTAATAAAAAAACTTTTGTAAATTTATCTGCTTCAGAATTAATAAATATGGCATTGGCTCGTAATGAAGGCGTTTTAGCAGCTAATCAAGCCTTAAACGTGTCTACCGGTGTGCGCACGGGCCGCTCTCCTAAAGATCGTTTTATTGTTAAAGATGCGGTAACAGATAAAGTTGTTGATTGGAATACAACGAATCAAGCTATTGCTCCTGAAAAATTTAATGTCCTATGGCAACGTGCTGAAGATTATTTACATCAAAAAAATTGTGCTTTTATCTCTTATTTAAAAGTAGGTGCAGATACAAAATATTCCTTAACGGTAAAAGTCGTTACGGAGTTAGCTTGGCATAATTTATTTTGCCGCACTATGTTTATTCAGCCAGACTCAATAAATCAATCCACTATTCACTCAGATCAGCTTAATCAATGGCAAATTTTATGTGTTCCTGGTTTAGTGACTGACCCTCTGAGAGATGGTGTAAATAGTGATGCAGCCGTTATTCTGAATTTTTCAGAAAAACGCTTGCTAATATGTGGTACATATTATGCGGGTGAAATGAAAAAAGGCATGTTTTCCGTGCTTAATTTTTTATTACCAAATGATAATGTATTGCCCATGCATTGTTCCGCCAATGTGGGAAAAGATGGTAAAACGGCCCTTTTCTTTGGACTTTCTGGCACAGGAAAGACGACATTATCAGCCGATCCAGCCCGTGCGTTAATTGGAGATGATGAACACGGTTGGGGAGATGAAGGCATATTCAACTTTGAAGGAGGTTGTTATGCGAAATGTATTGATTTATCTCAAGAACGCGAACCTATGATTTGGGATGCTATTCGTTATGGTTCTATTATGGAAAATGTGGTGTTAGATCCTACAACAAAAATGCCAGATTATACGAATACCAGTTTAACGCAGAATACGAGAGCAGCGTATCCACGCGACTATATTTCACCCCGTGTTGATAGCAATAAAGCTGGCCAGCCAAATGCGGTGATATTTTTAACTTGCGATTTATATGGGGTTCTTCCTCCTGTTGCCCGTTTGACGAGAGAACAAGCGGCTTATTATTTCTTAAGTGGTTATACAGCGTTGGTCGGCAGTACGGAAGTGGGCCAGGGCAGTGGTATTAAACAAACATTTAGTACCTGTTTTGGTGCTCCCTTTTTTCCCCGGCCAGCAAGAGAATATGCTGATTTATTAATGAAACGATTGGATTATTCAGGGGCTCAGGTTTATTTAGTTAATACTGGCTGGACTGGAGGAGCTCATGGTCAAGGGGGTAAACGGTTTTCTATTCCAATGACTCGTGCGATTATTGATGCAGTTGTCAATGGAGACTTAGAACACGCTCAATATGAACATATTCCTGGGTTTAATTTAGCTGTTCCGACCCACGTATCAGGTGTCGATAGCACTGTTTTAAATCCGATTAAAACATGGCCTGACCCTGCGGCATATAATCAGTTTGCTAAGTTATTAATGAGCAATTTTATCGAAAATTTCAAAAAATTCAATAATGTAAGTGATTCTATACGAAATGCAGGGCCGGTGCTTTAATCTGTCTGCTATGATTAATCACAGATACGAAACTTGTAAAAAAACATATCTGTTATTTTTGCAAGTTTCGCGGTGTTTTTGTTAAAATACTTCTGGCTTTTGCATAAGTTTAAGAGCTTGTTCAACGTTTCTTAGTAGTCATAATCCTAAACAGTCATGTTAATCATTGATCATGACTGCTTAGGATGATTCATTGATTTTATGTGCTTGGCTGCTCATTTGTTCGTATGTAAGCTGTGTTGCAGTATTTGAAAATCAACGAATTAGCTCGTTCTGTCCTAGGAAACGTTGAATAGGTTCTAAAAAACTACGATTCTTAAGAATATTTGGCTCTACCGGAATTGCCGGGATGGCTGATCATTTTGTGGCTACTAATCTATATGATGTAACTTTTGGTGCCATAAATGACATGTTTGGAGCACAAAAATGATCAGTCATCCCGGTAGAGCCGAATATTTTAATAAATTAATCGTATAATTTTTATTATTATTCTGATAATTGAGTTAAATAAATGACTCCTCGAAAACAAGAAGGCGTTTCCCCAAAACAAAATAATGAAAAAGAAAACGGGGATGTTAAAGAGATCAACGCGCAAGCTCCCTTATATAATAAGGCTGTAGCTCAAGCATATGATACTCTCATTTTAAAAATTTTTAGCCTTATTCCTGAACATGATAAACAAGGAAAAATAGCGGGTCAGCCCTTAGATAAATCTGCTACATTAAATAGTAAAAACCTTACTTTAAATTCCGAACTCAATTTAAAAAAGCAATATGATAAAAATCTTTTGCCAGTGTTTTACAATAGCTTAGTTACATTGCGTCAATGTTTCTTAGATAATCTGGATCTATTAAATGGTTGGGATAAGCTTTCCCATGGGCAGCAACTGAATCTAGCGCTAAAAGTCCTGTGGAATTGCGGGGAAAAAATAAAAAAGTGGAAGGCCTGGCAGTTTGGAATTAAGAATTTAGATAGCAGTGATGGAAATTATTATATTCCTTTAGCAGTCGATGAAAACTCAAAACAAGTATTAAGCTATCTTAAAGAGTTTTTCCTAGCCTTAATGGAATTAGAAGATTTTCCAGCAAAAGGCAAATTAAAAGATTATATCAATAAAGTCCATGAACGAATTGGTATGTATAATCTTTCACAAACTCTTCCGCAATTTAGTGATTTAAAGCAAGCCGCAAAAGATTTCATGAGAAAAGCAGGCAATGATTCTAACAAAGCCTTGTCTGCAGTATTCCCAATAATGCATAAAGTAATAATACCTTTTTCAGCAAATTCAATATCAGGGCCAGAGTTACCTATGGTTAACGATTTTTTTAATCGTGTTCAAAACCAGTTTGATTCATTACTCAATGAATTAGATGAAAAAATTTTGAAAAATGATATTACTTCACAAGAAATTTCTGAGTATGAGTTTTTTGAAAATTTTTTAATAAGTATCTCTAATGCGCTAGTAAATACTTATGGTATGGAGACTGAGTATCTTAATTTTTGTCAGACATTTAGGTTGTCTGTAGACAAGATAAAGGCTTGTGAGGAAAAAATTAATCAATTAAAGGGAGCTCTGACGACTTTAAATTCAGTAGAGCATGGCCAACAATTATTCTCATCGCAGCAAGAAAAAGCTCCTATAAAATTGGACGTGCAGACTGCAAAAAAATCAAAATATGATGATCCTTGCCAGTATTTAGACGAAGTATGTAATAAGCTTGAAGAGTTAACAAAATCAATCAGTAACAAAAATTCTGAAATGAAAGAAAAAATAAATCAAACCATCAAAGGGATTAAAGCAGATAAAGAAAGATACATAACAGATCAAAAAGATATAACAAATCAAAAAAACCTTATTGAAAACTTAAATAGCTTTCAAAATAAAGTGACTAATCGCTTAAATAGTGTAATAAGCTTTGGTAAAGCTCATGCTGTATTTCATCCTTTACATCGGTTTTTTACTGTACTTCATCAAATTTTTCAAAATGTAGTATCTGTCTTCTCTGAGGAAAAAAGACGGGTAAAAACGATTGCTGTAATGACAGTCAAAGAACGATATGAAACAAGCCGCGGCCTTTTTGCTGTTAAAACAGAGATAACAAAAAGTTTTGCTTTTGCTAAAGAAGTAAAAAAAGCCTCTAAAAATGTAAGACAGGCAATGATTAAGGAAGAACTGAATAACCTTGACGAGCAAACGCGTTCTCTAGTGCGTTTTTATTTTTAATTGGATGCTTTTTAGGATTATTTCATCGGAAAAGCAAATCGGAAAAGCAAAATGGATATTAAGCATAATTTAAAGACTCTTTTATTTGATATTCAATCCTATGAAAAGCAGTTTAGCCGCACGTCACATTCCGTTTCTCTCTTAGCCGTTAGCAAAAAACAATCCATAGAGAAAATACAAGAGGCGATTGATGCAGGTCAATTGTCTTTCGGAGAAAATTATTTACAAGAGGCATTGCCAAAAATACTTTTTTTTAGAGATCAACCGCTTATTTGGCATTTTATCGGCCCTATTCAACGTAATAAAATCAAAAAAATCGCTGAACATTTTTCCTGGGTACAAAGTGTCAGTGAACTCGACGTCGCTAGACGCCTTAACGAATCACGTCCGATACATTTGCCGCCACTAAATATCTGCCTACAGGTGAATATTAGCGAAGAAAACACAAAATCAGGTATAAAGTCAGGCACATTGTTGTCGTTGGCTGAATACATAAGTACATTACCCTTCTTAAGGTTACGGGGGTTAATGGCTATTCCTGCTCCTTCATTTTCTTTTGAAGAACAATCTAAAATATTTCATCGCTTATATTTATTATTCGAAGAGATGATGAAAAAATTTCCTAACATAGATACCTTATCGATGGGGATGTCAAATGATTTGGCCGCAGCTATTGCAGAAGGTTCAACTATGGTTAGGATTGGAACAAAAATATTTGGGCCACGATAAATAAACATTTTTTCTATCCCCTTTTTTTTTCTTAATGTGAGGTAAACTATTTATATGGAGTGACCATTTAACCTTTTGAGGTGCTAGTCATGACTATGAGATCCCGACGATGGATATTTGTATTTTTTATTGGGGTGATGTTTTTTTCTTTTAAGCCTGTTTTTGCAACGAATATGACTACTCCAAATTTTAATGAAGCGATGTTTTCACAAGCAGAACCACCTAGTCGTCCTATACAATCGTTAAGCAAACAAATAAAATCTGTTAGTCAAACAGTATCTTCTAGTCAACAAACACAATCAGTAAGACAACAAACAGAGTCTTCTAGCCAGAAAACACGATTGCTAAGCCAAACAGAATCTTCTGTCCAGCAAACAATGAGTCAACAAACAGAATCTTCTAACCAGCAAATGATAAGACAACAAGCCGAGTCTTCTAGCCAACAAACGCCATCTGTTAGTCAACAAGCCGAATCTTCTAGTCAACAAACAGAGCCTCTCAGTGAACAAATACCTAATAAACCATTAGCAAACGGTAAACTCATTAAAGGTATTTATATTTCTCAAACAACAGCAGAAGATACTAAGTATTTTACTTATTTAGTTGAACGGGCAAAAAAAGTTGGCATTAATACCTTCATTGTTGATCTAGAGCTACCCTCAAAAAAATATGCACAAAACATGCAATTATTAAAAGAAAATAATATTCATTACGTTGCAAGAATTATTGTATTTCCCGGGGGTGGCACGAAAGAACAAGTGGCATCCCTAGCTATTCGAGAAAAAAAATTAAAATTAGCGAAAATGGCAATATCCTATGGCGCATCACAAATTCAATTAGATTACATACGGTATAACACAAAACAAATCCCATCCCATAAAAATTCAGAAACCATTGCACAGCTTATAGCATGGTTCAAAGATAATATAAATGTTCCCTTGCAAGTTGATGTATTTGGTATTTCCAGTTACGGTGAATCCAAATATATAGGCCAAAGTATCCAATTAATAGGGCAAACAGCAGATGTGCTATGTCCCATGGTTTATCCATCGCATTATGAACCCTATAAAATACATGCAGTCACTCCTTATGAAACAGTTTACGGTTCATTAAAAGCAATCCACGGTCAATTTAACAATCAAGCATTACCCTTCAAATTAGTGCCTTATATTGAGCTTTCCAATTATCGTTATAAATTATCGCACGCGAAAAAAATGGACTATATCTATTCGCAAATTCAAGCAGTAGAAAATGCAAATGCGGATGGTTGGTATGTGTGGAGTGCGCGAAATATGTATGACAATTTATTTTATATATTGGAAACAAAACAGGTGAGATAAGTTACCAAATTCTTTTAACGCCGTATTTATTAAACATCATGTCGGTACTTAATATAGGGATGTTTTCTACCAGTGCTTGCGCAATCAATAACCTATCGAATGGATCTCTATGGTGAAAAGGTAATGACTGAACTTTAGTAATATGAGCAAAAGTGATAGGCAATTGTTCAATGCAATTATCCTGCAGTTCATCTAAAACAAAACGTTCTAATGAAGGATTAATAGATAATTTTCCTAGGCTGCATTTAATCGACATTTCCCAAATACTAGCTAAACTTAAAGAAAAATTATTCTTTTCGTCTAGAAAAACCTTTATTGCTTTTTTAGATAATTGTTTATCATCAGATGAAAGCCATAAAAAGGCTTGGGTATCTAATAATATTTTCATTAATAATAGTCCCTAAAATCTTCTAATGGTTCATCAAAGTCTTTTTTTATTTTAACGCATCCTTTATGAAGACCTATTTTCCTACGGTTAATTGTTTGATTTAATGGAACTAATTTAATAAGAGGTTTATTATCTCTTGCAATAATGATTTCTTCGCCAAGTAATGCTTTTTTTATTAATTCAGAAAGATGTGCTTTCGCAATGTGAATATTGACTTGAGTCATATTTACTTTTGTCCTCTTCAAATTCTAGCCTGGCAACGTGCACGAAACTATCATGATTAGGCATTAATCACCCACCAATGATGAAAATACCTATCAATGTTTAGGCAGGGTATTTTCATAGTAAATAAGTCGGACATTTTGTACTTTATATGTTAACCGATTCTACTGGCAACGATAAAATTGTACGAGTTATTTCATGCAGGTTCCCTGTTTAAAATCTCCTATGGCGCGAGCCCTTCTTCGGCGCTTCTTATTTGCTCGCATGCAAACTGCGTTAGTGGTGCTCGCAAATCAACGCATGTATTACATGATATATATGGTCATTTTATATGACTATTTTAAAATATTCAATATCAATTATTGTTTATTACCGTCAATTCTCTTTATAGTATCTTCGATCCAAGCTTTTGTTTGATTTAAGACGTCTTCAGGGGAACGATTTTTTGTTTCAATCATAGGGCCAATGACAACTTTAATGGTTCCTGGTTTTTTTATAAAACCACGTTTAGGCCAAAAACGTCCTGCATTATGTGCAATGGGTAAAATAGGATAACCGGTGGCTGTCGCTAAACGTGCTCCGCCAATTCGATACTTCCCTACTGTTCCAGGCGTCATGCGAGTCCCTTCTGGGAAAACTAAAATCCACCGTTTAGCATCTAAACATTTTTTGCCTTTAGAAATAATTTGATCCATAGCAGAACGACGATCGCTGCGATTAATAGCAATAGGATCAATGGTCGCTAATCCCCAACCAAAAAAAGGCACGAATAATAACTCACGTTTTAAAATAATGGCAGGTTGATAGAAATGTCCTGGAATAAAAAATGTTTCCCAGGTCGATTGATGCTTACACATAATAATACCATTGCGATCTTTAGGAATGTTTTCCCAACCTTCAACCGTATAATCGATATGACATATGACTTTTAACATCCAAATCATAGTGCGAGTCCATGCCATAATCATTGCAAAACGATAACGTAGAGGGAAGGGAAATAGGCTAACACTTAAAAAGCTATAAAATATCGTATAAATAGACATAAAACTGCTAAATAACAATGAGCGAATAAAGATATTGGCCCGAGAAAACCATGATGTTTTTTTCATAATGTACCATTTATCCTAAGATAGTTTTAACTGCTTCTGCTAAATTAGCAAAATAAGGAACATGCCTGAATTCAGGATAATTATCTAAAGTCGTTTGTCCTTTACTGGTCAATACTAAAATGGGTTTGCAACCCGTAGCAAAGGCGACTTGTATATCACAAGGAGAATCACCAATATAAAAAGTATTGGCAAAATCAACAGAATATTTTTTTTGCATATCGTGGAATAAACCTAACTGGGGTTTACGGCATGCACAGCCAGCATCAGGGTGATGAGGGCAGAAAAATATTTCGTCAATATAACCGCCCACAGCAGCTAATTCTTGCATTAATTTTTCGTGAATGCGATCTAACATTTCTACATCATAATAACCACGGCCTACTCCCGATTGATTTGTAGCAACTAGAACACGATATCCTGCGCGGTTTAAATCAGCGATTGCTGTTAAACTACCTGGAATAGCGTGCCATTCTTCAGGGCATTTAATATAGTAATCGGAGTCATAATTAATGACACCATCACGATCTAAAATAATAAATTGTTTGTTCATTGTAATAAGGCTATATCCGCAACATGTAAAAATAATTCGCGTAATTGTTTAAGTAGTAATAAACGATTTTCGCGGCGAGGTGTATCGTCTGTCATGACCAGTACTTTATCGAAGAAGCAATCAACGGGTTCGCGTAAAGTCGCTAAACGCGTTAATATATCTGCATATTTTTCTGCATGAGATAAATCGGCTATTGCATTTTGTTCTGCAGTTAATTTATGAGCTAATTGATATTCAGCTTCTTCTTCAAATAAATCAGTATTAATGCTATGCCCAGCAATAGAACCATTGTATTTACTTAAAATATTACTCACTCGTTTGTTCGCGCTGCTAAGTGCTTCTGCTTCAGGTAATTGTTTAAATGCTTGAACAGCTAAGATGCGACAATGAAAATCATAAGGTCGATTGATATTCAGTGATGCGACTGCCGCATAGACATCTGCAGAAATGTGTTGTTCTTGATACCAGGGTTTTAAGCGTTCGAATATAAATTGTAATACGGAGTCAGCTAAATGAAGATTTTCTAGCAGGAAATTATTATTTTTATAAATAGCAATACTTTCTTGTATGAGCTCGCGTAAATCACAATCGCATTTTTCTTCGATCATGATTCGTAAAATACTGAGTGCTGCGCGCCGCATGCCTAAAGGATCTTTATCGCCTGTTGGCACTTGATGGATGCCAAATAATCCGACTAGCATATCTACTCGATCGGCTATTGCAAGGGCACAAGTAACACCTACATCAGGTAATGCATTCTTAAAGCGAGCGAAATATTGTCTGCGGATGGCCCTAGAAATACTGGTGTGCTTGTTTAAATGGCCTCCGTTAACATAATAACTCCCCGCTATACCTTGTAGCTCTGGGAATTCGCCGACTAACTGGCTGGTTAAGTCAAATTTAGCCAGTAATCCAGCCCATTTTGCGAGTGTGATAGAACGACTAGATTGTTTCATTTTTTCAGCAATAAAACTTGATAATAAAGAAAGTCGAATGGATTTATCCCATAATGTGCCGAGTTTATTGATATAAATAACGGGTTTTAAATTTTTATGGAGTAGAGAAAAAATTTCATTATCAAAAGCAGGGATATCTTGTGTGTCATCTGCTTGTTCTGATTGAGCTAAAGTGTTTTTCCCTGTTTCAGCTATCATATCTTGCTTTGATTTAGCTAATGTGTTTTGCCTTGCTTCAGCTATCATATCTTGCTTTGATTTAGCTAATGTGTTTTGTCTTGCTTCAGCTATCATATCTTGCTTTGATTTAGTTAATGTGTTTTGTCTTGCTTCAGCTATCATATCTTGCTTTGATTTAGTTAATGTGTTTTGCTCTGATTCAACTAAAACATCTTGCGTTGATTTAGCTAAAGCGTCATACAGTGGTTTAAAATATGTAACATCACTATCAAAAAAGAATTTCGCATCAGCTAATCTCGCGCGCAGTACTCTTTCATTCCCTGCGATGACTTGTGCTGGGTCTTTACTTTCAATATTACTGAGAGTAATAAAATAAGGTTGTAATTTACTTTGATCATTTTCAATAGGAAAATAACGTTGATGATCTTGCATGGCTGAAATCAAAGCTTCTTGAGGAACCATTAAAAACTCTGCATCAAAGCTGCCACATAAAGCCACAGGCCATTCTACGAGGCCTGTCACTTCATCTAATAGGGGTTCATGGATAACAGCTTGAAGAGGCTGTTTCACTGTTTCTGATAAGTGTGTTACCGTATTTAAAATAAGATCACGAATTTTTCTTTTACGCTGCTCAAAATCCGCTAATACAAAATGTTTTTCTAATATTTCCAAGTACTGCGCTGGATGAGGGATATCAACCCAATCAGGACTATGAAAACGATGGCCACGTGTTTTTCGTCCTGTTTTTAAACCAAGGATTTCAGCAGGGATGACATCATTGCCATATAATAAAATAACAGAATGCACGGGACGTATAAATTCAACAATTTGATCTCCCCATCGCATACGCTTAGGGATAGGCAGTGCCGCCAAGGCTTGTTGGACGATAGTAGGTAGTAAAGTAGTGGTAGATTTGCCAATGACCGTTTGTTTATAACTCACCCATTCCCCTTGTGGTGTTATCGTTTTTTCTAACTGATCCGGTGTAATTCCGCATGAGCGGGCGAAACCTAAACAAGCAGGCGTGGGATGACCTTGTTGGTCATAAGCGGCAGTTACTGCAGGGCCTTTACGTTCTATCACAGAGGTCGGTTGTTCGCTCGATAACTGTTGAACAAATACCGTCAAACGACGTGGCGTAGCCAAGAAATTCGCTGCACGAAATGTTAATTCAAATTTTATCAGTTGGTTTGTTATTTCTTGCAAAAAATGCGTGGCTAAACGTTGCAATGATTTAGGCGGCAGCTCTTCCGTATGAATTTCTACGAGAAAATCATGCATTATTTTTCTCCTCAGTGTGTTGTTGTGCAGCTTTTAATAAAGGAAAGCATAATTGTTCTCGTGAATGATAATACGCTTCTGCAACAGCTTTTGTTAAACGACGGATTTTTAGTATGTATTGCTGGCGCTCAGTGACAGAAATGGCACGACGTGCATCTAATAAATTAAATGTATGCGATGCTTTCATCGCCATTTCATAGGCAGGTAATGGTAGCCCTTTAGAGATTAAGCGAATACTTTCGTGTTCATAATCTACAAAATGTTTTAACAACATATCAATGTTGGCTTCCAGAAAATTATATCGGGAAAGTTCTACTTCATTCTGATGAAAGATATCCCGATAGGTGACATTTCCTTGTGGGGTATTAACCCATGCTAAATCATAAAGATTATTTACACCTTGTAATGGCATCGCCAAACGTTCTAAGCCATAAGTGATTTCACCTGTCACAGGGTTACATTCTAATCCACCGACTTGTTGAAAATAAGTAAATTGAGTGACTTCCATACCATTTAACCAGACTTCCCAACCTAATCCCCAAGCACCTAAAGTGGGTGCTTCCCAATTATCTTCAACGAAACGAATGTCATCAATTAATGGATCAATCCCGAGAGCACGTAATGAATCGAGATAGAGCTCTTGGATATTAAGCGGAGAAGGTTTTAAGATCACTTGAAATTGATGGTGTTGTTGTACGCGATTTGGATTTTCACCATAACGACCATCTGTTGGACGCCGGCTAGGCTGAACATAAGCTGCTTGCCAAGGTTCAGGGCCTATAGCACGTAAAAAACTGGCAGTATGAAATGTTCCTGCTCCGACTTCTAAATCGAGAGGTTGCATAATGATACAGCCTTTTTCTGACCAAAATGTTTGCAGAATGGCGATCATTCCTTGTAATGTTTTTACATTAAATTCAGTTGGTTTTTTCATTTATATTCCTTGAGGTCATTACTCAGGAGACATTGTTAGAGTGAGAGATTATAGCATTCTTATGCATAAATTCACGAAATCATATACAATTGTATTTAGGTGTATCTTTTCAATAAGGAAGAAATGATATGAAAAATAGTAGGAAGCATTTATGGATGATTTTTATTGTTGGTCTTTTTAGCTTTGCCAGTACGTGGGTTTTAGCCTGTACTGATTTTCGTATCAAAGCGGCTGATGGTACAGTGATGGTGACACGCAGCCTTGAATTTGCTGAGGCATTTCAATCCAATTTACGCAGTTCCCCTCGAAATCGTGTTTTTAATACAATAGCACCTGATGGTAAAGCTGGGCTGAGTTGGAAAACAAAATATGGCTATGTTTATCTCGATGGATTGGGAGTGGATATTGCGGTTGATGGGATGAATGAAGCGGGTTTAAGTTTTGAAGAACTTTATCTTCCTGGATTAGCTGAATATCAAACAGTTACGGCGGATCAAGATGCAAAAGCGCTGCCTTATTCGAGTTTTGGTGATTGGATTTTAGGAAATTTCCGTACTATTGATGAAGTACGTCAAGCGTTACCTTCGGTTGTCATTTTTGCCAATAAACTACCGGGGTTGGGGGATACTATTTTTCCTGTGCATTTTTCTATTTTTGAGGCATCAGGCAAAGGGATTGTTATTGAATATATTGCAGGTAAATTGCATGTATATGATAACATTGGTGTTATGACGAATTCGCCCAGTTATGATTGGCATACAACTAATTTACTCAATTATATTCGTTTGGCACCTGTTAATCCCCCAAATGTCATTGTCAACGGAGTTACCTATGAAGCTAATGGACAAGGTTATGGCATGATAGGGTTGCCGGGTGATATCAGTCCTCCTTCTCGATTTGTAAAAACAGCGACCTTGTTGCAAGTTGCTGTTCCTTCAGTCGATGCGGCTGGAGCTTTAAATATGGCGCAACATATTATTAATAATGTTGACATTCCTCTAGGTGTGGCAAGAGAGCCTCAAAGTGGAAATTACATCAGTGATATTACACAGTGGGTCGTATTTAAAGATTTAACGCATAAGAATTTTTATTATCGAACGTATGACAATATGACTATACGCATGGTGTCGTTGGCGAAAATTAATTTTGCTGATAATGCGCCGCGTTTGAAAATGCCGATTACTAGTAAAGCGTATATTCAGGATATGTCGGATGTATTTGTGAATTCTGGGCAGTAGGATTATTTTAATGATCGGTAAGATGTGGACATAAATTACATATCTTACCGTACATATTACACGGAAAAGATCAAGATTTTAACGATGGTGTATCAGGTGCAATATATTCACAGACTAAGTTAATATTATTTTTATCTATTGTAATGCCGGGATTTTCATAAAAAAATGAAAAAATGGTTTGCTTAAATAGGTTTTGTTTTTCAAATAAAGGAACAAGCTCATTTAATTTTGCTTCCTTTAAGGCATCTAGAGCATTTTTACCAAGGATTTTATGTAATGGGTCAGCGTGAAATAGAGCTAAGTGATGAATTATTTCTTTTCTTCTCTCTTTGGTTTCTGATAATTTTTCAACATTAGCAAAGTATATAGCAGTATGTAAATAATTATTAAAACAGTTATCATTAAAGATATTTAATTCGTATCCTTCAGCTAATAAAAAAATAACACCTTCTAAGTAACCTTCCTGTATTGCTGTTAATAATGGATTTGGGTAATCAAGATCCGAGATTTGTTTGTTTACTTGTGCTCTACTGATTTTGGAAATGGTTATTTGTTGATTTGATGCTTCGTGAGTGATTAGTTGAAGTAAATCAAAATCTTGTAATTTAATAGCAATATGTAACCCAATCGCTGTGTCTTGGGGGTTAAATTTTTGTAGATGATAAGCTGATTTTATATATTCTTTAGCCGAAAAAGCAGCGGCAACTGGCATTAATAAATTAAAATTATCTATAAGTAATTTATAGCGAGGATCAGCAAATAAATCGGTATGATTATGAATAGCAGCATAAAGTATAAGCAAGCAAATATGTTTTTCCGTTTTATAACGGCTGTAGCTCGAGAAAAAACGATCAATATCTGCTGCTTTATTATAGAAACATGCCTTTACATACTTATACTGTTGTATAAAATAGTCAGTTGCGATGTATTTTTTAATTTTTTCTTTAGAGCTTGGATTATCTATGAAATTTAAAACATCATGAAATGTAAGAAGAGTTCCATCGATTTCGTATAATCGCACATTTGATAATCGCAACATTGTTTGTACCTTATTGTTAGTTAGCGGCAAATAAGGATAGTATAAAATTCTAAAAATAGCATCCCAGGTATCCGCTCTTTAAATGGTTTGGTAGTATCTTTATGTTTTTTATTAGCCATGGCTACTGAACTCAATGAGAATTGGTGCGTAGTTTAACAACAGCTCGTTTTTTTGCAACAACGCCATAGTATGATACGTGCTTTTTAAAGAACGTATATTGATATTAATAGCGTTATATTACGTATTATGTGTCAATCACTTCCCCACAATACAACATCTAAATAATATCGCATCGCAGGATCTAAAACTCTATAAAACCCATCTTGATTCCTCACTACTAAATCTTTTCGCAACAAAACATCAATGGACTGTTGTGCACTTGAAGCCGAAATTTTGATAGATGATGTGAATTCTGCTGATTGAATCTCTTTTATAGGCATCTTTGCTAAGGCATTAAGAATTCTTCTTTGATTAACGCTTAATTCAACTATATCGTGACTAATCATTTGTTTTTGCGCTTTAACATAATTATGCCAAACTATACATATTTTTTCTGTAGTTGGAACAGTGTCTTCTTCCCATAATAATTGGCATAATACATTCATATAAAAAGGATGTAACTCTGTGGATAAAATAATTTGGGTTATACTCTCTTGTGATATCGATTTTTTCCATCGAATAAGAGAAAGCTTGTTTAACTGAGTTACATAAACATCTGCGGCCATGCGCTCAATATTGATTGTTTGACATAGCCTATATAAAGGGCGACCCTGATCGCCAAACATCTGCTTTAATAGCTGTCGATTACTACCAGAAAATACATAGGTGACATTTTCACTTCTCTCGACTGCATGCCTTATAGATGCCTCAATTGAATGGTAGTTTTTTAACTGGCTAATTTGCTGAAATTCATCTATAAAAATAACAGCTTTTTTTTTGAAAAATTTAGCTGTTTCATCAAGCTTTAATAGTAATTCTGAAATATCTTGCAATGGGCTATTTGATAAATTTAATGATAACCTCTGACCAAATGCTCCGATTGAAACTTCTGGTTTCATTTTTTTAAAAATATTAATAAGTGCTTCTTTTGCTTTTTTTAATCGTGGCATCAATTCGAAAACCAGTCGACTAACTTTATTAAGAATTTGATCTCTTACATATTCCTCATTGTAAGCAGCTAAAAGATCAATCGAACAGTATGGCATTTTCATTTCAGCTGCTACTTTCATTACTAAGCTAGTTTTTCCATATCTTCTTGGTGCCATCAATACGCTATGTTTGTTGGATTTTATTCTATTACAAAGTAATTTGCGCTCACTCTCTCTATTGATAAATGCATCGCCCATGGCAATGCCTTCAGGAAAGTACTTTAAATGATTCATCACATAACCTTATATCATATGCTATTATATGATTATAGATTGTAAGATGCAACCTGTCAAGGGCCCATCGAATGGCGTTGTTGCAAAAAAACGAACTGTTGTTAAACTACGCACCAATTATAATTGAGTTCAGTAACCATGGCTAATACGAACTTCTAGTAAAGCTGGTACTTGAGGAAGGTGTGCTACTAGAAGATGAAGTGCTTGATGAAGATATGTGACAGGGAGATGAACTAGAATTGGAAAATGAACTAGAAAAAGAATCATTTGAATGTCGAAAATAAATCATCTCTCTACGTTGTTCTCTATTGAATCGAAATGATTCAGGCATTTCTTCTCCTATATGCGCTTTATCCGCATTGATCCATCTGAGAAGTTTCAAGACATACTGCGCGAATTTTATTTCTTCCGGACGCAATATTCTTGATGATGGAATTCTTTGTGTTGATTCGAAATTTTTTGTTAAATCTGCCTCAACTTTTTTATACGCTTTTCTTGCCTCAGACTCCAACTTTTTATCATAATGTATATTGTATGTTTGGGATGCTAACTCCTTAAGTACTGTACTTTTCACTGGCCTATAATCAAGTCTTCCACCATCCTCAGAGATATAACCCTTATATTCTTTTAAGGCCTCCATTAATTCAGATACTGTATCCTTTCTATCTAAAAGTAAATATAATGTATGATTTCTAAAATTCCATTGTTCTGGATGTGTGGATCCCAAAGGTTTTGTTAAAGCAAGCTCTATCAGCAATGCTTGTAACATAAATATTACAGCTTTTTCTTCATTTTCAGGTATTTTTTTCGTTTTCAAATAATATAAAAACTCTTCTGAGAGCTCCCTACAGACTTGCGCTCGTCGGGTATTTTCTTCTTCTATTTTGTTAAAATCTTTTTTATCTTCTTGTAATTGTTTCTGATCTTCAGATGACGATGATTTTGCAAAAAAACCATCTGTTAAGAGTGACTTTTCTTCGCTTGGATTTCTTGATGTTTTCTTTTGGTTTTGAACTTTTGATATATTCTTGTTTTTCTTGTTTTCTTCTTCTAGGTCTTTTTTCATTTTTGCCAAAACATAGCCATCAGAATTCTTTTTTTCTTTTGCTTTTTCACTTGCTCTTTTCAAAGCATCTTTTGTTTTCTCTAGCCTTTTCCTACAGTCTTCAATACGGTTAATACAGCGAACAATCTCCTTGTTCCACGTAGCAATATCATTATTGTATCCTTTCATTTTACTATTATTTTCACTGGTCGCATGCTTTATTTTTGCTACTTCTTTTTTTAGGTTATAAGGATGACTTCCCTTTCTTCTATCATACAAATCAAAGTCATCTGGGTACTTTCTTGAAGCGAGATACTTAGTTAACTCTGGATCATTATTTAAATCTGGATTGTTCTTTAAATCTCTAAATATTTTGTCGAGTTTTTTGACGTTATCTGGATAATTTTCATATTCCTCCTCGAACGCTGTATTCAACGTCTTCCATTCTTGTGATAAGGGATCCTGCTGATCTTTCTGTTGTAAATTTTCATTTTTACTATTTTCTACGTATTTTTCATAGGCTTTTTGTGCTTTATCTAAGTGAATAAATGCACTTTCAAGCGCATTATTCATTTCAGATATAGTTAATTCAAGTGATTCAAGTGCCTTTAATGATTCTTTACTTGGGAGGGGTTTAAATGCTTGCTTTAATATTTCGTACTGGTTAACAAAAAAATTAAGCTTATCTTCTGAATCCGCAGTCCTTTTCTCATCTTTTTTGATTTTATCTTCTACCT
>Ga0207115_1040_pt1 | contig 17903 bp, 21 predicted proteins | sample Alteio_BWMinHeat_46_FD_153536 | JGI IMG/M metagenome (GOLD analysis project Ga0207115, IMG submission 153536) | Enriched cells from forest soil in Barre Woods Harvard Forest LTER site, Petersham, Massachusetts, United States -... | ecosystem: Environmental > Terrestrial > Soil > Temperate forest >...
CAAATTGTACTCCCATCAACCCATTATTAAACCCTTTGATATGACACCGTATAATCCAAAACCTGAGTATTCAACACTGCCATCAAATGCGTTGCAAACAGGTGACCATTTGGTTTTGTTTATTGACATCAATCAAAATACAAATTCATCAATGATAACTCGATTAATTGATAAGACTAAATCAAATGTGGGCATCGTGCTTGATATTTATTGTGTGAATGCGGCAAATACTAATGGTATTCAAACATGGGCAACAACAAACAAGATTCCAATCGATTTAGTATCCTCAAATCGTATTACTTTAAATAACGATGCTGGACGTTTCAAAAAATTGGGTATTGGCTCTGCATTGCCCTATGCAATGGTTGTTCAAGATGGAAAATCTAAAATGCTTAATATGGAACTGATGTAATCTATGGAAAGTCAGCCGAAATCTAATCAATCAAATCAAAAGAAATATACAACAATTATAAGTTCAATACTTCATTGGATTCTAATATTGCTTTTGTTGACAATACTATCTTGGTTTCTATTATTGATTTGGTTTGGAATACAATATTCATATCAAGAGTCATTTATTGTGACCGAAAAAATGCATGAATTAATGCAACTTAATAACGGTATTATTTCTACCTATTATATATCTGCATTTTATCATTTTATTCTGTCAATGAAAGGTATTGAATATTTGGCGAATCACCATCTCTATTTACTGATTCAATGGATAATCAAGGTTTTAAATAATATTCATTATAAGATGCACGTTTCTAGTGAAGTCATGAGTCAAATGATAATAAATGTTTTATTCGTGCCAGCTGAGATCGTAATGGGTCGTTTATGTATTTTTGTAATAAATCTACCATTTTTAATCAGTGTACTTTTGATTGCATTGATTGATGGTCTTGGGCAGCGCGATATCAGAAAGTACCAAGGGGCACGTGAAAGTGCTTTCTTTTTTCACCGTATCAAACCAATGACAGGAAAATTATTTTTTTTAGGTTTTTTAGTCTATATGAGCTGGCCTTGGGTCATTTCACCACTTAGCTTTTTAATACCCATCACACTCATTTTTAGTGGAATGGTTATTTACTTAGTTAAAAACTTCAAAAAATATGCGTGAGGTAAAAATGAAAAACAAAAGATATTTACTGTGTGTTGCTATCTCAATCATGAGCATGAATTTATTTGCAAGTACTGAGCAAGAGAAAATATATTTAACCCAGATATTGAATCAACTCAATGCGATGAAACCACTCATAGTTGCAGCAGCATATGAACAACCTAAGACAAACCGTATTCAATTTCATTATACAAGTTATAAGGATGCTACGGGTAAAAGCCACAATGGATTATTGAATGATGTTAATGAAATTGAGAATGGGATTCAAGAAAAGCTGAATCACATTCCCGAAGAACCCCATATATTGCTTCCATTAAAAGGTGATTATATTGAACATCATAATAAAGTGGAGCATGCATAATGGACATTGCCGATGCATTCAGTGCGTTTCAAACAACAGCAGGTGTTTCACCTGATAAAGTCAGTTTGTATGTGCGAAGCATTTTAAGTGCTTTTTTTATGGTGTGGGCTGCGTGGTGTATCTATGGACAAATTATCCTCGTTCAGAATGAAACAATCGATATACAGGATTTACCCATGAGTATTTTAAGAATTTTGTTTCTATGCTCATTGATAGTGGTTTTAGTATTTGTAAATTAGGGAGTCATTGATGAAAAAAATAATATCGACTATATCGGATGGATTGCTTAAATTTTTTATTATTTTATCAGCAAGTCCAGTATGGGCTGTATTACCTGAACCGCCAGACAGTGACATGGCTACTTCAGATAAAGACTGGATTGATGTAGGAAGTAGTCTAATGAATAGAGTTATTAGTATTGCTTGTATTGCGATAGGTGCCATTCTTTTAATCGGCGTCGCTGGCAGTATTTTAAAAGCTTATCATGTTGCGCATGAAAAACAGGATTTAGGTCATTTTTTTAAAATGCTGGTAGTGGGTTTATTAGTAGCAGCGATTGGACTTGGACTCGTCTATGCAGGTTATAGCATTGTCACTTCTTAAGGAGGTATTCAAAATGATTTTTCATGAAATTAACTACAAAATGCCCATTTTTAAGAATTGTACCCTAGGTGAAATGTTAATGATTGGTGGAGCAGTATTAGTCACTGAAATTCTGGTTCTATCATTGATTACTAAAATCCTATTTGGATTCGCAGCGATTGGTGTTGCCATAACACTGATGTCATTTTTTCACTTAACTAAATTATGCCTTACAAAGCTTGAAAAAATAAAATATGGGAAGCCTCATAGCTATTACAAACATCTTTTAATAAAAAAATTATCAGAAATAGGTTTAATAAAAGAAATATATATAACCCGAATTGGAAAATGGTCGGTCAGAAGGATATAAATAAAATGACAAACATATTAAACGGGTGGATTATGCAGGCTTGGCGAAAAGAAGATGCAGATCATCGTGTGATTCAATTACAAAAGTATGGTATAGGATTTTTATTTATTCTTTGTGCAATGCTTTTTTTGGGTTGGATGACATCTCCTTCAAGAATCACAGTTTATATTCCACCTGATATTCAGAATGGCGCAACCATGAAAGTGGGAACCATTCCATCTCCACTGATTTATAGCTTTGCTTATCAAGTGTGCAAGAAATAAATTATTGGCCAGAAGCAGGTGATGTGGATTATCAAAAAAATATACGTCATTACTGGTCGTATTTAACTCCCTCATTTAAAACCGAGTTATTAAATGAATCCGAAGAATTAAAAGCATCCGGTCAGATTCAAAGAATTCGCTATTTACAAGGCTTATCAGGTGCTGCTTTTGATTCCGTCAATGTTAAAAAAATCAGTTCTGATACGTGGGAAGTCGATTTAAAAATGCGTCTTACAGAATACAAAAATAGCCAATCCGTCAAAGACGTTGAAATCATATATCCCCTGAAAGTGACAAGGATCAATGTATCACCTAGAAATAACCCCTATGGTTTAGCCATTGCAGGTTTCGTATCGGAACCCAAGCGACTTAACACCTATATATAGAGACTAATATGAAATGTAGACTGATTATCTTGTTATTAAGTGTCATTACTGTATCACTTGTCCATGCTGATGGCTTAAGTAGTTTGACGTTAACAGATGCTGAAATACAAAAGCTTAAAAAATATTTTCCAGCGGAGGAAACGGCTCATTTAATTTGGAAGGGTGACCCGCTCTCAATTCAGTTATCAATAGGGCAGGAAAAGCGAATTCAATTTCCAAATCATGTCACCGTGGATGTTAAAGGCGCGCTTAATACCGATCAACTGCGCATATTAAATAACGATAAATCGATTTATCTCACAGCATTGCATGATTTTCCGACAACACGTATTTATGTGACGTTGCAAGAAAGTGGTGAAGTCATACTGATTGATATATCCGTTGCACAAAATGCCAGTAACCAAACGCAATATATCGATATTAAAGAAGAAGCCAAGCAGACATTGCAAACGGATGTAGTGACAGCATCTGTTTCGGATGAGAACAATTTAAACGAATCCAGTCAGCTCGATACGAATTCAGTATCTGAAGATGCGAATTACGTGGACTTAATACGATTTGCGTGGAAAGAAATCTATGCTCCTGATCGACTATTAAAAGAGATGCCACATTATGAGCGGGTGCCGATGCATACAGAGCGTTTTGTTTTGGATTTAGTCTACGGCGATAAAGTGATTGCTCACCCAGTCAGTTCTTGGAGAACTGGCGATCAGATTGTCACAGTGGTTTCATTACAAAATAAATATTCACATATGACACATATCGATATTCATAACGATTTATGTGGAGATTGGCAAGCAGCATCGATTTATCCAAGCGCGACACTGCAATCTCATGGCAGTCGCATGCATGATACTGCGACCCTGTTCTTGATATCACATAAACCATTCAATGAAACATTAGGGGTTTGTCATGGCGATGCATAATACAAATAGTATTTTAAAATATGTTATACCGGTTGTCATCGGGATGATCTTAGTTTCCGTGTTTTATCGAGCTTTTCATGGATCGCCAGCGTCTGTTACTAATAAAGAAAATACAGAATATCGTATTAAGGGTAATGCGACAGTCGATAGTGCAGCAGAGTCACTGAATACATTGACTGCTGAGCTTGCTGAAACAAAAAAACAAATCTCTGAGGTGACTAAAACCAATAATGAATTAAAAAAACAAAATTCTGATTTAGTAAGTCAGGTCAATACGAAGCATGATGATGAGACATCAAAATTAGCAACTGACATTACCCAATTAAAAAATCAAATTCAATCGATGGAAACTAAAAAAACTTCCGATTATAGAGTGAATGGAGGTGAGGGGGCACAGCCGATTAGTATTGTTATTGATTTAACCCAATCCCCTGATAGTAAAAACCATAATACGGTGAATTTTATGGCGAATGATCAGACCCCTGTGATGATTGCAGGTCAGCAAAAGCACCTAGAAGGTCAGCCTAAAATGATTCCGTATTATACGATTCCTGCCAATGGCACATCGGTAAAAGTTAGATTAATGACTGCGCTGGTTGGAAGGATACCGGTAAAAGGAGTTGTTGTTGATCCTTATCCTTTTAAAGTTCTTCTTTCTGATGACAATTTAGCAGCTAATGGTTTAAGAATTCCCCATTTGTTGCAAATGGTGGTTAGTGGATATTGCGAAGGAGACTTGGTTATCCAAGGGGTGCGTGGTTGGATTACGTCACTCACCTTTGTCTTTGATGATGGAACGATTTCAAGTACTACTTCGAATGATAATGACATTGGGAATTTTACTAAAGCCAATAGTCTTGGATATTTATCGGATAAACATGGTAATCCTTTCATACCCGGCATGAAATTTATTACAAATGCTCCCATGTATTTAGGTGGGAATATTAGCTTAGGTATGGCAACAGGTGCTGCTAATGCTTATGCCCAAGCACAAACAACGAATAATTCATTTCTAGGTAATACGACAACCGCGGTTACGGGTTCTCAATCGAAATTTGTGATAGGTCAATCAGCTGCGAATGGGATGAGTGAAGCCCAACAATGGTGGCATGACCGTGAGCAACAATCATTTGATGCAGTTTACGTGGCACCCACGGATGCGACGGGTGAGTACATAGAGATTGCAGTTAACTTTGCAAAAGAAATACACATTGATTATAACCCAAAAGGGAGAAAATTAAGTTATGCGCATAATAATGATGCTCATGTTAATGCTCGCATGGACTAGTTTATTAACATCATGCAATACAAATGCAATTCCGCAAACAGGCCCTACAATGGAGCAAGCGTATAACAGCATGGGAGATAGAACTAAATATGATTCAGAAGGAGATCAAAAAATGATATCGCGACAAAAAAAACATCATGCTTTAGATGTCAGTAGCAATAAACCTAAACAAGAGTTGGCGCGTGAATTCCATAAATTGCCCAATCCAGAAATAAAAATGTATGTTTATCCGCATTTAGCCAGCTGTGACGCATCAGTCGGTCAAAAGTTGTGATTATTGGTTGCCAGATCAAGATTCAATGACTGCCGCTTAAATTGTAGACAAATCTTGCTGAATTTTAATTTTTTCATGGTGCTTTTATAGCAATTTTAGCCATTAAAATCCAGAAAAATAAAATGTATACGAGCGGAAATATTGGGTGACGTAATCGTTATTTTTTTATAGCAATAATTTATTTATTCTAGCTGAAATCGTAGCTGAGGCGTAACATACCATTGTGCTTCATACCATTTTTCAGATAACCATGGATTAAATAAAGTTTCTTTGATGTAAGTCAGCATTGCTGAACAACCCTTATCTTTTAAGTATTTTTTTAATGTCCGCGTGAACTCTGAAAGCGCATTGATAGCATGCCCCATTCTCATCAATAAATGGAAACATTTCATCGCGTTCCAGTTGTAAGAGTAGGAATGTTTGTACTGGTAACCTCTATTTTTTTCTGTGTTCATATTATCTTCGATGAACCCTTTTTTTCTAGCGCCTAAATTACAAATTTCATGAACATTATCAATAGATAATGGGATACTAGAAATCCATGAATGTTCAGAGTATTTCTTTTCTATTTCACCAGTTAGTTTATTGATTTCTTCTCTTCGCTCTAAGCAGGAAACTAAATTGATATCAAGCTCCCATTTATAACCATACTCAATATGATTGACCCAGTAAAACTCTTGCCGTCTTCCACGGTAATATGGCTGGTCAGGTATCATTATTTTACTTTTTCGTTTTTTATTAAGTAACTTAGCAAAATCTTTTAATTTATTCTTTGGCAAGTTGATAACATATTCCCATCCAAAATTATACATATCCCCCATGGTACTTTGGGTTGCATAAAGCGCATCCATAAACATGATGATTTTAAGCCTCGGGAAGTATTTTTTTAATTTTCTACTAAGTCGATCAAATGCTTTAAGCTCACAATCCTGCTTTCCATCAGGATTGCTGAGCTGATTATTTTCCATATACAAATACTCCGTCAGTAAAGGTATATTTAGCCCATTTTTTAATGTTATGTTAGCTTCAATAGCGTATACATATTGTTGTTCTACTTGTGTATCATCTTTACCAACGGTTCTCTGTAACCAATGTGAATCATGAAGTATACCATCACGAAAAAGCTTTTGTGCACCATCAACTGATATAGGTAAGCAGCCATTAATTAAAAGTTTTTTGAATTTCTTTTTTCGTACCAACTCTTTGATTAATGCAATATGTGCGCTTTCAATCCCTTGCGAATTTATTTTTTCTAGCATTCTTGCTAAAGTATCTGCATGTGGAATTGAATCAAGCTCAGGGAATATTTTTTGTAAATTATTATTGATAATAGTACCAGTTAGCTCTCTGTTTATTTCACGTCGAGAGCTTATGCGAAACACAAATGCAAGTAACCCAAAAATCATTAATACAACCATTTTATGTTTTACGCTCTTGGTTCTTCTTGGATCCGGTATGCGTGAAAATTTTTTTATTAGAACAGGCAGAATACTTCTCCATGCTTTAATTTGTTCTGACATTATATTTTCACGAGAAAATTGCTCTTCAGCTAAAGTTGCATCAGAAGATTTGCGATTTTTTGCTTGAGTGCGATTAATAATTTTTGAATTAGTTGTTTCGATATTTTCGCGGACTTGCTTTTGTGAAATCAGTATCTTTTTTATCAGATTATTGCGGTGTATACTGTGCATAACAGGTGACTTAGTATTACTCAGCATGACAGACTCCTTGTCATTTCTTATTCAACAGTAATGCGAGGGGATACGTTTATGTTAGCGCGACGATAATTTTTTGTCGATGTTGTAACCTGTTGATTTATAGCGCACTACAAACTGATGCTTCACAGCTGCATAACAGGCCAAATAGATGACTGCAAAACTTATCTATATTTGATTTAATTATTGCAATTTGAACCGGATCCATAGATGCAGTGGGAGGGAAAGATGGTGTAATTATAATCAATTCGCATTAAATTTGATCTAAATCATAGCCTATGGGATGCAGTGACAATAGTCTCGGCATATCCCGTATTTATATCGCTTAATGTGGTGTAAAATGATGCATATGTGAGTGGAAAGGATGTTCACTTAATGGAAGTATCTAATATTATTGTTAGATTCAGGATAAAGAGAGCACATCTCTGGATTAGTCTATTGTCGTCTCTTTTTTTATTACCATCCTATACTTTAGCTTTGACCAAACCTATTTCGCTTTCAGAAGCGGAGTACTTAGCAATAAATAATTCTCCTGAATTACAGAAATTTGAAGCAAATACACATGCATTAAATAATCAAGCTATTGTTGACGGCCAATTGTCAGACCCTCAATTAATCGTAGGGGCAGCTAATGTCCCAACCAACTCTTTCAGTTTCACCCAAGATGATATGACAATGATTAATGTGGGGCTTCAACAAACTTTTCCGCGTGGTCATTCATTAGCAATTAAATCAAAGCAAACAAAAGCGTTAGCAACTGCTGAGGAAAGAAAAGAAGAAGAACAAACAGCCATGTTGTTGCGAAATGTACGAGAAACATGGCTTGATTTATATTATTGGACCCAGGCAGCCCATATCGTTCGAGAAAACCAAAACTTATATCGTCGTTTATTACAGTCGACAGAATCTCAATATAGCACTGGCAAAGGAAACCAATCAGATGTTTTACAGTTGCAGGTTGAGGTATCCCGCTTAAACATCCAAAATACTCAGATACAAGAACAAATAGAAGTTCTACGCGCTCAGTTGGGACGATGGATAGGGCAAGCTCAAGCTAACCGTCCTTTAGTTCAACGACTACCGAAGTGGCCTAATCCTTTACCAATGCAGACATTAGAAACTAGATTATCAGCACATCCTCTTCTAACAGCAGATCTTGCTAATATTGAAGCAGCGCGTGATGCAGTGGCTTATGCAAAAGAACAATATAAGCCTGGTTGGATGTTGAATGTTGGCTATGGTATACGACAAGGAACATATATGGATGGTTCTGGCCAAGAACGTCCTAATTTTTTTGGCGCTCAAGTGACTATTGATTTACCTATTTTTCCTGGAAATCGCCAAGACAAACAAGTAAATGTTAGTGCCGATCAATTAGAAGCCGCAAAATTTGATCGAGATGCACATTATCGAGATTTATTAAAAGAACTGACAATCCAATATGCTATGTGGCGTAATCTTTCTAAGCGCGAAGAAATCTATCATCAACATTTATATCCTGAAGCAAGACAAAATTCTAAAGCAGCATTATTAGCTTATCAAAGTACGACAAGTAGCTTGTCTACTGTGTTGCGTGCTTATAGCAATCAATTAACCATAAAATTAGAACAAATTCAGATAGAAGTTGAACGTGCTAAAGCTCGAGTTGCATTGCTTTATTTAGAAGGAGTTACTCAATGAAGAAAAATATATTACTTACAATTTTAATTAGTCTTATTGTTATGCCAGTAGTTGGATACTCAGCTGATAATCAAGCAGCAAATATGAATCAATCTACAACACAAAAGAAAAAACCTTTATATTGGATTGATACAATGGAACCCAATATTCATTATTCAGCGCCTGGAAAATCGCGAATGGGGATGGACTTAGTGCCTGTATATACAGAAGAAAAAAAACAGTGAGGGATTATTAGCTAAGGAATACAGGAATGAGAAAAATTTCCATATTAATCATTATAGCGATGACACTTATTATAGGTATTTTTCTAGGACGTTGTTCAGAACAATCAGCAAAAATACAAAGAAAACCGTTATATTGGATCGACACGATGGAACCCACTATTCATTATCCGGGTCCCGGATTATCGCGCATGGGAATGGAATTAACTCCAGTTTATCCTGATCAAGAACAAGCTGAAGATCAATCCACAGTTCGTATTTCACCTACTATTGTTAATAATCTTGGAGTAAGGATAATTCCAGTTCAACAAGGAGCACTCGCAAGAAGCATAGAAACAGTAGGTTATATTGAGCCTAATGAAAATAAAATAAGCCATGTTCATACTTATGCAGAAGGTTGGGTGAGAAAATTATTTGTAAAAGCTGTTGGTGAACCAGTTAAAAATGGCCAAGTTATTTTGCAACTTTATTCACCGATGCTAGTCAATGTTCAAGATGAATATTTAATTGCATTAGGAAGCGGCAATCAAGCATTAATTGATGCTTCTTATCAAAGGTTACAAGCATTTCATATTTCAGAACAACAAATTCAACAATTGAAAACCACGCAAAAAGCGAGCCAATTAATTGATATTTATCCACATCAAGATGGTGTGGTAACAATGTTAAATATTCGGGAAGGAATGCATGTTACTCCTGATACAGAAATGATGAGTATTGTTGATTTAACTAATATTTGGATGATTGCGCAAGTCTTTGAAGATGAAGCGAACTGGGTCAAGATAGGAGAGTCAACAGAAGCACGAATATCTGCTTTCCCAGGCAAAGTATGGAAAGGTGTAGTTGAATATGTATATCCAGAAGTTGATGCTGTCACGCGCACCCTGAAAGTAAGATTTCGTTTTAATAATCCAGATGAATTATTAAAACCGAATATGTATGCCAATATTACTATCATTGCTGATTCAAAACCCAATGTACTAAGTATTCCATTGGAAGCATTAATTAGAAGCTCTGAAGGAGACAGAGTTATTGTCGCATTGGATAATGGGCATTTTAAAGTGCAGCCTGTAACGACAGGTATAGAATCAGGTGAACAAGTAGAGATTCTTTCGGGATTAAAAGCGGGTGAAAAAATTGTTGCTTCAGGGCAATTCCTAATTGATTCAGAAGCAAGTTTGGATGCTGGTCTACAAAGAATGGACTCATCATCACCAGCCCCTTCTTCTGGATCCGCAATTATTATACAAAGTAAAGGAATTATTAAAGCAGTTAATAGAACGAAAAATTCATTGACGATACAGCATGAATCTATTCCTGCCTTAAGTTGGCCTAGCATGATTATGGATTTTTCTGTTGATAAAAATGTGGATTTAAATAATTACAAAGCGGGTGACCACATCATCTTTAAACTTGGCAAGGATAACAAAGGTAATTTTGTTATTACGGAAATTAAAAATATATCACCTTAATCGAAAAGGAATGACATATGGTTGCAGGGATTATTCGCTGGTCAATCCAAAATCGATTTTTAGTATTACTTGCAACAGCTTTAATTGTTATTTGGGGCTTATATACTATTAAAAATACTGCAGTTGATGCAATTCCTGATTTATCTGATGTGCAAGTTATCATTAAAACGGATTTTCCTGGACAAGCGCCACAAGTAGTTGAAGATCAAGTGACATATCCTCTTACTACAGCTATGTTAGCAGTTCCTGGTGCGGTAACTGTTCGTGCAGAGTCAGGTTTTGGTATTTCATATGTTTATATTATATTTAAAGATGGCACTGATCTTTATTGGGCTCGCTCACGTGTTTTAGAATATTTAAGTCAAATTACAAATCGATTACCACCTGGTGCACAAACAGCATTAGGTCCTGATGCGACAGGTGTTGGGTGGATTTATGAATATGCTTTAATTGATCCCACAGGAAAACATGATCTTGCACAATTGACGAGTTTACAAAATTGGTTTTTAAAATATGAATTGCAAAAAGTTTCAGGTGTTGCAGAAGTAGCCACAGCGGGTGGCATGGTACGTCAATATCAAATTATATTAGATCCAGATCGTTTGCGTGCATATGGATTAACGCTTGATCAGATTAAACAAGCGGTACAACGTGGTAATCGTGAAGCAGGAGGTTCTGCTATTGAAATGGGTGAAGCAGAATATATGATAAGAGCAAAAGGATATCTCAAATCCATTCAAGATATCGAAGAACTTCCAGTGGGTCTTGGTAAAAATGGTGTTCCTATTCTTTTAGGAGATGTGGCTAATATCCAATTTGGACCAGAAATGCGTAGAGGTATTACGGAATTAAATGGGAATGGTGACGTTGTTGGTGGCATTATTGTTATGCGTTATGGTCAAAACGCGATGGATACAATTGAAGGAATTAAAATAAAATTAGCTCAATTAAAATCAAGCTTACCTGAAGGTGTACAAATTGTTGAAACTTATGATCGATCGAGTTTAATTCAGCGTGCCATTAATACTTTGAAAGATAAATTAATTGAAGAATTTATTGTGGTATCGTTGATTTGCATTGCGTTTCTTTTTCATTTTCGCTCTTCACTCGTTATTATTATTAGTTTACCCATAGGAATTTTAATTGCCTTAATCATTATGCATCTTCAAGGTATCAATGCCAATATCATGTCTCTTGGTGGGATTGCAATTGCAATTGGCGCGATGGTGGATGCAGCTATTGTCATGGTTGAAAACGCGCATAAGCATGTCGAGCAAAATCTAAATAAATCTATTAATCATTGGGAGTTGATACAGCGAGCTGCTGTTGAAGTAGGGCCGGCTTTATTTTTTTCTTTGTTAATCATTACCGTGAGTTTTTTGCCTGTATTTACCCTACAAGCACAAGAGGGGAGATTATTTACTCCTTTAGCTTATACAAAAACATACTCTATGGCTGCAGCTGCAATTTTATCTATTACCTTGGTTCCTGTGTTAATGGGTTATTTTATTCGTGGCAAAATACATGCAGAACGTGAAAATCCTCTTAATAGAATATTATATGCTGGTTATCATCCTATTATTCGCGCCATATTAAAAACACCTAAGGTGGTATTACTCATTGCGATTATTGTGGTTTTAATTGGTTTATGGCCAATGACTCATCTAGGCGCTGAATTTATGCCTGAGTTAGATGAAGGTGATTTGCTTTATATGCCGACAACATTTCCAGGCATTGCGATTGGCAAGGCTCAAGAATTATTACAACAAACAGATAAATTAATTGCGACAGTACCAGAAGTAAAAACAGTTTTTGGAAAAGCAGGACGTGCGGAAACAGCGACCGATCCAGCACCATTATCTATGTTTGAAACGACAATACAATTTAAACCAAAAAATGAATGGCGTTCTGGCATGAACATGAAAAAGCTGCGTCTCGAACTCGAGTCACGACTTAAATTACCTGGTTTATCCAATGCATGGGTTATGCCAATCCGTACACGCATTGATATGTTAGCAACGGGTATTAAGACACCCGTTGGTGTTAAAATAGCAGGTCCAGATTTAAACGTAATTCAATCCATTGGTCAACAAGTTGAGAATGTGCTTAAACAAATTCCTGGTACAACGTCTGCTTTTGCTGAACGTGTAGCGAGTGCACGTTACATTCAAATTGATATTGATCGCCTTAAAGCCGCGCGTTATGGTTTAAATGTAGAAGATATTCAAGACATTGTTGAAATTGCTGTAGGAGGAATGAATATAGCAGAAACGGTTGAAGGAAGAGAACGTTATCCTATTAATTTACGTTATCCGAGAGAGATTCGCGATTCGTTAGATAAATTACAATTATTACCTATTGTCACCCCTTTAGGTGCAGCCATTCCACTGAGTGAAGTAGCACGTGTTTATATCGCTGAAGGCCCTGATATGATTCGCAGCGAAAATGCCCGCTTAAATGGCTGGGTTTATGTCGATATTGCTGGGCGTGATATGGGATCCTATGTCAATGAAGCGCAGCGTGCTGTTAATCAGCAAATAAAATTACCAGCAGGTTATTCTATTAGTTGGTCAGGACAATATGAGTATTTAGAGCGTGCTAAAGAACGTTTAACATTAGTCGCCCCATTTACTTTAGGTATTATTTTTCTATTACTATTTTTAAACTTTCGTCGTTTGTCTGAAGTTATTATTATTCTAGCTACATTACCTCTAGCCTTAGTCGGAGGGTTTTGGTTGTTATATATATTAGGTTATCATTTATCGGTTGCAGTAGGAGTCGGTTTTATTGCTTTATCAGGTGTTGCGGTTGAAATTGGTGTAGTGATGTTGGTTTATCTCAATCAAGCATTAGCAAAACACCAGCATATAGCACAACAAGAAAATAGAAAGTTGGCCTTAGATGATATTAATGAAGCTATTGTTGATGGCGCATTACTTCGTTTGCGACCCATTATGATGACAGTTTCAGCTATTATTGGTGGGTTGTTGCCTATTATGTTTTTGGGTGGAACTGGTTCTGAAGTGATGCGTAGAATTGCAGCGCCTATGGTCGGCGGGATGATTAGCGCAACACTATTAACGCTCATTGTTATTCCTGCAGTTTATCTTTTATGGAAAGAACGAGAATATTCCAATCAGAAAAAGGACTAATGCGCCTGAACAGTTACAAAAAAATTTAATCTCCAAGTTTCATTAACTCTTTTGTTCGAATTCGATAAATATGATCTACTGGTTGAATTACTACAATACCATCGCCAGATAAACCAGTATGTGCTGCTTCCATGATGCCTTTTACTATGGCATCAATTTTATTATGTTGAGTATAAATTTCAATTCTAGTATTAATTGATGTCCAATCAGATGTAAAAAGATTGGAATATTCTCCGTACCCAATTACTTGCGTAATGGTAATACCTGATACATGGAGTTTTTTTAATCCTTCTTCAACTTTTTCTAAATGCTCTGTCCTAATAATTGCTGTAATTTTTTTATATTCCATGATTAGATCCTTTATTTTTTGATGAAGATTTCCTTATTTGCATTCAATTTTAGTTGAAATAATATTAAAAACAATATCTTATACATTATATATCATTTTAATGGAGTTTTAATGAATTAATCAAATAATCGATTATACTCAAATTAGACAGAGAAAAAACTATGAACGAGGAGGATTTATGAAGCATATACTAAGCACAGCAATGATTGTAGTAGTCTTACTTTTGAATACAATGAATGTTTATGCGAAAGGTCAACAAATTGTACATCCTTATAACAAGCCAGCTGCTGAACAATCTGTTATTTCCAATAATTTTGATTGTTGTGAAAAAAGATAATATTTGTTTTCGGTAAGGATCGTTACAAAGCTATTTGTATATTCTTCTAAGCCTTATACATCTAAGCCGACTAACCCATAGGGATTAAACTGTTCCCTCTACCTCTGAGACTTCTTTGTTTACTCATCGTTTTTCTCTATTTTTGTTAGCATCGAGATATTTATCACAGCTAACGTTCCTCAACTATGTCATCACGATTAATTAATTTCTTTTTTGCACTTGCATGGCGTTCCCTTAAATCAACGTCGATATATTTATCTGTTGTTATGCTAGAACTATGTCCTGCATCATCTCGCACATGTTCGCGTGGCCTACGTTTAACATCATCTGAAATGCCCGTATGTCGTAACCAATGTACTGTCGCGGATTGTAATCCAATAGCTTCTTCTTTAAAACCATTTTCATTCAAGAAAATAACGGCTTGATCAAAACAGTATTGCACAATATTACGTATTTGATTAGTGCTCGATATTGCGCCATTTCCACGATCTCTTGGAATTAATGGAGTATAGTCATCTATTGAGGGAAGGGCAGTGAGACCAAGATACTTTCTCCATCGTTTAAGTGACTTTAGCATAGAATCGCTAACTGCAATTTGTCTTTCTTTATTTCCTTTTCCAACCGTTTTAAACCACCAATTTCCATCATGATCTTTGTAAAAATCACACATTTTTGGCAGCCACCGATCATTGGCAACTAATTCTGATACACGCAAATACATAGAGTAGAGAGCGCTCATAATAAACAACGTTCTTTCATGTTTTTCATGGTTAGAATCAGCCAGATTATTTGCTATTTCAATTACAGTATCCCACTGTAGTTCTGATAATTTTCTTACAACAGTAAGCCCTTGTCGTTTTCGGAAATATTTACTTTTTTGCCGAATCTGTAATAACGGATTTATTTCGGTGTAATTTTCTTGAATAAGAAAATTATAGAAACTGCTTAATACCGCAAATATTTCTCGAACAGCTTTTTCGGATAGTGAATATTTATTTGTATTGGGATTCTTTCCTTTTTTTGTTGCTGTCTTGCTTATGGTGGCAACAAATGGACGCCACGCAGAGTTTTGTATGCGGAGACCATCTTTTTCAATGAAGCGAGCTACTTTTGCAACACCTATCCATGTAACAGGTGGATTTTTACAGAAATTAATATAAGATTCGATGTCATCACGCGCGATTTTTAGAACCGATTTTTTTTGCATTAACCACGACCATTGTAATAAACGCTCAATTTCACGACGGTAGCTATTAAAAGTGGATTGATTGCCATCATATTCTTTTAAAAAATCACGCGCAGCCTCAAAATCATTTTTTGCAAAATCAAATTTTATTGAACTAGGCAGCTTTAATTTTTTAATTTTGATCATGGTGTCAAAGACAGCTAGTGGTAATAGCCGTTTATTGGAGGTTTTTAGTTTATTTTTTTCAGAGGATTTTTTCAATAAGGCGGTACTTTTCGCCCTATTAGTGGTACTGTTTTTCTCCATTGGTTACCGCCCCATTAATATTTCATTTAAGACCATTTAGCTCTTCTAAATCAAACAACAGTCAAACAAATAATAAAATATAATTCGTTGATATATATAAATTTATTCTATATTAAGCCTTTAATAGCCCATCTAAACCAAACAACAGTCAAGCAATTTAACGAATGAACTTGGTATTAATGGCATTTGATCATCAATAGATGGTAGAGGAATATATAGAGTCACTAACTGCAATTTTTCATTCTTTGTTTTCTTTTCCAACGGTTGTAAACCACCAAATTTTATATTTTCTGGTAATTTTACTTTTTTTATATTGGCTTCGATATCGAATAGAGGACATATCAACTTATTTATCCCATTGACTCTTGTATCTTTTAGTTCCGACATATTTTGTTTCAGTCTTCTTTCAATTGATTCTGAATTTCATTAATTTCGCGCTTCAATTCTGCTTCTAATTCAGCTTCAGTTGGAAGATGAAATTGATATTTACTTGCAAAAATTTGCTTAGCCTTATCACCTAAAGTGTATTTAACTGTTGCATCATTTTTTTTCGTACAAAGTATTAAACCAATAGTTGGATTATCGTTTTCCGTACGTATCTTTTGATCGAAATAATTAACATAAAGTTGTATTTGTCCGAGATCAGCATGTGATAGCTTCCGGGACTTAATGTCGATAATGACGTAACATTTCAAGATAACATGGTAAAAAATCAAATCAGCATAGAAATGATCGCCATCTAAAGTTAATCGTTTTTGTCTTGCAACGAAGGCGAATCCTTTTCCTAACTCCAATAAAAAATTTTGCAAATTATTAATTATTGCTTCTTCTAATTTAGATTCAACAAGACGATGGGATTCTGGCAAACCTAAAAATTCTAGAATTAAAGGTTCTTTAATTGCATCTTCAGGTTTGTTTATCTCCTGGCCTTTACAAGCTAATTTCATTAGTCCTTTCTTATCCCTACTTTTAGCCAATCTATCAAACAATAAGCTATCGATTTGTCTTTCCAACGCTCGTCCTGACCAATGATTTTTCTCTGTTTCAACTTCATAAAAACGACGTGCCTCAGGTCGGTGAACCCGCATAAGAGCACGGTAATGTACCCATCCAAGGTTATGACTCAGCTCTATTTCAGATTCACCACGCACTGCGTGGTGAATTGAGATATCTGAATAAGAAAGATAGAATTGACGAATATCGCGTAAGGTTGAAATGCCAAAACCTCTGCCATATTTAAGAGTTAACCGCTCAGAAAGCTCTTGTAACAAAAAAGTGCCGTATTTTGCTCTTTTTTTGCCATTTTGTTCTTCTTCTACAATTTCTCTCCCAATAAGCCAATAAGCTTTTACCATTTCGGTATCAATAGAACGTTGTATATTTTGACGAGCACGATCTATATGTTCAGAAATACGATTATAAAGAGAAACAATTCGTTTAGAATTCTGTCCAGTAATCTCTTGCGTTTTATTAAGCACTATCTTTTTTGGCATTGATACGATCCATAGATTATGTTGCGGGAATCTTTATTTTGAGCTAACATAACACATAATTTTTGTTTGTGGTAGTCGTATTTATCACCAATAGATTACAACTGTCGCAACTACCCTCTTTGTTTAATCCACTCAATAAGATAAACTATTGCCCGCATGGTATAAGGTAAGACCTTCTGTTTTGGATATTATGCATTACATTTAAAGAGAACTACACCAATCATCTTTCTCGATAACATATTCAACGTTTATAAACCGCTGTCCAGCAGCCATCTCTCGTTCAAATTCACGCAATCTTTTAGCCCCCAATTTTTCTGTAGCTTTCTGCGAACGAAGATTGGCAATGCCAATATGCCAGCTCTGACGCATCAGTCGTTTAAGAACTATAACTTTTGAATGTCACATCAAAATACAATGCTCGC
>Ga0207115_1041_pt1 | contig 17897 bp, 10 predicted proteins | sample Alteio_BWMinHeat_46_FD_153536 | JGI IMG/M metagenome (GOLD analysis project Ga0207115, IMG submission 153536) | Enriched cells from forest soil in Barre Woods Harvard Forest LTER site, Petersham, Massachusetts, United States -... | ecosystem: Environmental > Terrestrial > Soil > Temperate forest >...
TCAATGAAGTATTAGATTTATCAGCCAGATATAAAGCATCTGAAAATGAGGAAACTCGACGAAACTTGAATAAAAAAATTCAACAGGGATTCAAGGAATTAAACAAAAATATTTCGAAAAAAGATAAAATAGCAGTCGCCGCATTGCAAGAACTGGAAGCAACCTTTGAAAAACAATCTATAGCAATCACAAAACATGATGAAAAATTAGATGCCATTCAAGGGGCCATTTTTGGCAGCAATGCGAATGCTATTGATGAAGATAAAATACAACGTAAAATGAATAATGAACCAACGCGTCCTAATGAAACAAATAATCCTAATGATGCTAAAGATAGGGAGTTAAATGACCGTCTTAGAAAATTAATGCATGGGAAAAAATATGAAAAATCCTCAGATCAAGATATTGATGAAGATTTAAATAAACGTCTTAGAGGATTGGTATATGGAGAAAAATATGCGGCGCTTCCCGATAAAGATATTGATAAAGATCTTACAAGCCGTTTAGAAAATTTGAAAAAAGATCTTCCTCTTCAAGTTTCGGGAAATAAGGAAAGCATGTCAAGTCCTACTATGACTGAAGAAATAGATGAATCATTAAATGAAGAGAAAATAGAGGCATCATTAAAAGAAGAAGAAATAGAATTGGATAGAGATATAGCTAATTTGGAAAATAATTTAAAAATGGATCGGGAATTAGATGATGACGCAATCTTGGAATTAGATGATGATGCAATCTTGGAATTAGATGATGACGCAATCTTGGAATTAGAGAATGGAGGAATGGATAAATTCGAAAGGATATATGGCGAGACAAGTGAAGAGATGGAATCTATTGTTCTAGATTCCGCATATGAAATTCTTAATAAGGCTGGCGAGGATTTTATTGCTGCGAAAGAAGATTTTAAAAAAAATGTTGAACACTTAAATCAAACAAACCCGACTGTCTCAAATAAAGCAATATTAGTTAGCGATGTAAGTTTTATTTGTAATGATTCCGAAAATTCTGATAAAAAGTCTATCGACTCTAAAAATGAATTATCTATTTTAACCTCAGCGAAAGAGCTAGAAAACAATATTAAAATATCTGAAGAAAATGCCAGAAAAAAAAGAGAAAGCTTAGGTTCATCTCATGAAATTCGCGCGCGCACGCATCCAATACCAATAAAAACACAAGCCGCAGAAGTAATTAATGGATTTATGAAATGTGTGTCTAATATCTTGCAAGATTTAAGGTCTTTTTGCATACGTCCATTAAATGCGCTCTTTGGAACCTCTAGGAAAGAAGGGGATCCCGCTATATTAAAAACAGCGCTAGATAAAATGAATACCCGTTTGGAAGAGTCGAATAACAATATAAAATTAAACAAGAAAAAGATTGCAGAAATTTCTATACCATCGAAAAGAATCAATGAGAAGAAAAAATTAATAGTCAGCATGCATTACCGAAAAAGGCAGTCTTTTATGCGTGATAAACTGGAGAAAATTCAAGAAAAAATGAATCGTTTTTCAATAAAGCCATAAATATATAGCAGCTTAATATATGCTCTGCTATTTTTACCAAGAATGCGCGAAAAGCCTCGGCATTCATGCCGGGGAGGATGTCAAGGGAGTCGAGATGGAATTGGTTGAAACTATTGTAATCGGAGCCGGCATCGCAGGCCTTGCCGCAGCGAGTTATTTATCAAAGCATAACCACGCTGTCACTGTGTTAGAAGCCCGCAACCGATACGGTGGACGTATTTGGACAGAAAATCAATGGGGTATTCCATTGGCAAAAGGTGCTCATTGGATTCATGGCGCTGATCATAATCCCATGATGGAATTAGCGAAAGAATTTGCGTCCCCTTTGTTTCAATTTAATAGTGATGCACTTTATTATATGTTTACTCCTGAAGGAAAACGTATTCCGAAGGATATCATTAAAAAATTTAATGAGGCATTTGAAAATACATTAGATAAAGCAAAAATAGTTGCGATGCATGCTGAAAAAGACAGTGCTTTATCCTCCGTTTTATCACATTTTATTGAGCCTGATTTATCAGATGAATATTTCCCTACGCTATGGGGAAGAAAACTCAATTATTTTCAAAATTATATCGGTGCAGATGCTATTCATAAAATAGGCATGGGATTATTTAATATCATTGCTTTGTTATTTCCAAATAAATGTTGGTCAGATGATGCATCGTTTATTTATGTTGAAAATAAAAATAAATTATCATGTAATAATTTTATCAATATGGAACCAAGTTATAAAAAGCCAATATTATATGGTTATGTAGGGGGAAATACTGCTAAATCGCTAGAAAAAATGTCGAATGAATGTATTACAAATCTTTTAATGGAAAGTTTAAAGACTATTTTTGGTAATAAAATACCTTATCCTGAAAAATGTGAAATGACTGCTTGGGGACAGGATATTTTCAGTTATGGATCTTATTCTTATCCTGCTATTGGCGTGACTCAAAAAGATTATATTGCTTTAAGTGAACCGATAGAAGACCGTTTATTTTTCGCGGGAGAAGCGACAAATGCACATCTTTATGATGCTACAACACATGGGGCTTTTTATTCGGGGATTCGTGAGGCAAAGCGTGTTTTAAGTTATTCGGCCAATAAAAAGCGGCTCTCCCGGAATTGCCGGGATGACTGATCATTTTTGCGCTCCAAACATGTCATCCATGGCACTAAAAGTTACATCCTATAACTTAACCATTACAAAATGATCAGTCATCCCGGCAATTCCGGGAGAGCCTAAAAAGCCTAACGGTTCGCGCAGATGATTCATTTAAAAAACGATGTGCTACATTAACTTTCGTTGATCCTTCTGAAATGCTTCATTCAAGCACTATCTAATAATTAATGCTGCTGCGATATTTCTATTCTCTGCTGTTAATACATTATAAGTCCGACACGCTGCATGTGTATCCATTATTTCAACACCAATTCCTGCATTAATTAATTCTCCATAAATAGCTGTGGGTGGAAATTGCAACATGCTACCGGTTCCAATTAATAGAATATCAGGATGCAGTTTAAGAATAATCGCTAATGTTTCACTTGTTAACTCTGAAAATGCTTGTGGTGCCCAATCAGATATCAATTGATTAGGCATAACAATGATGCTTTTTTGAAAAAAGTGTTCATTAATTTGAATAGAACCAGGCCGATAGCCTCGAATTTGATAAGTGGCACGATTATCGTCTAATGTGAGCGACATAAGAGTTCCTCATTTTGATACTTCATATGACTATCATGTGGTTTTTAGTATCTCATATACAGCCTCATTTTGAGTCGCTCAAATCAGTTACATATGAAAAATTATGCACTTGTTTTGAACGACGTAATCTGGACTGCCTCTGAGCGCTGAAAAACACAAAATGATAGTCACATGAAGTATATAATACAATTTGCTATGTGACTTTGGGGTCGGCATAATGATTTATACTTAACTAATATTACCTTAAGAACTTGTTTAAATCTCCTAGGGTGAGTCAGAATTTGTTGATTTTCGAGCATTGTAGCGCAGTTTACATGCGAGCAAATGAGCGACGGAGCGCAGAAACTTAGCAAAGTGCAGACACTTAGCGGAGCGCAGAAACTTAGCAGAATGTAGACACTTAACAGAGCGCAGAAACTTAGCAGAATGTAGACACTTAACAGAGCACAGAAATTTAGCAAAGTGCAGGCACTTAGCGGAGCGCAAAAATTTAGCAGAGCGCAGAAACTCAGCAAATGATAGCTCACCCTAGGAGATTTTAAACAAGCTCTAAGCCAATGATAAATGAGCAATAATAATGATGAATACTTTCCCGCGAATAAAAAAATTACCTCCGTATATTTTTAGTGCTATGGATCAAATTAAAAAAGACATAATAGCAACAGGAGCAGATATTTATGATTTTGGTCTAGGCAATCCCGATCAACCCACATCACCTCATATCGTTGAAGCTATGCGCGAAGCCGTATTAAATCCCGCATCACATCGATACGCTCCTTCTCGTGGTATTATCGAGTTACGCCGTTCCATTTGTCATTGGTATGAAAAAAAATATTCCACACAGCTAGATCCTGAAACAGAAGCGATTGTTACTATAGGTTCTAAAGAAGGCTTGGCTCACTTGGCCCTGGCTATTTTAGGCGATAAGGACAATGTATTAGTACCAGATCCTTGTTATCCCGTCCATTATTATGGCTGTTTAATTGCAGATGCAAAGGTGGAAAGGATTTCACTTTTTCCCGAAGAGGATTTTCTAGACCGATTGGAAAAAACAGTAGCTATTACAAAACCTAAACTGTTAATGCTAAATTTTCCAGGTAATCCGACAACACAATGTGTCGATTTGTCTTTTTTTGAAAGAGTGATTACGTTGGCTAAAAAATATCAGTTTTGGGTAATGCATGATTTGGCCTATGCTGATTTAGTGTTTGATGGATATAAAGCTCCTTCCATTTTACAAGTTCCTGGCGCGAAGGAGGTGGCGGTAGAATCTTATACTCTTTCTAAAACATATAGCATGGCGGGATGGCGCGTTGGGTTTATGTGCGGAAACCCTATTTTAATCGATGCACTTGCACGTATTAAATCCTATTTAGACTATGGATCATTTGCTCCTGTGCAAATCGCAGCGATTGCAGCATTGGAAGGACCTCAAGATTCTGTTGCTGAATTATGTCAACTATATCAACATCGTCGCGATTTAATGTGTGAGGGGTTAAAAGAAGCAGGATGGGAAGTGAATAAACCGAAGGCTTCCATGTTCTTGTGGCTAAAAATTCCAGAGCCTTATCGAGCATTAGGTTCGATGGAATTTACTAAATTATTATTGCGAAAAGCCCATGTAGTTTTTTCAGCAGGAATTGGTTTTGGACAACAAGGTGATGACTACATACGCATTAGTTTAGTGGAGAATAATGAGCGTATGAAAAAAGCCTTAGCAAATATAAAAAAATTTATGAAGAAATAAAAAAGAGAGTGTTATATGACAGTACAAAATTCAACAAAACCTTTTTTACCCTTTAAAAATCTTGCGGGCGCATTGTTATTCACCATATTTTTTGGCCCGTTGGGATTATTATATGCTTCTTCTTTTGGCGGTATCGTAATGCTTATTTTAGGATTTATTACAATATGCAGCAAAATGCTGGTGCCAGTGATTTTTGTTTGGATTGGTTCAGCCATATGGAGTGTGATTGCGACTAATCGATATAATAAAAAGATCCTGCGACAACAGAATTCCATGGGCGGTTAATAACTTTTTTAAACAGGCTCTAAGGGGCCGAGACTTTATTGTTAAGGAATAATCGTGCAAAAAAAAATTATTAGACGTACAACCGATACCGATGCATTTTCTATTAATCCTCTTCATCCTATTCTCAAACGCATTTATTGTTCTCGTGGAATAAAAACCGATAAAGAGTTAGAACATGGCCTAGAGCATTTGCTTCCTTATCAATCGTTATTAGGTATCAATGAGGCCGTCGCTTGTCTTTATCATGCGCTTAAACACGATCAAAAAATTTTAATTGTTGGTGATTTCGATGCAGATGGAGCAACAAGTACGGCGGTTGCGATTCGTGCATTACGTTCTTTTGGCGCAAAATATGTTGATTTTTTAGTACCTAATCGTTTTTCATTTGGATATGGTCTAACGAAAGAATTAGTGATAGTTGCGTGTGAGCAGTTTGCTCCAGCATTAATTGTAACAGTAGATAATGGTATAGCGAATCATGCGGGTGTTCTTACTGCAAAAGAATTAGGCGTGCAAGTTGTTATTACCGATCATCATTTGGCTGCTGAAACATTACCATTAGCAGATGCTATCGTAAATCCGAATCAACCGCACGATCCTTTTCCCAGTAAACATATTGCAGGTGTTGGCGTTATTTTTTATGTCATGCTTGCATTAAGACGTTATCTCAACGATTGTGGATGGTTTGCAGAAAAAAATATTTCAACACCTAACATGTCTAAATTATTAGATATTGTTGCATTAGGCACAATCGCTGATGTGGTTGCTTTAGATCATAATAATCGCATTTTAGTACAACAGGGATTGCGGCGTATCAGGACAGGACATTGTATTCCTGGTATTACAGCTTTGTTGGAAATAGGTAATCGAAATCATGAACGTTTAGTCAGTTCAGATTTAGGGTTTATTGTAGCACCGCGTTTAAATGCGGCAGGCAGACTGGATGATATGTCGCTCGGAATAGAATGTTTATTAACCGATGATTTAGCGCGTGCTCGCGAAATGGCACAGGTATTGAATCAATTAAATGACGAACGACGTATCATCGAACAAGAAATGCAGGAACAAGCATTGAACGCATTACAAAAATGCCAGATGGATCAAACAAAACTCCCCTATGGACTGTGTTTGTTTGATGAAGAGTGGCATCAAGGTGTCATTGGTATTTTAGCATCACGTATTAAAGACAGGTATCATCGACCTGTGATTGCTTTTGCTCCTGCTAATGATACTGAATTAAAGGGATCTGCACGTTCTATTACAGGTGTTCATATCCGGGATATATTAGCTATTATTGCGGTACAATATCCCTATTTAATAAAAAAATTTGGGGGACATGCGATGGCTGCGGGTCTAACGATTCCCCGTTCTGCTTTCAAACATTTTTCTCAGGTATTTGATGAAATGATTGCCTCCCAATTAAAAGAAGATTCTTTAGACCAAATGATATGGAGCGATGGCGAATTACAAGCCTCTGACTTGACCATGGAGTTGGCTGAAATATTACGTGATGCGGGACCGTGGGGACATGCTTTTCCAGAGCCATTGTTTGATGATCAATTTGAATTGATAGAGCAGCGCCTCGTTGGCGGAAAGCACTTGAAAATGACGGTTGCGAAAAAAGATATCGTATTGGATGCGATTGCTTTTAATGTAGATGTAAATCAATGGCCTAATTATCGCAATGATTGTGTTAAAATGGCATATAAGTTAGATATAAATGAGTTTCGTAATAAGCGTAAAATACAATTAATTGTGGAACATATGGAGATAATTTAATCTTCTAGAGTGGGCAAGATGATTGCCCATGATGGTTTCCTGTGAAACCCACAGTAACATAATGAAAAATAGTGATTTTCATTTTCGAAGGTGGCAAGCCATTGTTCATGCTGGAGGGTATTTATGCAGAAAGCCGCAAAAATATCATTTCTGATAGGGATTATGCTTTTTTTTATTGGCATTATCAGTCCATTTTTAATGGGTATTTATATTCAAAAAAAATATATTTCCATGCTGGATTTTTATAACTCATTTTCTGGCATTCATGTGAGGCAAGTGAATTACAAACGGCATTGGTTTAGTTCAGATACGACCATTCAAATGGATATCACCCATCCAAATTATTTTTCCGCATTTAATCAATTAGGTGTTGATGAACTAAAAATACCTCATCATTATACGATGGACGTTCATATTCAACATGGTCCTTTTATTTATACAAAAAATAAAGCGATTCCTTCTTATTTAGGTATTGCTGCGATTTACAATGTGTTACACGAAACGCCGGATATAAAAACATTTTTTTCCCAATTAGGGGCAAGCAATCATTTTGTTCAAGAAAATGATGGATTTATTTCATTAGCAGGAAATTATTTTCATCATCTTGTGTTGTCAGGTATTCATTTTGTTTATCCAGATAATGCGTATTTTAAAATGGATAAAATAAATGGGTACATATGGTTTATGCCCTCTAACTCTCATATAAGTGGTGCTTTGAGTATCCAATCGATAGGAGCAGAATCAGGAGGCGATTCTATTGCATTACCCGATTTTAGTTATCAGTTTGATATTTCCCCCAATGAATATAATATCTGGTCTGGAACAAGCTCTTTACAGTTGTCCGAAGTGCAGGTGTTAATTGAAGGCATTAACATTAAATTATCTCATGTGGATTATCATAGTAATGCTAATATAGTTAATACGCAATTGAGTAGCGATAGACAATTAAAAATAGATAAATTATTTTTTAATGATAAAAAATTTGGTTCTATTTATTTAAAAGCAGGTGTGAATCATATAAATGCAGAAGCGCTTGCTAATATATTTTCTGTTTATCATGAAATTACTACACAGGGAGAAATGTACCAGTCCCAGCTCAGAGAAAAAATAGAATCCCTTCTTCCAACCCTTGTTCATTCTGGTTCAATGATTCAGTTAGAAAAATGTGATGTGGATACGACAATAGGTCGGTTACATATGGATGGAAAGTTGCGTTGGAGTATGAATGAAGAATCCATTCCTGATGAATTTCCTGCTGTGTTAACAGCAGCGGATGGACAGTTAAATATGAAACTTTCAAAAGCATTTGCTGATGAATTAATTGATTTTTATGTGACATCTCCTCTGATTAATGGGGAAGGATTTGATTTAGATGAGGATGATATCGCAGATGCGACTGATAATATTTATTATAATATGCAAAATAACACATTATTACTGGATTTTTTAGTCAATAACGGACAATTGCGTGAAACTGATGCGTTGGCATTGCTCGAATTGCAAAAGAAAATGGTGGATATTAAAGACTATGCAAATAAAATAAAAATGATATTAGACGATAAATATTTAACATTAGTGACTAGTTATTTTCTTTTTTGGGGATATACGGGTGTTGCTGATTCGGTTCATGCACTTGAACAAATGGTGACTGATAGTCAAAAAGAGGCAAAGAAAGAAATTCATGCGCAAATAAATGAATGGCTGGAACAAGGGTATTTAACTGCGACTCAAGATGATTACCTTATTTCTATTAAGCAAGATCAGGGGAATATATTATTTAATGGAAAATCTTTATCAAATTGATATGCTCTTCCCATTTTATGGTTGATTTAGAACGGCTTCTTTTTCTTTCTTCTTTTTAAGTTCTACCCAGTCAATTCTTTGAAAAATTAGCAAAGCAACATTTGACCACTGAAATGATTCATTCATTATTTGTTCGCTTATTCTTTCGATCAGATGAGAAGGATTTGTAAGGCTTTTGTGTATCAACTCACTGATATTTTTTTTATATTCATTGTAATTTTTTAATAGATAAATAGATAAATGTTTAATTAATTTAGTATTAAACGATGTTTCAATCCAACCGGGAGATGTACTCCATAAACCTGATTTTTTTTGATTAAAAAGTTCAATGAGTAATTGAATAGATTTATATTGTTTTTGTAATTGTAGAATGCCATCGGAGCGATTACTTGTATACTTCCTAAAATTCAAACGTCCCAAGTTATTATCATTTCCATAAGGTTTATATTCTGTGAGTGCACTGGTAGCTATCGCATTGATTTGTTCATCTTCCAGAGTTAATAATTGAGTAGAGATCAACTTCGTTAAGGAAATGACTAATTCTTCTTGGCTTATAGGAGTTGATGAAGGTACTGTTGCCCGGATTTTAATGGGGAAAGGAATAATTGGAGGACCTATTGTTTCTTTTTGTTGTGAGAGAGGGGCGGGAGATTGTATTAGTGAAGGAGATGTTATATCTGTACTTAATTTTCTGTTTGAAGTAGATTTTTTAGTTTTTTCATCGGGAAGCAACAGCCAACTTCCACTAAGTTGTTCAGGATATCCTACATATTGCATCCAAAATATTTGTAATGTGGTTTCAAATTGGCTGATAAATTCTTCAAGGAGCGATTTATCTGCGCTGTCTAAATGCGATAATTCATTATATTTTATTTGTAATATCTCTTTTACTTGACGAATATATGAATGATTTTTCTCAAGTGTACAATCATTTAATTCGTAATATTTTAGGGTATGATCTAATAAATGAGAGTAAAGGGTAGTCAGTAGTTCGTAATGGTGTTTGGCTTGTAATGCTTGTTCATTTTTTTTATTTTCAGCATTAAAAGTCATATTTAAAGAAGATTTATTGACTGATAATAGCTGGGATTTTTTTAATTCATTGTCTAATTTTGGAAGTTGTTCCACTATTAAAAATGAGTTAGATAAATCAATTTTTTTATCTTTTAAAATATCATCATTTTCATCATTAAAATGGTTAATTAAAACATAGGATGGTTTTTGTTTTGATTGTAATGCGACAAGATTTTCTTTAGATTCGGGAATGACTACATAAGATTTGTTTATATCCGTTTTAAATAGATCTATAAAATTTTTTAAGTTCGATAAATGAGAGTAAAGTGGTTTAACAAAACAATCGCGGTAAATTTTTTGGTATTCTCTTTCGATATGTTCTAAATCATAATGCACTAATTTATAGGAAATATCGTCTCCTGTAATGTCATCATTTCTTTCGATAAACCATTCTTTAATATCTAAAATAGCTTCAGGGTTTTTAATGACAAATTCACGAAATTCGGGCATATGAATCAAAACGGTGAATAATTCTTTGTATTGTGTTTTAAAAAAAGCGACACAATGTTCTACAAAAGTTAATTCTTTATGATTATTATCGTAATACAATTTTCGTGTGAATATATTACATAAAGCTTCTTGAGTTGTATTGGATAGTTCGCTTAAACCTAATGGTTCATCACCTAGATATAGTGAAAGACGTTTTCGCAACACTTCTACATCAAAAGCTAGTATATGTTTTAGTAGGTAAAAATATTTTTGATATTCAGCTAATGGATGGCCTTTAAGTGATAAAAAAGCATTTTTTGAGTTAAATGTTTTAAGAAAATTCCAGTTATTCGGGCTGTGTGTTGGCCAATGATCTCTTTCTTTTGCATCAGGCAAGTCTCTAATGCGTTCAGCTGTTATGATGAATGCAGTCAATGGATTATACCCAAAGGCTTTATTTAAAAATTCTCTTCCATCAACAATAGACATTTTGTTAAAGAAAAACTGACCGAAATCAATTACACCTTTTTTAATATTAACATTATCTACACTAAAGTCGTTTGATTTACCGCAGAAACCGGCTGTTATCAATTCCTGTGTATTATTTTTTAATAAAATGGCTTGATCAGGATTTGTTTCGCTGATGGCTTGAGGAAATAAGGAAATTTTTTTCATGGATTTGAAATCTGGAAGCTCAATGGAAGCAATGGCTTTGGGTTTACCTATTGGCCGACCTTCCTTTTCATCCGGATAGACAAGGCGGACTTCAGCTGCGCGTGTTAACGCTAAGCGCATATAGGTACTAAAAGCAGTTTCATATAATGCGGAGATGCGGCTTAATTTTTCAGAAGAGTTTTCAAGTTCTTTTCTCTCTTCAAATTCTTTTCTATAAGCAATTTTAGTTGAAGTTATACTTCTTTCGCATTTATAAGATATCTTACAAACGGCATTTTTGGATTTTGGAAGCTTAACATCGTCTATTTTTTTTTCATCTTTTTTAAAAAATACCAACCTCGTTTTCATATTGATCCCTCCATCTTTCGTTTAAAAAAACATAAAAAGCCAGGGGTTGTCAATAATATTGTGAAATGTGTGGCTTTGTTTCGCTCTGTGGAGGCAACATGTTTATTTTTAAACCTCTGGCGCATCGCCGTGCCTTTTGACTCATCTATCCCTGGAATCTAAAAGTTTTAAAATAAATGCTGCCACAACTGGGCGAAACGGCGCTCAATGCCGTCAATTTAATTAACTTCTACTAAAATCCACTTTCTTCTACTAATATTTTTTTTATAAAATAAAAAAACCGGAATGCGTAAGAATGCGATTCTGTTGTTAAAACTACCGTTCCTCGTTGTAAGTAATTTAATGTTGGAATCGATTGGGTCTTTAGGATGACGCGATACATGGAATCGACAGGCACATAATCGCCTTCCTCTGTTAAATAGGCTGCAATTTTCCCTCCGTAATCACTCACTTGGTAACATGGCGTATCGACAACAATATCTTGAGTGGTATCTTGTTTTAATTCTGAAGAATAACGGCAAGTTAATTTTTTTGCATCTAATGTTTCGATGGATTCAACACTCACAGGAGTGCGGGATGCGTCAAGATCGGATGGGTAGAAATATCCTTTTGCACCTGGTTTAATTTTATTACGGTCAATTTGTTCTACATAGGCTTCTGCATATGCTTTACTGGTATCAATAACGTCACCCAGCCATTCATCTTTCATGATCATTGTGCCAGCATTTAAATCCCGTGCACTATCAATGATAATACCATTAAAAGGTACGGAAATGGTCAGTGTATCGCGTTGCTCAATTAACTGAATGTTTTGTGCTTGTTCTTTTGCAATATCTGATAACAAAATATTTTGCTGATGAGAATAAAAATTATTAATTTCAGCACGCCGTAATTCCATTAATGATTTTTTATAGGAAAGGTTCAAACTTTTTAGTTGATAATCTAAATCAGGAGAAATGATGGTAGCAATCACTTGATTTGCTTTAATAGGGCTTCCTGGGCTCGGTAATTCATTTTGTAAAATGCCTTCTTCTTTCGCATATAAAAATTGATGTGAATAGCGCAAGGTTGCTGGAAGATCTACCGTTGTAGAGATCGGTAAAAAGAATAGAGATATACTTAAAAGACAAATAAGGATCGTCATGCGAGTATGAAAATTAAGTGTAAATCGATCCTTTAAAAGGATCCAATAACGTATCTCATGGACAAAAGGTGCTAAAATAAAGAAATAAAGTTCAACGCCAAATAATATGATACCTAATATTTTAAAGAAAAAATGATAGACTAATAACGCGATGCCGAAATAAAGCAGTAAACGGTATAGCCATGTGGCCAGCGAATAAATAACCAAGATATGATGCATTCGTGAAGAAAATTTTTCTGGCGGTGGATCTGGCCAATCAAATAACCAGCGGCGAATTTGCCATCGAGTAAGAGCAAATGCGCGCGTTTGTAAATTAGGTAATTTCAATAGATCTGCAAAGACATAATAACCATCAAATCGCATGAATGGACTAACATTAATCAAAGCGCTTGCTACCCAGTTCACTGCAACAGTAACATAACAGACTGATTGTAGCGTTAAATTATCGGAATTTAACCAAATAAGTAAAGCAATAATAGTGACATAGGTCTCTACCCACATACCAGCCAATGCTATCCGTAATCTTTTCCGGCTACTTAGCGTATAACTCAATGTCGTATCGGTATATAAAACAGGCCAAAATACTAAAAATGCCACCCCTAAAGTGGGAACAGGAATGCCATAATGTTTGCACATATACGCATGCCCCAATTCATGGCAAAATTTACAAATACTAAACGCAATGAAATAAGCAATTAATCCTTGCCAAGAAAATATGGTGGGAAAAGTATGGGTAAATGTATCCCATTTGAAGCTTAATTGATAAAGTGCAATGGCAAGCAAAATGAGCATGGTGTACAGGGTATAGCGACTAAAAAGCCATTTTCCTACTTGACGGGTTCTTCCAAGAAAACCATCAGGATGCCAAAGGGGAATTCTAAAAAATAAGTAATAGCTAATAACGGCATGTAAAATATTTTCGTCCTTAAATAATTTTTGTTCTTTTGCTTGGGAATATATTTTTTGACCGCGTTGTTCAATTAAATAATTGGTGCTTAAAAACTGAATAATATTTTGTATATCTTGTAAATCAACATGCAAAGTAGTTTCAATATTAACGGCATCAACTAATTCTTCTGCATTTCCTATTTCCCAACGTTTTAAACATTCGTATTCACTCCAACCAATGACAAAAAATTTATTCCTTCCTGAATCGTGTATTAACCATTGGGGTCTGCCGTCCCAATCATAATCACCAAAACTAAAAGAAATACCAGGGCGTAGCTTGGGCAGCTTGGAAGGAGGCTGTGGTTTTTCGTCGGTCATGACAATTTCCTTATTAGCAGTCCTGCTAAGAGCGCGGTGGTTTGCTTCCTTGGCTCACGGGAGAATTGCGATTCTCCTCTCAGAACACTATTTTCTATATTCCAAATCGTTGTCGTAATGCTTGTAATGGACGTCTTAATAAGTAATAAATAAGAGGGACTCGATGTCCATAGAGACGAACAGTTCCTGTTGCGCCTAATTGGGGAGTATCTTTCGTGTCAGTAAAATCAGCTATTAGTTGATAGGCTAATATTTTATTAGGTAAAAGTTTAGCGTTATAGCCCAAGGTTCTTAATTTTACAGAGATTCCCGAAAATTGACCATATAGAAAAAATTCTCCCATACTCCCGGGCTCTAATTTGATGACATCAGAAACGGCCAAAGAAATTTTTAATTGCACATGATTTGGATCTGCCACAGTTAAAATGCGTTCTCCTGCACGTACCGGCTGACCGATTAAATCTTCTTTATTATCAAAAATAACTAAGCCAGCAATAGGGCTTATCATATCTGCTTTATGTAATAATTCATTGGCATACGTTAAATGAGCATCATCAACCGCTAATTGAGCTTGTAAAACAGGAATTTCAGCACGGCTTTGTGGATCATTCAATCCTTCATTGATCGCTGTGCGTAACTTTGCTTCGGTCAATTGTAAATCTTTTTGACTGACACTGGCTGTTGCTTGTAAATCTGTCTTGTCCAATGTGACAAGGAGTTGTCCCGGTACAACGCGCTCTCCTGGACTCACCGAGAAAGATTTAATGACACCTTGCATAGGTGCATTAATCATAACAGGATCTTTTGCAATGACTGTTGCAGTTGCTAAAACAGATAAATGAATAGGAAATAAAAGAATGATCCCAAGTAATATTAATACAGTAATAAAATAAGGTTTTTCTTTTAATCGTTGTCGTAGCGATATGCGGGGAGGCCTTACCAATATACGCCAAGTATATTGGTAGCTGGCCATTAACCAGGTGAGCATTTTAATTTCTGGTTCAGAAAATTCAATATCACGAAAAAGAATAAGCCCGCCATTTAAATGATTGGCTTTACTGAGTAATGGGCACCATATCGCAAAATGTGGTAATGATTCAGGCCATCTCCGTTCAGAAATTTCAGCCACATTGCGATGTTCGAAATTAATGGCATGTATTTCTTTTGCCTTAGGATGTTCGCGTATCTTATTAATGGTTTCTAGCAACCACTGATTAGTGGGTGCATGAGAATCCAGTTCTGAAATGCCTGATTGAGCAATTAAATGGATGCCTATTAAGTCACGCTTTTCCCATAAATAGGCAGTGTGATAAGGCACTAAACGATGGGTCTCATTGGTAGTGAAAAAGCCAAATTCACGGAGATTAATTAGTTTACGTAATTCATCATTTAAAATAAGTAAGGTTGCAATTCCTTGTATTTGCGCTTGCTCTATTCCAATAGTGGCCATAGTCAGTTTTTACTCTTGATGTTTTTTAAATCGGGATTATCGGGAAAAAGGGCTTGTCCACTCATTCCTGGCAGTAAATTTGGATTGTGAGTTGTAATAGCTCCCACGATTTTTACGGTTTGACTGACGGAGTCAATTTGTGGATTGATTTTTGTGACGACTCCAACAATGGATTGATTAATTTCACTGACATGTACGTTAAATGGCGTACCAATATGGATCCATCGTAACCAATTAGAAGGGACTTGCATTTGAACTTCTAAATTTTCAGTATTAACTATTTTTAATAGAGGATCGCCTGGTTTTACTGTTTCATGAGCATGAACCATTAATTCAGCAACGGCGCCATTAAAAGGGGCTTTGATAGTGCATTTATCAACGACAGCTGTTAATCGTTCAACATCAGCGTTTGCCATTGCGGCATCGCTTTCTGCCTTAATCAATTCAGTTTCGCTAATAGAGCCATAGCCTTGTAATTTTGTCGCGCTTTTTTCCGCTTCACGTGCTGCTTGTTGTTGAGCTTGCGCTTTTTTTAATTCAGCTTGTTGTTCGCGGCAATCTAGCTCTAATAATATATCGCCTATTTTGAAATAACTTCCTTCTTCAACCGTGAGTAAGGCAACATGCGCTGTTGTTTCGCTGGAAAAAGTGGCTTGATCACTGGAGCGAATGATAACGTATTCTGGTGTGCTAAAATGTTCAGTGGGCTCTTGTTCATTATTCACTGAATGAGGTAGGTTAGGCGGAAATTCATCTGCTGTGCTCACGGGTATCTTAGGTGGTTTATTGGCTAAATGATTGGATAATTCTTCGGATGATGCATTGTTATTGTTGGTTGATGAATTTGATGCATTGTTATTGTTGGTTGATGAGTTTGATGTATTGTTATTGTTGGTTAATGAGTTTGATGTATTGTTATTATTGTTGGCTGCGGATGATGCATCTGTCATTTGAATGAAAGGTGATTTATTCAATGATCCACCTTGTTGTTTTTCAGAAAAATAGGGATTGACTGCATTATTTTTTGCTGTCAATGGATAGGATGCCTTATTTTCTAACTGTGAAGGGGTATGATAATGAGTCGTCGCAATTATCATTGCTTGCTTGATGGAAGTAAATAAGAAATATTTATGATTATTATGCCATTTATAAAAATCCCAGCCAAATAAACCGATCGTCAAAAAACCAATAATGAAAATGTATCTCCAGGTAAATACAGGAATATATTTCATTATATTTTTATATTTTTCTAGTCGTTTTTTTTGCATATTTAAAATCCATAGTTAAGTCCATTAATAATATCCATCGTTTTATATTATCCTATCCAGTGTACATCCTCTGTATTTCTCACCCAAGGAGAAAGCTTGCGAATCTTTTCAGGAAGTGAGTGGATGTCAGTATTTGCTTGTCGACTGCTGGCATATTTTCCATATGTTAAAACATACCAATCATGTCCATTATGTTTAGTTTGGCCATAATAACTTGTTTCTTCTATGTTTAATTGTTTGCGTATATTTTTTATTGTTGCTAAATCATAACTACCAAACACTTGCAAAGTATAAGGTTTCTTTTCTTTAAATAATTCAGCGTACGTATTATTGACATAGGTCTTGAAATCTCTAATGCCTTGTGCTGTAAAATTTTGTTTAATCATAGCAGTGGTTTCTATCACTGATTTTCCAGTAATGTTCAGCGGTAAAATATCAAAACCAGCTGAAATGTAGAGTTCTCCAAGGGCAGTAGAAACGTCAGCGAGCACTAAGTTTTCATCCATTTGTGCAGTGATAGCATGGAGTTTTGCTATAATGACTTGTTGTTCACTAGCAAGTGATGCGCGTTGGCGATTCTTCATTAGGGTATATAAATCATTTGCATTTTCAGTTAATTTATGGGCAACAAGATATTCTTTGGAAACACTGTCGTAATGAGCAAAAGCATATCGTGTTTCAGTTAATACGGTTAATGTTAAGGCCATTAATTTTAATTGTTCATATTTTATTTGTAATTTTGACGCTTCGTAATTTGCTGGAAGAGAAGCAAGATTTAATAAATTCCAAGAGACATCCACAGAGCGGTCAATCCAGGTTCGATTAATTAAGAATTTATTGCTATTGTAATTCCAACCTTCGTTTAAAGTGATTCCAGGTAGTGCTTGAACAATAGCGAGCTTTACACCGAGTTCAGCAATGTGCTTTTGATAATCTTGGCCGTGTAATTCAGGGCGATTGACAAGTGTGATCGCATCAAGTTTTCTAAAATCAATGTCATGTAAATCTTGTACATTACGGATGGCATCGGGAGGAGGTGCTAAAATGATTTTTTGATCGAGTGGAATATTCAGCAAATGTTTTAAATCTAAAGTGGCTTTGTCGAGTTTATATTTAAGTTGAATAAGACTGCGGTCACTTTGTAATAACGCTGCTTGATAATTTAAGATTTCTTCTTTGGGAACAGTCTTATCTCGCAATGCTTTTTCTAGGCTAGTTTTTGCTTTACTGAGTTCATTTTGAAATTGCAACACTTCGCTAAATAATTGCTGGGCACTATAGGCTTTCCAATAAGCGATACGGATATCTTGAGCAAGTTGTTGCAACTGTTTGCGAGATTCTTCCTGGGCAATGATGACACGGTCACCTTGTTGTTTTGCTTTAACATAACTAACACCAAAATCTAGA
>Ga0207115_1042_pt1 | contig 17764 bp, 13 predicted proteins | sample Alteio_BWMinHeat_46_FD_153536 | JGI IMG/M metagenome (GOLD analysis project Ga0207115, IMG submission 153536) | Enriched cells from forest soil in Barre Woods Harvard Forest LTER site, Petersham, Massachusetts, United States -... | ecosystem: Environmental > Terrestrial > Soil > Temperate forest >...
CATTCAGTCGAGCTGGCTGACGCCGGGAATCAAAGTGTGCCAGGTGGGATTGCAGTTCGGCGAGCTGGTGGCGTGCGCGCCATAGGCGGGCCTTCAGCGTATTCTCGGTTACGCCGAGTTTTTTGGCGGCTTCACCGGTCGAGTAGCCTTCGACCTCGCGCAGGACGAAGGCGGTGCGTAGGAGTGGAGAGAGTTCGTCGAGATTGGAGTTGATCATCTCGCGGATCTCAGTGCTCACAAAGACCTGCTCGGGATTGGGCCCGTCGTCGGCGTAGCGCTCGGTGGCAGGCAGTTCGTCCTCACGCGGCGTTTCGTCGAGGGAAACGGCCGGGCGTGCTTTGGCGCTTCGGCGCCGCATCAGCGCGGCGTTGATGACGATGCGCGTCAGCCACGTCGAGAATTGCGAACGCCCCTCGAAGCGCTTGAGATTGCGAAACGCGGAAAGCATGCCGTCCTGCAGCGCGTCTTCCGCGTCTTCGGCGTTGCCGAGGACGCGCAGCGCGGTCTGAAACAGCGGGCGCTGGTAACGACGGAACAGCGTTTCCACAGCTTGCTGGTCGCCTCGCTGGCCTGCGCGGATCAGTTTGTCTTCGGTGAGTTGCAGCCCCAGTGTTGCTATTTGCGTTGCCATTGTTTTTTCCCCCAGTTTCAAAAATATCTTCGGCCCCGGTGCGAAAACTTGCCCTTCCCCTCAGTGCACGGGCTCTAGTACCTGATTGCTTCCTACTCCTTGGTACGCAGCGACATCGCTTCGTGTTTCTTTGTTCCAGCCTTCTGCTTTTGTCAGTCGGTGATGACCGTGGCTTCGACATTCATTCCCGGGCGCAAAACCGCTTGCCCTCCGGGAATGGGATCGAGCACGATTTTTACGGGAATACGTTGCACCACTTTCACGTAGTTGCCGGTGGCGTTTTCCGGCGGGAGCAAGCTGAGCATCGCTCCGGTTGCGCCGGCGATGGAGTCCACGTGCCCGTCGAAAGTTTTGCCGTAGGTGTCCACTTTTACGTGCGCGCGCTGGCCTGCCTTCATGGCGCGAAGCTGCGTTTCCTTGAAGTTTGCGGTCACCCACACATCCTGCAGGGGAACCACGACCATCAAGCCCTGGCCGATTTGCACGATCTGGCCGGGCTCGACTTGCTTGTGGGTGACCACTCCGTCGACCGGCGCAACGATATCGGTGTAGCTCAAGTTGAGCTGCGCGGCCTCGAGCGCGGCGCGCGCTTGCTCGACTTTGGCGATTTTCGATTGCGCGTCCGCGGACTTCATGCTGACTTGCTTGATGTCCGCCTGCGCGGCTTGCACCCCCGCTTGCGCTTGCGAGACGCGAGCCACCGCGGAATCCAGCTGCGATTTGTAGATATCGATGCTGCGGCGCGCTTGTGAGAATCTTTCTTCGTCGGCTTTCAGCGCGCTGGCGGTGGCATCGGCGTTGGCTTTCGCGGCGTCGTATTGCTGCTTGGAAATTTCGCCCTTTTCCATCAGCGGGGTGTACCGCGCCAGGTCGGCTTGCGCCAGCCGCGCATTGGCGCGGCTTTTTTCCACGTTGGCCTGGGCATACGCCAGATCGGCGGTTTGCGCTTGCTCGTAGGAAGATTGTGCTTTGGCGAGGTCTGCCCTCGCGCCGACGACTTGCGCGTCCGCATTGGAGTTGCTGCTGGCGACATTTTCGCGTGTGCGCGGAACATCCGCGCCGGCAGAGCGTGCGTCTTGCTCGGCTACTGCGAGCGCGGCTTTGGCTTGGTCGAGGGCCGCCTGGTAGTCGCGCGGATCGATCTTGACGATCACCTGGCCGGCCTTGACCGGCTGATTGTCATCCACCAGCACGGCGCCGATACGTCCGGAGATTTTTGCCGCGATCGGCGTGATGTGGCCGTCGACTTGAGCATCATCGGTGCTTTCGCGATGGCGGTAATATAAATAGAGCGCTGCAACGGCGACAAGCAGCACCACGGCGCCCGCGATCAGCAGCAGGCGCACTCTCGGGTTCGCCAAACCCTTGGGCGGCTCCTCCAGCGGCAGCTCCATGCGTTCGACCGAACTTTTTGTCGCGTTTTCTAAGCCAACTTCGATCTCGACACTCATCGCTCTCCTCGTTACCCCGTCTTCGCGTTATCCCGACTTCTTCCCCGTAATCCTCCCTCCTGCTTACTTCGCGTAAACCTTTTCCATCTGGCCGACGGACCGCGCATAGTCGGCGCGCGCTTGATTGAAGCGAAACAGCGCGACAATCTGGTTGTCGTTGGCGCGCGCCAGTGAATCCTGCGCTTGAATCACTTCGATGTTGTTGGCCACTCCGGCCTTGAAACGGTCACGCGCCTGGTCCACTTCTTCCTTGGCCAGCTGCACCCCGAGATTCGAGACTTGCACTTCGTTGCGCGCGGAATTCATGTTGATCAGCGCGGTCTTGACGTCCAGTCCGATGGAATTGCGCAGGTCCGCTTGCTGCTGGCGAAGTTTCTGGATCTGCAAATCCGCTCGCACGGTTTCCGCGCGAATTCTTCCCCCGGTAAATAGCGGCACAGTCATGGTGCCGGCGTAGGTGTAGGTGGGAATGATCGTAGACGGCGTGGTTCCGAGTTCGGTCCAGTTTCCGCTGTAGCGCAGCGAAGGGAGGCGCGCTTCCCAGGAAGCTTTTTTCTCTAGTTGCGCGCTTTTGACCTGGCTCTCGAGAGATTTCCACTCCTGGCGTTCGGAGAGCGCCTCGTCGATGCTGGCTTCTGTCTCAGGCTGCGGCGTATCGAAGAAACTGAGGTAATCGCCCAGTTCGATCTGCTGGCGGGGATCGAGGTTGAGCAGCCGGCTCAAAGCGTAGAGCGAGCGCTCCTGATCGGCCTGCGCTTCGATGAGCCGCTGCTTTTCGTTTTGCAGCTCCACGTTGGCGCGCAGCGTGTCGATGCCGGTGCCGACGCCTTCTTTTTGCAAGTCGGCGGCCTGATCGTACAGGGCTTGCGCCAGCTCCACGCGAGATTGCGAAGCTTGTACGTCCGCGATCGCCCGCAACGTGCCGATGTATTGCGAAACAACCAGCAGAATCACTTGCTCGCGAGTGGAAAGACTGTCGGCTTTGCTGGCCGTTTCCGTCGAGCGGGCCGCGAGCAGCCGGTGATACAGCGTGAGATCGAAAAGCGGACCGCTGAATCCCACGCCCGTGGAAAAGACGTTGAACGGCCCGATGGCTCTGGGAAAAGGAAACGCCGCAGGTATGTTTCCGCCAAACTGCGCTTCGAGATTGAGGCGCTGACGCTGTTCTTGGAGACTGAAGTCTGCTTGCGGCAAAAGTTGCGAAAGGGCTACTCGCTCATCCTGCTTGCTCTGCGCGGCGCTGAGGATGGCGATTTGCGCGGTGGTGTTTTGTTTCAGCGCGAGCTTCACGGCTTGTTCGAGCGTAAGGCGCTCTACGCCGGAAGGCGCGTTCTGCGGCAACGGCGACTGGCGCGCGGCTGCTTGCGCCTGGGCAGCGTGCGGGGCGCCCAGCAAACCGAACAACAAAACGTAGAAAATGATCGGTGAACGTTTGCCAGGTTCGCCGCCCGACGAATTTTTCTCCGGCCCGGCAATCTCGTCAACTATGGACTGATTGAGGCAGCCTTCGGCGAGCAACTGGCCGCCGTCGCGATGAATGGTCTTCAGAAGGACCTTGCCGGCCGCGTCGATGAAGCTAACGCCGCAAAGATTGACGCTGAACTTCTCGCCCGGCGAATCAGCGCGGAGGGCGCGCCAGCACTCTTCGAGCGCACTGACCCACTGGCCGGCCAAGCGGCCTTCCACACTGAGAGTGGTGCGTCCGCGCTTTTTTTCGGTGGTAATTCTGAGCATCGATGACACCTTGCAGAGGTCAGATAGCAGGGAGGGTACCAAACCGCATTAAGATTCGTTAGTGTATAAAGCACTTGTTATGAATGACTTAGCGCGGAGACGGACAGCGCAAAGGATTTAGAAATGACCAATTATGGGCATATGACGACACTTGCCCATCAAATCATGCCACTATAACGGCAGCAATCGTGCCCTAATATGGGCGCTCTCGCTCTCTATGCAGCTTTTTGCCTGCACAAAAACTACCGCCGTACGGCGATAGCCTGCAGCTCGAAGTGCCCGCCGCGAAGCAGCGACCCTGCGCCGATAAACGCGCGCGCGGGAAGATCCTTGCTGAAGTAGGACTTGTAGATGGGATTGAACTTGTCGAACAAGGTGAGGTCGGTAGAGAACACCTGAACGTACACGATATCGTCCATGGTCATTCCAGCCTGCGTGAGCGTGCCTTTCATGCTGTCGAGCATAAGCTTGATTTCGTCGTCAATTTCGGCCGGCGGCTTGCCCGTTTTGGGATCTAGTCCGATTCTTCCGGAGAGGTACAGCGTGTTTCCGGCCAAAATGCCATCGCTGTAAGGCGCCTGTACGATTTTCTCGGGTGCGTTGAAGGCTTTGCGCGTGGACTGCGGTGCGGACTTCGAAAAAACACCGTGAGCGGTAAGGAATCCCGCCACAAGGAGCACGGCGAGCAAGAAAGCGATTCTGCGATTCACAAAAGCCTCCTGGAAGGGCGATTCGCCATGGGAATGAGCGCGAGTCTACCTGGGTCGGGGCTTCGCAAGCAAGAACAGAGGACTGCACCCAGAGCTCGGAGCAGCTGGAGCTTGCGGAGTTTACTGCTGCGCGGGTTAGAAGGCGATGAGTCCGGAGTGGACCAGATAGAGGGAGGTAGTGCCGACCACCAGCCAGAGCAGCACGCCCTGGAGCAGCGGGCGCCAACCGATGGCCATCAGTGTGGCGCGCGTGATGCCCGTGCCGATAAGGAAGAGCGTAGCGACGAGTCCCAGGCGGCCGAGGGCGAACAGCGCATGGGTGATCTGCGCGGCACTCGGCGCGTAAGTGTTGATCACCGCGGCGAGGCAGAAAAGCAGAATGAACCAGGGAAGCTGCAAGCGCGCCTTATTGTGGCGGACGGCGGCGGTGGCTAGAGCGACCGGAACGATCCATAGGGCCCGCGCCAGCTTGACGGTGGTGCCGACCAGCAGCGCTTCGGCGCCGTAACGTGCGCTGGCGCCGACGACCGAGGACGTGTCGTGAATCGCCAGTGCGGCCCATAAGCCGAACTGCGCTTGCGAAAGATGCAGCGCATAGCCCAGCGGCGGAAAAACCAGCAACGCCACAGAATTCAAAACGAAGACGGTGCCCAGAGACACGGCCATCTCTTCAGGGTCGGCCTGGAGAATCGGACCGACAGCCGCGATAGCGCTTCCGCCGCAGATCGCAGTGCCCACGGTGATGAGATAGGAAGAGTTGCCGCGAACGCGCAGCCATCCGCCGAGTAACAGACCCGCACAGATGGCAAAGGAGATGCCCGCGGCGGTATACAGGAAGCCGTTGTGCCCAGCGCGCAAGACGTCGTGCAGATTCATGCCGAAGCCCAGCGCGACCACGGAAGCTTGCAGCAGGATGCGCGCGCCACTCCGGCTTTCGTTGATAAAAGGATGCGGCAGGGACAGGCCGAAAACGATGCCCATGAGCAAAGCGACCGGAGGAGAAATCCATCCGCTGAAGCACGCAAGAAACAAAAGAACGAAAAGAATTTTCGGGGCCAGGCGCATGGCGTGGTGTAAGAATACCAGCGCTGCGAGGCGCGGCGGGAAGGAAAGGTGTTCGGGCGGAACCCCCGAGGCCGCGGAGCCCTTGGGGCTTCAGGGTAAACAAGTCCGCCCGTAAACGGGACTCTTAGGGATGCACCTGTGCGGGAACCGGCCGGTGCATGACTTTTGCATATTCAGCGGCGAACGCCGGGCTTTCCGGAAATTCTTCGGTGAGTTCACGAAGGGTGCGCTTTGCAAGCTCCGGCTGCTTTTCGCGGATGGCCGCGAGCGCGAGCAGGATTTTCGCGAAAGGCTTCAGGTAGCGGCCGCCTTCGGCAGTCTTGGTGACTTGTTCCATGCCCAGCTTTTTGTCGCCGTGAATGCCGCCGAACCAGAGAAAAAAGCGCGCCGTGCCCGAAAGGCACCCGATGATGTAGTTCGCTGAGCCGGGTCCCACGTAGGCGTCGATAGCGTCCGGACGCACCGCCAGAATCTGCTTGGCGTAGTCGTTCGCTTCTTTCATGCGTTTGAGGCCGTCGACGTGTTTCTTCAGCAATACCACCAGGGAATTGGATTCCATTCCTGCGACCATCGTCAGCGAAAAAAGCGCTTCAGGATCGCCTGGTTTTTCCCTGAGGCGTGCGCTGGAAAGCCGCCGTGCGCTGGCGATGGCTTGCTGAAAACCCTTGAGCCGTTCGGGATTGGGCTTGCCGTCGATTCCGTGCAGAAACTTTTTGTCGTCGGAATAGAACTCGCTGGTCAGAACTCCTTGACGATAAAATTCCTCGAAAAGATAGCTGGCGGCGATCGCCGTAGGACCGAAGGGGTCCGCTTCATTGCGGGATTCCCAGTCGGTGAATTTGGCGCGAGCTTCTTCGAATTTTTGCACGTACAGGAGATTGAAGCCGTCGATGAGTTCCGGGACATTGCTGAACGCCGGGTAAACTGCGTCATCGGCAGGAGCAGCGGGCGCGGTGGCGCAACCAAGCAGTAGAGCCAGGGCCAGAGATGCGAGTCGCGAGAGCATAGGATCTTCAAGTCCTCTAATCGTCGAGATTCAAAACATCCCCGGCAGGAAGCGCGGCTTCCCGGCCATCGCGGCGCGATAGTCCGCGTTGGCGAAAAGCACCCGTTCCTCGGCGGAAAGCCGCTGAGCGAGAACGCCCACGTGCGCGACAGCCCCGGCGGCGGCGGTGATCCAGGCCGTATGAATCAAAGGCAATGCCAGCATTTCCACGAACACGGCCGCGTAGTTAGGATGGCGTACGAACCGAAAAGGTCCCGAAGTGACCACGCCGAGTTGCGTCGAGTCCACCACTTGCACGTTCCAATGCTGCCCCATGGTGCGGATGACCCACCAGCGAACCGCGTTGGCCGCAAGAAAAAGAGCCAACATGGGCGCGGCGAGCCAGGCAATGAACGGGCGCTTGAGAAACACCACTTCAAGAGCCGCGCCGAGCAACACCGCAGTGTGCACCAGCACCATCCAGCGAAATTTCGGATCGCTAATTTTCTTGGCCCCGCGCGCAATCATTTGCCGCTGATGATTGCGGGAAACGCGGAGTTCCAAGAGACGCAGCGCAGCTACGGTAAGCAGCAGCGCGAGATACAGGATGACACTCAGTTCCATTGGAGAAGCAGAAACTCCGCGCTGAACCCCGGTCCGAAAGCGGCCGCCAGAGCGTACTGGCCGGTTTGCAGCGGGCGCTTTTCCATCCACTCCTGAAGAATGAAGAGGATCGTGGCGCTCGAGAGATTGCCGACGTTTGCGAGAATGTCCCAGGAAGGCTGAGTGTCGCACTTGCACAAGCCCAGCGCTTCTTCCACGTTGCCGAGCAACCGCGCGCCTCCAGGATGCAGGATCCACCCCTTGATATCTTCGCGCTTGCGGCCCTGGCGTTCCAGGAAGCCGTCCACCAGACCCTCGATTTTCGCGCCGATCATTTCCGGAACGTCTTTGGCCAGCAGAATGTGAAACCCGGAATCGCGCAGATCGAAGCCCATCGCGCCCAGCGAATCGGGAAAGGTGTACGTTTCCGAGACCAGGATTCTCGGGCCCGGGCGCTCCTTGCCCGTCACAATCACAGCGGCCGCGCCGTCACCGAAAAGAATCGATGAGATCAGGTTGGCTTGCGAAATATCCTTGCGCTGGAACGTGAGCGACGGAAGCTCCACGGAGATAATCAACACGTTCGCGCCGGGTTTGGCTTTGAGATAGTCGGCCGCGCGCCCGAGAGCCATCGCGCCCGCCGCGCACCCCAATTCCGTGAAAGGCATGCGCCGCACGTCGCTGCGGAAGCCCATGAGATTGATCAGGTGCGCGTCCAGAGAAGGGATCATGAACCCGGTGCAGGAAACCGTGATGATCAGATCGATTTCGTCCGCTTTCAACTCCGCGCGTTCGAGACATTTCTCGGCCGCTTCGCGCCCCAACCTAATAGCGTGGTCCATGTACTCGTTGTTGGTTTGCTGCAGCGACCGCGGCTCGACGGTGTAGTCGATGGGAAAAATCACGTGCCGCTCGTGCACTTGCGCATGATCGACGATGGCCATCATGGCGTCGAGCCGCCGCTCCGGGATTTCAAACACCCGGCCCATGTAATATTTCACGTCGTCGCGCGTGATCTTATGCGGCGGAAGCGCCGTCGCCGTTGCGGCAATGGTGCAGAACTGCACAGGATTGCCATTTGCAGAATACGTGCTCAAGACCGCCACCTGTTTTCCGTGCCGAGCGCGATTCAGCGCTGGCCCAAACTTTGATTTAGATGCCCTGGTTCGGGCGAAGGCTGCTTGCAACCAGACTTCCGGACTTTATCTCATTCGTGGCGCCAAAACGAAATTTTTTTGATGGGAAAACCTTTCAGTAATTACCGCTGCGCTTAGCAAAATTTACGAATTTCTTGCCGCCCATTCATGTGGCCAGCCCGGTTTGCGGTATGCTCCCGAGGACCAGTGAGGACTAAATTGAACCCTATGCACGCCTTTTGCCGCCGCCTTCGGCTTCTGCTGACCGCGCTCCTGATCTTAACGGGCGTTTGCCGTGCTCAACAGCAACCGCCGCTGCTGGTGATGATTTCCGTGGACGGCTTACGACCTGACTATATCACGGCTGCGCAGGCCCACGGAGTGAAAGCGCCGAATCTGCGGCGATTTTTGACCGAAGGCACCTATGCGGACAGTGTGCAGGGAGTAATCCCTACGGTGACATACCCGAGCCACACCACGCTGGTCACCGGCGTCTGGCCAGCCACCCACGGGATCCTCGCGAACACCACCTTTGACCCGTTGCAGAAAAATTCCCAGGGCTGGTATTGGTACACCGAAGACATTCGCGTGCCCACCTTGTGGGACGCCGCGGCGCAGGCTGGGCGCACCACCGCGAGCATCCAGTGGCCCGTGACCGTCGGCGCTCACATCACCTGGAACATTCCGGAGTTTTGGCGCGCCAGCACCGCGGATGACGCCAAGCTGCTGCGCGCCGTCGCGACCCCTGGCCTGCTGCAAGAAGCCACGAGCGCTATCGGCGAATACAGCGGCGGCATCGATACTTCGGCTGCCAGCGATACGACCCGCGGCCGCTATGCGCAGTGGATTCTCGAAAAAAAGCATCCGGCGATGCTGACGCTGCATTTGACCAAGCTCGATCACATCGAACACGAGACCGGGCCCTTCAGCCCGGAAGCCGTTGCCGTCCTTGAAGAACTCGACGCCATCATCGGCCAGATCCGGGAAACGGCGGAGCGTTTGGCGCCCGGCCGCGTTTTCATCGCGGTTGTCTCCGACCACGGATTCGCCAAAACCGACGCGCAACTGAATCTGTTTCCCGCGTTTCGCGCCGCCCAGCTATTCAGCGTCGATGACAAAGGCAAGATTTCCGATTGGAAAGCCATGCCCTGGGTGACCGGAGGATCAGCCGCGATCGTGCTCAAAGATCCCAGCGACGCCGCGATACTCGGGCAGGTGCGCGAACTTCTCAACAAGCTCGCCGCCGATCCCGCAAATGGCATCGACCGTATCCTCGATGCCGATGAGTTGCACAAGCGCGGCGGTTATCCACTCGCCTCGTTTTTCGTCGGCTTGAAGCCCGGCTGGCGCACCGGAAGCACCCTGGAAGGCCCGGTCGCCTCGAAGATCAAGCCCGGCGGCACTCACGGCGAGCTGCCGGATTTGCCGGACTTGCGCGCGGCCTTTTTCCTGAGCGGCCCCGGCGTACCTGCAGCGCGCGATCTCGGCGCCATCGACATGCGCGACGTGGCGCCCACTCTGGCCCACGTTGTCGGCCTTTCGCTGCCTTCGGCCGATGGCAAAAATCTGCTCCCCTAGTCGGCGTCGCCTCCGCCTCCAAAGAAATCAATCTCCCAAGCTGTGGTAAATTAACCTCCCGCGAGGTGCTGGATGCGCAGCCCGGCCGTTTCGGTTTTCAAGTGTTTTCTGGGGATCGCTTTGTGCGCGTGTGCGTCGGCCGCGCAACAAGCTCCTTCGTTTCCGTCCAAAGAGGGCGATTACGTGGCCCGCGACTTCAAGTTCCGCTCCGGCGAGTCCCTGCCCGAATTGCGCCTGCACTACACCACGCTCGGACAGCCCACGCGTGACGCCAAAGGCCACGTCAACAATGCCGTGCTCATTCTTCACGGCACCGGCGGCACCGGTCACCAATTTTTTGCGCCGCAATTTTCCGGCGAACTCTTCGGCCCCGGCCAGCCGCTGGACATCACCAAGTATTTCATCATCCTTCCGGACGGCATCGGCCACGGAAAATCCTCCAAGCCCAGCGATGGCCTGCACGCTCATTTCCCACAATACGATTACGACGACATGGTCGCCGCGCACCACTTGCTGCTGACGCAAGCGCTCGGCGTCGATCATCTGCGCTTGATTTTTGGTACCTCGATGGGCTGCATGCACTCGTTCGTCTGGGGCGAAACCTTCCCCGACTTCATGGACGCGCTGATGCCCATGGCCTGCCTGCCGGTGCAAATCGCCGGCCGCAACCGCGTCTGGCGCAAGATGGTCATGGACGCGATCCGCAACGACCCGGACTGGAAGGGTGGCGACTATACGGCCGAACCGCAGCAGGCCCTCCGCGTCGCCAACGATTTCCTCATCATCGCAGGAAGCGCGGCCTTGCCGATGCAGAAATCCTTGCCCACACGCGATGCCGCCGACAATTTCCTCGACAACTATTTCAAGACCCACACGAACACGCCGGACGCCAACGACTTCCTCTATCAGGTCAACGCCTCGCGAAACTACGACCCTTCGCCCCAGCTCGAAAAAATCAACGCCCGCGTCACCTGGATGAATTCCGCCGACGATTTCATCAATCCGCCCGAACTCGGCATCGCCGAGCGCCAAAGCAAGCGCCTCAAAAACGGCCAATTCATCCTGATTCCGCTCAGCGAAAACACCCACGGCCACGGTACCCACACCTGGGCGGTAATCTGGAAGAAGCAATTGGTGGAGCTACTAGAAAAATCGGCGCACTAGACCAAAACTTCGGCGCTCGCGCTTTGGGAGTGCGGAGGCTCGACGCCGCTTTTCTTACAACCGACCAACCCCAATCACGCCAAAACCTCGCCGGCGTACCAGGTATTACGTGTTAGCTTCCTGGCTGGCACGAATTTCCTGCCAGCGCCGCGGCCGCCGGTTGGACTGCAAAACTTTCTTCCTCAGCCGAATCGATTTCGGCGTCACTTCCACGTACTCATCGTCCGCAATAAACTCGATCGCCTGCTCCAGGCTCAACTGTTTGTGCGGAATGAGCCGGATCGCTTCGTCCGCGCTCGAAGAACGCATGTTAGTCTGCTTCTTTTCCTTAGTGACGTTGACGTCCATGTCCTGCTCGCGCGAATTCTCCCCCACGATCATGCCTTCGTAAACATCGACCGCCGGCCCCACGAAAAGTTCGCCGCGTTCCTGCAAATTCCACAAAGCAAAAGCCGTCGACACGCCTCCGCGGTCCGCCACCAGCGCGCCCGTCGGCCGCAACGCCATATCCCCGCCATATTCAATCCAGCCGTCAAAAATCGAATGAATCAGCGCGGTCCCGCGCGTATCCGTCAGCAACTGGCTGCGCAGTCCGATCAACCCTCGCGAAGGAATCTTGAAATCCATGCGCACGCGCCCGGAGCCGTGATTGTGCATCTTGATCATTTCGCCGCGCCGGCTTCCCAGCGTCTCCAGAATGATCCCGATGAAATTCTCGGGCACGTCGATCACCAGCCGCTCCAGCGGCTCGAACTTCTGCCCTTTGTCGCTGCGCACCACGATTTCCGGCTTCCCCACCATCAGCTCGAAGCCTTCGCGCCGCATCGTCTCGATCAAAATCGCCAGTTGCAATTCGCCGCGGCCCAGCACGCGAAACGATTCCGGCGTATCCGTATCCTCCACGCGAATCGAAACGTTGGTCAGCAGCTCTTTCTGCAAGCGATCCCGCAAATCGCGCGAAGTAAGATAATTTCCCTCGCGCCCCGATAGCGGCCCGCTGTTCACCGTGAAAATCATGGCCAGCGTGGGTTCGTCGATGGTCAGCGGCTCCAGCGGCATGGGATTTGCAATGTCCACCACGCTCTCCCCGATCTGAATGCCTTCCACGCCCGCGATGGCCACGATATCGCCCGCCGTGACGCTTTGCGCTTCATCGCGGTCCAAACCGCGAAACGTAAATAATTTCGTAATGCGCGTCGGATCGGTCTTGCCGCTTAGCTTGCTGATGCCCACATCTGCACCGCGGTTGAGGGTCCCGCTAAATACCCGCCCAATCGCTATGCGCCCCAGAAACTCGCTGTAGTCCAGATTCATCACCTGAATCTGCAAAACGCCTTCCGGATCGCCCGTCGGCGCCGGAATATTCTGCACGATAGCCTCGAACAGCGGCTGCAAATCGCGCGAACTATCGCCGATCGCGCGATGCGCCACGCCGTCCCGCGCATTCGTGTAGATCACCGGAAAATCCAGCTGATCTTCCGTAGCATCCAAATCGATAAACAGGTCGTAGATTTCGTCCAGCACTTCCGCAGCTCGCGCATCGGTGCGGTCAATCTTATTGAGCACCACCACCGGCGGCAGCTTCGCCGTCAGCGCCTTCTGCAGCACGTAGCGCGTCTGCGGCAGCGGCCCTTCGCTGGCGTCCACCAGCAGCACCACTCCATCCACCATGCGCAGCGCGCGTTCCACTTCTCCGCCAAAATCGCTGTGCCCCGGAGTGTCCACGATATTGATCTTGGTTTCGTGAAAAAATAGCGCCGTATTCTTGGCCAGAATAGTGATGCCGCGCTCGCGTTCGAGGTCGTTCGAATCCATCACCCGGTCCACCAAATCCTGGTTAGCGCGAAAAATGCCGCTCTGCCGCAGCATGGCGTCCACCAGCGTAGTCTTGCCGTGGTCCACGTGCGCGATAATAGCGATGTTACGAATCTCTTGTTTCATTTTGTAATGCGTACGGATACAAAAATAGCTGCTGAAACAACCAGCAGCCCGGACGAATCTCCTCGTTTTCTCAGGTGCGGTCGAGCAAAGGATAGTTTAGCACACTAGCCCGCGCGCCAACCCTCCAGCACGGGCCAAGCCGCTACCACCCAAAAAAGTACCACTCCGATCGTCTGCAATAATCTACCCGCCGCACTCTGTAGAGGCCGTCTCTTTAGGGCGGCCTACGATCGCACGCTACTCCGACCGCAGCGCCACCATCGGATCCACCCGTGCCGCCCTTCGCGCCGGAATGTAGCAAGCCGCCAGCGCCGAAAACGCCAGCACCGCCGCCACCCCCGCAAACGTCAGCGGATCCGTCGGCTGCACTTCAAACAGCAAATCGCCCAGCACTCGCGTAAGACCCAGCGCCCCAACCAACCCAATACCAATCCCCAGCACCGCCAACGCCAGTCCCTGTCCCAGCACCATGCGCAGAATCGATCCCGGTCGCGCCCCCATGGCCATGCGCACACCAATCTCCTGCTTCCGCTGATTCACCACCAGCGCCATCACCCCGCCAATTCCCGCCGCCGCAATCGTCAAAGCCAGCAGCGCAAACAAGCCCAGCAAATTCGCCGTAAGCCGCGGTGCCGCCACGGAATCCGCGCGCACCTGCTCGAGCGAACGAACCCTCGCCGCCGGTTGATTCGGATCGATCTCGTAGATCAGTTCGATCACCCGCCGCGCAATACCCATCGGCTCGCCCGCCGTCTTTATAATCAGGCTGCCGTCGCTCAGTGGATTCTGTGCCAGCGGAATGTACAGCGCCTCCACCGGCGCGGTGTTCAGTCCGTATTCATGAACGTCGCCCACAACTCCCACAATCTGTGCCCACGTGTTTCCGCCATCCGGACTGAATCGTTTACCAATCGGATCTTTCCCCGGCCAAAATCGCCGCGCCGCCGTCGAGCTGATCACCGATACCACCGGCACGTTCGGACGGTCCGCCTTCGTAAACACCCGCCCCGCGAGCAGCGGTATCCGCAACACGTCGAAGTACGAAGGGCTCACAATCCGAAAGTGCCCGACCGGCAGCGACTGCCCCGGCGCTGGCGTCTCTCCCTCGATCTGGAAATCGCCGGTCATCCGCATCGCATCCCCCAGCGGCACGGTCATGCTCGCCGCCGCCGAATTCACCCCCGGCTGCGCGGAAATCTTGTCCAGCAGCGTCTCGAAAAACGCCCGCTGCTTGTCGTCGGAATTGTATTTCGTGAAATTCAGGCCCAGCCGCATGGTCAGCACGTTCTCCGGATGGAACCCCGCGTCCACCTGCTGCAGCTTCATGAAGCTGCGCAACATCAATCCCGCGCCAATCAAAAGCAAAAACGAAAACGCCACCTGCGACACGATCAGCAATCCCCGCAAACGCCTCCGCCCCCGGCTCATCGTCGATTGCCCGCTTCCCTCTTTCAAGCTGCTGACCAAAGCCTCGCGCGCCGCCGCCGCAGGCGCCGTGCCCGACAAAACGCTGGTAAGCACCGCCACCACGAGCGTGAAAACCAGCACCGCCCCATCCATGTGAATTTCTCTAGCCCGCGGCGTAAACCGTGCCGCAAAACTCACCAGCAGATTCAGCCCGCCCCACGAAAGCAGCAGTCCCAGCCCTCCGCCGATCACCGCCAGCAGGAAACTTTCCGTCAATAGTTGCCGGAACATTCGCACGCGTCCCGCCCCCATCGCCGCGCGCACTGCCAACTCCCTTTCCCGCTTCACCATCCGGGCCAGATTGAGATTCGCCACGTTGGCGCACGCAATCAACAGCACGAATCCTGCCGCCGCCAGCAGCGTCAGCATCGTCGGCCGGGCATTGTGCGTCAGCTCCTCGCGCAACGACGACGACCGCACCGTGTACCCCGAGTTCGCCGGATACGCATCCGGATAGGTCTTCTGCAGATTCGCCGCCACGCTCGCCAAATCCGCCTGCGCCTGCCGCACTTCCACTCCCGGCTTCATCCTCCCGAAAACGCTCATCATCCGGGACGTGCGCGACTCTATCATTCGCTTTCCCGACCGGAACGGGCACGCCGTCGTCGGCATGTACACGTCATTCTCGTTCGGATACTGAGGAATCGGAGGCAGCACCCCCACCACCGTGTGAATCTTGTCGTTCATGGTGAACGATTTGCCTACCACCGTCGGATCCCCACCGAAACTCCGCAGCCAATACTCGTAGCTCAAAAGCAGCACCGCCGGCGCTCCCGGCTGCTCATCCTCCGCGCGGAACGCCCGGCCCACCAGCGGCTTCATCCCAAACTCGTCAAAATAATTCCAGGACACCACTCCCGTATCTACGCGCTCCGGCTCGCTCCGCCCCAGCAAAATAAAATTCATCTGGTGGTATTCCACCAGCGCGTCCAGGGACCGGTTCTGCGCCCGGTAGTCCATGATTTCCGGCACCGAGAACGGCTGGTCCAGCAATCCCATGGTTGGCGCCAGTTGCCGGATGGTGATCAGCCGGTCGCCGTGGTCGTACGGCAGCGGCCGCAGCAGCACCGCGTTCACCACGCTGAAGATCGCCGAGTTCGCTCCGATCCCCAGCCCCAGCGTCAGGATCGCCGCCAGCGTGAATCCTGGATTCTTCCTCATCATCCGTAGCGCAAATCCCGCATCCTGCCGGAACATCGCCCAATGCTCGGCCGGCGCCGTCCGGAAAATCCCCGCCACGGTCTCCCACCACAGCCGCAGCACTCCCGGCCGGCCATTCTTCCGGCCCGCCTCTTCCCGCTGTTCGTGAAACACCGCTTCCATCTCCGGACCAAAATCGCTCCGGAAGTCAAAAGGCAGCAGCCGCAGCAGCCCCCGATAGACTCGTCCCGCCCGTGAAGTTTCCTTGGCCATCTTTACCCTCCGTCTCCCGCCCTATGCCGTCCGCGCCTTCTTCAACAATTTCCTCGCTCGCGCAATCGCCAGCACTTCATCCAGCCGTTCCGCCTCCGCCGCCGCCGTTTCCCGCCCCAGCGCCGTCAAACGGTAGTACCGCCGCCGCTCATCATCGCTGGCATCTGAGGGCTTCGTCCGCAACTCCATGATCAATCCATCGTTCAGCAGCCGCTTGATAATTCCGTACAGCGTCCCGGTGCTCAGCCGCACTTTCCCTGCCGTCCCCAATTCCACTTCCTTCAAAATCGCGTACCCATGAAGGTCCTCGCCCGCCAGCGCCAGCAATACATGAAACATCGCCGGACTAAGCGGCTCGTGCGATTCCGTCATCTCTGCCGTGGAGCTCATACGCACCCAGCCTCCCCAATCTCTGTCGCCCAACACTACATCGCGCAACGCCATAGTGTCAACCGAAAAAACAGCCGCAATCAGCAGCTCGGTACCAGCGCTAGACAGTTGCAGCCCATATACTAGTGCTGCCCGGGGTGGTACTCCTACCTGTCAGAAGTCCGCAAGGAGGAACTCATGTCTCAGGCGACAAGCATGGCCTTGAAGGTGACTCTGCTGGGTGTCGTCGCTGCCGCGATATTCACTTTTGCCCTGAACGCGACAGTTCCAGCAGGTTGGTATATCGCTGGATCTAAACCTGCGGAGTATGAAGCGGGCGTCGATGCAAGCGCGGTGCATAACGACCATTCTAGTGCCTACCTGAAATCAAAACATTCCGCGGTCGACGGCTTTGCTACGCTGATGCAGGATTTCAGCGCTGACAACTACACCGGTAAGCGCCTTCGGTTAAGTGCCAGCGTTAAAGCAGAAGGAGTGCGGTCTTGGGCGGGCTTGTGGATGCGTGTAGATAAGCAGTCCACTGCAGTGGCCTTCGACAACATGCAAGACCGACCAATTACGGGTACAACAGACTGGCAAGACTATGCAGTTGTTCTGAATGTACCTCAGGACGCCACTGGAATATTCTTTGGCGTTCTGCTGACCGGACCGGGTACTGTCTGGCTTAACGGTGTCAAAGTCGAAGTGGTTGGGTCTGACGTTCGAACGACAGGTGCGAGTGCAGGCACAAAAAAACGTCGCGACCAGCCGGCCAATCTAGACTTCACCGAGCAGTAGAAGGCGTCCCAACTGAAAACAAACCACTTTAACCAACCTGTAGAATCTACATTTACGCAAAACGCAGGAGGGGGGTAAGTAGCACGGGCTTGAGCCTGTGCGTCAGAAGATCCTGGACAGCCACGACCAAACACAACCGACCCAGCAAAAAGGTCGCAAAGCCCGCGCGCTGTTCCTCCCTGGCTCCGACCACGCATCCCGGCGACCACTGCGCCCCGCAGCCCTCAGCCCGGTCAATCCGGGAACACCGCCTGCAGTCCTCCCCCGATCCAGTACTTGTAGAATCCTTCATCGCACGGATTCATCTTGTCCCCGTACTTGCCGGTAAAGTGCCGGCCCCAGTGCGGCCGTCTTCCGTCCGCGTCGCAAAAACCGTATTCGTCCGATAAGCCCCACGAACTGAAGACGCGCCCCGACTTCTTCATCACCCCGGGGTCGCCAGCCAGCGCCGCAATGGCCCGTCCGGCGTACAGCGGCGTTTCCGAACAAATGTAATTGGCATCCTTTTTAACGGCGTCCTGCCAATTCGCTTCCGTAACTCCGAAGCGTTCCAGCATCACCTCGGAACGCAGGAAGCCCGGCGTCAGCGCCACCGCCGCCACATTCTTCTTGCGCAGTTCGTACGCCATCGCAAACGCCAGCCGGATCACCGTGGTTTTGATCAGGTCAAAGAATAAATGGCCGCGATAGCAGTAAGAATCGCCGTCCCCGATTTCCAC
>Ga0207115_1043_pt1 | contig 17716 bp, 21 predicted proteins | sample Alteio_BWMinHeat_46_FD_153536 | JGI IMG/M metagenome (GOLD analysis project Ga0207115, IMG submission 153536) | Enriched cells from forest soil in Barre Woods Harvard Forest LTER site, Petersham, Massachusetts, United States -... | ecosystem: Environmental > Terrestrial > Soil > Temperate forest >...
CGTTAAATATTGAATCCATGGCTGCAGAAGCATTAGGTGGAACGATTAGTGATGAAGTGACATCGAGAATTCCTATTCCACAAATTATCAATGATACATCGAATGATGATGAATTCAGTTCGCAAATTCAGATACCACATATTTCTGAAGCGAAACTTGATTCCAGCCAAGTAAACGGGCAGGATATTCGGCTAGCGAGTGGAATGACTGTAGCCAGTGGGACAAGTTATTTATTAGAACCGGATCGGCAGGCTAAGTATAAAAATATGATGTTTGGGGGTAGACAAAAACCTAAACCTATAATATATCAGGAAAAAAATCTTTCTGAAGAATCACAACAAAATAGTACTCATTTAGCAAGCACCGTAGATGTATTTGAAAATCCCCAAGTAGAAAAATTCCTTCTATATGGTGGAGCTGCGATAGCAGGAACATTTGCTCTTGGAACAGTTACTAGAATTGGTTTTTTTAACGCTGCCAGAGCGGAGATCGGGCTGTGGAAAGCTGGAGTGTTTCTAGAAAAACAATATTCTTTTGAGAAAAGCCTAGAAGAGAGAATATTGTCGATAGATCAACACCCATTAAAAGGCTTAACTCCCGAAAATGTTATTAGGTTGACAGATGAAATAGGCTTGACAACACCAAGTGATCAACTAATATTATGGTCAGGATTAGGAAAAGGAAATGGTAAGAGGTTATCTCAGGAGTTCGCTCGTTCTTACGGCGGCGTAACATTAGAAATGACGCCTGGCGGACAGTGGTTAGATAGTATGGATTTATTTGCGCCAACTTCTCCCTTCACACGACCACAAGCCAGACAAATTTGGGAAAATGTCTCAACAAAAACGATTCAACAAGCTAGTGGTCAAGTAAGATCCGTGATTGGTCAAGTTAGTCTAGAAAGCATCTACAGAGTAGAACAAGCAGAATTATTAATGAATAAAAAAGTAACTGGCCTGGACGAACTATATTTAAAGCCCAGGTTTATTTTTGGCAAATAGATATGATGAGGACTTTTATGTCATTTACATGGTTAAACAAACAAGGTGTAAAAAGTAATAAAGGATTTATTGTGCAGGGAATAGATCGTTTTACCGCAGAATATCTAGAAAATAATAAAAAAATTACAATTGACCTAGAAAATGGAAAACTAGAAAATGGAAAATATTGTGAAATTATAAGAGCAGACTCATTCTGTAAATGGGACGATGGCAGTTACATTTCAGAAACAAAACAAATTGAAATTTTAGAAAATTTTAAAGCTGCCATGGAGTTTCAGGGATTAGAAGTAATCATTGATAAAGAAAGTGAAGCTTAATAAAGGCCAGTATCATTGCCATTTTTTTCTAAAAAAACAGCATTAATGAATAACAACATAACTGTTCTGGATGAATTATATTTAAAACCCCGATTTATTTTTGGTAGATAGGAATGGTGAGAATTTTATGTCATTTATATGGTTAAACAAACAAGGTGTTCAAAGTAGCAAGGGGTTTATCGTGCAAAGAACAGGCCGTTTTACTGCAGAATACATGGAAAACAATAAAAAAATAACAATTGATTTAGAAAATGGACAACTATCAGACGGCAAATACTGTGAAATAATAGAAGCAGATTCATTCTGTAAATGGGATGATGGTAGTTATGTTTCAGAAAAAAAACAAATTGAAATTTTAGAAAATTTCAAAGCTGCTATGGAGTTTCAAGAGTTGAGCGTAATCATTAATAAAAATGAAACTTAATAAAGGCCAGAATGAATTCACAGTTCAGTTATTCTATCCCGCATTACATTAAAATGCTTAAGAAAATTAATGAAGGTAAAGTTATAAGTGACAGCAGATTTTCTATAGATACAGAATTAGAATCCATTAAATACGAAGATAAAAATATTTCAATCGAATTTGATTAGAATTATAATCCTAAAATTAGAAAAACATATGTTTACGTTTCTTCTGTTATAAAAGATCTAGACGATACAGAAAAAAGTATAATAATTAATAATATTAAGTCTACTTTAACGTTTTTAAGGGGCGACTTTAAAATGATTTAACTAACAAATATCTTATTAAAGACTCCGCTCTTCGGAAGCTTTTAATGAATATCCTAGAAAAAACAATTCTTTCTATTGAAAAAACTTGTACCAATTATTGATTGTGCAGACAAGGAATCAAACGCTAAATATAATTTTTTTAAAAAAAGATGAAGAATGAAGTCTTCGTCAAGTTTATTGTCATTTTTTTACAAGCCCTAGTTATCAAATTAAGTCGCAAAATTTTTATTTAATTTCAAATGAAGATAATTATGAATAATTTACAAATAGAAATTTATTTTGATAAAAATCACCTCATTATAAAAAAAAGAGATTCTAAGATTACACTAAAATTTAAATATGATATCGATAATATACAAAAATTTAATGACTGTTTTGTTATAATGCTTGGTCTCCAAAAACATGTCATTTTTAATGAAAATATTTATGGAGTTTCTTATGATGGAAAAATATTATGGCAAATTGAAAAAAATAATCATCTTGATGAAGATAGTCCTTATACGGGTTTAGGAGTAGAGTCTAATCTATTAACAGCTTATAATTGGGATGGGTATGATTATCTTATTAACCCACAAACAGGAAAAATTATAGATAAAAAATTTGTGAAATAAGAAAAAGCATAAATTCTTAAATTTTGATGCCTTACTAACAAATGATCTTATTAAAAATTTCGCTCTTCGGAAGCTCCTAATGAATATCCTAGAAAAAACAATTCTTTCTATTGAAAAAACTTGTATCATTATTAATTGCGCAGACAAGAAAATGTTTAAAATTTTAAAGCAAATAGGTGCTAAAAGAAAATTGTTCACACGTTTTAAATGGATTCTTCCTTGTGCTGACAAAAATGAATTATCAAATTATTTTAAATACTTGCGCGATTACGGATTTATGTTTTCTGGTGGGAATGGATGGCCACCTTCGTGTGTTTTTCAACAACTTAAAGATGAAGGATATATTGAGGGTCATATTTTAGAAATAGTTTGGAAAGATCAAAATACCCCGATAATATACAAAAAATAGCAAGACTATACCCGTAGCGTCTGGGTTTTAGGTGTTGCAGCGTCGACTGAGCGACCTATAAGCAGCTCTTCAGGAAATGTTGAGATACATTTATGTCATTTACATGGTTAAATAAACAAGGTGTTAAAAGTAATAAAGGATTTATTGTGCAGGGAACAGATCGTTTTGCTGCAGAATATCTAGAAAATAATAAAAAAATTACAATTGATTTAGAAAATGGACAGCTATCAGACGGCAAATACTGTGAAATAATAGAAGCAGATTCATTCTGTAAATGGGATGATGGTAGTTATGTTTCAGAAAAAAAACAAATTGAGATTTTAGAAAATTTCAAAGCTGCTATGGAGTTTCAAGAGTTTAGCGTAATCATTAATAAAAATGAAACTTAATAAAGGCCAGAATGAATTCGCAGTTCAGTTATTCTATCCCGCATTATGGCCATTGCTTTGTGATAAAACCATCTTTATATGGTTATCCATATGGATTGAGCTCAGAATATATCCATCAAATTGTTTTGGCAAGTCGTCACAAGAATTTTTCGCTATTTCCTATCTCCAAATGGCCTTCATATGTACATGTTGCTATATTGCAAGCTAATGCTTTAAATCTTGATACTGCTCTTACTAAAGACCATATTAGACATATCGCTTGGGCTGAACTGTATCAAAAAAAATCGCAAGCATTAGAAAGTAGGTTTTGATATAGAGTAGAGTAATGCTGTAAATTTTATCCCCGTATTTCATTATAAAGCCAAGCGCTAGTCATTTTTCGTCAGTAACTAGCGCCTGATATACTATTTTTGAGTTTGTTATTTCTAATCATTTTTATATTGAGCAATAACGTTTTTCATTATCTCAGAATAAAGTTCACGTCTAACAGACCGATGCAGTTCAATTATTTTTCGTAAAAAAATTCCCGATGATCTGGTGTTATATCCTATCATAACTTCTTCTATAACATCTGGAGGTGTGTCCGTATAATAAGCTATACCTTGCAGACTATATTCTTTTGTTGATAAAATATCGTTAATAATCCAGCGTTCCAAATTAATCTCAAACATGGTGTTTTCCTTTTCGGTCTCAAGTTTTATTAAATAAAAATAAGTCTTGTAATTTTCTCTGGCAATATTTTTTAATTCTTCACAGATATACGAAAATAAGGCTATATCTAATAAAATGCTTTGTTCTTTGGTTAGTTTTTTAGGGTGAACTCCGATTAATTGATAAAGTGGCTCTACTGCCGACATAATTTTAATATTCTCCTTAATTTTTTTGTCATAGATTGTAGTTAGCGATCCTATGGGAGATATTCGCGAAATTTATCTAATGACTATTTTTGCTTTTTAATAAAAACGTGATAAATTAGCCAGCTAAGCATCAGATTCACGTTAAATAACCTAATAAATCTTTATAACGATATTAAAACGTTATAAAGTTATTTATAACTTTATAGAGACGCCATGTCAAGCCACATTGAAAAACAAATTGTTTCAGATGGAAGCATGATTAATTTATCAAGCAATCTACGTTTCCTCATGCAGAAGAAAAAGATTGATTCTAGCGAACTATCTAAGACAACAGGAATCGCTTTAACGACATTAAATGGGTTAAAAAGGGGTATTGGAAATCCAACTCTGTCAACATTGCATAGTTTGGCCGATTATTTTGGTATTACTATTGGACAGCTTACTGAATCTGATCTGTTAGAAAAAGTTGGAGCAAAGAACTCTAAAATTTTATCTGAAATTCCTTTATTAGAGCTTTCTGAAATTGATGAATTTTTAAAAAAGAGATATCACTGCAAGACTACAACTTTTGTTGAGTTAGATAATTATAAATCCGATTCTTGCTTTTCTGTAAAGTTACCAAATAATTCAATGGCTCCTCTATTCGAGAAAGGAACTATTTTTGTAATATCTCATGAACCCACCTGTCAAGATGGAGACATGGTATTAGTTCGATTCAATAATCATATTCCATGTTTTAGAAAAATATTTATTGAAGATAAACATTATTTTTTTAGCTCTATCTCTGAGATTTTAGGGGATAATATAGTTAAAAGTAATGATTTTTTTCTTTATGGGGTAGTAGTTAAAGCAATACAAAATTTTCACAATACATAATAAGATATTTGATTCATGCATAAATTAAAACTTTATGGATTATTTGTTGGACTAACCATTACAATAATGCTAATTTGTGATACTTTAGCATTTAAGGTAATTAAGCTGCGAGGGATTGAATTTGCCGCCAGTGGTCTTATCTATTCTTTTAGCTTTTTGTTATCAAGTATTACAACGGAAGTTTATGGATTTAATTTAGCTGGTAGAATAATTTGGATTCAATTGCTCTGTCATGTTATTTTTATCCTCACTGTTACATTAGCTGTATATTTACCTTCACCAGATCATTCTAATATTTCTATTCTTTATTTTGCATTATATGGCAATTTGTGGCATGTTTTGCTTGGTTCATGTATTGCAATTCCTTCAGCTTATTTCATCAATGATATTATTATTTCAAAATTAAAAATATATATGTATGGCAGGCTTTTTATTTTACGATTTTTTGTTTCCAATGTTATAGGAAATGCTATTCTTGTCTGCATATCTTATCCTGTTAATTTCTATTCTCAATATTCATTGACACATATTGCTGTTATTGGATTTAATACGTGGATTTATAAATTAATAGCTTCAATGGTTTTATTACCTATCGGCATTATACTCACAAAAAAAATAAAAAAATTTGAAAAACTAGACTATTATGATTATGGATTAACATATAATCCCATGACTGTATTTGGCAATTGCAACGGAGTCAATCAATATGCTCAACCAAACTAAGCAATATTATAAAGTCATACAGATAACCGATTGCCATTTATTTAAAACAAACCCATTTTTATTTTCTGTAAATTGCAATGAAAATTTTATTTCCGTCATAAATAAAATAAAAAATAATGATTTAAAAGATGCAGATGCTATTTTTTTAACAGGCGATTTATCGCAAGACGAATCAAAAGAATCCTATGAATTAATAGTAAAGCAACTTGCAAATATTAATCTCCCTATTTATTGGATTCCAGGAAACCATGATGATATTGATGTTATGGAATCTGTTTTTGATACATCTCCTTTTTTTAAGGGATCGCATTTTAAAACATTGCAATGGAATTTTATTTTTTTAAATACAAAAAAAATAGGAACGGACAAAGGCTATATTTCTGAAAATGAGCTTACATTTTTGCAATCTAGACTAGATCAAATTGATAATAATAAACCTACGGCCATCATTATGCATCATCATCCTGTGCCAGTAGGCACACCACTCATTGACGAATATGTGTTAGTTAATAACAGCCTATTTATGATGGAAATTAAAGGAAAGGTGGATCTTGTCATCTGCGGACATGTACATGGAGATTATTCAATTAAATGTGAAAACATAACAATAGAAACGGCGCCAGCAACCTGTTTGCAGTGGACTAAAGGTACAAACAAATTAAATATTGAAAATAAGATAGGTTATAAAATCTATTATTTTAAGGAAAAAAGTTATGTTGCAAAAAGTGTTCTCTGGAGTGATAAAAAAAATAAGTTATTTCCTGAAAAAAATGAATTATCACTTTGAACCAAGATACAACTTATCTTTGGATCATTACGAATTTGATATTAAGCAAAAAAAAATTATTTATCGATTTAAAGTATTTGGTGACCATACATTTGTAACATTTGATTTTGCCTCTATTAAAGGTGAGCCAAGCATTATTACTAATATTAATCCTATTGATTTAATCAAAATTGTTATACAAGAACAAAAACAATTACAAATGAGTTCATTGCTTAATATCAAAGAACTGCTTCGAGATAACAACTATAAAATGACAGATGGACATATCGAGGAAATATTTTCTGGTGATGAAATTTGTGATAATCCACTGTTATTTGAGAGAATTAGGCCAATCGATTTTTACAAAATTGTATATAGCACAGGATTTCGTCATGGAAGAGAGGTGAGTAAATCAGTTTCTAAGCAAAGTAAATCTATTAATAGTCTTGATAATATAATACATATACGAGTCGCTGCTGAATAACCAACAGTATTTACGATTTTTTTCTTTGCACACTATTTAAGGCAAGTGGACTATCAATATCACGAATAATTTTTTCCAACCAAATAAAAAATGGAAATCTAAATAGGTCAAAATCCAAATGATCAAAACTGCGCCCTACATTGAGCTATCGAAGTTATTACAGGATAGTTTTGCAAATCAAGCGAATCTCTTTTTAATTGCCTTAGATAAAGTTGAGGCAACTCAACATCAAAAGCTATTTTCGATACTCAAATCAAATTTCGAAACACAGTTTGGAACAGAGCATTACTTTAATTCTATCAAAACGGTCGATGATTACAGAAAAAAAATCCCTATTTGCGAATACAATGATTACACCCAGTACATTGAACGCATTCAATCGGGTGAAGGCCAGATTTTAACGAATGAATCTATCCATTGCTTTGAACCCACCAGTGGTTCAACTGGACACCATAAGTTAATCCCATATACTCAATCATTATATCAAGAATTTCAAGATGGGATTGCTCCTTGGTTACACGACATGTATCAAAATAAAAATATTGCTTCTGGACGATTTTATTGGTCGATCACACCCGCTATAAAAAATAGCTTCCCAATAAAGAGCGTGATACCCATTGGAATTGAAAATGATTTTAATTACTTCTCTCAATCGCAACAAAAATTATTATCAGCGCTATCTACCATTCCATTAGAAATAAGCACATCGAATGATATTAATACATTCAAAAAGACCACGCTGGTGAATTTACTGCGTGCTGATGATCTATCTTTTGTATCTGTTTGGAATCCCAGTTTTTTCTCGAGTTTATTAGATTATTTTTCCAAAAATTCAGAAGAGATCTTATCATCCTTAGGTAATACTGATCGACGAAATGATTTAAAATATCTCTGGAATCACAGTGGCAATTGTAAGGAATTTTTTATTTGCGCATGGCCGAATTTACATTTAATAAGTTGTTGGGCGGACGCAAGTGCTGAGTCACATGCGGAAAATTTAAAGCGCTATTTTCCAGACGTTTATATTCAAGGAAAAGGATTGATTTGTACGGAAGCATTTATTTCTTTCCCTTTTGCCAACTTACCTGGCCACATTCTATCTATTCGATCACATTTTTTTGAATTTAGGCCACTTGATGAAACGGACAACACTTATCTTGCCCATGAACTTAAAATAGGGAGGCAATATGAAGTTATTGTTACCACAAGCGGTGGATTATATCGATATAATATACATGACATCATAGAAGTCATTGGATACCACAAACAAGCACCCTTACTTAAATTTATTTGCCGAAATCATGTTATCGACCATGTGGGTGAAAAAATTAATGAATTGCAATTAACTACAACATTAAAGAAGCTACAAAATAATATCTTAAGCTATACTCCGTTTTTATTATGTTCTCCTGAGCGCGATGCCCAAAATAAACTATGTTATACTGTATTTCTTGACACACAGGATGAAACTAAAAAACTGCATATATTTGCCGAACAACTCGAAGAATCACTCATGAAGAATTTTCATTATCGATATGCAAGAGAGCTTGGGCAGCTGAACAAAGTGCGTATTTATAAAATTCGTGATGAACGTAGCGCTAATGAAATTTATTTTGAAAAGCATTTTAACGATGGAAAACAATTAGGCCAAATTAAACCCGCTTATGTCGATAAATCATTAGGCTGGTCATCAGTGTTCAAAGGAGAGTGGCTTTAAATGCAAAAATATCCTATTCCTAATTTATTAAATCTCTGTATTATTTGCATCAGCACAATAACAGCAATAACACTGCTCGTTCTTGCAAGCCGATCACATAGTATTTGGATGATGTTGCTATACGCAGTCGTTTTTTCATTCATTAACAATACCAATTTTTCTTTATTACACGAGGCCGTGCATGATATCTTGAATAAGAATTCGAAAATCAATTATATACTTGGTGTTTTTCTTGCAGCATTATTTCCTACTGGATTTTCTTTTCAACGATACTTTCATCTTGGGCACCATCAACGAAACCGCAGTTATTCAGAACAATTTGATTATTATAGACCTGAAGACAGCATATGTATTCGATACCTGCAGTGGTATGGAATATTGACCGGCCTGTATTGGGTTACTGCGCCGCTTTGCACTTTACTATATCTTGTGATGCCATCGTTAATTCCTAAAATGATAAATCACAGTAAGCAGTCACATTTTGCAAATTATACGGGCCTTGATGAAATGCTCAAAAGTGTTGATAGAGCACCATCAATACGCGCACGCGGAGAAATTTTATTTACCCTATTATTTCAGTTTAGTTTATTTTATTTTTTAGGTATCACTTGGGCAGGATGGCTCGTTTGTTATGGTGCTTTCGCCATAAATTGGAGTAGCTTACAATATGCTGATCATGCATGGTCAAAATTAAATGCCATCGAGGGAGCATGGAATTTACGGGTTCACCCCATTGTAAGAACCATTTATCTCGACTATCATCACCATCATGCGCATCATAAAAATCCCAAAGTTTCTTGGATACATTTAAAAAATTTTATTGATAACAATGAACCTCGTCCTTGGTTTTATAAGATTTATATACAGATGTGGAAAGGTCCACGACCTATAAAAGATCATTTAATGATGTACCAAAAGGTAATAAAAGAATGCTGTTAACAATGGATATAAAAAATAAACTATGGATCGCTTTAACGTTTGGTGCTGTTTATTACCTCATATTTTGCAGTACAAGCTTATTATCAGGATTCATTCATTCCCGTATAGTCATTGCTTTTCCGTTTGAAAAACATATTCCCTTTTATCCCGCATGGTCAATTGTATATTTATCAATTAATCTATACTTATGGGCAGCATTATTTGTATTCAAGCGTTGGCAATTGCTTGCTGCATTGGCCATTGCCTTGATAGCAGAAACTATTTTAGCGGGTATATTTTTTATTATTTTTCCAGTTAAACTAGAATACCCATTCATTACAATTCAGCATCAATATGCAACCCTGATCCATGTCGCTCAATTTATGAGTATGCAAAACAACTATTTTCCTTCCTTACACACGGCCTTTGCTTTTACATGCGCATTCGCATATCAAAAGTATTGCTCGGTTCCAGCTCAAATAGGATTTTATATTTGGGCACTTCTCATCCCTATATCAACTCTGTTTATTCATGAGCATCAACTGATGGATTTAATTGCTGGATTTATTCTTGCAATTATCGCCTATCGATTTATTTTTATACCCTTTGTGCGTTTCTTCTACGAAAAAATAAACGGTCAAATACATACCCCACAATAATTCCTATTACTAAACTAACTAAAACAAAGAATATGATTTTATGTTCTAATGCAGTAATTAATGGATTATTCCAAAGATTAGTTGAAAAATGCAATGTAATGATTTTCCATGTATTATTTTCTTTCAGTAAAGTGGCTGTCCATCGGCCATCAACATCGATCGAATCTCCTGTTACAAAATCAAATCTATTCTTGATCCATCCATAAGCTATGGCAGTATTATTGGGATAAATCGTAGCAGGTATCGCTTCGCTTCCTTGAATTTTATAATTTTTCAATACTGGATTAGGCCCTGTTACCATATGATTAATGTATCCAGTCAGTCCATCTTGACCAATGACAGTGCGTGCATCATAAAATGTTATAATCGCTTGTTTATCAAAATAAGGAACAATCGAGGTAAGCTGATCTTTGTGATTTAATTTTTCACGAATGTCTTCTAGCATCAGTTTCATTTGATGTCTGTCTGCATCATATGAATCAGCATGAACAGCCATTGATGTAAGGCTAATGATTAATAGGAGCAGTGAAACAAGATAGTTTTTCATAATGGATGTCCTTATAACATTGATGATGAATAAAATAACATAATTTGTAGAATAACGTTGCCATATTGGGTACGCGCATCATATGATCAGTTCCCCATATAGGATAAATCAATCCTGGCGTTCTTAGATAATCTTTTAATAATACTATCCCATCATTAGGGCCGTGTTGACTTAAACGTTTGAAACGATTTTGAACTTGCAAGCTCACAGTGCTCGTGAATGGAAAACCGACTAAATGTATTAGCGTCATTTTTTTTGGCACGATGAAATCTTTTCCCCACGCTGTTGCTTTTAATTCGCTGAGACCTTCGTATTTCATCCCAGAGGCAACACTCAGTATTCGCGAAATCAATCTTTTATACCATGTGTTCGTTTGATAATCCGCTAATAGCGTTCCAAAGCAACTACCATTAATATTAAGCCAGCCGTTTACCTTATCAGATAAAGCAGCCTGCTGAAGATGCGCCCTTACTTCCAGGCTGCCCCGGCTTAATGAAACTAACCAAATGTCTCTATCATTCAAGGCTGCAATCGCTTCTTCAATAATCGGTATATTCTCAGAAATAGCGCCTAAGCTCTTAGTGTTGACCATTTTAACTTCAAATCCTAATGAACCAGCAATTTGGGAAAAAAGTGCACCATCTGATCCTAATTCAGGACGTTCTTTATAAAACATTCCCGGAATAATCAAGAAAATAATTTTTTTTCCATTTTGAAATGGAGCAATAGGTATTTGGTTGATCAAATTAAAAAACTGATCTTGTTTGTGTTCAGTAAGATACTGATAAAGAATGTGTGTTGCAAGATCCAGTCCAACCTCTTCGTGCAAAGTAGAAAAACCAGCGTAATTCAATTGATAATTATTTTTATAAAGCCATTCATTGGCATTTTTTGTTAATGTTACATCATTAATATGAGAATTCAGATAGAGTCGTCTGCGAAAATATTTACGCAATAGCATGTCTAATTACCTCGCAGGGCAGGTAAATGCTTCCAATAATTTATAAATGAATTTAAAACACTATCATTTATAATGGAAGGATGATTGAAATTAGGTTCTATATTATTGAGCACTTTCATGTCTGGCCTAAGAAAATCAACCGCTAATAAGCCAGAAAAATATGTTTTAATTTTATCTAAAAAAATTCTTTTTAAAAAGGAATGGCTTTTAGAAACTGCGCCTATTATATAGATATGAGTTTTTTTACTGTCAACTGGCAGTCCTACTGCCATAGCAAAAAAATCAGTTCCTACATTATTAACTAAAAAATAATTTCCGCCCCAACAATCTAATTGAATAGTGAGAGTTTTTTTGCCCGCAATAAGAATCAGTTTGTCGTAAAAGCTAACGGGTTTGACCATAGCATTGTAATTAATAGCCAGATGATATTTTTCATTACTATACGTTTTGGGAGATCCTTGCAAAGGGCGATGATGAATTGTGCCAAAATGTGCAGTGTCATATCCATTAATGCCCATCATGATCAGTGGCATGTTGCACACCAGAATCGAAGGACTTGACGTAAGAGGTTTCGCTAAATTATTAAAATTAGGCAATTCAAATAATGGCTCTTTTCCCCAAAAAGCAAATATGATGCCATATCGTTCTCGCGTATGTAGGAAAGAAAAAAAACCGCGTTCAGATGGGTTTCCTTGGACATGGTTGCATTGACCCTGCGTATCATAAAGCCAATGATGCAATGGACATTGAAGTGCACCATTAACCATTTTAGCATTTATTAAGTCCGTTCCCATATGTGAACAATGACGAGGCAACATGCCAATGTTATTGCTTTTATCACGAAATAAAATCCAGTCTCTGCCAAAGGCTTTTTGAGCTAAGACTTTCCTATGTGTAAGTGATTTACTTAAACAAATAGGATACCAACTCTGAGGATAGCTTTCAAAACAAATATTCATGTCTACCTGATATTTCTCAATTGGTTCAAGCATACATTTTATCTTCCAAAAAATTCTCTACAAATTCTGGCTTTCGATGTGCCTGTTGAAACATTCGTTTTCCAAGCAGGGTAAGATTGTCCTCAGTTACTTCTAAAATACTTGCTAATTCTGTCCCATTTATCCAGTGAGGATTAGATTCAAGAAAAAATGTCACATGTGCATCTTGATCACGCTCATGATTGATATCAGCTATTCCAGGTTTTAGACGATCCTTGATTTTACCGCTATCAATCAAATGTGTTCTGGGGTCATAACGATCTTGAACTTGTAGAAATGAATAACTATCTAATAATTCTTTAAGAGGGGATGATTTCTTATTGTAATGAGGGTAGTAATCACGAAAAAATACTGACATAAATCGGTAAGTTTTATGACCTTTGGCAGTTAATAACCAATATATCTTTTTTCCTGGGCACCATTCTTTCATTGCATTAATATATACACACCATAAACGCGGCAATTGAACACTTCCCCAGTATTCTTTTTCAATGATCGTATCGCCAGAAAATAAACAAACATGTTCATCACATGCATTTAACTGTAACATTTTTAATGTTGTAAAGCCTCTTAGCTGATTAAGCTCTTTATCGTAAAAAAGAATAATATGATGCTTATCTGATAAATCATTAAGGAAAATATTTTCATTAACATCGTTGTAATGGCGGGTCATCAATGAGAACAGTTCACTTTTTTCTTGCGAACACAATTTTTTTATTAGCTTGATACAACCTATTAATTTTTCATTCAGCATTTTATAGCGCTCCCAGTTCTAAATAAGGCACTTTATTTTTAAGATAGGAAAAATCTATCTTATCTGATGGAAAGCTAACAAGATATAAGTTGGATTGCATGAGCTTATAGCGAAAATTTTTCAACACATCATTTAGAGGGTCATTCTCATGTAATCCTAATGCAAGGAATGACTTGTTTTGTTTATGTGAGTAAGTCACCGCGGCAGATAAAATATGGCCAAATAATTTGGTATCATTATTTTTAACACATACTATGGCAGCATAATAAAAATCAAGTGGATGGCCTGGTTTCACTAAATAAGGTCTGTTTGTTATTTTGGAATATACATTATAAATCGGCCTGCATAACTTCAATAATGGATGATAGCTATGCACTAAAATTTGTTTGAATGAACCTTGATTCCAAAATGCAAGGGTAGCTACAATTTTCTGGTCTTGTTTTGCGACTAAAATATGTTGGTGCTGAATACCACGCAATAAACCGGATTCATGATTAAAATCATTCGCAGTATAGTGAGGAAAAAATTGTTTATGTTTTCCTTCATGCTGTAAAAATTCCAAAATCTCTTCCATATCTGAATATTGTGCAAATTCTATTTGAAAATTGAAAGCCGATGATTCAACACAAGGGCCATTAATTAAGTATGTATGTAATTTTCCCCATGATTGGTAAACAGGCAGTAAACCTCGTGTATTAAGTAGGGCTTTTTTTGCATTTTCATTGTCTTCCATGATCGTAGTGAGATAAAAAGGACACTGAGTATCTTGATGCAGTCCATGCAAATACTTAAAACCTTTGGCGAGAAATATGTTCCCGCGGTATGTTTTTTCTAAGCGTAAATGACTAAGATATCCAATTTGTTGTATTTCATCATTAACATACATGGACTTCATTGAACGAATGCCAAGACCAACAATGTTTCCTGTTGCATTCCGTGCCACGGCAATTTGATTATGCCTACCTAATACATCAAGTGAATAAAAAAAATGAGGCTCACGCCCATAACTTAAACGAATGACACCAGGCATTGCTGTTTTTACCAATAATTTTCTCAGTTCAGCTTCATCTTCATGCGTTGCTAATTCTATGCGGGTTGACATAATATGCCTCCCGCATCTTCGGTCACAACTTCCCCAATAGGCCAATGTTGACGCTCTGCAATCCCACGTCTGGATGATATATTGGCGCTGAGAAAAATCAAGGCATCCATGAAAGATTTAAAATGTGTTTTTCTGTCCAGTAGCCGTTTGAATGTACAACTGTATTTGTAAAATTCGGTGCGACATTCAAAACATTTTTGCCCAAGTATTTTGGCAGAGGTGTACTTGGGTTGAAATGCAACTTCGCCGAATTTATAACCTGGCTTTAACCACCATTTTTCCTCAAATAACCGGTTATCTTTTTTAAATCGCTCATATAAGGGTGTGCCTGGAAATGGAACAAGGTGATTAAATGCAGCTAATGCAAGTTTTTGATCGATTGCAAACTCTAATGCACGATCAATATCATCCATGGTGTCTGTGTCATAACCAAAAACAAATGTGCCATAAATACTAATACCATGATCACGTAATCGTTCAATGGCATCTTCATAACTTCGTTTCACAACATTCCATGTTTTTCCCATGGCCTCTAGAGTGGCTTTATTTAGCGATTCAAATCCTATCAGAATATTGGTACATCCACTTTTTGATAATCGCTTCAGTAAATCGCGATCATGGGCCATATTAATACTGCCATGACTAAACCAACGTTTTTTTAACGGTGCTAATGCATCACATAATTCTTTTGTGCGCTTAAATTGTGAGACAAAATTATCATCGACAAAGTATAAAAATTTCCCTTTTACATTTGCTACATCTTTCACAATGTCATCAATATGCTTGCTACGGTAGGATGCTTTGTGTGCCCCAGCAATGGCACAAAAGTCACAAGTGAAAGGACAGCCTCGACCTGTTTCAACCATTTCAAGCGGAAGGTATGGCTTGCCTTTGAATATTTCACGGCGTGGCGGTACATGAATTAATTGGGACAGCGGGGCAATACTGGTATAAAATTTTTTTAGTGTTTTAGTTTGCGCGTCAGCAATGACTTGCTGCCATATGGTCTCTGCTCCATTGGTAACAACGGCATCGGCATGCTCAGAAACTTCTTGTGGTAGTAAAGCAGCATGTATTCCACCCATAACAACGGGCATACCTCTTGCGCGAATGTTATCTGCAATGTGATACGCTCGTTGCGCTGTATAAGTTTCAACTGGAATTGCAACAAGATCAGCAGACAAATTATCAGGGATAATATCAAATCTATCATCAATAAATTCTATTTCAATATCTGGTGGAGTCATGCCCGCTAGGACTGCAATAGCTAATGGCTGCATTTGCCATGTTTTTACATAAGGCTTATCTGCAAATTTTCCAATGCTGGGTTGTATAAAACAAATTTTCATCTATTCGCCTTTGTCAGAAAAATTTCCGAATTATCTTCGGGTAAAGATAACTCTGCATTCCAGCTATCAATCATTGAAAGTAATGTGTCAGGTGGAAAACGATGCAATCGATTTGCGTAGTAGTGGTACCCAACATTGGTCAATGAAGAAATAATTTTTGGAGCACCTGAATGCCATACTCGTTTCATCATATTGCGAATGCTATATGTCTGTTCCCATGCCCAAATATGTCCTTCATACAGTTGTTGTTCCGTGAGCAACTTTGGTTTAAATACAACATGTTGAGCATCATAGAGCGACCAACGAGTCGTTAAAATACGACCTTCGTCTTGTAATCGTTTAAATACCGGCGTTCCAGGAAAAGGTGTATAAATTGCATAACGTGGCAAATCAATATTGGCTTCTTGCACAAAGTCCACAGTGCGTGCAAAACAATCAGGGCCATCGGTATCCAGGCCAAACATGAAGGTGCCATTAATACCAATGCCGCGATCATGAAGTTTTTTAACAACGTCATGATATTTGCTGACCTTATTGAACGGCTTATTAATTGTTTTGGTGCCTTCGGTAATCACCGTTTCAAAGCCAATAAGTAATCCTTTGCAGCCACTTGCTGCAGCTAAGTCCATTAATTCTTCATCATCCGCAATTCTTACTGTTGCAAGTCCGCCCCATTTTAATTTAAGTGGAATCATGGCGCGCCATAATTCTTTAATATAACGTTTATCTTCTATTGGACTTGGGTCGACAAAAATGACAAAACGTTTGGACATTTTTTCAAGTTGTGCGATGACTTCTGCAATAGGACGATGGCGATAATTTTTTTGTGTTGCAACAACCGCACAAAAATCACATTTAAAAGGGCAACCAAAGGTTGCTTGAATGGACGTTTTAGTGATGTAGGAAAAGGGTTTAATTAAATCAAATCGCGGAAGAGGTAATCCTGATAAAGACATGCTGGGTGGTTCACGATAAAAATCTTGAAGCTTTCCTTCCGCAAAATCTTGCAATAATTTTGGCCATGTTTCAAATGCCAAGCCTGTCACCACGGCATCTGCATGATGCTTCGCTTCTTCGGGCATTAAAGTTGCATGAACGCCGCCAATGATGACTGGGACATCACGCTTTCTATATGCATCTGCAATAGCATAGCCTCTTTCACTGGTTCCGGTAATAATGCTAATGGCTACTAAATCCGGTTGATCCTCAACGTTTAAAACATCAATACCTTCGTCAAGAATTTCAACGTGAGCATTAAAATGAGAAGGAATTAATGCAGCGAGTGTTGTTAAGGTAGAAGGTGCATATCGTAATGCGCGAGGAAATAACCCCCAACGCTTGCTATACATCAAGCCACTAGGCGATATGAGTTTAATCTTCATTAGCTATACAGTTCGCATGTATGATAAGGCATTTATGATACCAGACTATGACAATATTCATCAAAATTTTTATTAATTCCAGGAAAAAAGTGGAAATCCAAAAAAAAATGATCTTTAAAGATTTTATCCTTCAGTTGTTTCCAAAATGGAAACTATTGGATTTT
>Ga0207115_1045_pt1 | contig 17439 bp, 18 predicted proteins | sample Alteio_BWMinHeat_46_FD_153536 | JGI IMG/M metagenome (GOLD analysis project Ga0207115, IMG submission 153536) | Enriched cells from forest soil in Barre Woods Harvard Forest LTER site, Petersham, Massachusetts, United States -... | ecosystem: Environmental > Terrestrial > Soil > Temperate forest >...
ATTTTAAGCTCATCAAATCGATCTGCATGATGAGGAGGAGGCACCATAAAAACATGTTTTAAATTCTTAAAATTGTATTTTGTACTGAGTAGTGCGGTCATTTCTTGTGAATACGTTAATAAGCATCCTGTAATAACAAGATGTTGATAAGAAACTGATGTTTTTAATTCAGATGGCTTGTGAAAGAGTTGCTGTTCCTTAGTATAAAGAATTTTTGTATGATCAAAATGTAATGCGCTCGCTAAACCGCTACTGAATGAGGTGCAGCCACTATCAGAATCAGCACAAGTACCAACAACTAATGTTGGAACAACGTTCATGGCTGAGAAGAAAGATTGGTAACTATTGGGATTATGATTTTGTTTCTTTTCATGCGTTTCAAAACGGGTGCTAAACATAGATTAAATTCTCCACAAGCCATAAATAAAGACAGCATTATATTATTTGATCGAAAAAAAGTCAATTCTTATGTTGTTAGTGTTTTATGTTGCGCTTTTTTTATGGACTTCGGTAATATTTCATTTTGATGCAACAGATATTTAGTCGCTGGCGCGAAATTAAAAAATGAAGTGTTTGCGGACTTTCTTGTTGGCAAGTCGCTGTTCCCTTTCTATATTGTTTTCAGGAACGGGCTTCCTGCCCTCGGCGCTTTGTACCATCCATGGCCGCGACGTCCTTCAAACAATATAGAAAGGGAACAGCGACTTGCCAACAAGAAAGTCCGCAAACACTTCATTTTTTAATTTCGCGCCAGCGACTATTTAGTATTTCTAAGAAAAAAATAACATTTAAATAATAAGTTGCTTTTTAACTCCAAATTAGGCAGCATAGCGTTCCCTTCGCCGCTATCTGTCCATTAACACAATGTAACCGCCCATAGTTATTGTTTTGCTACACAAAAAAGTCAGATTTGGTCATTCAATGTTAACTTCCGTTTTATTTTCCTCTTTTTTCTTGAAAAAAGGCAACCATTCACCACTATTTGTTTTGCTGCGCAAAAAGCCCAGCTTTGAGGTTTTTAGCGCTCAGAGGCAGTCCCACTTAAGTCATTCAACACATTATTTTGATAAGGAGATTTTGTTTGAAAAACATGAGAGGCTATTCTTCATCTATTGGCCTAGATATTCGATTAAATGAAATACGGTTTATCCATTTACGATACATAAATAACGTACCTAGAATAGAGACCATGGAATGCATAGCACTACCTGCTAATGCTATTGTCGAAGGACGAATTAAATTATTTGAGCAAGTTAGCCAAACGCTTCGCACGTTGGTGCAGAAAACACATACACAACACTTCCCCACCTGTATTGCTTTGCCAGCACAAAGCGTCATTAGCAAACGATTTGAATGGCCAAATAAATTAACCCCCAAAGAGCAAAAATTTCGGGTAGAAGAACAGTTAATAGGTTACTTCCCGGGTTTTTCTCATGAATTATGTTATGACTATACTATTTTATCAGAAAGAAATAATTCACATACACATGTTTTATTGGTGGCAACACGGCAAGAGCAACTAAATGATTATATCAGGGTCGCCGAACAAGCAGGACTTTCGGTAAAAATAGTCGATATTGATATGTATGCTTTAGCGCGGGCAGCATGTGTTGCTATGATAAAAAAAATGGATGTATCGCCCATAGGAATATTGCATATGGATATTCATTCGACTTTATTTATTGTAGTGCACGATAACGAGGTAACATATTATTCTCAATGGAATAATACCATTGCTGAAGAAACATTAACGACTCTCAGCAATACAATACAATTGTGGCATACAACATATCCTCAACTACAGTTAAATAATTTGTATCTTTCTGGCGATCCTGGGCATCTCTCTAACATATTGCCTAAAATACAAAGCACACTTCAAATAAAGTTAAACCTACTACAATTTTCTCAAGAAAAAATTAACGTTAACCGCGCTATTTATTTTGAAAAGACCAATATGTTACTTGAAAAAATGATGGTATGTTTTGGACTAGCATTACGGAGAATGCCGAAATGGTAGAAATTAATTTATTACCATGGCGCATCTATCAAGATGAATATATTAAAAACAAGAACAAACAATTAGCGCTGGCCATGCTGCTATTTTCTATTAGTATTTGGGTCATTTTGCATTTTGTATTTATCTACCAATCTAAAATCGAAAAACAAGTGATTTATTATTTACATAAACAAATCTTAAATGAATCTAGCCAAACAAAATTAACAGATGAAAAATCTTTTGAAAATATAACAGCGCTATTTCAACGTAATCGCTTGCATGTCATTGACTTTTTCCGCCGGATAACAAAAGATAATGAAGGCATTTATTGGAATACCATGCTAACACAAGATGACCAAATTATTTTAACGGGGAAAACAAATTCATATCAAACGTTGCTGACATTTATTTATCACTGTAATGAAGAAAAAAATCCGTTTGTTATGGATATCATTAAAATAAAACAATCATCTGAATCTGACATGCTGGAATTTAGTCTTCACGTTTATCAAGCCATTTATCCTTTACCAAAAACCATCCCGTCTATTGCATCAAAATGAATTGTTACAAAAACCACCTGTGAAAGGTATATAATAGAGACAAGCTCATGTTCAATCATCGCTACTTTAGATTATTTATTGCATTTATAATGGGAATATTTTTTATTCTATTGTATATGCATTTTATCCAAAAATTATATGAACTTAAGCATCTGCAACTCATCGAGAAAAAAGCACGTGTTGATTTAAACACATTAAATAACCAAGAACACCTATCCGCTTTACATAAAATCGGGTGCATTCCGTTTTTGTAGGTAACGTTAATTAACACACAAACCTCCATTAAAAGCCATGTTTTCTAGTAGATTCCATCTCCCTGCTTTATAATACGATCGTAATAAAAGCATCGCATCTACCATATCATCATGCCAAAATATCCCCGGCCCTTTAAGACGTAGATTAATAACACGACGTATGCCGCTTTCTACACCTCCACTTCCAATAGGAAGTTTTTTGTCTTTTATTTCTTTATAGCGCATGTGTGGTAAATGTTTATCGAAATATTCTCGTTCCCTTAACAAAATTTCATTTTTAGAATGCAGACAAATCAGATCAATGTCCTGCATAACAAGATCGAGCTTGCCATATAACAGCCGTCTGCGCTGCTTGCTTACCCATTTTTTTGTATCTGCTGAATTCATTTTATTCTGAGTTGCAATACTGGTTAGGTGTTCAACAGCGTGATAAAAATCTAAAGCTAATAAACATTGTTTTTCTTCAATCCCTAAATTTTTAATCAAATCAGAGACACGATCCCATATCCATATGGCGCCATCTGAAACAAACAATAACTGATCTGCCGTTCCCACACCCAATTTTTTAAGGTAGTAGAGTAGCATGCCAAACGTTGCATCTGGGCCATCCAGACTAGCATCCATAATAGGTGGGATTTTACGGTCTTTTTCTCCATTTTCATCTACAACATAAACTAAAATTAGCTTAGGTTCGCGCCAATCTGTTTTATAACGGCTACGCTTTTTTTTGGTTTTTTTTCCACGCTTATTTATCCGAGTACGTACTCTGCCGCCGTCTGCTGAAATAACAACACGTTTTCCTTTAAATTCCTCTTCTAACGGCATCTCGCCTTCTTTAAAACACATTCTTGCACGCATTGCAAAACGTTTTGCTATCATGCGAATGGTTTTAATGCCTAAACTGAATCCATATAACGTTTCCATCAAACGCTTGGCTTCTTCAAACGAACAAGCCGCTGTAGCGAAGAGGCTTGCGCGAGACGAAAGGGCTGGAGTACATTTATCATGAATACCAAGCAATAATAATCCAGGGTAAAAACCTTTTCCTTCTCGATATTTTTTATCAAATTTTTGATGATAATACGCCATCGTGATAGTCACTAATGTTCCTCCCAACATCCTTATTGTTATCACTCGACGTCCCATATCCTTCATTTTCATAGGTTGTGATTTAATTAAATCTTTCTCTGCTTTGTCCAACTCAGCAGAGTCCAGCGCTTGTTGTAATTTCATAGCAGATACCACATCAGCAAGCATGGTCGTTCTTTTGTACACTTCTCTTTCAAATGCTTCGAATGAAGCTGCGTCGCTAATTACTGTAGAGGTAGAGATAATTCGAAGCTCAGTTTGTAAAGTCTCGACGGCAGCTTCTAAATTTGTAATAATGTTGTCGCTGCTGGGTGTAGTGTGCCTTGCGCGCATAGAGTAATGCTCCATTTACTTGGTCGTAAAAAAAGCATCATTTTTAATATATTTCAGCAGCAATTGAAAGCAATTTTTTTGTTTTATTTCAGCCAATTTTTTAAGCAATGTTACCTACAAACGTGGAATGCACCCCATAAAATCAACAAACCAAATGCATTGAGTGCCCCAACGCTAAATAAGATAAGTGATATCTTGCAAAATATCATTCACGTGATCGAATCAAATGGCTTCACTATTCAAACGTTAAAACCTCCCGAACTAAAAGGTACCGAAGAAAATATTTTTCCTGTCCAATTATCGTTAAGCGGCCCAGCGAATCAAATCTTGCCATTGTTAACACATTTATCACAGGATAATTGGACAATAGGGATTGGTGATTTTTCTTTACAAATAGAAAATAATGATAAAGCGAATATAGAGATAACACTGTTAATATTGAAAAAAACAGTTTGTGAAAACAAAATGACGCCTACATATCTTTCTGACTCACTCAAAGTAATTGGATATCTGCACGATGCTGAGCATTTTTTTGCATTATTGTTATTGCCTGATGGGAAAACACAAATAGTACAACAAGGATCAACCATCCGTGATAAAAACGCACGTATCATTGGTCTTTCTGAAAGCGAAGTAATTATTTTACAAGGGCAACGACAAATCAAGATAAAACATTGTCTCCATTAAACTGCTGCAATAAGAGGTTTTTTTCATGAAATGTTGTTACGTTATTTTCCTAGCAATATATTTAATATGCAGTCAAATAGGTTTTTCCTCTCCTTTGTTAAATCAACCTATTTCCATGGATTTACAAAATGTGGATATACAAGACGCCATCCGTATGCTTGCTCAATATGATCAAATGAACATTGTTATCAGCCCAACGATCCATGGATTAGTTTCATTGCATCTACATCAAACTTCTGCAAAAAAAGCATTAGATTTATTGCTAGAATCCCATGGCCTCAGTAAATGGGAAATGGACAATGTTTGGTATGTTATATCAAGCACTGAACTTATTCAGCATGAACAAGAACAAATAAAACTACAAACATTGATGCAAGAAACCTCTCCACTGCTTACTCAAATTTGGCATATTCATTACGCAAAAGCGGAAGATATTGCTTTACTTTTACAAGATAACAATAATTCTTTATTATCAAAACGAGGTCATGTCAGAGTTGATTCACGCACAAATATTTTGTATGTACAAGATATGGAAGATCATATCCAAACTATCGATACATTAGTTAAAAATGTAGATATTCCTGTGCAACAAATTTTAATTGAGGCACATTTAGCCAGCATAGACAGTGACTATGAGCGCGAATTGGGCTTAAATTTTTCTTCTAAACAATCAAATATGGATAAGCCTGACTCAAATGAATCTTCTCGATATCACTTAGCAATAATCCCATTAGCAAAAGATTCTTTTTTGGATGTACAATTGGCCGCACTGGAAAATGAAGGGCATGGTGAATTAATTTCAAGTCCCAGCCTGTTTACTGCCAATCAACAAACTGCTTCCATTGAGTCAGGTGAAGAAATTCCCTATCAAGAAATCAGTAAAAGTGGTGCAACAGGCGTTGCATTCAAAAAAGCAGTCTTGAGTTTAAAAGTAACTCCGCAGATAATGCCAGGAAATCAAATATTATTACAATTGCAAGTTAATCAAGATAAACCCAGCAATCGAATGATATTAGGTGTTCCAGCGATTAGCACACGCCAAATAAGCACACATATTTTAGTAAAAAGTGGACAAACCATTGTCTTAGGAGGGGTATATGAGGCAAATACAGAAAAGGGGCAGCAACGGATTCCGTTTTTAGGTAAAATTCCTTTTATTGGTTGGCTGTTTAATCTGCAAAATATGACAGAGAATAAACGGGAATTACTGATTTTTGTCACTCCTAAAATTATTATTTAAGAGATAGGAAGAAGGATGAAGAAATTACAATATCAAAACATTTTTCTAATAGGCCCCATGGGGGCAGGTAAAAGCAGCGTTGGAAAACATTTAGCATCACAGTTAAACATGGATTTTTATGATTCCGATGAAGAAATAGAAAAACGAACCGGGGTGGATATTGGCTGGATATATGACTTAGAGGGCCCTGAAGGATTCTGTAAGCGCGAAATTGATGTGATCAATGAATTAGCTGTTTTGCCGAATATTGTATTATCTACTGGCGGAGGCTCCATCATTGCCGTAGAAGTACAAGATGCGCTTAAAAAGAATGGTTTGATCATTTTGTTGGATGTTTCTTTAGAGTATCAGCATTCACGCACCATCAATGAAAGCCGGCGTCCTCTTTTACGAGTGCATAATCGCGATGAAGTATTAAAACAATTGTACCTTGAAAGAAGTCCTATCTATGAATCACTTGCTGATTATCGAGTGCTGACAGATAATCGCAGTGTCTATGCTGTAACAGAAGATATTTTGCGCTGGCTGGGAAAAAGATAACAAAGGAGGCAACGTTAAATGATGTTTAGAAAATCATTTTCTACCGGAAAGAAGAGTCAAAATAAGCAAGAAAATATTATTTCACTAACAGGAAATAATTACGGTATTAATAAGTTAGATTTACTTAAGCACCAATTAAGTCATTATCCTGATAAAAATATGGACGAAATTGAATTTTGTCATATCTATGCAAATGGTATAGTGGATGGCTATGGAGTTCCCGGAAAAAGTCACTTAAAGGAACAACCCACACTTCAATTAACTTTTGAATATAAAAAAGGACATCTAATTTTTAATGATATAACAAATTTATTCTGCACATCATCCCCTAAACGTTTTCATAACGCCATTAAAGAAATGACAAAAAGCTTATGTTTAGTTGTTTCAGCAAGAAATTTAGTAGAATTCCAGTCCATTATTAAAAAATTAAATAAAGTAGATAGAAATCAAGTTCCCCCTATCATTACGCTTGCAAACGAAACTTGTTACGAAGGTGTTTGCAATTTAACAAATAAAATTGATCTCGGAATTGCAGCCATCATTAAAACATCTGATCGCGCTTATGACGTTCGTTTTGAACCAGTGAATTTGTATTATATGGCAACCCCAGAAATATCTTGTGAGCTGGTCAATACTGTTTGGAAAGAATTAACTATAGCTATCGAATTATTAATTTCAAAATCAAATCAATTTTTGAGTAAAGAAGTAGACGATTCATTATCATTATTTCCTTCAGAAGTTAACGATATTATATCTACTTATGCAATTCAAAAAAGATAACATACAAAGGAACGTGCGCGAAATAAGTCGGGCATTTTGCGCTTTATATGTTAGCCAATTCTACTAGCAACGATAAACCTAAATTCGGCAGTTAGAATGGCGTAAAATGAAAAAAGGCGAAGGTAAGGCGATTTTTTGAATTTTTTTCCGACGCCGTACTCACCCGTACGGTGAGGAGAAAAATTCAAAAAATCGCCTTAGATTCGCAGCATTTTTTCATTTTACGCCATTCTAACTGCCGAATTTACCGTGAAACACCCTGCTGATATGGATAGGTGTTTCATGGTTGGCAGGTGATTAATCCCTAATCATGTTAGTTTAGGATAAAGCATTACCTCTACCAGGAGATCCTTAGAGAATCCCCATTTAGTAAGAGTAATAACAATTTTTTGGTAAATTAATTGCCAGTTGCAGGAGCCGTTGTTCCGCTAACAGCAGGTGCTGTCGCTCCGCTCATTCCTGAGGTAGCAGCACCACTCACGGCACTTGTTCCACTCATAGCCGCTGTTCCACTGACAGCAGGTGCTGATGTACCAGAAGTCCCAGTAGCAGGCGCTGCGTTAGTGGTTGTTGCATCCGTTGGCGCTGTTGTATCAGTCGTAGTCGTAGCATCGGCTGTTGTTGTTGGAATTGTTGTGGTTGTAGTAGTAGTTGCATCCGCCGTGGTAGCAGGTGGTGTATCAGAAGGTGGATTGTCAGCTTTTTGCTGGCAAGCTGTCATACCGACAAGACAAAGCCCAGCGAATGTTGCTAATATGATATGTTTACGCATAAACGATTTCCCTTTATGAAAAAAGTTAAAAATAAGCCAAGGTAATAAATACCCAGTAAGCTTGCATATTATCCTAAAAAAGAGACACTGAAAAGGTTATAATGCTTACTCATAACCGTTCAGCAAAACGATATGGTTACGTTTCCTCCATCATCAGCCCAACTCTTTTTATAACAACAAGGTTACACACAGACTACTATGCAAATTTTAAAAAATGATCGATTATTAAGAACTATCCGCCGGGAACCAGTGGATGCCACGCCGATTTGGATAATGCGTCAAGCTGGCAGATATTTGCCTGAATATCGCGAAATTCGTCAAAAAGCCGGAAGTTTTCTGGCATTATGCAAAACACCTGAATTAGCTTGCCAAGTCACATTGCAACCACTAGCACGTTTTTCTTTAGATGCGGCCATCTTATTTTCTGATATTTTAACCATCCCAGATGCGATGGGTTTAGGACTTTATTTCAAAGAAGGAGAAGGCCCTGCTTTCACACACGCTCTTCGCTCAGAACAATCCATTAAAGCATTAGGTATCCCTGATCCTGAAATCAATTTACGTTACGTATTAGATGCCATTCGAATGATTCAAAATGAATTGGCAGGAAAAGTCCCTTTAATTGGCTTCTGTGGTAGTCCTTGGACTATTGCTACCTATATGGTAGAGGGTAATGCCAATAAATTGTTCCCCGCTATTCAAGCATTGCTAAAAGAAAATCCCCCTTTATTGCATTGTTTATTGAATAAAATGGCTGAAGCAATTAGTTTACATTTAAGCGCACAAATTCAAGCAGGTGTTCAAGTAGTGATGATATTTGATACTTGGGGTGGAATGCTTAACACTGATTTATATCAAACATTTTCACTGCATTATATACAGCAAATCATTACTCAACTGAAAGAATATTCTGTTCCCATTATTTTATTTACAAAAGGCGGTGGAAAATGGCTGAATTTGATGGCCGAGACAGGTTGTGATGTAATAGGTATAGATGCATTTACACAGTTGGGTGAAGCGAGGCAACAGGTAGGGGCTAAAGTGACTTTACAAGGAAATATGGATCCATCTATTTTATCTGGCTCCCCTGAACATATTGAAACCGAAGTAGCGCGTATTTTGACAGAATTTGGTTGCGGGCCTGGACACATTTTTAATTTGGGACACGGCATCACTCCCAATATTTCTCCAGAAAATGTGCGAATCTTAGTTGATGCAGTACATTCGTTAAGTGTGCCATATCATCTGGTGAAAAAATGAAAGTAACCTACACTATCAAAATATGTTCACGTACTTGTGAACAGCTCTATTTCACTTTTGTAAGTTACTATACTTTCGTAACCTTCGTGCCACAGTTACGCTTTGGTTAATATGTAAGAGGTTAAATGAAGAAAACAACGTTTCAACCGCCTTGGTGGTTATCCTACCCACATATGCAAACTATTTGGTCTACGCTGTGCCGCAGACCACTTAAACATTTTTTGCTGAGACGAGAACGTTTTGAATTGCCTGATGGTGATTTTTTAGATTTAGATTGGACGCAAAATTCTCACGGGCCCATTGTTTTAATTTTACATGGTTTTGAAGGATCGATTAAATCACCCTATGCAAAAGGAATGTTGCAAGCCATTTATCAACAAGGTTGGCGTGGTGTTTTAATGCATTTTCGTAGTTGCAGCGGAGAGGATAATCGTTTGCCTAGAATTTATCATTCGGGTGAAACAACAGACATCGATTTTGTGGTTGCGATGTTAAAAAAACGTGAGCCGACTACACCCATTGCGGTTATCGGTTTTTCATTGGGAGGGAATGTTCTTCTTAAATGGCTAGGTGAAACGGGAAAAAATAATCCTTTACATGCAGCAGTCGCTATATCCGTCCCATTTGAATTACATAAAGCAGCGGATCGTTTAAATCAAGGACTATCAAAAATGTACCAATGGTATTTATTAAGAAGCGTCAGAAATAAAATTAAACATAAATTTCAACGCATGCCTGCGCCCTTTCCTCTGCCCAAGCTCACTGACATTCATTCTTTGCGTGATTTTGACGATAAAATCACAGCACCTCTGCATGGATTTCTTGATGCAAATGATTACTATACAAAATCAAGTAGTCGCCAATATTTAAATAATATTCACATTCCCACGTTATTACTTCAATCCAAAGATGATCCTTTCATGACAACGGATTTATTGCCGCAGCCTGATGAATTATCGCCTCATGTTACATTGGAGCTAACTGAAAAAGGTGGGCACGTAGGATTTGTAACAGCGACATTTCCTTGGCAAGCTGAATATTGGTTGGAAAAAAGAGTTCCTATTTATTTAGAAAATTATTTTTAAATAAACTTAGTGAATAGATCCATCGGGTTACTGAAGAGTTCGATATAATGTTTTTTCATTTAAATGGGCTTTTTTAGCAAACTGTGCATCCACATAAAAGGAGTTTATGTGACTATTTTTCGCGAAACTATTTCAGAACATATTTGGGACAACAAATATCGTTATTATCAGCATAATCAGCCAGTTGATTTCACAATAGAAGATTCTTGGCAACGTGTTGCGAAAGCGGCTGCGTCTGTCGAGCATCAAAACCAACGCAAAAATATACAAAAAAAATTCTATGATATTTTACAGGGATTTCATTTTTTACCGGGTGGCCGTATTTTAGCGGGAGCAGGTACGAAACACCGTGTTACTTTATTTAATTGTTTTGTTATGCCAATCACTGAAGATTCTATTCAAGGAATATTTAATGCTTTAAAAGAAGGTGCATTAACTTTACAGCAAGGTGGCGGTATTGGTTATGATTTTTCATTACTTCGTCCTCGTGGATTTGTTCTGCAACACACGGGTTCCACGGCATCGGGCCCTGTTTCTTTTATGTCTATTTGGGATACTATGTGCGCAACGATGTTATCAGCGGGCGCTAGACGTGGAGCTATGATGGCAGTATTACGTTGCGATCATCCTGATATAGAAGAATTTATTGCAGCAAAATCAACAGCCAATCAATTACGTCATTTTAATATTTCAGTATTAGTCACTAATGATTTTATGCAAGCAGTAGAACGTGATAGCGAATGGGAATTGATATTTCCATGCACCAATCGTTCACATGCAAATAATCCATCAACGGAAATCATTTCTCGCCGTTGGAGCGGTCATTCACATAGAATTTCCTGCGACATTATTCGTCGTGTATCAGCCCGCGAATTATGGAATAAAATAACAAAATCAGCCTACCATTATTCAGAGCCAGGCGTTTTATTTGAGGATACCATCAATTCACAAAATAATTTATGGTATCGCGAATGGATTAGTGCAACCAATCCTTGCGGTGAAATTCCTTTACCTGCTTATGGTGCATGTAATTTAGGATCTCTTAATTTAACACAATTTGTCCTCTATCCCTTTACAGAACAAGCAACGATTGATTGGAAAAAATTAGAAAATACGACGGCGACAGCAACACGATTCTTAGATAATATTATTGATATTTCGCATTATCCCTTAAAAATGCAAAAACAAGAAGCATTACAAACAAGACGCATCGGTCTAGGCATCACCGGATTAGGAGATGCTTTTATTATGCTAAATGTCCGTTATGGCGGAACAGCATCATTGCAATTAGCGAGCCATATCATGAAACTGGTCGCAGAAACAACATGGCATACATCGATTGAATTAGCTAAAGAACGAGGATCTTTTTCTTTGTTAGAAAAAGAAAAATATGTAGCAGGAAATTTTGTTAAAACGCTCCCGGCTGACATTCAAAATGCGATTAAAGTAAACGGCATCCGTAATAGTCATCATAATACGATTGCGCCCACTGGAACAATTAGCCTACTTGCTAATAACATTTCTAGCGGTATAGAGCCTGTCTTTAGTGCACGTTATGCAAGAACAGTCCGTTTACAAAATGGCGAGGAAAAAAAATTTGAAGTAATAGATTATGTTGTCCGTGAATGGCAGAAAATGCATAAAACAAATAAATTACCACCCTCTTGGGCTGATACACACATGTTAACACCCCAAGAGCATTTACATATCCAAGCAGCGGTACAGCCTTATATTGATAATGCAATATCAAAAACAATTAATTTACCCGAAACATTTCCTTTTAAACAATTAAATGATATTTACCATCAAGCATATATTCAAGGCTTAAAAGGATGTACTATTTATCGGCCCAATCCTACAAGAGGCAAGATATTACAACCATCTCCTCAAGAAGAGGACGATGATATTGATCGAAGTTGTCAGGTTTGTTAATGCTGGTTTCAAATCGATTTTACCAGTAATAGTAATAACACTTGATCTTCAATTTTATAAATAAGTCGTAAATGATGCACTGTTTCAGAATAAAGTCCAGTCATGCCAGCTATTTTTTGAGCGCCGGGAGGACGGGGATTAATAGCTAATGCGTCCAGCAGTTTAATAATTATTTTTTGCTGCTTGTTTGCCAATGCTAAAATTTGCCGTCGTGCTAAAGGTGCGATTTTAATACTATAAGGAGTGGTCACAAATCAATTGCCTACTTCTTCTCTTAATTGTTCTAAGTTAAAAGTGCCTTGTGCGCGAGCTTCTTTTAAAGCATCAATGGCGTCACGTAAATCATTTTTGTCCTGAGAATCTTGTAATAATTTAAAATCCTCAAGCGGAATAATAGCAGCGATTTCTTTACCGCGCCGAGTAAGAATAATATGTTCTTTACCATGACTAACGCGGTTAACCAAATCGGCAAATTGTTCCTTTGCGTCCGATGTATTCATTGTGGTAACTGTCATGTTTTATACTCCCTATCATGATGTTCGATCCGTTAAGCTAGAGAAACTTCTTTTTCCATAGAAATATCATACTTTCCGGTTGAAGCAAGACTGTTCAGTTTTGCACGATGATAAAAAGCAGCTTGAGCAGAGGTTATATTTTGGTTATTGCCTTGCCAAATTTTCATCGGATAATCTTGTAAAGCTCGAGCGTATGAATAACTGACATTCCAAGGCAAATGTGGCGATAAGGCATTCATTGCATTTAAATTCGCTGTCGCTTGCTCACAAGATTGGCCACCGGATAAAAAATTAATGCTTGGAACCGCCGCGGGAACCGTGCGTTTTAAAATAGTCATCGTCGCTTTTGCAACTTGTTCAGGGTTGGCTTGTGTGGGGCATTTTTTACCACTAATAACCATGCTGGGTTTCAGTATGATGTATTCGAGCTTGACTTTATGACGTGATAAAGCACGAAATACTGCGTTCAAAACGCGCTCGCTGACGTCAGCACAATGTTCTAATGTATGATCGCCATCTAGCAATACTTCTGGTTCTACAATAGGTACGATGCCATTTGCTTGGCAAATCGCTGCATAACGGGCTAACACTTCAGCGTTAGTTTTTATAGCTAACATACTTGGTGTTTTATCAGAAATGGAATAAACAGCACGCCACTTAGCAAAACTAGCTCCTTTTGCGCGATATTCTACTAATCTTTCTGCCAATCCATCTAATCCTTGAGTGACTTGCTCATCGGATGTATTTACTAAAGGGATTAATCCTTTGTCTACTTTGATACCCGATAGGATACCTAATTGTTGCAATTTTTTAGGAAAAGGAATTCCTTCTAGCGTTGTTTGGCTAAGTGTTTCTTCAAATAAAATAACACCCGCAATAAATTCATGAATATTGGGCGTTGTGATGAGTAAATCACGATAGGCCCGGCGAGTATCTTCTGTGGATTCTACATTGACTGCAGCAAGACGTTTTCCTATGGTGCCTGCACTCTCATCAGCAGCTAAAATGCCTTTGCCGCGCTGAGCGAGTTGGGCAATGGTTTTTTCAAGTTCATTTGTCATATTCATCAATTCAAGATCCTCTTAGGTTAATAAGCCTTTGCAAAAATAACTTGTTGTGGGCTGTGTTCTCCACTAAATATGCATTTTCCAGGAATAGGATTTTCCATAAGTGGTATGCACCGTATGGTGACATTTAAATCCTGTTTGATAGTTGCTTCTATTTCTGGGGAACCATTCCAATGTGCTAAAGCAAATCCTCCGTCTTTTTTAAAGTATTCATAAAATGCTTCTTTACTGTCGATGCTCATTGTATTTGATTGTTGAAAATGCAAAGCACGTTTAAACAATGTATTTTGTAAATCATCTAATTGTTCTATCAGTGTATTAATAAAAGTCGTGCGGTCTTGACTATACCGCTCTTTGTATTCTTTATCGCGACGGCCTACAAAAACGGCATTTTGTTGGCATTCCTTAATGCCTACTTCGACGCGGAAAGGGACGCCTTTTTTTACCCAGCTCCATGCTTTTTCACCGCCTGTTAATTCGCGAGTATCGATTTCTACTATGACAGATTTATTATGATAAGAGAGTTGGCGTAATGCTTGAGCCAACTCATTACAATAAGCAAGAATATCTGTGCGTTGTTCTTCTTTGTGGAGAATAGGAAGTATAACAACATGAACAGGGGCAATCTTGGGCGGCAAGACTAAACCATTATCATCACTATGCACCATAATCAAGCCGCCAATAAGACGTGTTGAAACGCCCCATGAAGTGGTTTCAGTATATTCTTCTTTTCCTTCTGCACTTAAAAATTTTATGTTGAATGCTTTTGCAAAATGCTGTCCGAGATAATGCGATGTACCCGCTTGTAATGCTTTTTTATCTTGCATCATGGCTTCAATACAATACGTATTTTCTGCGCCTGGAAAACGTTCACTTGCGGTTTTTTCGCCTTTTATAACAGGGATGGCTAATTCATCTTCTACAAATCGGGTATAAAGATCGAGAATGGTTAGTGTTTCCTCCCGGGCTTCAGTAATGGTCGCGTGTGCTGTATGGCCTTCTTGCCATAAAAATTCCGACGTGCGTAGAAACATGCGAGTACGCATTTCCCAGCGCATAATATTGGCCCATTGATTAATGAGCAAGGGAAGATCACGATACGATTGAACCCAACGCGAAAAGGCTTCGCCAATAATGGTTTCTGAGGTAGGACGAATAATATAAGGCTCTTCTAATGCGCCAGAAGGAACCAATTTACCTTCTTCATTAACTACCAGGCGGGCATGTGTAACAACAGCACATTCTTTGGCAAAACCATCGATATGAGCCGCTTCTTTTTCTAAAAAGCTAATAGGAATAAGAAGGGGGAAATAAACATTTTTATGGCCAGTTGCTTTTAGTTTATTATCTAAAAAACGTTGGATATTTTCCCAAATAGCATAACCCCAGGGTTTAATGGTCATGCATCCACGAACGGGAGAAATCTCTGCTAAGTCTGCTGCTTTAATGACTTGTTGATACCATTCAGGATAATCGTCCGCCCGCGTGGGTATGATAGCTGTTTTTATGGGAGTTTGTTTTATTTTAGTGGAGTTCATCGAGCACCTGTTGAAAATGACCATTTACTTTAACTTTTCGCCAAATAGCTTGAATAATACCATTTTCGTCAATTAAAAAAGTGGAACGTTGGATACCTAAAAATGTTTTACCAAATAAGCTTTTTTTATCTAAAACGCCGTAGGCTTCACAGATATCGCCATTTTCATCGACTAATAAAGTAAAAGGTAATTGGTATTTTTCTTTAAAACGTTGATGTTTACGTGCAGAATCTTTTGAAATACCCAAAATAATCGTATTTTTGTCTTCAAAGAAAGCTATGTTATCTCGAAAATCGCATGCTTCTTTGGTACATCCTGGGGTGTCGTCTTTAGGATAAAAATACAGTACTACGCGCTTATTGCGTAAATCCTTGAGCGAAATAAGTTTATTTTCATCTGAATAAAGGCTGAAATCTGGCGCTTTATCGCCGATTGTTAGACTCATATAGCAATCTCATTGTTGGCAATGGGAAGCAGTATAAAGGAAAAATGAGGAGAAGAGAAAAAAGATTTCAACAAATGATAAAAACAATCGCTAACGAATGGAAGAGAGAGGAATTCAGTTAGCGATTGTGGCTTATTATGCATCAACCAGATAGATTTACTCGGAAATTTACCGTGAAACACCCTGCTGAAATGGATGGGTGCTTCATGGTTGGTAGGTGATTAATGTCTAATCATGTTGGTTCAGGTTGGACACCTTTTCATCCCATCGGATGATCAGTTATCGGTGATCGCCTTAATTGTGAGTAGCAACATAATTTCCTAATAAACCTCCTCCTACTGCTCCGGCAACTGCGCCAACAGCACTTCCGCCAGTTAATGCACTTCCTGCTACACCTCCAAGAACAGCCCCGCCAGCAATACCGGCCGTTTGTTTTTCCCCTGTGGTACAAGCTGTCATAGAGCCTGTTGCAAGAATAATAATCATCGTAGCAAGTAATTTCTTCATACCCAGTCCTCTCAATAAATTATCCTTTTAAGATTGGCTGTCTACAAATATATTTTATCACGGTTTTAATAAGAGCCATGTTTATTTATTAGCTATTGTTTTTAAAGGATTTTAATAAAATATTGGCATAGCCATAAAGCCAATGATACTCACTTAACGTAATAAGATGCTTATCTTTGCTAGATGAAAAATGACTTTAAAAAACTTCTCCCATAGCTCTTCAAATAATTATCTGAAGATCTATAGCAATCGATGCAATTGCTCCAGCAAATAAAAAGGCAATGAAATGAGTTCATAATTATTCATATTACCTGTTGTTGTTTTTGATTGAATGTGATCGCGTCGTACAGGACCAGCATAAAAACGTATTGCGAGTTTCCAAGGTTTTTCACTCATAAACTGCTGTAATGATCGCAATTTTCCTTGAGCACCAGATTTTACTTCAATTGGAATGAGTCGTTGATTGTCTTGAATCAAATAATCAATTTCAGCACTGGAATTTGCTGATTCGCGATTCCAATAATATAACTCAGGATCGATATAAAAAGGTAATAATAGACGTAATAGTTGTCCTACCACTTGTTCTGCCAAAGCACCTTTGTTTATTACTAAAATATCCTCAATATTATTAAATTGATGTAACTTTAAACCTAGCATCGTTGAAACTAGGCCAACGTCAACCAAAATAATTTTAAATATTTTTGTATTTAATTCAGCGCCAAGAGGAATGCCGTTTGCACTAACACTCTGTACTTTATGACATAAACGTGCTTTTACTAATAAATGAAGTGCTTGTTTAATACTTTCATGTCGACCTGTCGGATTTACACGGCTATAAA
>Ga0207115_1046_pt1 | contig 17397 bp, 10 predicted proteins | sample Alteio_BWMinHeat_46_FD_153536 | JGI IMG/M metagenome (GOLD analysis project Ga0207115, IMG submission 153536) | Enriched cells from forest soil in Barre Woods Harvard Forest LTER site, Petersham, Massachusetts, United States -... | ecosystem: Environmental > Terrestrial > Soil > Temperate forest >...
GCAATTGAAGAATGGCTCGGCCGTATAACAAGGGCGGAATTATTCTCATGGATGACGATCTTTTTGCTGGCGATCCTGGCGACGAGTTGCTCACCCAAGGCGAAAAAGGACCGGTATCTGCAAAAGGCGAACCAGTATTTTGACGCGGGTAAATACGATGAAGCCGAGATTGAGTACATCGAGGTGCTCCGGATGGAGCACGAGAACCTGCAGGCGATGGACCGTTTGGGAATCATTTATTTCGAACAGGGCCGTTTCCAGCGGGCGTTTCCTTTTCTGGCCAGGAGCGGCGAACTGGGTGATACGAACGTGGAGGCGCGGCTGGCGTTGGGGCGCCTTTACCTGGCGGCGGGCAAACTTAAAGAAGCCGGAGACGCCGCCGGCTTTGTACTTGATCGAAGGCCGGACGATGAGCAGGCGCCGATCCTGCTGGCGGAGGCAGCTTTCACACCCAAAGATATAGTGGCCGCACGCGAGCGGTTGCAGAATTTAGGCCTGCCCCAGGCCAAAAGGGTGGGAGCCGAGGTGGCGATGGGCAACCTTGCCTTGCGCGCGGGTGACTCGAAGGGGGCAGAAGAGGCGTTTAAGCGCGCGCAATCGATTGATCCCAAGTTCGGTCCATTATATTCGGCGCTCGGCAGGCATTATCTGGCGCAGAACAATCCGAAGGAGGCGGAGCAGGCGTTCAAAACCGCCGCTGAGCTTTCGCCGGTACGGTCGCCAAGACGATTACAATACGCGCAGTTTGAGCTACAGAACGGCAACCTGGAAGCGGCCAAGCAGGAATACGAAGACATCGTGCAGAAGGCGCCGGACAGTCTGCCCGCGCTGCTGGGATTGGCGACGGTGGCGTTTGAACAAAGGAAATATGATGAAACCGCGACCGATTTGAACAAGGTCCTGGCGCGCGATCCGCAGAATCCCGAGGGGCTGCTGGTTGACGCCCGACTCAAGCTGGCGAAGGGCGAAACGAGCAAGGCAATTGCCCAACTTGAAAGGCTGGCCGGCGCATTTCCAAGATCGCCGCAAATTCAATTCGAGCTGGCTTTGGCGTATTTGGTGAACAATGAAACCGAGCGGGCCATTGGCGCTTTCAACCAAACCCTCGTGGTGGATCCCCATTTTGTGGATGCGACACTCGCGCTGGCAGAGCTTAAAATGAGAAAGGGCGACATTGGTTCCGCGATCGCATTACTGAAACGGCTGGTGCAAGAGCAACCGAAAGTTGTAAAGGCCCAATTGCTGCTGGCCGACGCCTATCGTCTTCAAGGGGACCTGGAGGATGCCCTCCAGGTGTACCGCCAGCTGGCGGGACTGATTCCACAAAGTCCGGAGATCCAATTGCTGGCGGGCATGGTGCTGGTTCAACAGGGCAAAAAGGACGAAGCCAGGAAGGCATTTGCGAGGGCGCAGGAAGTGGCGCCTGATTATATGCCGGCGGTGGAACAATTGGTGGAGCTGGATTTGGGGGAGAAGAAGTATTCGACGGCATTTCAACGGGCCGAGACGCAGTTGGGGCGCAACCCCAAGGCGCCTGAACCTCTGGTGCTTGAGGCGAAGATTTTTCTGGCGCAAGAGAATACGAACAAGGCCGAAACCGCCCTGTTGAAGGCCATCGAAGTGCAGCCTGATTTTCGCGGCGGGTATTTGCTCCTGGCGCAATTATATGTCGCAGCCCATGAAGACCAGAAGGCATTGGAGGACCTCAAACAGGTGCTGGCGAAAAACCCGAATGACGTTTCCGCGCTGATGCTGACCGGCATGATTCGGAATGAAATGAAGGATTATAGCGGGGCACGGGACGTTTTTGAGAAGTTGCTGGTCATCAATCCCAATTCCGGCCCGGCCCTGAACAACCTGGCCTATATCTATTCCGAGGATCTTGATCAGCTTGAAAAGGCGTATGCCATGGCGAGCCGGGCGCGGGACCTGCGCCCGTACGACGCGCCGACGGCGGACACGCTGGGATGGATCCTCTACCAAAAAAGGGAATATCCGCGGGCGCTGGTGCTGCTTCAGGAAAGCGCGGGCAAGTTGTCCGCGAGCCCGGAGGTGGAATATCATCTGGGGATGACCCATTATATGCTGGGAGAGGAAGAGCCCGCCCGCGCAGCGCTAGAACGCGCGCTGCAAGCCGGCCAGGATTTTCCCGGCGTGGATGAGGCCCGCCAGTGCCTGTCGGTGCTGGCAATTGACACCAAGGCGGGGGGAGGGGACGCGCGTGCGAGTCTGGAACGGCGGGTGGCAAAAAAAGCGGATGATCCCATAGCGTCGGCGCGCCTGGGCGCGATTTACGAGCATGACGGAGACGCAGAGAAAGCGGCAAGCACCTATGAGGCGGCGTTGAAGATCAACCCGGACAATGAAAAGGTGCTGTTGAGCCTGGCCCGGGTTTATTCGTTGCGCACGCAGCAGCGGCCAAGGGCATTTGAACTGGCCAAGAAGGCGCATGAGCTGGCGCCTGATGATCCGCAGGTTTCGCATTTACTTGGGCGCCTTGCCGGCCAGACGGGCGATCACAAATGGGCGCTGACACTGCTTGAGGACGTTGCGCGGAAACAGCCGGGAGAACCCGAGACACTTTTTGATCTGGCCGAGGCGCGCTACAACATGGGCCAGGTTTCGGGAGCGCAATCGGCGATGCAGCAGGCATCGCAAGGGGGCGCCGGTTTCGCCCACGCGGCTGAGGCCAGGCGCTTCCTCGATATGGCCGCGCTCGCCGGCGATCCGGCGCAGGCGGTGGCGGCGAGAAGCCGCGTCGAGCAATGCTTGAGCGACTCACCCGGTTATGTGCCGGCACTCATGGTTTTGGGCATGGTGAATGAGCAGAAGCCCGATGCCGTAACGGCGGAGCGGAATTACGAGGAAGTTTTAAGCCACGATCCCGATTTTACGCCGGCGGAAAAGCGGCTGGCCATTCTTTATCTGGAAGATACCGGCAAGGATGGCAAGGCCTACGAGATGGCGAGCAAGGCCCGCGAGGCGTTTCCGAAGGACTCCGAGGTTGCGAAGGTCCTGGGCATTGCTGATTACCGGCGGGGCGATTATGCGGCGGCGGCGGATTTGCTGAAGGAAAGCAATCGTGAGAGGAAGAATGACGCGCAACTGACCTATTATCTGGGCATGGCGCAGTATCAGCTTAAATCGCCAGAAAGCAAAGACACGTTGCAGCGGGCCCTGGCCCTGAACTTGCCGACGGATCTTGCGGACGAAGTCAGGCGGGTGTTAGTGCAGTTGAAATGAGAGAGTGGCGCGCGCACCGGTCCGACACGACCGGTTTTCGCGGACACGTTGGTTTCGGGTCCGTGCTGATGAAGGGCGGGTGTCCGTAGAAGACCGGACAGCGCTCCGTAATCGTTCTATTTCCCTAAATGTCAACGAAATGGAATAGTATCGGCAACTGATGAGCGAAGTGGCGCAAGAACAAATTGGTGTTGGGCGGGCGGGGGTTCCTTCGGCAGGATGTGCCGGGGAAGTATTGTCGTCAAACAGCGAGAAGTTCCGGCCCTGGCTGTCAGGATCAGAACCACAGCAAATGCTCCCGTCAAACCGGTGTCAAAGGCGAGAATATCTATGAGGCAAATCACTGAAAGTTTTCCGATTGAAACGACCATCCGCCGCTTTGCGGGGACAAAAGCCGCGTCATTACGCGGAGCTTTTTTTCCGGGAAAGGCAAAGGGCCTGCTGGTCTTTTCGCTGATGGGGATGGCTTTCTGCGCTGGGGCACAGGAATCGTTTCAAATTGAGGGTTTTCTGAGCAATTTCAGCGTTAATAATGCGAGCAGCCAAGGGATTTCATCGGGCGATCATTTTACCGGGGTCATGACATACAATCCATCCGGCCCGGGGGTTTATATACAGGGTACCGGCGGTCCGGCAAGGGACAGCCTGGGTCTGAGCGGCATGCCGTTCATTTCGCTGGACGTGCGCGGCCATGAATTCGATATGTTCGCGAACTATCTTTATGTGTATAACGGCGGGAGCGACCAGATTTCGACCTCGTGGCCGGGCCATGAGCAGGGCATGCAGGTGAACTCTCCGTGGGGGAATTTCAACTCCCAATCTTCGCTGGGGTTGAATACCGCGTCGTTCATGTTGCAGGATTCCTCGGGCACGGCGCTTTCATCGGCTGGTTTGCCGGCGTCACTCGATGTGAACAACTGGGACAGCCGCTATGTTGATCTGGGCTATGTTTGGACGACGAGCGACGGTCCTGATTTCACTTCGGTGAACCATTCGTTCTATTTAAGCGCGGACATCACATCCATCGCTCCCATGGATTTAATCAGTGTGGTTCCGGAACCCTCGACCATTTCACTGCTGGCGCTGGCCGCGGGGGGCATGGCGGCATGGCGGCTTCGTCGAAGCCGGCGCAGCCGCCAGGATGATGCGGCGGACTAGATGACTTCTAATCGGGGCTTCGTTTGGAGCCATAAACGGCGGCTATTTTTTTGTTGCCAGTTTTCGCATAAACGATGTTCTATTCTGAATGCAAGATCGTTCTGACGTGGTGATTATCGGAGCAGGTCCTTATGGCCTGTCTGCGGCCGCGCATTTAAAGGCAATCGGCGGCTTAAAGGTCCGGGTCTTCGGGGAGACCATGGAGTTTTGGCGGCAGAACATGCCGGTTGGGATGTTTCTTCGCTCGCCCTGGTCGGCAACCCACATAGCCGACCCCAAGGGAACGCTGTCATTGGACGCTTATACGGCGGCCAAGAAAACGCAGCTCTCCAAGCCGATTCCCCTGCCGGATTTTATTGACTACGGGGAGTGGTTTCAGGGGCAGGCGGCGCCGGATCTGGACAGGCGTAAGATCCGGCAGGTTGAATCGGAACCGAAGGGGTTTCGACTTACCACGAACGACGGGGAAGCTGTCTATACCCGGCGTGTGGTGGTGGCGACGGGGATTGCCCCCTTTGCCTGGCGGCCGCCGGAGTTCGAGGGATTGCCGAAATCACTTGTGTCACATGCCTGCGACCACAGAGATTTGTCGCGTTTCAAGGGGAAGCGTGTGGCGGTGGTGGGTGCGGGGCAGAGTTCGCTGGAGTCCGCCGCGATATTGCACGAAGCCGGCGCGGACACGGAGATCATCATTCGCAATCCGCAGATTCGCTGGCTGAAATGGAGAAAGGCGATATTGAAGTTCGGGCCGATAGGGAGGATGCTTTATTCTCCGCGAGACGTCGGCCCGGCGGGCCTCAGCCAACTGGTGGCGCGGCCGGATTTATTCCGGCTGCTGCCGCGGAATGTCCAGGACAAGTGGGGACGGCGCGCGATATTGCCGGCCGGGTCGGTGTGGCTGATCGACCGTCTGAAGGATGTGAAGAAGCGGACGGGACGCACGGTAAAGTCTGGCGTGCCGGTTGGGGGTCAATTGAAGGTGACTTTGGACGATGGAACGGAGTTGACGGTGGACCATCTTTTGTTTGCGACGGGTTATCGAATTGACATTACGAAGTACCCGTTCCTCAGCCCGGGCCTGGTGAGCCAGATAGACCGGGCCGGCGGGTATCCGCGCCTGAGGCCGGGGCTGGAGAGCTCGGTTCCCGGGTTGCATTTTCTGGGAGCGCCGGCGGCGTGGAGTTTTGGGCCGGTGGCGAGGTTTGTATCGGGGACGTATTATTGTGTTCAAGCCCTGACGGACAGGATCGCCAAAGCGCATTAGGTGAATTATTGAGCGTTGATTTGCAAAGTGAATTTTCGGCAGGGCCCGCAGAAAGAGCCGTTCTGCCGACGGAGCGCGTTGGAGGCATCGTCATCGGGGGTGATTTTCAAGGGCTGGGAATTGTCCGCAGTCTGGGCCGGCACGGCGTGCCAACGTGCGTGATAGACGATGAGCGGTCGATCGCGCGTTTTTCGCGTTATGCGACGCATTCGATCCGGGTCAAGGACCTGCGGGATGAGCAGGCGACGGTCGAGGCATTATTGGAGGCGGGCCGCCGGTTTAATTTGAAGGGATGGGTGTTATATCCGACCCGTGACGAAACCGTGGCGGCTTTATCGCGTCGTCGGAAGGCGCTGTCGGAATGGTTCCGGGTGCCGACACCGGATTGGGAATCGATTCAATGGGCGTGGGACAAGCGAAACACCTACCGGATGTCGGTGAAGCTGGGGATACCCGCGCCGCGCACGTGGTTTCCGGAGACCGCGGAGGAACTGGACGAGATTGACGCGCGATTTCCGCTGGTGATGAAGCCGGCAATCAAGGAGCATTTCATTTACACGACGAAAGTCAAAGCGTGGCGCGCAGACAACAAGCAGGAAATGAAGGACCGCTTTGCGGAGGCGGCCGGTTTTGTTCCCGCCGGGGAAATGATGATTCAAGACATGATTCCGGGCGGCAGCGAACAGCAATTCGGTTACTGCGCGTTCTTCAAAGAGGGCAGGGCGGTGGGGTCGATGGTGACGCAATACAAGCGCCAGCACCCGCCGCAATTCGGGCGCTCGTGCACTTTTGTTCAAACGATTGAGCTTCCCGAGCTGGAGGAGATCGGCCGGCGCTTTCTCAAGGCAATCAATTACTACGGGCTGGTGGAGCTTGAGTTCAAACTCGATCCGCGGGACGGCCAGTACAAACTTCTCGACGCCAACGCCCGGACCTGGGGGTATCACTCGCTGGGAGCGGCAGCGGGGGTCGATTTTTCGCACATGCTGTTCGAGGACCAGCTCGGCAGGCCGGTCAAACCGGCGCGGGGTGTTCCCGGGGTCACGTGGGTGCGGTTGGTGACTGATTTTCCGGTGGGAATCCACGGGGTTGTCCTCAAGCAATGGGGGTTGTGGGAATACTTGAAGTCCTTGAGCCAGTCTGACACGGAATCGGTATTTTACTACAAGGACCCGTTGCCAAGCATCGTGGAGGCGGCGCTCGTGCCGTATCTTGCGATCAGACGGGGTTATTAGAAGCCATCTTGCTCTGTAGAAATCATGATCGGGTTGGTAAATTCAATCGAAGAATGTGTTCGGCGGGACGCCGAGCACTGCGCGCGAGACGCGCGCGCTCCCCGAAAACCCGCGCTTGTTGGCAGCGTTCACGAATGGTAAAAAAATCTTCCACCAGGCAAAGCCGTCTCACAAATACCCGCCGTGACAAGCGCCGGGGGCAAAACGAATTTAAGAATACGCCTGAACAACAAACAAAATCATAACGTGAACGAACCGATCCCTTATCTCGACCTGCCGGCACAACTGCGACCTTTGCGCAAGGAGTTGGACGCGGTCATTGCCAAAACCCTGGACAATTGCTCATTTTGCCTTGGGCCGGATGTCGCCCAGTTTGAGAAGGATTTCGCGCGATATTGCGGCGCGCAGCATGCGGTGGGCTTCAACAGCGGCACCTCGGCGCTGCACGTGGCGATGCTGTTGCTGAATATCGGGCCGGGTGATGAAGTGATCACGACGCCGCAAACGTTTGTGGCGACCTGCTGGGCGATCTCGTACGTCGGGGCGCGGCCTGTCTTCGTGGATATTGATGATCAGACGTTCAATCTGGACCCGAAGCTGGTGGAAAAGGCGATCACGTCGAGAACCAAGGCGATCCTGCCGGTGCATCTGTATGGACATCCGTGTGACATGGATTCGTTGCTGGAGATTTGCCGCAAACACAAGCTGCCGCTGGTGGAAGACGCCGCGCAGGCGCACGGGGCGAAGTATCGCGGTAAAACGGTGGGGACGTTCGGGGCGATGTCGGAATTCAGTTTTTATCCTGGGAAAAACCTTGGCGCGTGCGGGGAGGGCGGCGCGTTGGTGACGAACAACGAGGCTTATGCGGTTCGGGCGCGGTCCTTGCGCGAACACGGCCAGGCGCAGCGTTATTACCATGACGAGGTGGGGTTCAATTACCGGATGGAGGGGATCCAGGGAGCGGTGCTGGGTGTGAAGTTAAGGCATTTGGAACGTTGGACGGCGGAACGGCGGCGGGTGGCGCATCGTTATCACGAATTGCTGGCGGACACGCCGCTGCAATTGCCGAAAGAGGCGGACTACGCGGAGAGCGTTTATCATCTGTATGTCGTGCGCCATCCGCGCCGCGACGACTTGAAGAAGCACCTGGAATCCCAAAAAATCGGCTGTGCGCTGCATTATCCGGTGCCCCTGCATTTGCAAAAGTGCTATGCGTCGCTGGGTTATCGAGCGGGTGATTTTCCGTTGGCGGAAAAGGCGGCGCGGGAATGCCTGAGCCTGCCGATTTACCCGGAATTAAAGGATGAACAAATCCAACGGGTTGCGGCGGTGATTCGGGAATTTTTTGGGAAATGAGCGCGTTTGGGTACGATCCGGCGTCGAGTCGCATTACGGTTCGACATAATTGCATAAACATTTCAAAATCAGTTACTTGTATATGTTATTGCGCGGAAGGTTGGGGTTTGACCGGAAAATCGTCGGATTCCCTTACAATTTTAGAGTGGAATTGGGGCGGTTTACAAAAATAAAACAACTCTTAACATGTTATCTATATGATGTTTACACGTCTGTTAACGGTTGTTGACATATTTGGCATGGCAATAGCTGAATCAACGATTACGCAATAGTGGATTTGCACGTAATTAACATTTTAAGGGTACATGAGCTTAGTTAAGAAATGGATTTTAGCAGCCGGATTGCTCGGTTTCTGCGCGGCGTCGCAAGCCGTGCCGAGCGGGCCGGGTCTGTATTTGGTGGATGACACGGGCGGCGCGAGCGTGTTTGTGGGGCTTTCGGGAGGTTCAGCCAGTTTCACCGGCACGGTCGGGACCTGGACGGTTGCTTTGACGACCGGCACGACACTTCAGGGCGGGGTCAACCCGGTGCTGGATCTGGACATCGGCGCAGCGGTGGCAGGTTGGAACACGTCCGGCTCACTGCAGATTATTTATTCGGACATTAATTTCGGGCCCACGAGCGGCACCGCGACGTTGAGCGAGAAGGGCAACAGCCTGTTCGGGAGTGTGACAGCGAGCGCGGGGTCCAGCACGGCGAACACGGCGTTCGCGAACGAATCCAATCTGACCGGCGGGGTCGGGCCGTTGAGCGGGTTTTTGTACAAGGGAACTTCGACGGGCGCACTGAACTCCGCCGGCAGCGAATATTCGCTGGCAATCATGGCGACGATTACCGGCGGGGCAACGTATTTGGACGATATCAAGCTCTCGGTCAGTTCCGACAGTATTACGCGGACTCCTTCGGTTCCGGATTCCGGGATGAGCCTGGTGCTGCTGGTTTTGGGATTGACCGCCCTGGGCGTGTTTGCGCGTTTTCGCAAGCAGGCTTCGGTTTGATTTAGTCAGATTGATTTGACCCTCTAACCTACCCAACCCGGCAGATGCGTGCATCTTGCCGGGTTTTTGTTTTTTTCACGGGGACAGCGGCTACAGAGATAGCCAGCCACTTCACTTGATTGTATTGCGTGACCGTGTGGCGGATATCGATCGCCCTTCCATTACCTCGCCCGGCTTTGAGATTCCCGAAACCTGTCCAACGTTTGTCCCAAGATCCAAGTCACGCCGTAGCGGTTTTCTCAACGACCGTAATTGCCGGAAGCAGCCTCGCTGTTCTGAATCACGCCAATCTCGGCGACGGATGTCCATGGCAGGCCGTTAATTTCTGAAATGGCCCTGAGCTTGATGAAGCGGCATTTAACCGGTTCGAAGGTTTCGATCTTTGTCTCCTTGCCAGGATTGAACGAGCCTTTTTTCACAGGTTGGCCAAAGTCCCTTCCATCGTCACTGACGTAAAATTCATAGTCTCTGATGGTGCCGTGGTCCGATTCGTCCTGGCGGGGCAGGTAGGTGAAGCCTTTGATGGTGGAGGGTGGAAGCAGTTCGATTATGATTTCGTGGGGCAGCCCCGGACTGCTGCCCTGCCATTGGGTGTGCCAGTAGGTGTCAGGGTTGCCGTCCACGGCGTTTTCTCCGTAACCGTGCTGGCCGGAAGCATCCTCGCTGTCCACGCTCACGAACTTGAGGGTCACTTCATGGACGTCTTCATTCGTCCGCGCCCGGTTGTCCTGCCCTGCGTCGTCTCTTTTCGCGACGGCTGGCGTGCTTCCTTTGGCGGGTTGCGCCGCGTTTGCCCGCATCTTCCGATGGCGCTCCACGGCGATGACTCCCAGGCTGACCGTGATGATAGCAAAGACCATCAGGAATGGGACGCCAAATCGCCTGAAGGCCGCCAGGGCCGGCGCCGGTTGCGCTTTTTTTTCCGCGTCAATCCCGCGCTCGTGACCGCCAGACGGCTTCATCGTGGCCGCAATGGTCTCAACTCCGCTCCTTATCTCGCTGGCTTGCTGGTAACGCCGCGCGGGTTCGCGTTCCAGAGCGTGCAGCACCACCTCATCAAGCCGCACGTCCACCTGAACTCTTTTCGATGGTGGCTCAAAACGGCCCATCGGCACCTCGCCCGTCAGCATTTCGTAAAAGACGACGCCCAGAGAATAAATGTCTGCCCGATGATCGACCTCCAAGGGCTGCTCGCGTTGTTCGGGGGCCATATAGTTCATGGTGCCCATGACCGTTTGCGTGGCCGTAAGGCCGGTTTCCGGCGCATTGCCCAAAAGTTTGGCCAGTCCGAAGTCCGCGATTTTTGCCTGCCCCTTTTGGTTAATTAGAATGTTTTCGGGTTTGATGTCGCGATGAACGATTTTCTCGTCGTGCGCGTATTGCAAAGCGGTGCAGATTTGGGTGACCAGATCGAGCGTGTGATGAGGGGAAAGCGGTTCCGTTTGCAGCAGGTGGCGCAGGTTCATCCCTTCGACGTACTCCATTACAAAGTAATAATAATCGTTCGTCTGGCCAAAATCATAAACCGCCACGATGCCGGGATGATTCAGCCGGGCGAGGGCTTTGGCTTCCCGCTCGAAACGTTCGGCGAAGGAACGGTCGCGGTCAGACTCAATCGGCAGAATCTTGAGCGCGACTAAGCGGTCGAGCTTAGGTTGCCGGGCCTTGTAAACCATCCCCATGCCGCCCATGCCCAGCAGTTCAATGATCTCCAACTGCGGGAATTGCCGCGCGAGGTCGGCCGGATTTGGCGGGGTCCGCTCACCACCGGCGTTCGGCTCGCTGCCCAGAGCCACTTTGGCGAGGCATTCCGGGCAAAGGCCTTCCGGCGCGGCCCCGGGCACCGGTTTGTGGCACTGCTTGCAGAATCTTGATACATCCATAATGTTTCATTCGTTTAATCTTTCTTCCACCCATTACAGAAGAAAGTTCCCGCGAAGGTTACAAAAAATCTTCTCATGCGCTCAACGCCCGGAAAATCTGGCGCACCTCGTCCTCCACCTCAGCCGGGTCGGCCAGTGTATCGGCCACTTCCGCCCGCAAGACCGCGCGATAACGCACCCTCAAACGATGCACCGCAACTTTGACCGCGCCCTCGCTCATGCGCAGCGTCCGGCCCAGGGCCGCGTAAGCAATGGATCCCCTCGGTTCCGTAAGAGTGACCTTGAGTTGCTCGAACAATTGGATTTTCCCGTCACGCTCATATTCCTCGCGCAGCCGGGCTGTGGTCTGTTCCAGCAAAGTCATGGCCCAGCGCCGCTCGAAAATCTTTTCCGCCGTCATCTTCTCCTCCGGCTCGAAGCCGTAGTGCGTTTCTGCATTCTGGACATCAATCGGGACGGGAACCTGTCCGCCGCCGCGCTTTCGTGCGCGCGCTTTGTCGCGTTCATTGCTCAGAAAATGCTTGAACGCGGCGAGAAGGAACGACCGGAACCGGCCCTTGCCCCTGTCCACGGAATCCAGCAGATCGTTTTGCAATAATCGTGAGAAAAATTCCTGGGTCAAATCCTGCGCGTCATGCGGGCTCTCACCCTGCCGGCGCGCATAGAAATAAAGCGGATGCCAGTAAACCCGGCACAACTTTTCCAGTGATTCCAGGGCGCGGGTTGGATTTCGTTTGTCCGCAGCCGATAAGACGACGCTCCAATGCGTGTTCGCAAATTGCACCGCACCAGCGGAAGTTTTGTCCCGTTCAACCTCAAAATCCGAGGCAGACATGACCGAGTTTTAGCCGGAAGTGGCTGGAATTCCAGAGCAATAGTGATTGGATGATGCTGATTGCTGGCCGGCCAAGGTGGGCGACTGCATCAGGCTGTGAAGGGCGGTCAAATGTAAGCCACGAAAAAGCTAACCCTTTGTGGCATTCGTGCTGTTAACGGACAATCAGGATGGCAGAGTGTAGAGTAAATCTATGAAAAGCATTAAATTGGCCGGTTTGGCCTGGTTAGTCTTGGTCAGCGCTATCACCGGAGCGAGGGGTGAGGTGGGCCGCACGAATGTCAACCCGGCGCTGCTGTATTACCAGGGGTTCATCGAGGCCCCGGATTTGTCGCAGGCGGACCACGACTATTTGTTCACGAATGAATGGCGGGGTCAAAAGCTGCCAGATCGGTTCCGCGAACTCGTGGGCAAATACGACGTGGAGTTTAGCGTGATACGCCAGGCCGTACGCGCGACGGCACCGTGTGATTGGGGCATTGATTGGAGCTGGGGGCCGGCAACGCTGCTTCCGCACCTGTCTCGCGCGAAGACGGTCGCGAAAGTAGCCCGGTTACGCGCGATGTGGGACTTGCAGCATAGCGAGCAAGCGGATGCACGGAAAGATTTGCTGGCGGCATTCGTGATGGGAAGGAATGCTGCAAGTGACGGGGACCTGATCTCCACGCTGGTGCAAATAGCGATGGAAAACATTGTGTGTTCAACCGTTGCGGAGAATTATTATCAATTCTCGCCCGAGACACTGAAGCAGTTGGTGGACGGAATGGACTCTGCGCCTGCCCGGGGTACGATGGCTGCTGCCATGAAGTTGGAAAAAGCCACCGGACGCGATTACCTGCTTAATAGAATTCTGGCGTTGCGGAGCAAGTATCCATCAAATGATGTGAAAGTGATGAAGGACATTTACGGGGATACCAATGGATTTCCCGTGGATGATGAACAATTTGCCACCAATTTTGCGCAGCAAGTAGTCACAGCTTCAGGCGGGACGAGTGAGGGAGTCATTAGATTGCTGCGCGACATGGATCCTTTTTACGAGAGAATTACGAAAATCATGACACTGCCGCCTTCCGATGTTGAAGACCAGATAAAGCAGTTCGATGCAGATGTTCAGAACTCGACCAATCCGTTCGTTTCCTTGTTTCTTGTCGCCCTGAGCAAATCACGACCAAAAGAAATCCAAGTTCAGGTGGCAGAGGCGATGGTGCGGGCCGCGGCGGGATACAAGTTGCACGGGGAAGCGGGATTGCTGAGTGTGATCGATCCTTGCGGGGCGGGGCCATTTGCCTTTCAGAGGTTTATTTTTGAGGGTGTGGACCGTGGATTCGAACTCAAGTCCGCATCGGCTGGAGTCGGATACCCGGTAGTGATGATCTTTGTCGAGAAAGACGGGCCGCCATTTAACGTTAGTTTCAAGAATGCGGGCGAGGCAACGGGAAGCGGACGTAGCAGCATCCAACGGTGAAGTGAGCGCCTGGTAAAATGGCCGGAAATCTGAGTTGATGTGAAAATTCTGCCGCCTCTGACGAGGCTTGGTGGATAAACGATCACACCCACGGCTGGCGCGGTGGGCTACCCTCTTTCGCCGCTTCGCGGCTGGGCGACAATCCGGGCGGGCGGAATATTTGGGAGCGTGTGGCAGCGTGTCCCGAAAACGAGTGCCAGGCAGGTTGCCCGCCACGACGGCCAAGTTGGCCGTTCCACCCGATATCGCAGCGCAGTCGGGGAAATCACGGATCGGGAGAAGATTCGATCATGGGAAACGGAGGTGAGATTAACCACGAAATAAGCGAAATTGGCTTCCCAAGCCCGCCACGATATGGGTGCCCCAAGTGGGCTATTCGCTCACGCGAAACGTGGTCGCGAACGGGGCAGGCCGAATATGGAAACACTGCAAAGGAATGAGACCAATGGGACGAATAGGACCAATGCGCTGGGTTTTTCCCGTTGGTGCGACTGGCGCTTCGCGCACAATCGCGCTCCGATTTTTGCGGCGGGGTTTGGTGATTTGACTGTGGGAAATATTGTGGTAGAATTTGGGCCGTTGGTGTTGGGACGAGGAGGACGTACCAAGCGATTTGATCGCTTCCTGTATGTGGGAGGCGGCGCTGATCTTTGAAAATTTGCGGAATGGAGTGTTGGGGGAAATGGAGTGCGGGAGTATTGGAGTATTGGGGGAGATGACGCCGTCGGCGGGCCGCTGTTACCGGTGTGGTGGTGGGTGCCGCCTTTTGCCGCTTTCTGTCGCCTTTTAAGAAGGGGGGGTGGACGAGATGGACAGAATGGACGAAGACGCCGGGCCGGAGGCCGGCGTTCCGACGAAGGCAAAGTGGGAAATGAGCTGTCGGAGGGGCGTTATTGGGCGGTTGGCGTGAAAAATGGTTGTGCTCAATTATACGCATTTACACGCTTTTACCGCCTTTTATCACTTGTTCCTAGCCGTTAACGTTACGGGCACAAACTAGGCGGAAATCACCACAAAGGCACAGAGGGGCCGGATGCGGGCGCGGCTGATCCAGAGGTGGGCAAAAGCGGGCGTTGGATGGTCGGTTAGCCCGGCTTAACCCGCCTTGGCCCGCTTGGGTCGTCGTAAGTGGTTGATTTCCCGCGTAAAGCAGTTGGGAGTTAAGAGTAGGGAGTAGGGAGTTGAGGGAGCGGGGATGGGGAACGGAACAGAAACTACGGAGATACAAAGGCGCAGAGCCGAGCAAAGCTTGGAACCAATGTGGGGAAGCCAACGGAGAAGCGCAAAGCCGACTTAAAGGGTTCAACGGGGGCACTGAACCCGACACGCGAGGCGTGTGTGCGCCTCGGAAGTTATGTCACGGCAATAACAAGGCGACGCGGTAGAAGCGTTGGGAGCCGGGCGTGATGGCGTCGGAGTTGGTAGTGACCGCATTGGATGCGATGGTGGCAGGGCCCAAGTTGGTCCAGATGGTCTGGTTGAGGGCGGATTTGTACTGGACCTGATAGGTTTGACCCACGACGGCGCTCCAGGTGAAGTTGACGCTGCCGCCCGATTTGGCAATGGACAGGAAGACCGGCGGCGGGGGCGGAGGAGCGGTGATGTTGAAACGGAAGATGGTGCCGGAGCCGCCGTTCGTGCCGCCAAACGAGGTGGTGCCATAATAATATCCATCGTTGCCGAGAATCAGGCCGACGGACGGGTTGGCGCCATCGGTTCCACTGAACGAATAGAGAGTGACGAGGTTGCCGTTGGTATCGAGTTGAAACAGTGTGCCTTGATTGCCTGCACCGCCCGCGTAGGTGGCGCCAAAGAAATTGCCGTTGGTGGTTTGCAGCAGTCCCGCAAAGGGTTGGGAGCCGTTCGTCATATTGAAATAGACGAGGGTGTTGAGGACACCGCCGGGGGCGACTTGAAACACCGTCCCGTTATTGCTCACACCGCCATACTGGAATGCACCGTAAAAATTGCTGTCCGTGCCCTGGATGAGTCCGGCAAATGGATACAGGGCGTCGGAGAAGGCGACAACCGTGCTGAACGCGCCGGCGGGCGTCATTTGATAGACGCTGCCGAGGTTGTTGCTGCCGGTGAGTGTCGCACCGTAAAAGTTGCCGTCGCTGCCTTTGACGAGGCCGTCGTAGGGCAGGGCGCCATTGGTGCCGTCGAAGGAGTAGAGGGTATTGAGCGTGCCGCCGGGAAGCATTTGGAAAAATGTGCCCATTTCATAAGCGCCGCCGGCATAGGTGGTGCCGTAGAAATTACCGTCGCCACCGAGCAACAGGCCGGAGGTGGGAGTGTCGCCATTAGTGCCGGTAAACGAAAGGAGGTTGGTCAGGGTGCCATTGGTCGTCAGCAGGAAGATCGAGCCCAGATTGGACAGGCCGCCCATTGAGGCGGTGCCATAAAAGTTTCCGTCAGCGCCCTGGACCAAGGGGCCGGAGGGTTGAGCGCCGTTGGTGCCGTCGAAGGAGACAACATTGGCCAGGACGCCATTGGTGGTCATCATGAAGGCGGTTCCCTTGCCATAGACGCCACCATATCCAGACGTGCCGTAGAAGTTGCCATCGGCGCCCTGGACCAGCGCGTTGGGGGTGGCGCCGTTGGTCCCGTTGAACGAGACGAGCGGAATGAAATTGAAGCCCGCATGCAGCGGGGAGACGGTGAACGAGAGCAGCAAAGTGCCAATGAACCGGCATGCAACCGTTGTGATATAGCGCACGATAAAAATTTATGTGAAAAGCGGCGGGTTGTCAGTCGTGGCCAGCCCGCATTCTGGCGTAGGCTTGTCTTGGACGTTTTGTACTGGAAAACGCCACAAAGGGGATTGAGGAGCAGGATTATGCCTCCCGGACAATGCCCAGCTTGTCCATGAGCTCGTACAGCGTGGGCCGGCTGACACCGAGTTCCGCTGCCGCGGGAGTGATTTTCCCCGCGTGTTTGCGGAGGGCCCGTTGGATCATGTCGCGTTCGAGGGCTTCGCGCGCTTCTTTGAGAGTGCCGGCGGATGAAGCGCCTGAGGCTGGTTCCAGTTCAAGGTCCGCTGCCGTGAGGCGCTTGCCTTCCGCCATGATGACGGCGCGTTTGACGCGGTTTTCAAGTTCACGAACGTTTCCCGGCCACGGATGGCGTTTTATGGCCCGGAGAGCCTCAAGATTGAAACTCAAACCGGCCTTGCCGATGGAGGAGGCGAACCGGTGGAGGAATGAGTTGGCGAGCAGGGAAATATCCGCCTCCCGATCCCTCAGCGGCGGGAGGACAATTTGAACCACCGCCAGGCGGTAGAACAAATCCTCGCGAAAGGAGCCGGCGGCCATGTTTTTGGTGAGGTCGGCATTGGTTGCGGCGATGACACGCGTGTCGATCTGGATTTCCTGCCGCCCGCCGACGCGTTCAATGCGTTTCTCCTGGAGAAAGCGGAGCAGTTTGACTTGAATCGGGAGCGGAATTTCACCGATCTCATCGAGGAAGAGGGTTCCGCCGCCGGCGGTTTCAATCCGCCCTTTGCGTTGGGCATGGGCGCCGGTGAACGCGCCCTTTTCGTGGCCGAATAGTTCGCTTTCCAGGAGAGATTCCGGGATGGCGCTGCAATTGATGGCGACAAACTGGCCGTCTTTTCGGCTGCTTTTGCGATGAATGCCCAGGGCGGCCATTTCCTTGCCCGTGCCGCTTTCACCGAGAATCAACACCGGGGCGTCGGTCGTGGCGACTTTGCGGATGGAATCGAACACTGCCTGCATGCGGGGACTGGTGCCGAGCATGCTTTCGAAGGCGTCTTCATGCAGCAGGTGCTGCATTTGCCGATACTCCCGCTCAAGGTTGGCGACGTGAAAGCAGCGCTTGAGCAGAAACTTCAGTTCTTCAACCTCCACAGGCTTGCACAAGAAATCGTAGGCTCCGGCCCCAATGGCCTTGAGCGCGTTTTCCTTTTCTCCCTGCCCGGAAATGACGACGATTTTGACG
>Ga0207115_1047_pt1 | contig 17332 bp, 20 predicted proteins | sample Alteio_BWMinHeat_46_FD_153536 | JGI IMG/M metagenome (GOLD analysis project Ga0207115, IMG submission 153536) | Enriched cells from forest soil in Barre Woods Harvard Forest LTER site, Petersham, Massachusetts, United States -... | ecosystem: Environmental > Terrestrial > Soil > Temperate forest >...
TGGTTCCGATCATTTTTATATTCATAGTATTTGGCGTAAGACCAATAAAATAATGCAGTTATCGAATACTGTAGAGCATCGGATAAAAAAAATAATACCAATAAATATAAAATAAATTTTATTTCTGGGGGTAGCTGACCATTTGTATACTTGAATATCCAGCACACAGCGCCTTCGCCAAATGCAATTTTTCGACATATATTTGATAGTGATCGAGTGTTGATAGCGTATTCATTCCAGAAAGACTTTATTTCATTTTCAATTTCGTTTTTTACTTTTTTATTCTTGCTATGTTTTTTCTTTGTCATAATCGGGGTTTTCTTGCTGGAGGTTCATTTGTTTTTAACAATATTGAGAGAGCGTTATCAATTTTTATAAGTGTTTCGTTGCTAAATGATTTTTGAAATAATGCTCGTTCGTATTCTTGTTTTGTGAAAGATATAGTTTTAATTTTTTCATTGTATGAAATTTCTGCTATGTGATTTTGGTTGTTATCTGCTTTCCATCGAATAGTTAGTTGCGGAAGACCTTTTTCTGAGCCAAGTATATTAATTTTATTATTTATGATTTCAGGATTATTATTTTTCATGACGGTGACTTCCTGTGGTGGTATATCATTTTCAGAGAAGCTTGTATTTATATTGAGTGAGGCAATTATTAATATAATGAACAATAAGATTTTCATTTTTGTGCTCCTTCTATATTGTATATAAATAACTTATGTTTTGCATGTAGGGTTAACCCTTGATCCAAGGTGGATTATCATTAATTTAATTAAAATGCTAATAATCATTTCGTGATAAATCAAGATCGAGTGATTGGAGACATGGTATAATCGGGGGTAAGGTCTATATTGTTTTGTCGGATTGGGTGATATCTTATGAGGTATAAAGGATATATTCGATGAAAATTAAAGATTTCTTCTCTCAAAATATGTTTTTTATTGCGCTGCTGATTGTCTCTATTTGTATATTATATTTTACATTTTCTTATAATAATAATGTTGGAAAGATTGTTAATGCTGCGTTAGTAGGAGAAATGTGTGGTAATTTCATCGTTATTTTTATTGTGTGGGTATTGGGTTGTTATCTGCTTAATATGCTTGTGTCATCTTTCAATAAGAAAATTAATATTTATCAAATTGGAACTTCTAAATGTGCGCTATTATTAATTTTCATTTTTATTGAAATTTCATATTTATACCCGCTATTCCTCGAACAGAAAAGTGTTAATAGTGCTGCTGATTCATTAATTAATACGATCACTACGCTGGACAAACAGGAGCAGCGAGCGCCTAGCAAAACAACTTATTCTGGTGCCCCAGCTGTTGATAAGCAGGTAATATTAATGAATGAAATGAATCAGGTTGTAATTACGGTAAACAAAAAATATGAAGCTGCATTATCCAGCATTGCTATTAAAAATGACGAATTAAGCAAAAAAATGGCTATCTATTTTACGCCTGAGAATTTGACAACTATGGATGGAATAAATAATGCCAAAGCATTTGTTTCTGAATATAGGTTATTCGTTGCTGAGAGAGGAAATATTCTTGCTGCATATCAAAATGATCTTACTAGTGAAGTGATTAAATATAATATTCAAGACAAGGAGTTCTGGAGTTCTTTTAATAGCAGCAAAGCTGATACTAAAAATTTAATTGATTCTCTCACTAACACTGACAATCAAATGCTAGACTCCATGCAAGGGATATTAGAATTTATAGAGCGTAACCTTGTTCATGCTAAGATTGTTAGCAATAGCATACAATTTGATGATCAATCATTAAATGATCAATATAAGCTATTGTTAACTAGCTTTCTTAGTTTGGCTAATAAAGAAGGCGAGATTTTGACAAAAATTCAAAACAGTAAAGTTAAAGCTGTCAATGAAATACAAAGTCTAAAACAATAACTATAAATGTTTTTAGTTTAAAAATATTTAAGTTGCCAATCTAGTTGCTGCTGATTTTATTCACCAGCTATGGGACTAAAAATGTGATACACCACAGAAAGTTTTCGCTGAGATAGCTTTAGTTTTTTACGCAGCACTTTAACTTCAGGCGAAGTCTTTAGTGTTACACAGCTTTTTTTTTAGCTTCTTTAAGCGCAGCGATTGGATTTTTTTCTAATTTACTCGTGTTACATTTTTATCCTTTAATTTTTATCAATTAATAGTTGAATATAGTTTCGCATGTAATATACTTCACTCCTTAGTTTGCTCTATGTTTTTTCAGAATCATTAGGTACTTTTAATTCAGTAATTTTGGAAAAACCTCGCTACACGATTGAGATTACATAAAAATATAATTGAAACGTATTTGTAATATAAACGGATAAAATGGCTAAATTAGTTCTTAGAAAAGATCATATTATTTTTACCTCAGGTAAAGATATTGCAGAAATATGTAAACCACTTAATAAGCTTGGTATTACATCTTTTAATTATGTTAGAACCTATGATGATGGTTCACAGATAAACCTTGCAAATATCCCTTCTTGGCTTGAATATTTTTACGATAATGAATTTTATCGTGTGGGTGCATTTGAAAGGCATCCTAGCAAATATCAGTCAGGCTACGCACTTTGGCCACAACTTAGCGGACAACAGGTATTTGTTGATGCAAGAGCGTATTTTAACATTGATAATGGTATAACTATTATAGAAAAACAAGCTGATAGTTGTGATTTTTATTATTTTGGTACCACAACAAATAATCAGAGTATAATAAATTTTTATCTGAATAATATCGATTTATTAAAACGATTTATCTTATATTTCAGAGATCGCGCCAATCCCATCATTAAACAAGCTAATGAAAATCGGATCATTCTTCCTAATCATTTTGAACAGCATGCATCTCCTTTAGATAACGAAACATATATTTTGGAAGAATTTAAAAAAGATTTTTTAAAAGAAACTACTATCAAGAAGTTGCAATTATCTGGGGAACTAGAAGGGGAGTTTCTTACAAATAAACAACTTGGCTACATAATAAATCTTATGGAAGGAAAAACTGCAAAGGAAATTGCTAGGATTCTTGGGGTATCATTTAGGACTGTGGAAGGGCATATCACAAAGTTGAAAGTTAAATTTAATTGCCGAACAAAAAATGATTTAATTTTAAAGCTGCTGCAAAACGGGTTAGGAGTTTACAGCAGCAAATGTAATATCATAATTTAGAAAATAATACGCTGCGTTTATTGAGTCCATCTGTTAGATGATCTGTTTCCTCTTTTAATTTAGTTGTATTTATTTCATTTATAAAGCTTAATACATCAAAAATAGATTTTTCAGGTACTAAATGAATTGTATATAAACCCGCTGCTCTTGCGCCTAATACGTGCTGAAATGAATCGTCTATAAATAAAGTTTCATTTGCTATAATATTATGTTCATTAAGAATAGAAATAAATGCCTCGTAATGAGGTTTTCTCTTTCCGAGAATATGAGAATAATATTCTTGTTCAAAACAACCCTCGAATGTATTAAAACCATTTTGTCTTTTGCATATATTAAAAACTTCTTTTAAGTGAATCTCATTTGTATTGCTAAAAAGGAATGTTTTATAATTTCTTCGTAAATCTTTTATAAAATTAAGCCTTTTTATGGGAAGGTCAAGCAACATAGCATTCCAGGCGCAATCAAATTCTTCGTTAGTCGCTATAATATTTAATTTTTTCTTGAGATTATTGCGAAATACATCTGAAGTTATTTTTCCTGTTTCATAATTATTAAAAAGATCATCTTGTTTGCTCTGCGTATAAACATCATCAAAATTGAAAGCTCCTAATTTTCGAAATGCTTCAGATGTTTTTTTATAGTCAATATCAATAATAACACCACCTAAGGAGCTGTAAAAAAATAACTTCCCTTTTTTAAATCAATTAGTTACTATAATCGCATGAATGGAATCATCGCGAAACTCAAAATAAAATTATCAGGAATTCTTCCTTTTCTCAATGAAAAGCAAAAACGTTTATTGGTTGGATCAGAAGCATTATCAATAGGTCGTGGCGGTCTAAAAATTTTATCAGATATAACAGGAATGGATGCTAAAACAATTCGACGAGGTATAAACGATATAAAAGGGAAGAAAAAAGATATTTCACGAATACGGATTCAAGGTGGCGGAAGAAAAAAAATTACAGATCAAAATCCTGAGATTGAAAAAGCAATAGAAGATTTAATAGAGCCTGATACAAGAGGTGATCCAGAATCCCCATTAAGATGGACTTTAAAAAGCGTAAGAAATATTGCTGATTTTCTCCAAAGCGAAGGATATGAAATTAGTCATCAAACTGTTGCATCAATTTTACATTCTCTTGAGTATAGTCTTCAAGGAAACAGAAAAACAAAAGAAGGGAATAATCATCCAGATAGAGATTCCCAATTTAAACATATTAATAAAACCGTTAAGAAATTTTTATCATTAAAATTGCCAGTCATATCTGTTGATACAAAGAAAAAAGAACTTGTAGGAAATTATAAAAATACCGGAAAAGAGTGGAAAAATAAAGGAATGCCTATAAATGTTAACGATCATGATTTTCCAGATCAATCTGTCCCAAAGGCAGTTCCCTACGGTGTTTATGATATTGGCAATAACATAGGCTGGGTTAGTGTTGGAATAAGTTCAGATACAGCAGAATTTGCTGTTGATAGCATAAAATATTGGTGGAACAAAATAGGAAAGAAAAAATATTCAAAACCAAAAAAAATTTTAATTTGCGCTGACTCTGGCGGGAGCAATAGTTATCGCTCGAGACTTTGGAAAAAAAAATTGCAGGAATTTTGTGATAGTGAAAAAATTCAAATATCAGTTTGTCACTTTCCTCCAGGGACTAGCAAGTGGAATAAAGTAGAACACAGATTATTTTCTTTTATCAGTATAAATTGGAGAGGGAAGCCCCTTTTAACATATCAAACCATTATTAATTTAATATCTTCGACACGAACAAAAGCAGGATTAACCGTACAAGCAAAATTAAATAAAAAAACTTACGAAAAAGGAATTAAAGTATCAAAAATAGAAATGGAAAATCTAAATATTTATAAAGACAAATTTCATGGAGAATGGAACTACACAATTAAACCAAGAAAGTAATTTCTGAAAATACAGGGAAGTTATTTTTTTACAGCTCCTAAGTCAAAAATAATATTTTTAATTGGCATATCTTTATCCTAAATTCACTAAAATAAATGAGTGGATATTGAAACATTAGATTTCTAGTTTGCCAATACTTTATTGAGAAACAGGTATTTTATACGCTTTTTTATAAGTTAAGAGATAGATAATATGCGGCGGATAGTTTTGGTCAACGCAGTTGCTGCTGCGTTGACCTAGGATGGGGCAGCTACTTGATGTGCAACTTTCCCAACACGGTATTTTACAGGATTGTGTTGGAAATTCTACTGCCCCTATTTCATGGATCATAAGGATCGGGGGAGGCAGAAAATTATGTCAGCAGTTGAGCCGCTTTGTCATATTTTAGGTATCAATTCAGCGATATTTACTAAAGAAGAAAATCTTTTTTTAGAAGCAGAATTATTTACACGTATATGCGAACAACTTAGGGAATTTTTCAGAAAGCAGCATAAAGAATATTTCCGTTTGATGAAATTTACTTTTAATAAGGAAAACATAATGCTTGAAATATATTTTATACGTTTAATTATAAATGATATTTTATCTAGTAAGGAGTATACATTAGCAGGTATTTCTCATTATACGGATACCCCTGAAGATGTCATAGAAGAATTTTTTACAGAGCGTAATACAAATCCATCCGCTTTATTTCTTAGGCGTCTTATTGAGTTGCATCGGACTATACGACGTACACTTTATATTGCTATTATGAGAAAAATTACTTCTGAATATCCACCAGAAGATGAGTGATTTTTAAATATCATATGCTAACGCGTAATCAATTTTGATTGGAAGAATTGTCTGCGCTATTTTTTAATGTAACTGATTATAGGGTTATATTCCTAAACTCCCAGTCATTTTCATCTGCTACATAATTTTTTCGAAAAATTTAGCAACTGTTAGATTTATGTAGTGGATAAAATTGGCTTGGAGTTTAGGTTACTAAGCCTTTTCTTTTTTGCTTCTTTCGGTATGCTGATTATGTCTTTACTAATTTACTCATATTACACCTTTATCCTTATGACGGTGAGTGACCTTATGGTTACGTGAATGTGCTATATGAATGCTGAGTGCTGAGCGTACTGCTTCGGGGTTGCGGTCGATGACAATTAAGTATGCGCGTGCAGCTCCTGCGGGCTGTCTTATGCCTTGTTCCCATTTTTCAACCGTTCGTGTGCTAAAACCAAAACATGCGGCAAATACGTTTTGTGACATGTCTAATTTTTCCCTGATTGCAGTCACATTAATTTTTTTAGGGATTTTCACCTGATATGTTTTAGATGATTTTTTATTCCCTTTAGCATATGCAAGAGCCTCTTTAGCGCCCCTTAATAGGCTTTCGCCAACTTTACTCATAATGTTCTTCTCCATATGTATGTACAATAGATTTAATAATTTTCTTAAGTAGTTTCTTCTGTTGGCTGGTTAAGTTAGCCTTTTCATTTTTAGCATATACCGTAAACAAAAAAATCGGCATATTCTCAGTATGATAATAATAAATAATTCTCGCTCCGCCACGTTTACCTTGATGGCTGTTGCTTGTCCATCGTACTTTGCGGGCGCCGCCGGTCTCTGAGATTAACTCGCCCTCAAGAGGGTGTGCAGCGATATAGTTAATAAAACTCTCTCTTGATGTATTATCCATACAACTAGTTGCTTGTTTAATATATTCAGGCATTTCGACTACTGTTTGCAGCATTGATTTATATCCTTATCTAAGTATACCCCGCTGGGGATTAATGTCAACCCCAATGGGGTATTTGATAATTATGCTGTTTTTTTACCTTAAAGTGGGTTTGGTTCAACGATATTGGTTAGATTTTCTGTTGTACCAATGAACTGTTTAACTTTATTTCCCCATGTCTCAAGTGCATTTAATTTTTCAGCATCATAGCTATGACGGTCGTATATGGCTGTAATGCTACTATCAGCGTGGTTTAGTATCTTGCTGACCACTAAGCGCGGTATTCCTATGGAAGTCATGTGTGTGGCTGCGGTTCTGCGCAGGTCGTGAGGGGTGAAGTGTTTGATATTGGCTTGTTGGAAAATCTTTTCGCTACTTCTGCGTACGGCTCTGTCAACAGATTCGCCACGCATGTGAAGTTTACTAGTTGCTGATGGAAATAACCAGCGCGATTTGCCGGTAATTTTTTTTAGTTTTATAATCAACTCTATAGCAAGTGTTGATAACGGTACCCGATGTTCAATTCCATTTTTGGCTTTAGTGTCTGGAATAATCCACAGTTTAGTATCTAAATTAATTTCATTCCATTCTGCCGCTAGAATTTCGCCTTTTCGTTGAGCAGTGACTAGTTGCAGTTTAAGGGCTAGTCTTGTTGCTTCTGACATGTATGCTTTATCAAGATTAACCCAGAATGATTTAATTTCAGTTTGTGATAGGCAACGATCACGCTGATTTTCTTTGGCTGGTGCTTTGATCGCAGTGCATGGTGTTGATGTGACAAGATCACGTTCAACCGCGAAGTTAAACATGCGACGGATGCAAGCAAAGGCTCGATTAGCTGCAATTGGTGTGCCCCTTTCAACTATGTCCTCCAGTAATAGTACAACATCACGTTTAGTGATATCTTTTGCTTTGCATTTACCCCATTTAGGTTTTACTTCTTTATTTAGTAGTCGCTGATCTTCTTTCCATGAGCGTTTACGTTTTTTAGCCCATTTTTCAATATATTCATCAATTAGTTGATCGATGGATGATGAGTCGCGATTGTGAGTTTTCTCCTGTTTTTGTGCGAGGGCAGGGTCTTTGCTCTCTACTTTGAGCATTTTATATGCTTCATTGTATTTAATCCTAGCTTGAGCTAGCGACATGGTTTTATAGCTGCCTAACGTCATCCGTCTTTTTCTTCCATTGTGGGTGTAAATAAAGACCCATGATTTTTCACCAGAGGGGAAAATGCGGATAGCGAAGCCATTATTTTCACGTATGTCATAAATATGGTCTTTTGCTTTAAGGTTTTTAATCTTTTTATCGGTAAACAATTTCATAGCTGTCCTTTTTGTTAAGGTTCTTTTCAAGGTTCCTCTCTTTAGCTGGCTAGAGGTGAAATGGTTTGAAATGAGGTGGACAGATAATATTATAAAAATTACTTGTTTTATAGTGTTATTTGATAATATAGTGAAATCAGGTGAACTAGGTTGAAATGATCTGATAAGGTAAGGATGTCCGACTCTTAATCAATAGGTCGTTGGTTCGATCCCAACACGGCCCATTTAAAATCAATAGGTTATAATAAAAAATAAAATTCCATGTGGCTATGGGGCACTCCTGGGGCATTTTCAAATAAATGGTTTTACCCTAAATGAGGGAAGAATTTGGGGCTCTTTCCCGATTTAGGGGGGGCACACCTTTTACGAGCGCAATACTTTAACTCTTAATCTATAATTTTCGGGTCTATCCCAATAAAGGGGGCACGATTTAAGAACACAGCGCTATAACTCGTAATCTGTAATTTTCAAAATTCCGAAATCCATATGCTCTTCTTTGAATCAATTTCATCTTACGAAGTTTCTCAACCCTAATTTAGGTATTCAAAATTAGAGCTGAGATTATTATTTATGGACAACTAAACAACCGCACTTCATAGGTTAAGATAAAATAGTCAGTTGTCTCAATGCGTAAAATAAATATTTTTCTATTCTTCATTTTTTCAATTATTGCTTTTCCTCATTTAATACTAGTGAAAGCGCAGAGTGATTTTTATTTATTAATTCGATTAGTTTTTTCAATAAAAGTTCCGTTATATCAGGTTTTACTTGCGTGTAAAGATTAATAATTCTTACCCATGGCGTCATTGAAAATTGATTATTATTGCCACATGCAGCATCAAAAATAACATCAAATGGAATTCTCGTTGCATATGCAATTCCTTCCAATGTATATTCCCCTGAGTCAATGATTCCTTGAATAAGAAGTTGTATAATTTTGCTGTCCACTGCATAGCACTCCATTGAAGAATTAGTTTGATATTGTTGAATATGGTCATGAAATATTTCACAAAATAACTGATGTAAATGTCCCAATAAAAATGTTTTTAAAATCTTGCGCTCATTCTGAGTAGAAAATTTTAAGGTAGTAGTATAAAACTTATTTCTATGGGCAGTTTCTTCATATGAATTGTTATACCAATATAAATTTGTAGCGGTATTCATTAGCGATGCTCCTTTTTTAATGAATAGATGAATCTCTCATTGGAATAAGAAAAACATCATATTCATCCATAATGCTACAAGGACATGGCATCGCTTGAATCGATATAATATAATCGAGACGAAGGATGCGTAATCCTCAATCTAAGTTAGACTAGAACCAAGTCGGTTGCCGCCGGTTTGGTTCACCTTAAAGTAAATTCATTCCTATGTTTTTCTTGTTTTGTGAAGTACACGGCATGAAAAATACATTTTATGTATATTATTAATGTAAAATATTCATGTCAATGAAATAATGAATAGCATTTAAATTATTTTTATGACAAAATTTGCAGTTATGAAAGTAACTAGAATTGGTCAAATCTTAAATCGACTCATGGCGGAGAAAAAAATTCGCGTGGCAGAGCTTGCGCGACAAATTAATTTACCTCAGCCCACTATTCATCGCATTGCAACGGGCGCATGCGAGCACCCACATTCGTCAAGCTTAGTGCCTATCGCAAATTTTTTTTCTATTAGTGTTGAACAGTTAAAAGGTCATGAACTTATTCCATGGTTGGATCGCGCATCTCGAATACCTTTTTTAACATGGGAACAAGCTTTGCATTGGCCATCGAATAAAAATAAAATACAAGGTGAATTAATTTTCACTGATGCTAATGTCGGTAAAAATGGTTATGCATTAAAGATTAATGACGCTGCAATGGACCCTGTTTTTCCTAAAAATACTCTTTTAATTGCCGATCCTGATAAATTACCAAAAGACCGAAGTTATGTTATTGCCATACTTTCGGGCATAAATATACCTATTTTCCGACAACTTTTAATTGACGCAAAAGATCACTACTTAAAAGCATTGAGTCCTGACCTTGAACAATATAGAATGGCGCCCTTAAATAAAAATGATAAAATTTTAAGCGTGGTTGTACAAGCAAAACGGGATTGTGAGGATTAGGGTTTGTTTATGATTTGATAGGATGGACTAGAAGTCGTTAATTATTGAGGATCGCAGCTCCGATGTTTTCGATATGTGAGCAGCGAATCACAAGTCAATGATTTCCATCTAATAATAGTAGAATTGTCAACAGCCCGTAAGTAATAACGGACAATGATAGGAAGTATATGCAATTAAAAAAAGTGGCATCGCTATTCGAATATGCTGGTTGGATATTTAAAAAATACAATGAACAACGAAATCAAGACGATATTTATCGCCTTATTGAAGTAAAAAAATCGACAGCAAATTGCAAGGTTGTTATTCAACTGATTGGCAAATCTATTTTTTCTGAATTTACCCCTCAAGAAATCGTGACTAATGATCGACTGTTAGAAGGATTTTCTAAAAAGGATATCCGCACGCTTACTTATCTTGCTTGTGAGTCAACAAAGCAACCAAAATACAAAATTATTATGCAAAAATTTTGTTTTCATTTTAATAAAATATTATTTCAATTAAAAAAATGTAACAGTAATGAAGTTATTATGAGAACAGCTAATGAAATATCTCTAGATAAGAATCTTATCAATCATTTAAGCCATGCTGATATTCAAAGTATTAGCTATACCGCAGGTTATGAGCACTACTTGAATGAAAAAGATGAAATGGCGGTAGAAAAAAATAAAACTAAAGAGAATGTAAAATAATTTAGCGATTAAATATGAAAATAAAAATACCTGTTAGAGTAGATGCTCCTGAAACTAATTTATATGTAGAGATCTTAACAAAAAATAATATTTCTTTTGGAACTAGAAGTATTATGTTATTAGTTCCAGGCGGTCCCGGCGGAAATCATACCGTTTTTAATGCTATAAAAGAGGATTTATTCCAATTTTCAGATCTTATTTTGTTTGACCCTCGTGGTTGCGGCAATAGCGATGATGCTGACCCTATATTTTGTACCATAGATCATTACATTAATGATATTGAAGCTATAAGAAAACATTTTAATCTTAATAAAATAATTTTATTAGGGGGATCATATGGGGCGATGGCTTCTATGGGTTATGCGATTAAATTTGGCTTATTTGTAGAAAAACTAATACTTATTGCAGGTGCTCCTAGTTTTCATTTTATTGAAACCGCCCAGAAAAACCTTAAAGAAAGAGGAACTCCAGAACAAAACAAAGCAGCAGAAGATTTATGGAATGGTACTTTTAAAAATTCTGAACATTTTAAAGAATATTACAAAATAATGGCTTCTCTTTATTTATATAAACAACCAGAAATAAAAAACTCATTACCAACTATAAAAACGAATATTCCATGCGAACAACCCTTATTTTTTGTTGGTGCTGGAATAGGAGAACGCTCGTCATTTGATCCAATTATAAAAAAATTAGCTACAGAAAAATACTATGAAAATGAATAATATCGCAAACCAACAGTTTAAGTATATTTATTTTTTAGCAACGCTTTACATGTCATTAATGACATGTTCTGCTGTACTTGGGAATAAATTAATTGATACGCCTCTAGGTGTGTTATCTGCTGCTTCTCTTATCAGCCCATTTTGGTTTGTATTAGGAGATATCATTACAGAAGTCTATGGCTTAAAAATTATTATGCGGTTATTTTGGTCTGTTATATTATGTCAATTTATTTTTGCATTTATATGTCTGATATTAATTAATATTAAGTCTCCTATTTTTTGGCACGGTCAAAGTAGTTATGATCTTGTGCTTGGTCATTTAGTTAGAATTGCCACCTTTCAATTTGTTGGGGTAACAATAGGGTGGAATTTGAATGCTAGACTTTTAACAAAATGGAAAATATTAATGTATGGAAGACATTTTTGGTTAAGAAGTATAGGTTCTTCTGGAATAGGGCTTATTATTTTTTCACTAGTTTCTGTTTTTCCAACAATCCTTGGTATGTTCCCTATCAAAACTGTTGTGAGTATGGTTATTTGGTCATGTGCGCTTAAGATTATATTTACGGCAGTATTAGCGTTTCCGAGTACTTTAGCTGTTATTTTCTTAAGAAATGGAGAATGTATTGATACTGAAAGTCAAATTTTTGAATATAATCCTTTTAAAGAACCTCAACCTATTTAGTGGAACTGTCTTTAAATACAGATAATTTGTGCTCCCCAATTAAATCCAATACCTGCCGTCGCCAAGAGCACTAAGTCACCTTTTTTTAAAAACTGTTTTTTTAGGCAAGCTTCCAAAGCGAAAAATGTATCAACTCCTCCGAGATGTCCATATTTTTCAATTGTGCTATAAGATTTTTCTTTTGGAATGCCCAGTCTTTTAAATACATTTCTTATTATCTTTTTAGTATTTTGGTTTGTTAATACAAGAGACAAATCATTATGGTTAATACCTGCTATTTCTAAAGATTTATTAATAACTTTTATATAAGCATTTTCTATTATATTTTCTCGAAGCTTTTTAATTTTATCTTTATTTTCTAATTTTATGTACATATCATTTATCGTGAAATTTTTTAATGCTGTATAATGTGTCCCTCCTGCAATTATTTTATTACAGTTAGCATATTCACCATCTGAATGTAATGCTTGAGCTAAGATTGTATGATTATCACAGTTTTTTTGCACAATGATCGCTGCGGCACCATCTGAAAAAGAAAAAAGAGGAAACAAATCATGATCTGAATAATCGATGAATTTAGATAAAGTATCAGAAATAATAACTAATGCATATTCCCAGCTTTGTGATTTCATTAAATTCTCAGCTAAAAACATACCCATTGTTGCAGAGTTGCAGCCGTTATTTATTTCAAAGGTTAATGCATTTTTAGCGTCAATGGTATCTTGAATATAAGAAGATGGTGACCAGAATTGATAGTCATAAATTCCACTGCTGCAATAAATAATACAGTTAATGTCTTCTGGAGAAATTCGGGTGGTATGTAAAACGGATTTAACAGCTCTTATAGCAAAATCCGAAGGATGTTCATTAGATTCAGCGATTCTTTTTTCTTTAAATCCTAGTTTCTCAAATATGTATTTTTCTGGCATTCCGGAGAAATATGCTATGTCATCTGAAGTCATGATTTTTTTTGCAATATCACAACTAGCTCCATTGATTCCTATATTCATTGTATACTCTTACAAGTTTTACGGCTAATCAACAACTGATTTTTTGTTTAAATATCTTGTTAATGATTATATAAAGGATGAAAAATGCCGACATAAATTTATCCGGGTTTTTTATACCAAAAAAGTCCACAAATATAAAGTAAAATAATAATGCAGCTTTTACCGTAAATTCATACACTGCTTGTTGCAATTCAGGAATAAGAGAAGTGTTAAGGTTTGATAAGGAAAGATATGCGATATTTGAAAGTAGTTCATTATCGTACAGAAATGATGTTATTTTTAATATGACCAGAGCAATTAGATTAAAAGATTATTTGGGTAATTAGTATAAGAATTTGCTATACTAATCCTATTGAAAGAAATATAATCTCAGTGTGTCAGGAAGAGGCGTTTTCTTTAATATTTAATGACCTATATACTTAGATATTTTTTATTGGTGGTGGTTTATGGCTATTAAAACATCTACATTTTCAGGCTGGCGGTTATCTGGTGAAGATGCCGACGCCTTTTTAAAGCAAATTAGTGATCCTACGCCCAATCCTTTGGCGCAGGCTGCTATGGCTCGTGGTCGCCCTCTAGCTGAAGAGTATTTAGCCAAAGGTTATGCTACTTTTAGTCCAATGAAGAAAGAAAAATAAGCGTCTTAAAAGGGCTAAGGCTGACATGTGGTAGATACTGGAAACTTTACTCTCCGCCAAATTTTATCTAATGATAATACAGCAAGACTTTCTCTCGGAAATGAATCGTACACTCCTTTAAAAATCTTTTTGAAGAAAACAGCATTTGATTTTCATCAATATGAAATTGCAAAGACATATGTGCTTATTGATCAGGCTTCTTCATCTTCGCGAGTCTGGGGGTATATAACTCTCATGAATAGCGAAATTCTGCTTAACGAAGGACAACGGCCACAAGAATCAGCGGCCACTTCTAAATATGAGGCGTTTCCAGCAGTTAAAATTGCACGATTAGCTGTAGATAAAGATTTACAAGGGAAAGGACTTGGTACAAGATTTTTAGATTGGTGCATTAATCATGTAAAGTTAGCAATTATGCCGCATGTAGGATGTCGATTTGTCGTAGTTGATGCTAAGCGTGAGTCTATAGCTTTTTACGAGAAAAGTGGTTTTGTTTTACTTGATACGGAATCTAATCGTTCAGATGATCATCCATTAATGCTTTTTGATCTATACAAAAGTAATGCCTTAAGCACTGCAAAATATGGGGCACTCCTGGGGCACTCAGAGGTAACAAATCTCGAAACTACACAATAAATAACAACACAGCGAATTGATTAACTGATTGATTTAATTATTGTTATTTGTTGTAGTCTATTGCAGTATATTGTTTCCCTATAACTCTTAATCAATAGGTCGTTGGTTCGATCCCAACACGGCCCATCAATAAAATCAACAAGTTGCAGTGCGGTTCTGAATAATATTTAATCATTATGTTTTTAAACGTTCCTATAAACGTTCCTTTGTGTGGGTTGCTAGATAGCATTTTGTGTATGATTTATGCAATGTTAACACTCCCGTGAGGAAAAGAATCTTTATTGCGTTTTTGATCTGTATTGATAATTGATGATTATTGTTATCTAAGAAGAAAAATATTTTTTTTATTTCATCTAATGAAAGCACACGTTCTCTGGGTTTTTCAATGCCGCCAATATCGCGGGCGCGAATGCCTATGGCGGGGTTATGCTGAATAGCTCCGCGACTTACAGCATAATTAAAAGCTTGCTTGATGCTGCTCAAGACTCTATTAGCATGAATTCGTGAACCTCGGGCGACTATTTTGTCTAATGCTTTAGTGATGTCTCTGGTTTGGATTTTGTCTAGCGGCATCTCTCCAAGTAAGGGAATTATGTCACTATTAATCTGTTGCTTAATTTGTAGTGGTTTTTTTATATTTTTTTCAACGTAATTTTCATACCAATGCTGAATTAATTTTTTAACAGTATTATTTTCTTTTAATTTGAGTTGTTCTATGTAGTCTTTGGGATTTGCCCCATCTTTGCGAATTTCGCTTAATTCAACAAAACGCTTCTTAGCGTTCGCCAGGCTCATGGCGGGGTAGTGTCCAAGAGTCAGTTTGTCTGTTTTGTCCTTGATCTTATAGCGATAAATCCAACTTTTTAAGCCATTGGGTGATACACGAATGCCAAAACCGCCTCCTTCATATTCTTCATATCGTTGGATTTTTGGTTTTAATGCTTTGATAAAGGTATCAGTAAAATGGCTCATTTTTTCTTTCTCAATATAAAAGTGACGAAAGTGACAGGTGTGACGGTCTAAAAAAACATTATTTTTTATGTGTCATGGTTCCCTAAAAATTTAATTTTATTGTTTATCTTTCATTGATAATGGTTTCAATGCGTTTTACTTCAGATATAGTTTTATTAAAATCGGGTGCTTCTCCAAAAAACATATCAGTCATTCTTTCGCAGTCTCGTTTTTCGGTGTAACTTGATATTGTTTTTGATTCGCAGGGGCTATTATCTCCTCGGGCGCCAAATTCTAATTTGATCGAGATATCTATGTATTCATCTGATGTTTTTTTCTAAGCGGGTTGGATAGTGAAAAATCAGACTTTGCTCATCTTTTTTGTCGGTGCTCAGTTGCCATTCTGAGTCACTAAAATAGGGTGAAAGGTTTTTTTTAAATGTTTCTATCAGTGTAGGCTTAACATCATTGGCTATTTTATTTTTTACAGCATTGCTGAGCTGTTCTAAGCGCTTGCCGCGCTGGCTAGATGTTTCTGCTGATATAGGATCATTTTTTTCAGTAATGCCGATATAGGTTTTTGCTAAGGTTAAATCAATATCCTCAGAAAAGCGGTCAATGATGTTAAAACATTTTGATAAAGAAGTGCCGCCTTTAAAAGTAACATGTGGTGATAGGGTCGGATTCGAAAAAATCTGATCGAGTGTCCAACATACCCAAAAATCTTTTTCAATAATAATGGATCTTGTAATGTTTTTTGATCGCGCCACTGCTTCTTGGAATAGTTGTGCGCGTTCTTTATTGGAGTGACTAAGAATTTCTTTCATCTGTATTCCTTATTATTTTTAATATGTAATACACCAGCCAATCTGGGAATTGTTTCAGGTTTTTTTTAAGTTGTAGTTTATCTTTCGGAGAAAGAATTTTTTGGCTTTTTTCTATAATATCATCTGTAATATTATTTTTTCCTAAATGGTTTAATGCATTAATTACTCTAATAGAATTTGTGCTAAATGGGATTTTATTATTTATATATTTAGAATGAATGAATGAAGTAGGATGATTTAAAACTTTTCGCTGCACTGAATTGCCAGTAGTAATGTATTTTAATTTTGCGGGTACTTGCAAATCAAAACCAAGTAGGTTTGCGAGTGCTGCGCCATTAGGCTGTATAGTATTTCCTTTTTTTGCTGCCATAGCTCTAGCAATTGCATCTGGACTGGGGGAAAGCGTACCTAATTTGGGATGTTGTACTGGAAAATCATATATACCATGGCTTAACTTTCTAATGATGCCTTTTTTAACAAGTCGATATAGAGTAATACCGATAGTGTTTCTCGGTGCCAAATCAATGAAATCTTTGGGTGTAAAGACCCAGCCATGCTGTTTCGCACGTATACGACGCAAAATGCTATCGCTAACTGATTTCATATAGTACCTGTAATTAATTACGTATGGAAAATATTACAAATAAAATTATAAATAATCATATAACTAATTGTAAAATAATAAAATAAATTGATTTTTAATTTAAAAATGCCTGTTAATATTATAACAGGCATATTGTTATATTCAATAGCTATCTAGGAATTTACTTGTAGCGATTGTTGGGTACACTTTTGGGAAATACTAATATTAAAAATATTTATATTGGTATTAATATATCTGATGAATTTGAGTTTTCTAGCTTATCAAAGAAAATACATTTGGCGCTCACTAATGGG
>Ga0207115_1048_pt1 | contig 16965 bp, 10 predicted proteins | sample Alteio_BWMinHeat_46_FD_153536 | JGI IMG/M metagenome (GOLD analysis project Ga0207115, IMG submission 153536) | Enriched cells from forest soil in Barre Woods Harvard Forest LTER site, Petersham, Massachusetts, United States -... | ecosystem: Environmental > Terrestrial > Soil > Temperate forest >...
ACTGTACGGTGATAATGCTGCTGAGTTCGATATTGCGAACGTAGGGTTTGTCCGGAGTGTCGGCGGTGAAGTTGGCGACAAAGCGGTGACGAACGTCCTGATTGGAGTTGGCGCGCTCGGAGGCGCGATTGTAGAGATTCTGCGGAGTGCTGACGAAAGTGGTGAACGTGCCGTCGTCCAGAGTCTTCGAGAAAGTGTAGTTGGCGTTGAGGCGGAAGTAATTGCCGGCGCGCTGGGTGGCAGAAAAAGTGACGCCGTGGTAGACGCTGTTGCCGCTGTCATCCAGGAAGTACAGAAGACCTGCGGGATAGAGTGGACCGCTGAAAGCCGGCTTGATGCCTTGCAGACCAGGGAGCGCGATGGTGTTGTCGGGAGCCACGGGAAGAACGCCCGCGTTTTTCCCGGCAGTAAAAGCAGCAAATGCGGACGGGCAACTGTAAGGACCATCACTGCCGCCTGCAGAGGGGCAGACATTCAGGTTTTCCGGGCGAACGAGTTTGTGTGCGGCGACGAAGAGATAGCCGACGTTGACGACCAGCCCATGGCCAACTTCGTGGTCGATCTCGAGACTGGCCTGCTCGGAGTAAGGAATGCGGCTGTTGTGGTCGAGGCCAGTGCCGCCCACGGTGCTGGGAAGAGCCAGGCTATTGGGCTCGAAGGTGCCAGTAGTCAGCAAATTCCTAGCAACGGTAGCGGGATCGGGATGACCCGGGAAGCCGAAAGGCAATTGGTTGAGTGCCCAGGTGGCGGTATCGGAGCCGACCCGGCTTGGCGGAACTTTGGAACCGGGAAGAGGCGTGGGGCGCTGCGGGAAAGTCACAAAAGCGAACGTGAGATTGAAGCGGTCGTCGAAGATTCCGAAGCCGGCGCGGATGACGGTGTGTTTGTTGAGAGAATAGGCCAAGCCGACTCGAGGTTGGAAGCCGCGGTAGTCGTCATTGATTTGGCGCTCGAGACCCTTCTCGAAGTCCCAGCGCATGCCGTAGTTTAGCGTGAGCCTGGGAGTGATGCGCCACTGGTCCTGCGCGAAAAAGCCGTAATACTGGTGATTGAACTGCACGAAGAAGTCTTTTTTGAGGCCGGAAAAAGCGGAGTCGTAATAAATCGTGTTCCAAACATTGGGAGTACAAGTGCCTGAGCATAGGACCGGCGGCGTGGGAAGACTCGAAGCAGGAGCCGGCCCGATCGGCGCGCCCCAGAAAACGATGGGAACGCCGTGCAATACTTGGGTCGGAATCGGAGCGCCGGAACCCAGTGGGCCACAAGGGCCTTGCCCGCTAAACCCGGTAATCGGCGGCCCCCCGCCAATATTCACAAAGTTCGCGAAGTCCTGCAGGCAATCGGGACCCGGCAGAATGATGCGCATGGGAGTGAAACCGGGCCAGATGACGAAATTGTCGATGAAATTCGTATCGATGCCGAACTTGGCGACGTGGGAGCTCTTGACCCAAGCGACTGAGTCCGCGATTTCCACGCGGCTTTCGTAGGTGGCGTCGAAGGTGCCGAAGTTGTGCCCGAACAGGAGCGTGTTGGGAATGTCGAGATTCGGCTCGCCAGTAACGCCGGGAAAAGTGCTGTGGCGCCTGCCGTACTGCGCCAGGAAGGAATTAACCAAGTTGGGAGAGATCTGCGAAGAGAGGTTGCCGACCAGGGATTGATCGCGAATCAAGGCGTCGTGGCCGCTGCTGGGAGCGCCGAGGCCGCCGCCATCGAGGGTATCGCCGACCAAGAGGTTCAATTCGCGGGCATCGAAGACGTTGTAGCGAACCGAGAGGCGATTGTTCTGGCTGATCTGCTGGTCGAGCTTGATGAGGCCGTTGTCGGTGTCTCTGGTTTTCAGGACAGAATTAAGTCCGGCAATGCCTGCAATGCCACCTTCTGGATTAAGCCCGAGATAGGCTTTGGCTTGATCGAACAGGTTGATGTTCTGGACGAGGAAAGTTGGGTAGGTGGGGGATTCGCCGCGGCGCTGGCCTTCGTAGTTCACGAAGAAAAACGTCTTGTCCTTCTTGATCGGACCACCGAGAGTTCCGCCGAACTGGTTTTGCCGAAGAGTATTAGGTTGCGGAGAAGGCAGGAGCAGCGATCGGGCGTTGGTGGCGTTGTTTTGCAGATAATCGTAAAGAGAGCCGTGCAGGTCGTTGGTCCCGGACTTGGTGATGATATTGACGATGCCGCCGAGAGCACGGCCATATTCGGCGCCGAAGCTGTTGTTGACCACCCGAAATTCGCTTACGGCTTCCTGCGAGGGTGTGGCGCGCTGGGACCCGGTGGCGGTGTTGATGGTGTCGGCGTCGTCGACGGTGACCATGTTGCTGAGGTCGCGCATGCCGCCGAAGGAAATGCGCGTAGTCTCGAATTCGGTGAAGGTGGATTGCAGACTGGTGCGCCCCGTGGCCACGCCCGGAGTAAGCAGAGCGAAGTCCGTGAACAGGCGGCCGCTGATGGGGAGATTCTGAATCTGGCGGGAGTCGATAACCTGGCTAATCTCGGTTCGCGTAGGCTCGACGGGAGGCGTTTCCGTAGTGACTTCGACTTTTTCGCCTACGGAGACGACTTTCAAGGTCACATCGAGAGTGGCGACCTGGCCGACCGCTAGGGTGATGCCGGTCTCAATGGTCTTGGCGAATCCAGTGGCTTCGGAAACGAGCTCGTAGCGGCCGGGTGGGAGATTGGCAAACACGTAGAAGCCGTTTTCGTTGGAGGCGGTCGAGTAACTGCGGTTGGTCTCGGTATCGCGGACAGTGATGGAAGCCTTGGCGATGAACCCGCCGCTAGAGTCTTTCACGGTGCCATTCAACTGGGCCAGACTGGCGCCCACTTGCGCAGCGGCGCGCGGCGCCAGGCAGATCATGATCGCCAATGTAGTGACCAAATTCAGCGTCGAACGGAGTCTCATGGCCTCTCTCCTCCTATGGTCTAAAACGTTCAACGAAGCGTTTCTCGGGCGCGCGAAGGCAGCGCAGCGCAACGGCTCGAGGCTTTTCTGGATAGCAACGAGATCACCGACCGCACTCACCCCTTGAAACACAAATACCAAGAATCGATGAATTTGCGCAGAGCATGGTGGCGAAGGGAGAAAGTGTCCAATACAAGTTTGGTCGGGGTGTAATACCGAACGGGTATCACAAGCAAACGGTGATGTTTTGCGCGCAAAGAGCCTGGCAAAACCCGTGCGCACGCCAAATGAAAGAGGGGACAGCGTTTTTGCACATAAGCATGCGGGCGCGGGCGAACCGACGCTCTGGCCACATGCCAGCAATACCTCTTCGCAGCGGATTGAGCAGGCACGCAGCGCTGGCCGCGCAAAAGGCGGCAAAATCGGCCATGTTATACTCCCGCCGCTTTAGCGCGAACCTGTGTGCAGTCGCGACGCAACCGGAGACAGTTCCAGGACCCGTGATCACGCTGCCGAAAATATTTAATGTGGCCACGTACTTCGTGGATCGCAACGTTCACGAAGGACGAGGACGGAACATTGCCATCGAGAGTGGCGATGAGAAGGTCAGTTATGAAGAGCTCCTGGAGCGGACAAATCGCGTCGGGAACGCGCTTCGCCAACTAGGGGTACGCCAGGAAGAACGGGTGCTGCTGTTGCTTCCGGATCAGCCAGAGTTCTTATACAGCTTTTTTGGAGTGATCAAGATCGGCGCGGTGGCGGTGCCTGTTAGTACTCTCTCCAAACCCCAGGAATACGAGTACATCATAAACGATTGCCGCGCGCGGGTGGCGGTGGTAGCTGAAAGTCTGCTGCCGCAACTGGAGCTGATTCCGCCAGAGCGGATGCGGCACTTGCAGAATGTAGTGGTTGTCGGCGAGCCGCAAACGAATGGGCGCGGTCTAAATGACCTGATGCAACAAGCTTCTCCGGAGTTGGAGGCAGAGCCAACCAGCAAGGATGATGCCGCTTTCTGGCTTTATTCCTCCGGAAGCACAGGTCCTCCGAAAGGCTGCGTGCATTTGCATCACGACATGGTGGTGTGCTCGGAGCTGTACGCCAAGGGCATTTTGCGGATGACCGAGCGCGATAGGTGCTTCAGCGTGGCGCGATTGTTTTTTGCCTACGGATTGGGGAATGCGGGTTATTTCCCGCTGTCGTGCGGCGCTACGACGATTCTCTCTCCGGCGCGCCCAATGCCCGGGAGTATCTTCGCGGAGATCGAACGATACCGGCCCACGCTGTTTTTCTCCGTGCCGTCAAACTACGCTGCGCTGTTGGCGCACCATCGAGAGGATGGGAGAGAGTTTGACCTGTCGAGTGTACGTGAAGCGATTTCGGCTGGAGAAGCGCTTCCCGCGCCGCTGTTCGAGCGGTTCAAGCGGCGCTTTGGCGTGGGAATTCTGGACTCGTTGGGTTCCACAGAAACATTGCAGATGGTAATCGCCAACCGGCCCGGCGAAGCGAAGCCCGGATCCAGCGGAAAGATTATTCCGGGATACGAAGCGAAAATCGTGGATGACAACGGAGAGGTTGTGGGCCCGCATGAAATTGGCGACCTCATGGTCAAAGGAGATTCGATCTGCACGGGCTATTGGAATCAGCACGAGAGAACCAAGGAGGTATTCATCGGCCCGTGGTTCCGGACAGGCGATAAGTATTACCAGGACGAGGAAGGTTATTTCTGGCACGCCGGCCGTTCAGATGATCTTTTCAAAGTGAACGGGCGGTGGCTGAGCCCTTCCGAAGTCGAGAGCGCTTTGATCGCGCATCCGGCAGTGCGGGAAGCTGCGGTGATCGGCCGCGAAGATGGCGCCGGCCTGCCGAAGCCGGTGGCCTACGTGGTGGTCAACAGCGAAGTTGTAGCGCAAGAGCAGCTAGCGGTGGAGCTGCAGGAATGGGTCGCGGAAAAGATTGGCTTATACAAGCGGCCGCGATGGATTGTGTTCTTGCCGGAGATTCCCAAGACGGCTACGGGCAAGCTGCAACGCTTCAAGCTGCGGGAACTGCAGGGCGAGCCGAATCGAGAGCTCCCTTCCGCGGAACGATCCGAATTGCCGACGAAGATCTGAACAGGTGGGGAACGCTGCACCACCGGACGAGTCATAGGCGCGCGAAAATAGGTTCGGGCCATGTCCACCGGGGTATAGAATCCGTGGCTGTGGAATTACGTCACGTTCGTTACTTCATAGCCGTCGCGGAATACCTCAACTTCAGGAAGGCTGCAGAGCAGCTGCACATCGCGCAACCTCCGTTGAGCCGCCAGATCCGCCAATTGGAAGACGATCTTGGCGTCACCCTGCTGGTGCGCAACAAACATCGCGTGGAACTGACCAAAGCGGGGCACGCTTTCCTGGAGCAGGCACGAAAACTCATCGTGCAGGCAGGGCACGCAGCCGAAGCCGCGCGCCATGCGCAAAAGGGAGAATCTGGCGTCGTCCGGATCGGCATCGCGTCGGGGCTGGGAGGTGCGGTCAGCAAGGCGGTGCTCGATCACCGGAAGCGCTTGCCGATGATCGATATCGAGTGCAAAGACATTTTCTCGAGCCTGCAGAATGATGCTCTTCACAAGGGCATTATCGATGTGGGCTTCCTGCGGCCGCCAGTAGATCAAATGAATCTGGACTGCGAGTTGCTCTTTGAAGAAGAGTTTGTGGTCGTTCTTCCGAAGACGCATCGTTTGGCAAGACGCAGGGTGCTGAAGCTGAAAGACATCGCCAACGACCCGTTGATTTTGTTCGACCGAAGTTTTTCCAGCGGGCTGTACGACAAAATCATGGGCCTGTATAGCCGGCAGGGATTTACGCCGCACCTTACCGTGACGCACGTCGAGGCTCATGAAGAAGCCGGGGCGATTATGGTCGCTTCGGGCAAGGGGATTTTTATGGGTGCGGGCGCGATTGTGAATCGATCGGTTTCCGGCGTGGAGCTATCTTCGGTGCGGTTGGATGAGCCGGAGGCGAAAATCGAAGTTTATATGGTTTGGCGAAAGGGCGAGGAGTCGCCAGCGGTTCTGGATTTTTTGGCTGGGGTGCGTAGGATCTTCAAGCTGCCGAGGCATTAAGAGGCGGTGTGAGACTGCGAATCGGCGGCGCCACTGACGCACAAGCCGGTCTCCTTGATCGCGCGGAGGTGTTCCTCAGAGACGTCGTAAGCATGCACCTCAACGTCATCAAGACGCGCGAGATGCGCTGCAAAAACGCTTCCCACCGCGCCGCAACCTACGATGCAGACTCTTACAGGCATAACACATCGGCGCGACGGCAGCGAGGTGTTCGGCCACAGCTACGTTTGTCGCGCTCGCTGCAAAACGTTAAGAGCCGCAGACAATAACATTCCTGCGGACATGGGTACAACACCGACAGCCGCAAACGGTGGTATAACTTTCGCGCTTGGCAATCTGAGATTCGGCGAAACCGGAGCATGGCTTTGAGCACGGTGCGAGAAATCACTTATCAGCTATTGCGCGATCTCGGTATGACCGTCATCTTCGGCAACCCCGGCTCGACCGAATTGCCTTTTCTTCGCGACATGCCTGCTGATTTCAAATATGTGCTCGGTCTGCACGAGCGATCCGCGGCGGGTATGGCTCTGGGCTATGCACTAGCCACAAGGCAAGCTGCCTTCGCGAATCTGCACTCGATTGCCAGTTCCGGCAACGGATTGTCGAGTCTGGTTGACGCCTGGCATGGACATGTCCCGCTCGTCCTCACCACCGGACAACAGGATCGCCGGCAGTTGCTCGCGGAGCCTTTTCTGGTAAGTCGCGCGGTGGAAACGGTTAGGCCATACGTAAAGTGGGCATGCGAACCCGTTCGGGCGGAGGATGTGCCGGCAACCATCGCTCGCGGCTACTATCTAGCGATGCAGCCTCCTCGGGGACCAGTGTTTCTCTCTATTCCGATGGACGACTGGACGCATGAATGCCCGCTGGTCACGGCCCGGCGGGTAAGCCAGAGCGTGTCGCCTGATGCTGTTGCGCTCGACGAGATCGTCGTCGCGCTCAATTCTAGCCGCAGCCCTGCCATTATCGTGGGGTCTCAGATTGAAGAAGATCAGGGATGGCACGAGACGATCGCGCTTGCCGAACATCTTGTGGCGTGCGTCTACCAACAGCCCATCGCATCGCGCTGGACCTTCCCTCGGCGGCATCCCCTATTTCGTGGAGGTTTGCTGCCGGCGCAGCAGCCGCTCGCCGATCAGCTCGCCGGTCATGATGTTGTGGTGGTTCTCGGCGCGCCGATTTTTCTGTACTACGCGCACGTGCCCGGCAACGCCATCAAGCCGGCAACCAGACTTTTTCACCTAACCAATTCCCCGCTCGATGCCGCCGCTGCTCTAGCTGGAACAAGCGTGGTCGGCAACCTCGCGGTCGCGGCGCGCTACCTCCGCGAGCATGCTAAGGCAAGAAAAAGCGAGACTCGCTCGACACCGGTCGAAAAGCCGCAGCCTGTTCCCGAATACCCGATGACCCCGAGTTATTTGTTCAGTGTGCTGAACCGCGTTATTCCGCGAGATGCCATCCTTTGCGAGGAGTGCCCTTCGTCGAAAGGCGATCTCGATCGGCATCTTCTTCTGGACGAGCCTGGCTCGTTCTATTCCGTGCCAAATGGCGTGCTGGGATTTGCTTTGCCCGCAGCCGTAGGCCTGCAACTCGGCAATCCCAACAGGAGAGTGGTTTGTCCCGTGGGCGACGGTTCGATTCAATACTCGATTCAAGCGCTGTGGAGCGCCGTGCAATACCAAGCCCCGGTGATTTTCATTGTGCTGTGCAACTCGGACTACTCGGCGCTTAAGTCCTTCTGCGATTTTACGCAGGTGGGCCGCAATGTTCATGGCATGGACATACCCGGAATCGACATCCGCAAGATCGCAGAAGGTTATGGCATGGCGGCAACACACGTCGAACGCACAGAAGAACTCGAGCCCGCTCTGAGAGATGCGTTCGCATCGCGGGAGCCACGGCTGATCAGCGTCAAGGTGGCAAAGGGTGGACAGACGTGCATGGGCATGGATCAGTCGGTGAACCCGCCGAACTATCGCTGAAAAAAAGGGCGCTCTTTCTTTAGTGAGCGGCAGCTTTTTCTGCGCCGAGTCCGGTGTTGGCGCGCACCATCAGCTCGTCAAACTTGCTTTCTGCGGCGGGCTCTCGGCTAAGCAAAGTGCCGATGATGGCGGCGAGGAAACCGAGCGGCACGCTCACGATGCCCACATTTTCCAGCGGAAACCAGGCCTTCGCCTGAATTAAGTGACGCGCTCCTGTCGCATTCGGCGGATCAATGCCCATGAAATTCGGGCTCGCCAGGATGAGCGCGATGGAAGCCAGCAGTCCGACCGACAGCCCGGCGACAGCTCCCACGCTGTTGAAGCGCCGCCAGAACAGCGAAAGGAATAGTACCGGGAAATTCGCCGCGGCCGCTACCGCCATACCGAGCGTTGCAAGAATTCCCGCGTTGGAGGAAGGACCCATGGCAATCGCAATAGCGATAGAAAGGGCGCCGACGGCAAGAGCTGCAATTCTCGCAACCAAGACCGTTTCGCCCGGCCTCCGCTCCACTCCTTTGTGAACGACGTTGGCCCAGAAGTCATGGGCGAACGAGGTGGAAGCACCGATGGTAAGTCCTGCGACAACCGCGAGAATGGTTGCGAAAGCCACGGCGGACACGATAGCGAGGAAGATCTCGCCTCCGAGTGCCCTTGCCAGCAGCGGCCCGCTCATATTCGTTCCGCCGTGACTCACGATGTAGTCGGGACCGACAATGACCGCAGCACCTAAGCCCAGGATAGAGGTCATTACATAAAAGCTGCCAATCAACACCATGGTCCAAATGACACTCCGTCGCGCGGTCTTGGCGTCCGGCACGGTGTAGAATTTCACGAGGATGTGCGGCAAGCCGGCCGTGCCAAAAACAAAAACCAAGCCAAGCGAGATCAAATCCAACGCTCCATCAGGCGGCTTATATCGCAGGCCGGGCTGAAGGAAATTCGATACCACCAAGCGTTCCTTTTGGTGATACGCAATGTGCGCAGCCGCGGCGAAGAACTCGCCAATGTGAAAGTGAAATCGTCCCAGCACCAGGATTGTGAGCACCAGCGTGCACAGCGACAAGAGCATGGCCTTAATGATTTGCACCCAAGTCGTCGCGAGCATGCCGCCAAAAACCACGTACACCATCATCAGAACGCCCACTCCAATCACCGCGATCCGGTAACTGATGCCGGACCCTGACAAAAGCAGGGTGACCAATGCGCCGGCTCCCACCATCTGCGCAATCATGTAAAACGTGATGGTTGTGAGCGTGCTGAGCGCTGCCAGGGCTCGCACCGGCCGCGGCCGCAGACGATAAGCCAGGACGTCGCCCATGGTATATTTCCCCACGTTGCGCAGCGGTTCGGCAATCAACAGCAGAATGGTCACAAAAGCGATGAACCCGCCCACCGAATAAATGAATCCGTCGAAACCCTGCAGTGAAATCAATCCGACGATTCCCAGAAAAGATGCCGCGCTCATGAAGTCGCCTGCGACGGCAAATCCGTTCTGCCACCCGGTAATTTGCCGGCCAGCAGCAAAATAAGCGTTGGCTCCGCGAGAGCGCTTGGCTGCCCACCAGGTAATGGCCAGCGTGCTCGCGACGAAGACTAGAAAGACCCCGAGCGAGACGGACATCTACTCGTCTCCACGGAACGAGCGCGCCCGATCGAGGACATTGTTCACCAGCAAGTCCAGTTTCTCGGAAGCTCTTACATACAGCCACGCAATGATTCCACCAACAATGAACTGGGACAGAGCAAATAGGTACGCCAGGGTGACCGTTCCGATCACTGGCGTCGACATCAGTTTCGGCGCATAGCCGACAAAAACAGGAAGGGCCATGCAATACAGGAAGAAAAAGAGGAACGCTGGAAGCACGAACGCTTTTTTGCGCGCCATCAACTTTTTGAACGCGGCGCTAGTCGCAAGACTTGCCCAGTCCGGTTGAACGGGCGTATTCCCCGACCCACCATCCGCCGTCATCTGCGTGTTCGGCTCCGAAGGCATTTAGGTGTAGAGCGCGCTGGCGTCCGCGGACGATCCCGAAAGTTCGCTGATCAGCGTTGCTGGTCCCTGCACAACAAAACGCCGATGGTACAGCAGCACGGCGCGCAATCCGGCCAATTCTTCTCCTCCGCCCGCGCGTCCAGCACCGCCGTGCAGACAACTGGGCACCACGTTGCCGTGCCCGGTGTGCTGCGCCCCGACCGCCGAATCGACCACTAGAATTCGGCCATGCAGATCACCGATTCCCAGCACGACTTTCTCAATAAAATCCGCATCGTTTGAAAAAACCGAAGCTACGAGCGAGCCTTGGCCGCGCCGCACCATTAAAATGAGTTCCTCGACGCTGTTGTAAGCCACAAGCGTAGCCGCAGGACCGAAGACCTCGATGTCATGCACAAACTTGGCCTCAAGCCCATTCTTTGCCGCGAGCAGCGTGGGCTGCACGAACGCCGATTTTTCCGGATCAGCATCGACCAGTTGAAAGCGCTCCTGGCCGCCAAACACCACCGAGCATTCCTCTTTCAAGCGCCTCAGCCCTTCGAGGCAAGCGGATTGCTGCGCCCTGTTAACCACCGGCCCGACCTTCACCTCCGCATTCCGCGGGTTGCCCACTTTCATCGCACCCAATCGCGCGGCAATGGCCTCGCCAACTGCCTGCAGATGTTTTCGCAGAACGAACACGCGGCGGATCGCCGTGCACTTCTGACCCGCCTTCAGGGTCATCTCTCGTACGACTTCCTTGACCAGAAGATCGAACACATCGCTGCCCGGGCCCGCGTCCGGACCGAGAATCGCGGAGTTAATGCTGTCCGCCTCGATATTCACGCGAACGGATCGCTGTACCACGTTCTGATTTGAGCGAATCCGCGCCGCGGTTTCAGCCGATCCCGTAAACGAAACGACATCGCCTTCACGAACGTGATCGAGTAAATCCCGCGCCGAACCGCACAGAATGGAAATCGCGCCCGGCGGCAAAATGCCGGCTTTGATGATGTCTTCGACCATTCGGTGCGTAAGCCACGCCGTCGGTGAGGCTGGTTTGACCACCACCGGAGCACCGGACAAAATCGCCGGAGCAGCCTTTTCGCAGAGTCCCCACGCTGGAAAGTTAAAAGCGTTGATGAAGACAGCTGCGCCTCTTGTCGGAACCAAAAAATGCTGCCCCACAAAAACTCCTGTCTTAGACAGCGGTATGACGGCGCCTTCTCTCAGTCTGGTTTTCTCCTCCAACATTCTGCCGATCTTCGCGTAGTACTTCATCGTGTAGATGGCGCCGTCTACGTCGAACGATGCATCTGCCTGGGTGGTGCCAGAATTGAGCAGCGAAATCCGGAAATACTCGTCGCGATTCGCGGTCAGCACATCGCCGATTTTGCCGAGAAGATCGGCGCGCTGCCTGTAACTGAGCCGGCCCATCGCAGGCACGCCTTCTGAACGGGCAAACGTTAGCGCAGACTGCACATCGATGCCTTGCGATGAAATGAGGGCGAGCTCTTCCCCGGTGACCGGGTCAATGAGTGGCTCTCCAGCGCCGCTTCCCTCTTTCCACCCGCCAGAGACGTAGTTAGCTAACTTCATTGAGCAACCTCCGCGGCCATCAAAGTATTTGGTCTGCCGTTGAGGCATCATACTGCATCTTCTTGGAACCCAACGCCAGCATTTTCTGGCCGCTAGTCGGCCGCGGTCCCTGTGGATAATGATTCAGCAGGGTTTATACCGCACATGCATAATACTGCTCATCGCGCCTCAGAACTGCACTACGATTCAGTTTCTGCTTGACAGCCGCGTACTTACATGTATTATACTGCGCACGGTTACTTAAGCCATGTCAGCGACCATTCAACCCAACGCCGCCTCAACGCACCGCGCCGCAGCGCCCCGCGAAGATCAGTTTCTGTTCGCTCTTGGCAAGCGCGTGCGCGAACTCCGCAACCGGCGTGGACTCACTCGCCGCGCCGCAGCGCGAGAAGCGGATGTCTCCGAACGCCATCTCGCGCAACTCGAAGTCGGCGAAGGCAACGTTTCTATCGTGCTCCTCCAGCGAATCGCTGCTGCCCTCCAGGTGACTTTGGCGGAACTCTTCGCCCCAGAAATCGAAGAGCCTGTTGAAAAAAGATTGATTCAGCGCTTTCTCGAACGTCTCCCGGCGCACCGCCTGGAGGAGGTGACCTTTCGCCTGATGCGCGATTTCAGCCACGAAGAAGCCACGCGGCGGATGCGCATCGCACTGATCGGCCTGCGCGGCGCTGGAAAATCCACGCTGGGCTCGAAGCTGGCCGAGGAGCGCAACGTTCCTTTCATCGAGCTTGATCGCGAGATTGAAAAAGATACCGGAATGCCGCTCGCGGAAATTTTTTCTCTGTACGGTCAATCCGGCTATCGAGCAATCGAAAGGCGCACTCTGGAACGCGTGTTTCGCGATTGCGAACGAGCGGTCATCTCGGTCGGGGGCGGCGTTGTGTCGGAGAAAGAGACCTACGACTATCTTCTCGCGCACTGTTACACCATCTGGATCAAGGCGCAGCCCGAAGAGCATATGTCTCGAGTCATATCCCAAGGCGATTTTCGCGCCATGGCCGGCAGCGACCGCGCTATGGAAGACCTGCGGCGTATTCTCGAATCCCGCGAACCGCTTTATCGCAAAGCAGACATGCATCTCGACACATCCGGTAATTCTGTCGAAGAGAGTTTCGCCAGGTTGAACGCAGCGCTCGAAAGCAGTCTTCAGTAGGAGGCCAGTCGTGGACGTTGCAGCAGCGCAAGAACCCCAGGCGAAAATGGACCTGGTGGATTACCAGACGGATCCATCCCGCTATCGGCATTGGCGGCTCTGCTTTGACGGCCCGGTCGCGACGCTGACCATGGATGTCGCCGAAGACGGCGGACTCCGTCCGGGTTACAAACTCAAGCTGAACTCTTACGATCTCGGCGTCGACATCGAATTGCACGACGCCTTGCAAAGAATCCGTTTCGAGCATCCCGAGATTCGCTCCGTCATCGTCACCAGCGGCAAGAACCGCATTTTCTGCTCGGGCGCCAACATCTACATGCTCGGCCTGTCTTCCCACGCCTGGAAAGTCAATTTCTGCAAGTTCACCAACGAAACGCGCAACGGGATTGAAGATGCCAGCGCCCACTCGGGCCTGAAATTCATCGCTGCATGCAATGGAACGACCGCTGGCGGCGGCTACGAACTGGCACTCGCGTGCGACGAAATCATTCTTGTTGACGACCGCTCCTCAGCCGTCAGCTTGCCGGAGCTTCCGCTGCTCGGCGTCCTGCCCGGCACCGGTGGGCTTACCCGCGTCACGGACAAACGAAGGGTTCGCAGAGACCACGCCGACATGTTCTGCACCAACCCTGACGGTGTGCGCGGTCAGCGAGCCAAAGATTGGCGCCTCGTCGACGAAGTCGTGAAGACGCAACAATTCACCGACCACATCAAGCAACGCAGCCAGACGCTGGCCGAAAAAAGCGACCGCCCGGTCGGCGCCAAAGGTGTCATCCTCACTCCGCTGAAGCGGACCTTCGACAAGGCTGGTCTCCACTATGAGTACGTAGACGTGCATTTCGACAGAGAAAGTCGCACGGCAGCGATCACGGTCCGTGCGCCAGAAACGCCTGGTCCAGACACCATCGAAAAGGTTCATGTAGCAGGCCCGAGCTGGTGGCCCTTGCAAATGGCCCGCGAGCTGGATGACGCCATCCTTTCTCTGCGCACCAATGAACTCGACCTCGGCCTTTGGCTCATTAAAACCACCGGAAATCCCGAAACACTCTTGGCCATCGACAATTTTATCCTGGATCATCAGGACGATTGGTTTGTCCGCGAAGTTCTCGGCATGCAGCGCCGGACATTTGCGCGCCTCGATGTGACTTCCCGCTCGATCTACTCCATCATTGAACCGGGTACCTGCTTCGCCGGCGTCCTGCTCGAATTGGCCCTGGCTTCGGATCGCATCTACGTGCGCGACACACAGGGCAGCGACAATCCGGCGTTTGTGATGCTCTCGAAAATGAATTTCGGGCCGCTCCCCATGGTCAACGGTCGGTCCCGTCTGGCTTCTCGCTTTTATCAGAACGCCGAGCAAATCGACCCGTTGCACGAACGAATCGGCGCGAAGCTTTCGCCGAGCGAAGCTCTCGAAGCGGGTCTCGTCACCGCCGCACCCGACGATCTCGACTGGGAGGACGAAATCCGCCAAGCGATTGAATCGCGCGTCGCACAATCGCCCGATGCCCTCACAGGCCTGGAAGCCAATCTGCGCTTTGGACCTGGCGAAACGCTCGAAACCCGCATCTTTGGCCGTCTTACTGCCTGGCAGAACTGGATCTTCGTTCGCCCCAACGCTGTGGGCCCAACGGGAGCGCTCAAGGTTTACGGCACTGGCGCGCCCGTGAAATTCAATTGGGAGCGCGTCTGAGAAGCAGGCCCGCTCGGATTTAGCTCAACTGAGGAATTCGTCATGATCAATTACACCGATAAAATACCGAACAACGTCGACCTCGGCCGCGACCGCGTCTTGCAGCGTGCGCTCGAACATTGGCAGCCCGCCTACATGGGCTGGTGGTACGACATGGGGCCGGACGAGAGCCACAACTACGAGGTCTACCTGCGAACCGCGATCAGCGTCGAGCCCGACGGCTGGGCGCAATTCGGCTACGTCAAGATGCCGGACTATCGCTGGGGAATTTTCCTGCAGCCGCGGGACGAAAAACGCGAAATTAATTTCGGCATGCACAAGGGCCAGGCCGCCTGGCAAGAAGTGCCCGGCGAATACCGCTCGACTCTCCGCCGCGTAATCGTCACGCAAGGCGACACCGAACCCGCTTCTGTTGAACAGCAGCGGATGCTCGGCGCTTCCTGCCCTTCCATGTACGATCTGCGAAACATTTTTCAGGTCAACGTCGAAGAGGGCCGCCATCTCTGGGCCATGGTCTATTTGCTGCATCGCTACTTCGGGCGCGACGGCCGCGAAGAAGCCGAAGCCTTGCTCGAGCGCCGCTCGGGCGACGCGGACAATCCGCGCATCCTCGGCGCCTTCAACGAACCCACACCCGACTGGCTCGCCTTCTACATGTTCACGTTCTTCACCGATCGTGACGGCAAATTCCAGCTGTGCGCGTTGGCCGAATCCGGTTTCGATCCTCTCGCACGCACCTGCCGCTTTATGCTCACCGAAGAAGCCCACCACATGTTCATCGGCGAAACCGGCATCACGCGCATCATCCAGCGCACCTGCGAATTGATGAAAGAGCACAAGCTCGAAGATCCGTCGGACGTTCGCGCATTGGGAGTCATCGATCTGCAAACCATCCAGCGCTATCTGAACTTCCATTACAGCGTCACGCTCGATCTCTATGGCTCCGACGTCTCCTCGAACGCCGCGAACTATTACACCAGCGGCCTGAAAGGACGCTTCGAAGAAACCAGGATCAGCGACGACCATATCCTGCGCGAGGCTGGGTATCCCGTTTGTGAAGTCATCGGCAACAAGATCATCACCAAGGAAGTTCCCGCGCTCACCGCTCTGAACGAAAGATTGCGCGACGACTATATTCGCGAAATCGAATCGGGCGTCAGCCGCTGGCAGCGTGTAATCGACAAAGCCGGCATCCCTTTTCGTCTGACGCTTCCGCACAAAGGCTTCCACCGCGCCATCGGCAATTTTGCCGGACACTTTATCAGCCTCACCGGCGAAGTACTCACCGAAGAAGCGTGGAAGCAGCATCAATTCGACTGGCTGCCCAGCCCCAAGGATCACGAATTTGTGCAATCGCTCATGACTGGCCGCGTCGTCGAGCCCGGAAAGTTCGCCAACTGGATCGCTCCGCCGGCCCGCGGCATCAACAGTCAGCCGCTTAACTTTGAATACGTTCGCTTCAACTGATTCGCGGCAGCATCATAGATTTGTCCGCGAGCTCGAAGTGCTGCCTGATGTATCATGCGCCGGCCCGCCGGCAATCCAATTCGTGAAGAGGCCAGATAGATGCCAAAGGTGATTTACGTGTCGCACCACGGCGGCCAGCTGGAGGTCGACGTACCGGTCGGCACAACGGTAATGGCGGCGGCACTGAAAAATGGCATCGACGGCATCGTCGCCGAATGCGGCGGCGTCTGCATGTGCTCCACCTGCCACGTCTTCGTCGATGAAGGATTTTTCAGTCGTCTGCCGCCGGCAACGGACACCGAAGAAGCGGTCCTTGAAATCGCCGCCATCGAGCGCCAGCCCAACAGCCGCTTGAGTTGCCAGATCAAAGTCACCGAAGATCTCGAAGGCCTCATCGTCCGCATGCCGGAGAAGCAGCGGTGACCTCCGCCGGCACCGTCATCATCGGGACGGGCCTGGCCGGCTTTCAGACCGCCGCCTCACTTCGCGCGGAAGGCTATCAAGAATCCATCACGCTGGTCGGCGAAGAACCGCACATTCCCTATCAGCGCCCGCCGCTCTCGAAAGGCTTTCCTCTCGGCACTCAGGATCGCGAAAGCATCGAGCTGCGCCCTCAAAAGTTCTATCTAGATCACAAAATCAATCTAATCGTCGGCGAAAAAGTGGTCGCGATCGATCCCGCGGAACGCAACGCCCGCCTCGCATCCGGCACCCGCCTTGCTTACGACAAACTAGTCCTCGCCGTCGGCGCCAGCAATCGCTTGCTGCCCGTTCCCGGCGCAAAACTCGACAGCGTGCTTTATCTACGTTCCCTCGACGAAGCGATCGTCTTGAAGGAGCGGTTGATAAGCGCACAGAACGTCGCCGTGGTCGGCGGCGGATTCGTTGGCCTCGAGCTTGCTGCAGTGGCTTCTTCTCTCGGCAAGTCTGTGACCGTGATTGAAGCCCTTCCGCGTCTAATGTCCCGCGTTGTTGCTCCCGTCATTTCCGAATACTTTGCCGATCTTCACGCCAGCAAAGGCGTCAAACTCCTCTGCGGCGTATCCGTCGCTGAAATCGCGAGTGCCAACGGCAAAGTTCGCTCGATGGTCCTGAGT
>Ga0207115_1014_pt2 | contig 16947 bp, 14 predicted proteins | sample Alteio_BWMinHeat_46_FD_153536 | JGI IMG/M metagenome (GOLD analysis project Ga0207115, IMG submission 153536) | Enriched cells from forest soil in Barre Woods Harvard Forest LTER site, Petersham, Massachusetts, United States -... | ecosystem: Environmental > Terrestrial > Soil > Temperate forest >...
CCTGCGGGAAATATGGATAGTCATCCATGAGCTTGAAAGACTTACAGCTGATTTGTAAAAGTTACCGCAGGTACTGCGGGTCGATGGCTGTTGGGGCAAAGCGCAATCGCTGTAAGCGACCGAAGATCAGTGCTTTAGCACGGCGAGGGAGTGCGCAGCGACCCGTAGGGCAGCAGTTGCGCACAGTCCCAACAGCCCTAGGGGTGCGGGGGACCGAAAGGGCCCCGACAAGTTTAATCCTTTCACTTGCGAAGCAAAGTGGATCGACGAGGCTTGGGGCGAAAGCCCCTCTGGTGATAATGATATAACTCATTAAGTTAAAGAAAAGCTTATGGGTAATAGCATGCATTATCGATCCACTTTGCTTCGCAAGTGAAAGGATTAAAATGGAGCCGCAGTGCCTGCGGGAAATATGGATAGTCATCCATGAGCTTGAAAGACTTACAGCTGATTTGTAAAAGTTACCGCAGGTACTGCGGGTCGATGGCTGTTGGGGCAAAGCGCAATCGCTGTAAGCGACCGAAGATCAGTGCTTTAGCACGGCGAGGGAGTGCGCAGCGACCCGTAGGGCAGCAGTTGCGCACAGTCCCAACAGCCCTAGGGGTGCGGGGGACCGAAAGGGCCCCGACAAGTTTAATCCTTTCACTTGCGAAGCAAAGTGGATCGACGAGGCTTGGGGCGAAAGCCCCTCTGGTGATAATGATATAACTCATTAAGTTAAAGAAAAGCTTATGGGTAATAGCATGCATTAGGGTTATACAAGATCCTATATTCTTACGAGACAATGTCGATCAGTTGGTGGTTGGGGTTCTGCTTCATTGCATACTCCTTCTCCCACTGCTCCGCAAAAAGCACCATAGGACGATCCCAACGGTCGCGTACCAAAAGCGCATGAGAGGTCTTTTGAAACGTCGCTAAATCCCCAATTAACCAGCCACTACACTTATATGGCAAAGTGGTCAGTCTGGTATCCACCCCATACTCATCTAAAAGACGGTACTGCATCACCTCAAACTGAAGCTGCCCAACCGCCGCATAAATATTTTCACCCTCATCATAAGGACGAAGAAGCTGAATAGCCCCCTCCTCCGTCAACTGGATAACCCCCTTATCAAACGATTTTCGCTTCCCTACATCTCGGGGAGTTACACGAGCAAAAATCTCAGGCTGAAACTGCGGAAGAGGCTTAAAATTAAAACCACCCGTTAAAGAAATAGTATCCCCCACCGCAAAAACTCCCGGGTTAATCACCCCAATCACATCCCCCGCATAACCCACATCCAAAGTCATCCGCTCCCCAGCTACCATCCCATGAGGACGAGAAAGACGCACCGGCCTCCCTAAACGGTGGTGCTTAACAACCAGATCCTTCTCAAATTTTCCAGAACATATTCTCAAAAAAGCCATACTATCTCGATGTCTTTTATTCATATTGGCTTGGATTTTAAAAACATATGCACTAAAAGGTGTCGTAACTGGATCTAAACTGATCTCCCCTCCTGTAAGACTATCTACAAGACGAGGACTTGGGCTGGGAGCATAGTGAATAAAGGCGTCAAAAAAAGGCTCTACCCCAAAATTAGTAAGAGCAGAAGCAAAAAATACAGGAGTTACCCCCCCCCTTCAAAAAAGCCTCATGGCTAAATTCATTGCCAGCCATTTCTAAAAGCTCTAAATCCTCTTTCAGTTTTTTGACCTCCTCTTCTCCTACTAGCCGTATCAGCTCAGCGCTCTCCAATTCAAATTGCGCAATCTCTGATTTTTGTGCCCCCCCCCGCAGAAGTTTTTGAAAAAATAAGAGACTTTTTCGTCGGTCGATCATAAACACCTATAAACTGCCTACCTGTCCCTATGGGCCAGTTAATTGCAAAAGAATGAATACCTAACGCCTGTTCTACCTCATTCATTAAATCGAGAGGCTCTCGTGCCGGCATATCCATTTTATTGATAAATGTCAGTACAGGAATTTTTCTTAAACGACAGACTTCAAATAATTTACGCGTTTGTCTTTCGACGCCTTTTGCAGCATCGATCACCATGATAGCACAATCGGCAGCGGTTAAAGTACGGTAGGTATCTTCAGAAAAATCCTCATGACCTGGGGTATCCAGGACATTGATCACAGTATCTTTATAGGTGAATTGCATGGCGGAAGCGGTAATAGAGATCCCTCTTTCCTGCTCCATGGCCATCCAGTCAGAAGCTGCAGCCTTGCGTCCCTTTCTTCCTCGCACCATTCCTGCGGTATGAATCATGCCTGAATAGAGAAGAAGTTTTTCTGTGAGCGTGGTTTTTCCCGCATCGGGGTGGCTAATAATGGCAAAAGTACGCCTTTTAGCAATCTGCTCTTTAATTTCGTCTGTCATTTATGCGTCTTCTTCTGTTGTAAGAATACAAAAGCATTGAAGACCATCGCCACATCCAAAATCTGTAAGCCCCTCTCCTGTCGTTGCGGTCATCCCTACCTGAGAGACATCTATATGCAAGACAGCTGCAATATTTTTTCGAATCTCAGGGATCCATTTAAGGAGTTTAGGGCGAGCAGCTTCCACAGAAAGAGCTACATGGACAATTTTTTGTTTACCCAGAGTTTTGAAAGCCTCTTCTAGATAGAGACGACTATTTGTAATCCCCTCCTTTTCTAGGAGCTCATCTGCGCGCACTCCAAGGATCAGAACTCCCGTCAGAGAGGAGATTGCATTACAGATCGCATGAAAAATGACATCCCCATCTGAGTTTGCTTTAAATCCGGGACTATTTGGAATAATCACCCCCCCTAAAATACAGGGCTTTGTGATCTCATCCGCTAGAAAACGGTGGCTATCCTGACCCATTCCTGTTCTAAATTTTTTCATTAACATTTTTCCTTTCACGCAAGAAGAGGCATTATAAAAGAGAAACTCTTTCAAAGCAAAAAAAAAGCCGCCAACATTTAAGCGGGCGGCTTTTGTCGCAAAGGACAAGCTATCTACTGATTAGTAGATATGTGCGCGATCCTCATCCATAACAGGAGAACCTAAACCATCAGAGGTCAAAGTTGCTTCTGCTCGAGCATCTCCGGCTGATACTGCCTTCACAGTCACTGAAAACTCAGTCGACTCCTTAGGTGCCATTCTATCCACTGGATCGAATGTCACAGTATTGCCCTGAATAACCCCTCTAGAAGGACCATTCACACACTCTGGCTGGAATTCACCAGAGAACTTAATCACTAACTGTACATTAGTGTCTTCAGCTGTTCCACGGTTAGTCACACATACACGGTAAACAGTTGTCTGACCCACACAAATTGGATCACACGCATTCACCATACACATATGCATCGCTGGAATCCCTTTCCAACAGGTCGGAGCTTCTGCGCAAGAAACACATTGGCCACAATCTGAGTTAGTTGTCACAGTTACTTTGTTTGTTAAGCAACCAGCAACTTGAGATCTTAAGACAACAGTAAATGTCTTTGTTTCACCAGGACAGAGTTGTGGGACGCACCACACAGCTCGGTTACAGCAGATTTCTGCCCCTGGAGCTTCTACAACAGTTGTGCCTGCTGGAGAAACATCATCTACACATATATCATACAAAACGAGATCGCCTGGGTTTGTCACCGTGATGGTGTACTCCACAGGTTTGCATATATATGCCCAATCTGGTCCTGTTTTTGTCACTTCAACGCAAGGCGCATTGATCAGTGTTGTAGCTTCCGCATAGCATTTTGGGCCATCACAATAGCTGACAGATGCAACGTTCGTCACACAGCCAGGCTTGTTCGCACAAAAATCTACACAAATATTTCTCTTCTCACCAGGACACAGATTACCTAGATCATAACTCAAGCAATTTAAACCACTTGAATGAGTAAGACCATCAGGTACAGTATCTTGTACTACCACATTATATGCGGTCGCTGATCCTGAGTTGCAAACCTCTATTTGGTAAGAAATAGGGCAATACAGACAGGCACATGTGGGGCCGCATTTTTGAATGCAGATCACAGGTTGACCACAATTTGTATATGCACACAGTTGTGGACATGCACAAACTGTTGCTGCAGCTAAACAGCATCCCTCTTTCATAGGACGAATCCATACAGAAATGTGCTGAGTTTCTCCTTTCACCATATGTGGGAATTCCCAGTGCAAAGAGTTTGCAGCATCTGGTGACACAGGTGGGTCACTTTTCACAAATTCTGACCCGCAAGGCAGTGTTTGATGGACAACGACATCTGCACATTCTTTACGAGCTGTGATGAAAATTTCTACAGGATAGGGAGAACCTACCGTTGCAAATTCAGGTGCTCTTTGGCAAAGCTCCACGACGCAGTCGTCGCAAGTTTGATAAGAGCGGATATTTCCGTAGCACTGTGAGGTACTCGCTACTTCCTGGCAGGCTTTGTCATTGCCACATGGGAAAAAGCTTGGATCACATGGATAATACGGATTGGCAGTAGGCGCACAAGATTGCGCACAAGGAGCATTCCTTGAGGCGCGTCTGGGAGCTCTACGTACAGGTTCGCACGATGGCGATGGTTGGCAAGGACCGCACTTAGGTGGACATGGGTCACACTTCGGTGGGCATTGTACTCCGCAAGGCGAGAAATCACACCAATTGCGACCGCAGCTTGCCAAGCAAAACATGCTCATGATGAACAGAGCTGTAAAGAGGGCTCGTAAGGGTTGGATCATACGACTCCTATAATAGTTTGATTTGAGATTAACACTTTTCCCCTATGTAGTAACCTGGTAGAAATGTTCACCTCGAGTTTATTGTTTTCTTCGGGACTTTGACCCCTGAACACTTTAATATGGATACCTAGCCATATCTATTTTCTCTAATAATTCAGGCTTGAGACTATTCATCTCAAACCTGAACATTTCTACCTACCGTTATTTATTCCTCATTATCTGCAACGAGGAGGACACTTCGGTGGGCACTTCGGTGGGCATGCTGGTGCACAAGGTTGGCACGCAGGTGCGCAATTCGGTGTGTATGTTGGACAACCAGGCTCACATCGAGGTGTGGGAGCACATGGTGAACAGCTAGGAGCGCAACTAGGTGCACAGCTAGGAGCGCAACTAGGGGCGCAGCTAGGAGCGCATGGAGCGCAATTGCGTGGTCCGCAGCTAGGAGCACAATTGTCCCAACCACATGGATCACAAAACCAGTTACAACCATTACGGCCGCAGCCAGCTAAGCTGAATAAGCTCATGATAAACAGAGCAGCGAAAAATGTTTTTAAAGATCGTTTCATTAGAAACTCTCCTACTTTTTTAGATTAGAGACTCGATTTAATACCCATCGCATCTTTTCAGGGCATCTGGACTAAAACTACAGTCCTTATGACACTATTATCAAATGAAAAGTAAAATTTTATCAAACTTTTTTTGAACTATCTTACAGAACCTCCTCCTTTAAGATGGGGATTTGTTTTTTTTAATATTTATGGATCAGCATCTTACATCTCAGATCTCTCATTAAAAAAAAAGAAGATTGCAATTACATTTCAACTACTTTAATTTAAGTACGAAATCTCTCTCTCGAGAGTTACAAACTAACTTTCTAACGATCACCAGGTTACAGATGGATATTCTACAAGTAAAAGGGCAATCCAAGCTCAAAGGTACCGTGAAAGCGGCGGGTGCAAAGAATGCAATGACGAAACTTCTTGTTGCATCTCTTCTTTCCAATAAAAAATGCATTTTTCATCATGTTCCTGATATAGGAGACGTCCATATTACGGTTAATTTATGTAAGGAAATTGGATCTGAAGTGACTTGGGATCAGGAAAAGGGAACTTTAGAGATTATTACTAAAGAGCTTAAAACATCCTATGTGCCTCAAAAATACTCAGGGGCCAACCGTATTCCCATTTTGATGATTGGAGCTCTTCTGGGCAGAACAGACGAGGATATTATTATTCCTACGGTGGGAGGGGATGCTATAGGAAAGCGTGCTGTTGATTTTCATATTGATGCTCTCACGCGTTTAGGAGCGACTGTTGAATATAGGGAGATGAAAAAAGAGGGGGCCTATCTTGCACGAGCACATCATGGCCTTCGTGGCAACCTTATAGAGCTTCCTTACCCCTCTGTGGGGGCAACGGAGAATGCTATTTTAGCGGGAGTACGTGCTCAAGGGTGCACAGTGATTAAAAATGCGGCGATTGAGCCTGAGATTGTGGATCTCATTTTATTTTTGCAAAAATTGGGATCTATTATTTCACTGGATGTGGACCGAACGATTCGTATTGAGGGAACAACAACTGCGTATGAGGTGGAGCATACTGTCATCTCGGATCGTATTGAGGCGGCCTCTTTTGGGATGGCAGCTATTGCAACCAAGGGACGGGTCTTTGTGGAGGGGGCAGAACATCTCAACATGTTTACCTTTTTGAATAAGCTGAGAGAAATTGGGGGGGGGTTTGCAGTCAAAAATCATGGGATTGAGTTTTTTTATGATCAGCCTTTAAGAGGGGGAGTACATATCGAGACGGATGTCCATCCTGGATTTATGACGGACTGGCAACAGCCTTATACGGTTTTGTTGACACAAGCCCAAGGCAGCTCTGTTTTTCATGAAACGGTCCATGAGCACCGTTTTGGTTACACGAAAACGTTAAATGAGATGGGGGCTCATATCGAGCTTTTTAAACAATGTTTAGGAAGCAGACCCTGTCGTTATGCGATGAAGAATTACGATCACAGTATCATAGTTAAAGGAGCGACACCTCTGCAAGGCAAAGAGATCTCTATCCCGGATTTGAGGGCAGGATTTGCCTATGTGATGGCGGCTCTTATTGCGACGGGAGAGAGCACGATCAATGGGATGCACTATTTAGATCGTGGCTATGAGAATCTTGTGACCAAGTTACAGAATCTCGGTGCACAGATCACGCGTGTTCAAACAAAACCAGATACCCCCTCTTTAGCCACCTTTCTTTCGATAGAAAAGAGTATAGATGCCAAAAAATTGAAAAAAGAAAAAGTGAAGTTATGACACCTGTGGATCTTTGGAGACAAATCCAAAGAGAAAATTTCACTAAATGGGGGGATCTCTGCGCATTTTTAAAACTGGATCCTATTCAACAGGAATGGATTAAAAAAAAATCCTCCTTTCCTTTAAATCTTCCTCGCAGATTAGCTGAGAAGATCAAAAAGGGGACATTAGAAGATCCTATTTTCAAGCAATTTGTTCCGACGATTCAAGAGGATGAGAAAAAGGAGGGTTTTTCTTGTAATCCTGTGGGAGATGAGGAGGTTCAAAGGGGCAAGTATTTACAGAAATATGAGGGAAGAGTTCTTCTTTTGGTGACGAGCGGCTGTGCGATGCACTGTCGTTACTGTTTTCGGCAACATTTTCCCTATCAGACACTATCTGGATTTGAGGAGGAGCTGGGGTTAATAAGAGAGGATACCTCTTTGAAAGAGGTGATTTTAAGTGGGGGGGATCCTCTCTCGTTAAGGAATGAGGTTTTAGCTACTTTAATGCGACAAATCGAAGAGATTCCGCATATTAAAAGAGTCCGTTTTCATACCCGGTTTCCGATTGGGATTCCGGAGAGGATAGATGAGGGTTTTTTGGCTATTTTGGCTTCTACTTCTTTACAGGTTTGGTTTGTGATTCATGCAAATCTTGCTCAAGAATTGGATGAGGAGGTGCTTTTTTCGCTTAAACAGGTACAAAAGCTTGCCATTCCTGTGATTAGCCATACTGTTTTATTAAGAGGGGTGAATGATTCTGTTTCTCTTCTTCAAGAGCTTTTTGAAAAGATGGTGGATCACGGGATTCAGCCTTACTATCTTTTTCAGTTGGATAGGGTGGAGGGGGCTGCGCACTTTGAGACTTCTGAGGAGGAGGGGCATCTGCTTATGGAGGCTTTGAGAAAGAGATTATCTGGTTATGCGATTCCCCGGTATGCAAAAGAGGTGGCAGGGCTTCCCTCCAAGCTCATCTTATAACCTGAGTTTTGGTCGGATCCATTGTATTTATTCCTATTTATACTCGTTTATACCTGAAATTAAACTGACGTTAAATAAGTTGATTACATCTTTTCGACCGTTTCAAGGCCTAAAATGGTAAGCCCCGCTTTCATGATCTTACTCGTTAAATCACACAATAAAAGACGGCTATTCTGTTCAACCGCCCCCTCCACACGACAATCTCTGAAAAAAGCATTGAATTTCTGAGCCAACACATAGAGATAATCCGTGAGAAAATGGGGAAAAAGCTCCTCCTCCATCGCTTGCAAAGTCTCAGCAAACTGTAAAAGATGAACCCCTAACTCTATTTCAGAGGGATGTTCCAACTGACACCTCTCCTTACGTAAATCCACCTCCCCAATTTTCCTTTTGATCCCATTCACACGTACATAAGAATACAAAATGAAAGTGGCCGTATTTCCCTCAAATTTCAACATCTTTTCATAACTAAAAAGATAATCACTGATTCTATTGGAGGAGAGATCTGCATATTTTACAGCATCAATACCTAAAATTTTCGGTAATCTCTCCTCCTCCTCACGAGAAAGTGTGTGCTCTCTTTTCTGTAAAATCTGAGTTGCCTCCTGAATGGCCGCATCCAAAAGATCTATGAGCTTCTCCGTCTCTCCAGATCTTGTTTTGAATTTTTTTCCATCAGCCCCCAAAACCACCCCAAAAGGGACATGGTCGAAACGCACCTTTTTGGGATCTAAATAACCCGCTCTTTCACACGTTTTTCGTATTAAATCAAAATGGAGCCCCTGCCCTGCATCTGTCACAATAATGATGCGTTCGGCCCTCTCCTCTTCAATACGGTGAACCATGGCTGCCATATCTGTCGTATCATAATTATATCCCCCATCCGACTTCTGCACCATTAAGGGAAGTTTATACCCCTCATGAAAAACACATTTGGCCCCTTCAGAAAGCGTTATCAACCCCTTTTTCTCTAAGTCAGCAACCACTTGTGAGAGCATCGGATTATAAAAAGATTCTCCCCTCTCCTCTAGCTTCACTCCTAAAAGATTATAAATTTCCTGAAAGGCAACCCGGGAAATCTCACAAATCATCTCCCATCCCTTCAAAGCCTCCGGATCCCCCCCTTGTAATTTAATCACAGCAAGACGTGCACGCGTTTTAAATGCCGCATCCTCATCAAACCGCTTTTTAGAGGCTCGATACCAGTGCATCAACATGGGTAAATCTGCCCTTTTTTCCCCTCTCAATACCTCTGGCGCCTCTTCTTGCATATAGGCGATCAACATGCCAAAAGCAGTCCCCCAATCGCCTATATGATTCAATCGAATCACCTCATGTCCTAAAAATTCAAAAAGACGGGCCAGTGCATCCCCAATAATTGTGGACCTTAGGTGGCCCACATGCATCTCCTTGGCAATATTTGGAGAGGAAAATTCGACAATAATCCTCTGCTTTTTTTGGGGTAAGGGGACATTCAAACGGGGATCTCGGTAGGCTGCTGTCACCATCTGAGAAAGAAAAGGTGCACTAAAAGTAAAATTGATAAAACCGGGACCTGCAATCTCTACTTTAGAAAAAACCCCCTCTTTGTTCTCTAAGTTGTCTACTAGCTTCGCTGCAATAGCTCTAGGAGCACTTTTGAGCACAGCCGCAAGCTTCATCGCACTGTTACACTGGTAATGGCCAAATGCCTCCTGAGTGGCACTCGTTACCTGAATGTCTTGTGTGCTCTCCTGATGGTCTGGAAAAGCTCGTACAAGAGCCTTTTTCAAACTCTCTTTGACAATGTCTATAAGATTCACGGTGGTATCCCTTTTGCCCCATTTAGATACCAGCTACGCAAAGAGGCAATAGCTCTCATAATCGCCTCTACAATGGCCTCCTGTTCCTCTTTTTTATCCCCACTTGCAAGAGTAGAAAAGTCAAGAGGTGACCCAAACACACAGGCTGTTTTCCCCTTAAGCTTAGGGAATTTTCTATGCGTATTCCAGACATCAAAGGTCCCATGAAGATAGACAGGAATCACAAGACAGCGGGTCCTTTGTACAAGCATTCCAATTCCTAACTCCCCCTTTTGCAACTCCCCTGTTGGAGAGCGCTTTCCCTCTGGGAAGATCACGACCTTATTTCCACTTTCAATCAGCTCCAGAGCCTTTTTGAAAGCATAAATATTCCCCTTCCCTCTTCGTACAGGATGGGTATTTAATTGTCGAATAAGCCAAGCAAAAAGAGGCTGATGAAAAAGCGATTCTCTTCCAAGAAAATGGACCTCCCCGGGACTTGAAATTCCAACGAGAGGAGGATCCAAAAAGGAGCAGTGATTAGGGGCAATAATCCCCCCTCCTTTGGGAAAATGGCTCTTTCCATAAACTCTATGACGATGAAAGAGTTTACTAAAGATTAAAACAGAAAAAATACAAAAACGACGGATCATAGGATAAGTGACAGGATAATATTTACAACCTCTTCTATGCTCATATCTGAGGTATCAATGAGATGAGCATGCTCTGCCTGTTTTAAGGGGGAGGCTTCTCGAGTGGAATCCAGATGGTCTCTTTTTAAGAGCTCCTGCATAATTTCCTCAGGAGAGGCAGCCATTTTCTTATCTTTCCACTCTAAATATCTTCTCTGAGCACGTACCTCTGCGCGAGCAGTTAAAAATATCTTCAATTCCGCCCAAGGGAAAATAGTAGTTCCCATATCTCTTCCCTCACAGACAAGATTATTCTGCTTTCCAAAGCTTCTTTGAAATTCTATAAGAGACTCACGTACTTTAGACGATGCCGCAATTTCTGAAACATTTTTTGTGACTTCAGGAGTGCGAATCGCCTCTGTCACCTCTTCTCCATCGACAAAATAGCGATTTTTCCCTCTATCTCGTTGAATTTCCAACTTAAATTTATTTAAAAATTCCTCTAATTTTTTCGGATTTTTGAAATCGATACTATTTTTCATGAGGGCATAAGTGAGCGCACGATACATGGCTCCCGTATCAAAATAGCTAAATCCGAGTCGCAAGGCCACTTGTTGAGCAATGGTCGTTTTGCCCGTTCCCGCAGGTCCATCAATAGTGATAATCATAAAAAAATCTCAAAAACAGATAAACCACGGGAATATTAAAAAGGAGGGAATCCACCATATCTAAGAGGCCTCCCACTCCCGGAATCTTATTACTATCCTTCACTTGCGCATCTCTTTTGAGGAGAGATTCGGCCAGATCTCCAATTTGTCCGACTATTCCTAAACACAAACCCAAAAGAAGAGCTGCAACATAATGAAAAGAGGCAAAAACAGAAAAATATTTGCCAAGAGCTGCGATTGCACAACTCATCACTAAAGAGGCGATTAGCCCACCGACTGCCCCCGCATAAGTTTTTTTAGGACTGAGCGTAGAGGCAAGCTTTCTTCTTCCAAAATAGCGTCCGATGAAATATCCACCAATATCTGCACTCTTGGTAACAGCGATCAGATAAATGACCCACCAAATTCCCTCAGGAGAAACATACATAATTTCTAAGAGAAGTCCCCAAGGAACGGCGATATAAATGAGACCAAAAAAAGAGGTGGCGATATTAACAATAGGAGATTGCCCTGAAAAGGCAAAGTGGATGAAAAAACCAAAAAGAGCTAACCCTAAAAGGAGAGCAGGGAGAGCGACCCAATTTCCCCCCCAATGCACTTTTAAAAAAATAGAAAAAATATAAAGGATTGTACTGCTCATACCGAGAGTCAGAGCGGGGTAGAGATCGATTTTTTTCACGATCTGGTAGTACTCCCAGACCACAAGAGCTGCAATCAGAGAGAAAAATCCGACAAAAATCCATTGCCAAAAAGCAATATATGCCAAAAAGAGAAGAGTGGCCACAATCACAATGGCGACACTATTGATAGCTGTACGAGATAAAAGATCTTTTTGCCATCCACTTTTTATTTTCACCTATCCCCCCAACCGTCTCTGTCTATTTTGAAAAGCACGCACAGCTTTATATAAATCTTGAGATGTAAATTCTGGCCATAATACATCTGTCACATAAAATTCAGCATAGGCAAGCTGCCATAAAAGAAAATTACTGATTCTCATTTCCCCACTTGTGCGAATACAAAGTTCTGGATCTCCTAAATGTGCCGTGTCCAGATAGCGAGCGATCAAAGACTCAGAAATTTCCTCTTTTAAGATCTTACCCTCCATGACATCCTCAACAATTGCCTGTGTGGCCCGCTTTATCTCATCTCTTCCCCCATAATTCATTGCAAGAATAAGTTGAATATTCTGACCCTCTCGAGTTGCCTCCCGAGTCTTCTGAATTTCTTGTTGAAGAAGAGGGGGGAAACAAGAAAGTTGACCGATCGTATCAAATTTTACGCCAGATTTCACCATTTTTTCCCTATACTCTTTCAAATGAGTTTCAAAAATAGAGAAAAGAATAGAGATTTCTTGAGAGGACCTGTTCCAATTTTCTGTTGAAAATGCATAAAAAGTTACGACCTTAATCCCTAAAGCAAAAGCGGATTCGATAACTGTTCCCAGGACTTTTGCCCCCTCCCCATGTCCGCGCCAGGGATTTTTCATATGAGACAAAAAGTGTTTGCGTGCCCAGCGACGGTTACCATCCATGATAAGAGCCACATGATGAGGCACTTGCTGTGCTTTTATGAGCCGGAGCTCTTGCTCTGTATAAATAGGGGTTTGTTGTAGAAGCATGGACATGCGATTAAAAATAATTATTAACCATTTAGAATAGAGTATATTAGCAGGCTTTTTCTGACAATCACATATAGGCGCCTTGCAATTTCCAGATTTAATCTTGAAATTGCAAGGTCTTACTGATTATAATGGGCCTATGTACTTAGTGCGCGGGTTAGAAAAGATCTTAGCTGACTCTTGTTTTTTGCGCTAAGATGAATCTCAATCACTCCATCAGGATCATTTTCCTTTAAACACTCCCAAATAGCCTTAGCAATGAGCTGTTCGTCCAGTAGGTCGTTGATTGGATTATATTCGCAAGGTTGTTTTTTAAATTTAGTCATAGATCCAGCTCTTATAGATTGAACAGTCTATCTATATAAGAAATTTTCTTACCACCACTTTTAGTGACACCCTTAAAAAAATCACCGTTTGACAGATTCCTTTTTGACTGATATGGTATCGTGGTTATTAAAAGATTAAGGCCCTTATCATGGAAAAAAGAAAAAAATGGCAGTTCTATCTCATTTTAGTTGTTTTACTTCTTACTCTTTATAATATCCTTCCCACCCTCTTCTACTACTCAAAACCCCTCAAAAAGGCCATCGGTCAGAAAGAGGCCGCACAAGTCACCTCCGAAATCGTAGCTCGCGTAGATGCTCTTGAAGATTTTACTATAGATTGGCTCAAAGCTCAAAGCCGTAATCTAGGCCTTAAGCCTCTCAAAGTCGCCATCCATCCCGATGACCCTAAACTTGCCACCCTCTCCTTCCGTACCCATGCAGACGCCCTCTTCTTCGCTAAAACCCTCCAAAGAGCAGGCGCCCTTATCCCCTTCGTCCCAGCTCAGCTCTCCCCCTCCCCGCAAGGACTCGATGAGGGCTCAACCATCGTCACCGTCCAAAGAAAAGTTAGCCTCCATCTACCCCTCAAAGAGCAGAGCCGCTATTTTCACTTCATCCAAAAAAGAAATAGCCAAGGCGAACTCTCCCCCGAATACCGGGAATTGATTTCTGAAAGAGCAGCAGAACTTGCTCTGGGATTCGGAGGGGTCAGCGAACAGGCCCATCTCCTCTCTCTCATAGACGCTGATAAGGAAGAGAACCTTATCGATCCCCTTCTTGCCCTCGCTCGTACCATCGTTGAATATGAAAATACCTTCGGCGATGAGAGTCAAATCGTTAAAAGATACTTTGCCTCATTCTCTCAAGGAGGCACCAAGGACTCTATCCCCCTTTTCATCAAAAAATTGGATGCCACAGCTCAAAATATCCAAAGTCGCATTCAAAGCCTCAAAGCCCTCACAGAAAAGGGTACATTTCTGGATTCCACACAGAATCAAGAGCTTGAGATTCTGAATAGCCAGCAGAATATGATTCATGCAGCTCTTGCAATCATTAAACGCAATAGCTCTATCTTTGAAAAGGGGGAGAGACCTCTTTCTAGAGAGGAGCTCCTTAAAAATCTCGCCTCTCAGCCCATTTCATCAGAAAAAATACAGACCATCGAGATCGGAAATAGAAATCCCTTCGTTCAAAGTCTTGAAATTGACTGGAACAAGGATCAGATCCTCATCCTTTTCCACCCAGATGTACAAAAATTACGTAATCAAACTACGCATACCGAGCTTGCCTCCATCCAGCAGGAAAAGCTCAATCAATTTCTCTTCAATACCATAGCAAATGCGGGACAGGCCTCCGATGAGAGTATCAAACCCTCGCTCTCCTCTTTTGCCGTCTCTTTAAACACATTAACTAATAGCTCTGCTCTTTTAGTTTTAGATCTGGGAGAGGTGGCGCGTAATCAGATAGAGACCATCTCTCATCTTCTGACAGATCAGTGGCAAGCAAAAGGGGAACTCTCCCCTCAAAATTACCCCGTCTTTGACTATGCCACTTTTGATAAGCTATCCGCTCAGGATAAAAAGTTGGGCTTTTTAGTCTATGCTCCAGCTGCCGATCAATTGCCAAAAGCAGGTTTCCGCAAAGGCTCTCTTTATGTCGTTGCACGGGGACTCAATGCTCTTGCTCAAAAATTTCAAGCTCTGCCCAAATCTGCCGAAAAAGAGGAGTTTGAAAAAGATTATCGCTCACTTGTAGCCATGATGCGCCAAAATGGTTTCCTCGCCTACCCTGCCTCCGCCTCAGAGCTTCCTCAAGAATTCAAAGAGGATTTTATCTTTGAGCTAGATCACTACTATTCCTATCTGATTGCTGCTACTCGAGAGAATTTTTCTGTCACAGGGACAAAACGCAACGCCATTTTAGAGTTCACTGATGTAGAACAACGGATCTTAACCCTCAATAAAATCGAGACAGAGGCTCACGAAGATCTGATCAAATGGAGAGATGAATATAAACAGGCACGCGTGAGCCCCCATCCTCAAGCACGCTATGATATACCCGCTCCTACAAAAAATGTCCTCTGGGATAATTTCAAACTCAGTTTCGTCAAATATTTTAGGGGTGATGAGCGAAAAATCCTCAAGTGGGGTCTAGATCTTTCAGGTGGTAAAACTGTCCGCATCGGTTTGAAAGATCAGAATGGGCACCCTCTAACCGATGAGGAGGATCTCAGACAGGCAGTGAATGAACTGTATCAACGCGTCAATAAATTGGGCGTCTCGGAAGTGGGCATTCGCATTGAGGGAACCTCCATCGTTCTGGATTTTCCAGGTTCTCAAGGGTTATCTGCATCCGATCTGATCCAAGCCTCCGCCATGTATTTTCATGTCGTTAATGAGAAATTTTCTACTCAAAATCCCCTCCTTTCAGAAGCTGTGAATACCTTCCTGCAAGAGGTATGGAATGAAGCTGTCATTACCAATCGTACAGATCCTGACCATATCAATCAGATTGCTTGGCAACATCTTGGAGGAAGCCTAGAAAATCCTGATGAATTTCATCCTCTCTCCAGCCATGCACGCCTTCTCTCAGAAAATGGATTGCGTCTTGCAGGGCCCGCAGCTCCTTCCCGTTCAAGCCATTTTGATGATACTTTATCCTCTATTTCTCTTTTCAGAGGAGCCTCTGTCTCCGATTGGCAGGGACAAACACATCCTCTCCTCATTATCTTCCGTAATTATGCCTTAGAGGGATCCAACCTAGATAATGTTCAGACAGGATATGATCCTTCCGAAGGAAATATTCTAAATTTTGGAGTCAAAGGAACCTATACCAATAGGGAGGGAGAAAGAATAAATCCTAGAGAGGATTTCTATGCCTGGACCTCCCGTTTTTCCGAGGAAAAAATTGGAGGCACCCCTCTGGAGGCCTTCTCGCAAGGACGAGGCTGGAGAATGGCTGTCCTTTTAAACGGTTCCATCATCAATGCTCCCGTTCTTAATGCCCCTTTAAGAGAGAGTGCTCGTATCACAGGACACTTCTCACAAAGAGAGATTAATCAACTCGCAGCCGATCTCAAAGCAGGTTCCTTAAGCTTCACTCCTCACATTCTTTCTGAGGAAAATGTGAGCCCAGATCTAGGTAAAGAACAGAGACTACAGGGCATATTCGCTGCCATCTTCGGTCTAGGGCTTGTCATTCTCGCAATGTGCCTCTACTACCGCTTTGGAGGGGTCGTTGCTAGCATCTCCGTTCTTGTAAACTTATTGATCATCTGGGGCGTTTTACAAAACTTGGGAGCAGCTCTCACTCTTCCAGGAATTGCAGGGATTATCCTCTCTCTTGGCATGGCAGTAGACGCAAACGTTCTCGTCTTCGAAAGAATCCGAGAAGAATTCTCTCTCACTCACAGACTCCCCTCTGCTCTGCAAGCAGGATATCGTAAAGCCTTCTCCGCGATTATCGACTCTAACTTAACAACCATTATCGCAGCCCTTATCTTGCTTAATTTTGATTCGGGGCCTATCAAAGGTCTTGCTCTCACTTTGATCATCGGTATCATCTCCTCTATGTTCATGACACGTTACTTCTTTGCAGGATGGGTTCAAAACCCCCAACACAAAGAACTCAAAATGATGCGTCTTTTTAAAGAGACCTCCTTTGATTTCTTGAAATGGACAAAACCTGCTCTTATCCTCTCCGTCATCGCCATCGCCTTGGGAGGATTTTTTCTCGCACGTGAATGGAAAACCATCTTTGGAATGGATTTTACCGGGGGATATGCTCTCACTCTCAACCTACAAGAAAAGCCTTTGCCTAAAGGCTCCTCCTATAGAATGGTCGCCTCTCAAGCTCTCACTCAATTAGGAGTCAGTCCTGGAGACTTCCAAATTAAAGAGTTAACACGACCTTATGAGCTGCGTCTTTTTTTGAGTACAGCTCTAGAAAATCCAGGAAAGCCCTT
>Ga0207115_1014_pt1 | contig 16740 bp, 20 predicted proteins | sample Alteio_BWMinHeat_46_FD_153536 | JGI IMG/M metagenome (GOLD analysis project Ga0207115, IMG submission 153536) | Enriched cells from forest soil in Barre Woods Harvard Forest LTER site, Petersham, Massachusetts, United States -... | ecosystem: Environmental > Terrestrial > Soil > Temperate forest >...
TATGCTAACATGCTGCCATGCAAAAGATAGTTATAAAATTGGGATCCAGCTCTTTAACTAATGGAACAAAGAGGCTCTCCCGCTCACATATGGTTGAAATCGTAAGACAGATTTCCTCTCTTCATCAAGCGGGGCATCAGGTTATCGTGGTCTCTTCTGGAGCGATTGCTGCTGGTAGGGAATATTGTGCTGATCAGTCCAATTACACCTCTCTTCCCTCGAAACAGATGCTTGCCTCTATTGGGCAGGTACGCCTGATGAATACCTGGAGTGATCTTTTTAATATTTATGACCTCTCTGTGGGGCAAGTTTTGCTCACTCGAAGCGATGTTTCTGATGAAAAAAGGGCTGAGAACGCTCAAAATACTCTTTTAACTCTTCTTAGTCACCGGGTGATTCCTATCGTCAATGAAAATGATACGGTGGCCACGGAGGAGATTCGCTTTGGAGATAATGATAATTTATCTGCTCTTGTAGCTAATTTAATCCAGGCGGACCTGCTCATCTTATTGACGGATCAGGAGGGTTTATTTACAGCCGATCCTCGCACCTGTCCTGATGCCAAACTGATTGAGACGATTGAGGTGATTGATGAAAATGTAGCCTGTTGTGCCAAAGGGACCCATCCAGATGGGGTAGGAACAGGAGGGATGACAACAAAATTGCAAGCGGCTCAAAAAGCAACAACTCAAGGGACTTCTACCATCATAGCCTCTTCCAAAGAACCTAATATCCTTATAAGTTTAATTGATGGAAAAAAAATAGGGACCTTTTTTCCCTCCAAAAAAATATGAAAACTCTTCTAGCAATGGCGCAATTAGCCAAAAGCGCATCTCACCATGTACGGCAGGCCTCCGCTGAGGCAAAAAATCTAGCTCTGCACAAAATGGGAGCCTCTCTTAAAAAACAGCGAGAAGCTATTTTAAAAGCCAATCTTGTCGATATTGAAAAAGCAAAAGCAGATCTTCCTCCTCATATGGTCGATCGCCTTTCTTTGGAGGGGGGACGTTTAGATGCCATTATTTCTGATCTAGAAACCGTCATTCAACTTCCTGATCCTGTTGGAAAGCTTCTTGAAGAACGCACGCTACCTAATGGATTGGAGCTTCAAAAAGTAACCGTTCCTATAGGTGTGTTAGGGATTATTTATGAGGCCAGACCTAATGTAACGGTAGATGTTGCCTCTCTTGCTTTAAAATCGGGAAATGCAGCTATCTTGAGAGGTGGCAAGGAGACTCTTCACACAAATATTGTGATCACACGAGCTCTTCAGGAGGGGTTGGAGGAGGCCTCTTTTCCAAAAGAGGCGATCCAGCTCCTGAAAAGTCCCAGTCGTCTCCAACTGAGACGATTGTTGAAATTGGATGCTTATATTGATCTCATCATTCCTCGAGGGGGGGAGGGGCTTCACCGATTTTGTAAGGAGCATAGCTATATTCCTGTAATTACAGGCGGCATGGGAATCTGTCATCTTTTTTTAGATGAGAGTGCAGATATAGAAAAGTCTCTAGAGGTTATCTACAATGCAAAAACGCAGCGTCCCTCTGTTTGTAATGCGCTGGATACGCTGCTTATCCATCGCAATGCCTTTGCGCTCTTTTTTCCTCTTTTAGTCAAGAAACTGGCAGAAAAGGGGGTTATTTTTCATCTTGATGAGAGGGCGTGGAGCCTATTTCCTCACCAGGGAGAGGCTTTTCTGCGGGCCTGTGAGAAGGATTGGCAGACAGAGTGGATGAGCCTTCATTTAGGTGTCAAGATTGTTGACTCATTGCAAGAGGCTGTGGAGCATATTCAGACCTATGGGACAGGGCATAGTGATGGCATTTTAACAAGCTCTCCGGTTAATGGGGAGGCTTTTGTACGCGCTGTGGACTCTGCCACGGTCTACATCAATGCCTCCACCCGTTTTACAGATGGTGGGCAATTTGGGATGGGGGCTGAGGTGGCTGTGAGCACGCAGAAGGTGCATGCACGAGGGCCTATGGGGTTGAGAGAGTTGACCTCTTATAAGTGGATTATCAAAGGGAATTATCAGGTGAGAAAATGAAAATTCGAATCATAGGATGTGGAGCGATGGGGTCAGCGCTTGCACATATTTTAAAGGAGCAGGGACATCAGATCTCTCTTTTTGATCGAAAAAAAGAGCAGGCGGAGTCTTTAAGTCGCGAGGTAGGGGCGCCCTGTGCCAAGACTCCTCTTGAGGGGTTACAGACTGAGGATCTGCTTGTATTAGCGATCAAGCCCAATGATTTTGAGGAGGCGCTAGCCTCTCTTCAGGAGTTTTCTGGAGCACTTGTCATCAGTGTATTGACGGGGATCACATTGGCTCAACTTAAGAAAGCTTTTCGCGCACCTGTCTTGCGCATGATGCCCAATTTAGCTATCCGTTATGGGGAGGGGGTTGTTGCCTGCATGCAGGATCCCGCTTTAGAGGGTCTTAAAAAGACAATAGATGCTCTTCTTGCCCCTATGGGGGAAATTCTCTGGATTCAAGAAGAGGCTATTCATGCGTTGACTGCTCTAGGAGGATCGGGTCCTGCTTTTATTTTTATGATTGTGGAGGCCATGATAGACGCAGCGCTTGCGATGGGTCTTTCTGCTGATATGGGACGAAAAGTGGCCATTCAGACAATTAAGGGGGCGATGACAACTTTGGAGAGCTCTCATCGGTCACCAGGGGATTTAAAGTGGCAGGTTACCTCTCCAGGGGGGACGACGATTGCGGGAGTGCGTCAATTTGAGGAGAGTGGGATCAAGAGCGGCCTGATTAAGACCTTTCTTGCAGCCTATGAAAGATCGCGAGAGCTATCCAAATAGATCCGATTAATAACGATGAAATTGCTAAGTCATTCTACTTAGAAAATGAAAAACCCCCCATACACTGTAAGATATTTTCAGTAATAGTTTGAGTCTGTTTAATCCATTCTGCATGAGGAAGGCCTGTAAAATTCTTGATGGTTATGCTTGGAGATACCCCCTCCTGTGGACTAGAGCTATCTTTGAACTCCTCCCTAGAAACTTGCTCCACAAACCCATGTATAAAAGATGTTTTTACCTCATGTCCTTTCATAAAATTTGACGTCGGAGATGACAACTGCTCTTTGACTGCGACTATAATCCGCTCATCTGTAGCTGTAACTTTAAACGAATATTTTCCGCTCTGAAGCCGTATGGTCATTCCCTTAATAGGTTCACCATCACTACTATGAAGGCGGTTACAAAGTTCTGGAGGAAGATGATAGTGATAAGAACAAGCTTCTAATGCCATAAAGCCTCAAAGAGATCTGAAATCAAGACCGTCCGATAGGACTCAATTCCTTTATAACCTTTAAGACGGATTCAGTAATATCCCGAGTCGCTTTAATCTGGTCCTCATTGGAAACGTTTTTAAAATTCGTGGCCGTCGTACCCGCAACTATCTCTGCGAGACTAGAAGGATCCTTGAACTCCCTATGTGTAATTTGCACCACTAACCCCTTGAAAAAACCTACTTCTGCTGCACATCCTGTCACATAATCTAGCAGTGGAAACCAACGCTCGTCTTTGAGCGTAACTATACTTTGCGCAGCTGTAATTGTAACAGTAAGTGACTGTCTTCTATCCCCATCTTGTTTGCTCATTTTATCAGTAGGTTTGAGACCCCCATTATGAAGGGCGTTACAAAGTTTTACAGGAAGATCAGAGTGATAAGCACAAGCAGCTGTTGCCATAAAGCCTCAAAGAGATTTAAAGGGCAAAAGGATAAGCTATCCTTCTGATTTTCATCAACTATATCTTGCAGCCAATAAGAGCGCGTCCATTTTATTGGGGGAAAATAAGAAAGTCTATTATTCAGTACTTTCTTAAAAAATACATAGGACTCAAATATCCCGGTATGCAACTAGCCTCCGAGTATGTTCTAAAAATGAGGTTTCCACAGAAGTCCGGTTCGCAAGAATTTGTATAGGCTATGTGGTGGATTTCTAGACGATTATCTTTAGCAAGCCGTTTTATCCTACTTTCAGGACAGGTATTCATTTCGGAATCAAATTCCCTCAAGGCCCTTGACCGGTTACCTAACAAAACAAGAAGTTTCTTCTTAAATCTATACGGAAGAACATTAACGATAGCCCCTTTTAATTTCCCAAGAGCAGATCTGTAAATTCTTTCGGCAGGAAGCTGAATAATTATCCATCCTCCTGGTTTTGTTATTCTTGCAAAATCTTTTATATACTGCATTTGATGGTTGTTAGCAATGTGTTGTAGAACAATATTAGAATAAACAAAATCAAAGCTATTATCTTTAAATAGTTTAAGATTTGGAGATGGATTATGGATAAACTTAATATTCTGATAATCTTCTGGCAAAGCTTCCTGTGCGCTAGAGATCATCTGAGCAGATATATCAACACCACAAACCTCCTGAAAAAAAGATCCTAGTGCCTGTGTTAATCTACCAGTTCCACACCCAAAATCTAAGGCTTTACCATGAAATGGGATAGGAAGTTTTGAATCGGCTACATATTGTTGAAGAAGTTGAATTTCATGTTTACCAGCCTGAAAAAACTTTTCTTTATCCCATGGAGTTGTTTCATAATGAGGGGATGAAAGAACCGACCAGTAGGCATCTTTTTTGGCATTTTTTTCCCATTCTTCAAGGTATGTATCAAATGTTTTCATGGAGTGCCTTATTGGACCTCTTTCAAATTTGACAAACCTAGCAAACGCAACTATTTTTAACAACCTGAGTTTTGGGTTGTCTTCCTCGAAGTCAGAGAAGTTTACACAGCAGATCTTGGGATTTTTTGACGAAGTTATACCCCACCCAGCGAATAAAGTCCTATTTGATGACGCCAAAGCCCCGGGGTTGAACGATTGCAAGTCGGACAATATTAAAAATATTGCTCGACTTGCAATCGTTCAACCGCGGGAGCTTTCGCTGTCATCAAATAGGACTTTATTCGCTGGGTGGGGTATAAATGGCCAAAGGCCCTTCTGATGCTGGGGCTTTTGTCACCGCTATGAGATATGCTTTGAGCTAAAAGTGGGCTGCTTACAAGTGCTGTTGCCATTGATAAGATTGTCAAAGGGGTTCTCATGAGGCTCCTAAAGTTAAAATGCGGATATCTGCTTCGGTTTTGGAGATCCAAGCTTTAGCATCTGTTTTCCTATCGAACACTACCGTGAGTGCTTTAGGCATGCCTTTAAGACGAACTTCTGTGTGATAAGGTATGGCCAGAACTGGAATCGAACCAGCGACACAAGGATTTTCAGTCCTCTGCTCTACCGACTGAGCTATCTGGCCAGTCAGAGAGGGTGAAGCATAGAAAATTGATCCCTTTTGTGCAAGCTCCCATTTAAGAAAATCGCAAAATGGGCGTTTTTTTAGAGTGCACCCTAATTTTCAATAGTCTGATTTTGAATGAAAATCATGTCCTTAATAATATTCACCGACTCCTCCATCTGCAAATCATTCGACCCATACTCCAAAGTCTTAATCGGTTTTACCTCTTTCTTGATCTGCTTTAAAAAAATCTGAAAATTACGGTTATCATTTAATCTTTTTTTACTATTTTCTATAAGCACAGGCAACATCTTGCGCCACTTCTCCTCCCGTACCTGCAAAATAGGCTTGTAATATCTTTGAAACCATTTGCGCGCAAAGGGATCTAAATCAGTCAAATGATCGTCAAAAGCAGGAGCCACTTGATCCGATGGTAAGGGAAATTCTAAAAAAGACTCCCCCATCTTCTCATATTGATAAGGCGTCGGTACCCGAATGTCCGCCTTCACCCCCTCAATCTGCGTAGATTGGCCCGATACTGTATAATATCGACCAATCGTCACCTTGAAATGCGAAAGAGCCTTGTCACTTGTAAGCGTCTGATGCTGAATCGTTCCCTTTCCATATGTTTGATCATCCCCGACAAGCACCGCTACCCCATAATCTTTCAACGTCTGCGCCACAATTTCTGCAGCTGATGCAGATCCTCGAGAAACCAGAACCACTAAGGGACCATCATAAAAACGGGATCCCTCAACTGATCGATAATATTTAATAGAACCATCCGAATATTTCGAGATCACAACCACTCCACAAGAGATAAAAAGTCCACTGACTTTGACCGCTTGCGTGAGAAATCCCCCACTATTTTCCCTCATATCCAATACAACGCCATAAAGTGGCCCCTTTTGTCGTAACTCGCTAATAGCATTTCTTAAATCCTTTTCGCTTGTAACCCCATCCTCCCCCTCATAAAAAGAGTGCAGCGTAATTCTTCCAATATATCCATCTCCAAAGGGTTCCGCTTTCACATCCACACGACTGTCTTCAAGCGTAATCTTGGCTCGCACAAGCTCCACCTGCTCCACATGATGCGCTCCACTTTTAGCCCGTTTGATTCCTAAAATAATTTTTGATCCCTCTTTACCCCGCATAATTTCTAATACATGCTGAAAAGAGATCCCCTCCACCTTGTTGCCATCAATCTCTACAATGGAATCTCCAGCTAAAATAGCTCCAGAACGAGCTGCAGGCCCCCCTTTCACAACATCATGTACACAAATACCCTCCATCCCCTCTCGTAACACAACTCCAATACCACACATTCCTTTCTCAAGCTGAACCTTAATCGCATAGGCCTCTTCAGGACTGTAATACGCCGTATGCGCATCCAAACTGTGGGCCATCGCTTTAATCGTTCGTAAGATCACAAGATGTTCTTGTTTCGCCTGTGAGACACTATATCCTAAATCATTAAGACCCAAATAGTCATTCTCTGATAAAGCAATCTGTTTTTCACATAGGGAGATCAATTTAGCCTCTTTTCCCTCATAGGCTGCCGATCCCAACTCCCTCATTTGATAGGCAACCACCTTTAATACACGTTGGTAGTGACGATCATAAAGTTCCGCTTGTGTCCGGCAAAAATCCTTCTCTACCTCTTTATCAAAATCTACCAACTTGGCATCTGCAATTATTTTTTTTGGATTTTTTTCCCACTGAGCCCTCCACTCACGTGCTCGATGGATGCTTTTTTGAATCGTTGCATTCAGAGCAAAAAAAGTGGGGAAACGATTTAACTGATAATCATGTAAAACAACATGTAAAAATTGAGGATTTGCCTGAATAAAAGGATACACCTCCTCCATTAAGAGGTATCCATAACTAGGATCAAAATTATTGATATATATTTTCAAAGAGCGCTCAAGAAGCTGAACATTCATCTCCTTCTCTTCTACATGGTATTCTAAAAGCTGCCCCATCACCTTGCGCACATCAGAAGAAGTAAGTAATGAGCTATTTGCTTCTAATACAACAGCGATGAAAAAAAAGAAAAAGAGAAAAAAAGAACGTACTTTCATTGCAATTCCACGTGTTTATTGATTATAATCAGCGGTAGGTCTGCTTCCCTAGGTATCGGAAAAAATCAAAAAAACTTTAGATGTTTGCTGAAAAATCTTTACTCTTTTCTCTGGCTCATTTTGAAGGGCCCCTGCATCTTCTTCTGCATCTTGTTCAAAAAGAGGAGATTGATCTTTATGAGATCGCTCTTTGTGAACTGGCAGCTCAACTATATACCAAGCTCGAAGGGGTAGAAAATATTGATCAAAGTGCGGATGCTATGGAGGGGATGGCCTCCTTGCTGCTTTTGAAAAGTCAACGCCTGCTTCCTCAACAAACAAGCGAACTTACTGAGGAGGAGAGTGTTCGCAAGGAAATTCTCCAGCAGCTTATGGAATACTGTCAGTTTCGAGAAACTGCGAAACTGTTAACTCTACGAGAGGCCAGACAGATGGCTTTTTTTCCCCGTGGAGCACAGCCCTACGAGGAGAAAATTGCAACCGGTTTAGATGAAATATCATTTACTGAATTCCAAAAAATCATCCAAAATCTTATCCTTCAAGCACCTCCTCACAAGATCATTCAGGAAGAGGCGTGGCAAGTTGCCCCTAAAATAGAGTGGCTAAAAAAAATGATCTCTTTAAAGAGAGCGGTTCCTTTTTTCGAGGTGTTTGCGCAGGAATTGGGGCGGTTAGAGCTCATTGTGCTTTTTCTTGCTCTTTTAGAATTAATGAAATCAGATGAATTAAAAATAATTAGAGAGAATATGGATCTCTATATTTGTGGGAAAAATGTATGAAGCAGTCTCAGATTACAAGAGAAGGGCATATCAAACAGATCCTAGAAGCTCTGCTTTTTTCCAGTTCGGAGGCTCTTTCGCTTGCAAAACTGAGAGAGATTATTCAACACCATTACCCCCTCTCCTCTCGCCAGTTACAACAGTTGATTGAGGAACTACAGGCAGAGTATCGAATCCAGGGACGCTCCTTTCAGATCGAGGAAATTGCGCATGGCTTTCTTTTACGCACAACAGAGGAGATGGCCCCCTTTGTAGAGCTACTTCATCAAGATAGAAGAGGGGAAAAACTCTCGAAGGCTGGAATGGAAGTTCTTGCAATCATAGGATTTAGAAGTCCTATCACCAAAAGTGAAATCGAGGCGATCCGTGGAGTTGACTGCTCAGGCTCCCTCTCCTCCTTACTGGAGCGAGGTCTTATTGAGTCTATAGGCCGCAAAGAGGTAGTAGGAAGACCCCTTCTCTATGGGGTGACGAAAAAATTCTTAAGCCACTTTGGATTAAAGGATATCACACAGCTCAATACAGCACTTATGCAGTCTGCTGGTGAGCTGTAGTTTCTTGATAAGCTACATAGTCAGGATCTTTTTTAAGATGACGGACGAGAGAAAGAGCTGCGAATGCCGCAGAGGCTACCACCATGTGGATTGCAACCAGAGTAGTCATCATCGCTCCAATTGTAAAGATAAAGCCCATTCCCCCAATGACCAAAGGATGAAGAATTCCTACTCCATACATCACACCTGCTAGAGCAAAAACAAGCAGAGCTATGATTGCTAAAGCATATGCAGTAATACGCCCTTGATTGATCTTTTTTTCGTAAGAGGTGCCCTTAACTTCTAAAGAAGTTCCACACGCCCAACTAGCAACTTGCAAACATATTTCTTTTCCCATGGGAAGGACTGTAAAAAAATCGAAATTAAAATTCAATAAAGAAAAAAATCAGAGGAGACGAGCTACCTCTTCTACCAGCACATCTGTTAGCTTTTTCCATGTGTTATGATGCTCATCCTCCACGAGTTGACGATGGAGAAAATCGGCTAACTCTTTTCTCTCTTCGGCCGATGTGCGCAGCAATTTTTTCAGGACATTGAGATTATATTCAAAATCCCCGTAGCGCAAAAGATAGGGATGCTCATAAGGGTAGCCTGTTTCGGGGGAGACAATGGGGATAAATCCACGTGCAGCCGACTCTAAAATAGAGACACACTGCGCCTCCCACATCCCTGGCTGGATGAAAAAATCTGCGCTCTTAGGCAAGAGAGCCACCTGACTTGAATTGAGATGATCTATTTTACGGGTAATGCCATAGAGATGAAGAGACCTTCCCACAGCCTCTACAAGCCGTTTAGAATCCCCTACACATTTCATATAGGCATCATTGCCTATATAGAGAAAGTCATCTGTCTTATATTCCCATTTCACTCTTGGAAAACGGGTTAAATCAATGGGCTGATGAACCAGTCGCACCCTCTTCTTTGTTTGAAATGTTTGAAAATAGGGATACCAGAAGTTTCGTGGTTGATCAAAATACTCCCTCTTATTGTATTCGGAAGTCAGAAGAATAGCTGTCGAGGCCTGATCAAAAAAACCCAATTCCACCTCTTTAGGAGCACAATTAAAGCCCTCTTTACATCTCTCCTCAATTCCCGCCCAAGGTTGAAAGGTAATGAGCTTTTTAGTCCTGCGAGCCGCCTGTGTGAAGGTTTCTCCCACATGTCCAATCACCACATCATGGGGGGAGATCTTATCAATACGAGCCCTCTTCTCTTTTTCCAGCCGTAAAAAAGAGACGCGCGGAAAATGTTCTTTAAGTGCCGTATAACACCAATAACTAATCTCCGTATTTGCTTTCAGTCCGTTACAAAAACGGTCAAACCCATTTCGGTGTGTATAAATAAAAAAAACGCGAGATTTTGCAGGGAGCAGTTCATCTAATCTCTGAGCCAATTTTTTTGCAGCTTTAACGAGCATAGCCTTTTTTTCCAGGTTCGATAAGATTGAAAACGGCGCCACATATTTCTCTGATAAGGGTGACGCACCTCATAAGCCTCGTCCGCCACATGCAGGGGATGGGCAGTGGAAAGAGACTCCTCATGCTCTCGAAAGCAGGCTAAAGGAGAGGCAAGAGCAAAGGGGGAGCTCTCCTCAGCCAGACGCAACCAGAGAGCGTAATCCATGCAATACTTCCACTTTTTGTGAAAGCCCCCCACCTTTTCAAAAAGAGAACGTCTGATGAAAGTGGCAGGATGTGTGATAAAATTGTATTTTTGAAGCCGTTGATGGGTATAGGTTTCAAAGGGGGTCGTCCTGACTTTTTTGCCCTGACCATCTATGATATGCGCTTGACCATACAGCCAGGAAACGGCATGATGTCTTAGAGAGACATCCACATAAGAAAAAACATGGTCATGCGCAAGCAGATCATCCGCATGCAAATGGAGAAGAAATTCCCCCGTTGCCTGGGCAGCTCCCCTATTCATGGCATCCGCAATTCCCTCATCCCCCCCCTGAAAAAACTTGATATGAGGAAAGGCTTTGACGATCTCACCTGTTCTATCGCGGCTACCCCCATCCCAAATGATATGCTCATAGTCAGTAAATTTTTGAGAAGCCACAGAAGCGAGGGTCTCTTCAAGATATTTTTCTGCATTATAGGTGATCGTGATGACGCTAAACCGATGCATAGAGATGTCTAAAAATTGTACAAGTGGGGTTTATTTGGGTATACAAAAATAAATCGTTGCGAACAATCCCCCTCTCTTCTATAGTCTTCCACTTTAACTGTGAATTTTTTTAGGGCAACTTTTATATATGCCAACTATTAATCAACTCGTCCGAAAGGGACGAGAAAAGAAGATACGAAAGAAAAAATCTCGTGCGCTTTCGCAGTGCCCGCAGCGGCGTGGAGTTTGCCTTCAAGTGAAGACAAAAACTCCTAAAAAGCCGAACTCAGCTTTGCGAAAAGTGGCATGGGTTAAACTTTCTAACGGTCAAGAGGTCATCGCGTATATCGGTGGAGAGGGTCATAATCTTCAAGAGCACAGCATGGTTCTCGTCCGTGGTGGAAGGGTAAAAGATCTCCCCGGTGTACGTTATCATATCGTCCGAGGGGTCTTAGACTGTGCGGCTGTTAAAGACCGTAAACAGGGAAGATCTCTCTATGGAGCTAAAAAGTCTAAATAGCTTTAAATAGAGTAAATAGAGAAATTATTTTTAAGGAATTTTTATTATGTCCCGTAAGCGACGAGCAACCAAACGCGCGATTGATCCAGATCCGGTGTATGGAAGTAAGACCTTAGCTAAATTTATCAATAAAGTCATGGTGGGCGGAAAAAAAGCAACCTCTCGTAGAATTGTTTATGGAGCCATCGAACGCTTTGCAAAAAAAATGAATGCTGAAAATCCACTAGAGGCTTTCGAGCAAGCATTAGAAAATGCAAAACCCTCCCTAGAAGTAAAATCACGTCGTATTGGGGGAGCCACCTATCAAGTTCCTGTTGAAATTCCTTTTGATCGCAGAACCTCTTTAGCCATGCGTTGGATCATCTCTCATGCTCAAGCAAAAGCGGGAAAGAATATGGAAGAGGGTCTTGTCGCTGAGTTGATGGATTGTTACAACAACCAGGGGGCAACGATCAAAAAGAAAGATGATACCCATCGTATGGCCGAATCTAATAAAGCTTTTGCTCATTATAAATGGTAAGGGAGAATAGTTAAAAAATGGCCAGACAACCTCAAGACCGTCTCGATCATGTACGCAATATTGGCATCATGGCTCATATCGATGCGGGTAAAACGACAACTACAGAACGCATTCTCTACTACGCGAAAAAAACACATAAGATTGGTGAAGTTCATGAAGGGGCTGCCACCATGGACTGGATGGAGCAAGAACAGGAACGGGGAATCACCATTACCTCCGCTGCAACGACAGTTTATTGGAAAGATTCTAAAATTAATATTATCGACACTCCTGGTCACGTGGATTTCACTATTGAGGTGGAGCGTTCTTTACGCGTTCTCGACGGTGCAGTTGCTGTATTCGATGCTGTTTCTGGAGTAGAACCCCAGTCTGAAACCGTGTGGCGACAAGCAGATAAATATCATGTTCCTCGTATTGCATTTATTAATAAAATGGACAGAGTAGGATCCGATTTCTTTGAAGCTGTCAAATCCATGCGAGAAAAGCTAGGAGCAAATGCTATTGCTGCCCAATGTCCTGTGGGAGCAGAGGGCGATTTTGCAGGAATGGTTGATCTTATAAAGATGAAAGCATTTATCTTTGATGATGATAAATTAGGCTCTACCTGGAGTGAAAAAGAGATTCCTGACGATTTAAAAAAGCAGTGTCAACAGATGCGTCAGGCTCTTCTTGAGGAGTTAGCAACTATCGATGAATCTAATGAAGCTTTCATGTCAAAAGTTTTGGAAAATCCGGCAAGTTTGACTGAAGCGGAAATTAATAAAGTGATGCGTCAAGGGGTCGTTGAGGGAAAAATTAACCCCGTCCTCTGTGGTTCTGCTTTCAAGAATAAGGGAATTCAGCAGCTTTTGGATGCTGTTGTGGAGTGGATGCCCTCTCCTCTAGATCGGGGTGAAATCAAAGGAATCAATTGTCGTTCAGGCGAACAGATGACGATTCATCCACAAGATGATGCTCCTCTTGCAGCGCTTGCGTTTAAAATCATGAGTGATCCCTATGTGGGACGTATCACCTTTGTTCGTGTCTACGCAGGAACTTTAAGAAAAGGGGCTACCCTTGTCAACACCACAAAAGATAAGAGAGAGCGTCTCTCTCGTCTCCTCCAGATGCATGCTAATGAGAGAACAGATACAGATGAATTCTTCACAGGTGATATTGCAGGATGTATTGGTTTAAAGGCCACGACTACTGGAGACACCCTCTGTGAGGAGGGTAATGAGCTTCTTCTTGAGAAGATGGAGTTTCCGCAACCTGTGATCGACATGGCCATTGAGCCTAAGTCGAAAGCGGAGAGAGAAAAGCTTGCGCATGCTCTTAGCGCGCTTGCTGAAGAGGATCCCACCTTCCGCGTTTCGGTCAACCAAGAAACAGGACAGACTATCATTTCAGGAATGGGGGAACTCCATCTAGATATCATTCGCGATCGTATGATCCGAGAGTTCAAGGTAGAGGCCAACGTAGGAAAACCTCAGGTCTCTTATAGAGAAACGATCACGCAACCCGCCTCCATTGAAACCAAATATGTGAAACAGACAGGGGGTCGCGGTCAATATGCGCACGTCAATCTCGAAATTGAGCCCAATGAGGCTGGCAAAGGCAATGAGATTGTCAGTAAAATCGTGGGAGGGGTCATTCCTCGAGAGTATATTCCTGCTGTTATTAAAGGGATCGAAGATGGTCTTGCAACAGGAGTTTTAGCAGGATTTGGCCTTGTCGACGTCAAGGTGGCTATCGTATATGGTTCCTACCATGATGTGGATTCTAACGAGATGGCTTTCCGCATCTGCGGATCAATGGCGCTTAAAGATGCCTGTCGTAAAGCAAAACCAGTTCTTCTAGAGCCTATTATGCGCGTTGACGTTCTCTCTCCTGACGAATCTGTAGGAGATGTCATTGGAGATTTGAGCAGAAGACGGGGGAAAATTTTAGGACAAGAGCGCGTGAAAGAGACGATTAAAATTCATGCAGAGGTCCCTTTGAGCGAAATGTTTGGTTATACAACCACAATCCGCTCTTTAAGCTCTGGTAGAGCAACATCGACTATGGAACCAGCCTTTTTTGCTCAAGTTCCACAGAAGATCCAAGATGAAATTACGAAGAAAGGATAATTCATGGGTAAACAGCAAAAGCAGAAAATCAGAATTCGACTGAAGGGTTTTGACCAGCGCCAGATCGACCGTTCTACGGCTGATATTGTCGAAACGGCAAAAAGAACAGGAGCCCGTGTGGTGGGTCCTATCCCTCTGCCTACTAAGCGTGAAATTTTCACCGTTCTCCGCTCTCCTCACGTAGACAAGAAATCTAGGGAACAGTTTGAAATTCGTACACACAAGCGCCTCATTGACATCCTTGATCCCACAGGAAAGACGATCGATGCGCTCAAAACATTAGCTCTTCCTGCCGGAGTCGATATTAAAATTAAAGCAGCATAACAACTGCCTTATCATTAGTGACGGAAATAGTAATTTCTGAAAAGGAGAAAGAGGGAGAAACCCCCTTTTCTCCCCCATTTTTAGCCACTATTAAAGAGCGTTATCGCCTCAACCTGTCCGGTTCCGACAAGGAAACTTTTCATATCGTTCTCGACCTACAGGGTTCTAACATTAAATATAACGTTGGTGACTGCTTAGGGATCTACCCCCAAAATGATCCCCATTCTGTTTCCAAACTCCTTATTTTATTAGGAGCCTCAGGAGAAGAACACATCCAAGATCGAAAGGGAGATACCTATTCTCTTTTTGAATTTCTGACTTTTAAAGCCTCCCTTCTTCGTATCCCTGAGGAAAAAAATGATTTGCAGACCTTCTGCTCTCTTTTATCTCCTCTTCTTCCCCGCTATTATTCTATAGCCTCTGCTATGGATTTTGTAGGTCATGAGGCCCATTTAACAGTTGGGTTAACAAAAAATTCCAATGAGACAATTTCCCCTTTCGGAACCTGCTCACATTATCTCTGTTATCGAGCTCCCGTAGGAGAGCCAAAGATTGCTATTTTCCATAAACCCTCTACCCAATTTTATCTTCCTGAAGAGGCTATGAGGGCACCTATTATTATGATTGGCCCAGGAACTGGTATCGCCCCTTTCAGAGGCTTCATGCAACAGAGAATGATGCAAACAGGCTCTTCAAAGAGTTGGCTCTTTTTTGGTGAAAGAAGAGGTGATACAGATTTTTATTATAAAGATTTTTGGGAGCACCTTGTGACACAAGATCAGCTCCGTTTAACCTGCGCTTTTTCACGCAGTGGCAGTGAAAAAATTTATGTGCAACATAAGATGAGAGAAGAGGGCAGAGAGCTCTGGGAGTGGATTCAAAAAGGAGCTTATGTTTTTGTTTGTGGCAGTATCGATATGGGTAAAGAGGTCGAATTGACTCTACAGCAGCTTGCCGAAATACATGGTATGCTCTCCTCTTCTGATTCTAAAATTTTTATTAGAAATCTCAGAAAGTCTAAGAAATATTTAAGAGATGTCTACTAGACATCTTTAATTGCTTTTAATGTTAACAAGCATGTAAAATTATCCCTTGTTTATTTCATGGAGATATCTATGGCCAGCAAAAATGCAGGAGTGGTGACAGCAGGACTTGCTCTTTTCTCAATGTTTTTTGGAGCAGGCGATCTGATTTGGCCTCTGATTTTAGGAGGGCAAGCAGGAGATCACAATTTATCTGCTCTTTTGGGTCTCTTAATTTCAGGAGTCAGTCTTCCGCTTTTGGGATTGGTGGCTATGATGCTATTTCGTGGAGATTACTATGCCTTCTTTGGGCAAATCGGGCGCATTCCTGGCATTATCTTAATCTTCATTATACAGGCAATTTTAGGCCCTTTTGGGTCTACTCCCCGCTTAATTTCTCTTTCTCATGCGACTCTAAAGCCCTATTTACCAGACGGAATATCCCTTCTTACTTTTAGTGCATGTGCTTGTCTTGTTGTCTTCTTTTTTACCTGTAAAAAGAGTCGAGTCGTTGACCTTTTAGGCATGCTACTCTGTCCTGTGTTATTAGTTGCTTTAGGACTACTTGTAGGTGTGGGGATGTACCATCCCCCTGCGCCTGAGGCGATGAATATCTCCTCTCAAGGAGCCTTTTTCTCAGGCTTAAATGTAGGCTATAATACGTTAGATTTGATTGCCTCTTTTATCTTTGCCCCTCTCGTTCTTTCTTACTTCTGTAAAGGAGATAGCGACTATGCCACACCAGAATCTCGCCGTCATGTCTTTGGAAAAATGTTAAAAGCTTCACTGATTGCGGGAGGGCTTCTTGCAGCCATGTACATAGGGCTTACTTATGTCGCCTCTTACTATACCCCTCTTCTTCCCCCTCACCATCCTGAAGAGAGATTAGGTGCCATCTCTGTTTATCTTTTAGGTACTAAAGGCGCCTTCTTTTCATGTATGGCGGTGGCCTTATCTTGTTTAACAACAGCCATTCCAATCACAGTGATTACTGCTGATTACATTCATAAAAATTTTATGAAAGGGAAGGGAAGCTATTATTTAGCGCTTATGATTTCTCTAGTCTTAGCGATGGTGGTTTCCAATCTTGGATTTATGGGCATAGCCAGTATGCTTGCTCCTATTTTACAGATTATTTGTCCTGGGTTAATTATTTTGAGTGTCTTTAATATCTTGTATAAGCTCTATGAGATGCAGATACGGAGATCTCCTGTGTATGCGGCATTTGCTCTCTCGATCGCGGCCTATTTCATCTGGTAATGCCACTGGTTTGTTTTTCATCAATACTAGGCAATGGGCTTTCGCCCTAAGCCTCATCGATCCACTTTGCTTCGCAAGTGAAAGGATTAAAATGGAGCCGCAGTACCTGCGGGAAATATGGATAGTCATCCATGAGCTTGAAAGACTTACAGCTGATTTGTAAAAGTTACCGCAGGTACTGCGGGTCGATGGCTGTTGGG
>Ga0207115_1050_pt1 | contig 16699 bp, 20 predicted proteins | sample Alteio_BWMinHeat_46_FD_153536 | JGI IMG/M metagenome (GOLD analysis project Ga0207115, IMG submission 153536) | Enriched cells from forest soil in Barre Woods Harvard Forest LTER site, Petersham, Massachusetts, United States -... | ecosystem: Environmental > Terrestrial > Soil > Temperate forest >...
AAAGAGTTTTGATTACAGCCTTTGTAGCCGCGCTTCTCTTCGTTGTTTCCCTCTCCCTGCTGGGCCATTTCCTACATACTCATTCTCGTCTTCCTACTATTCTGACAGCAGCTACAACAGGTGCTATCCTCATTGCTATCGGGTTGATTCTGAAAAAATACCCTGTAAAAGAGGCTGTTTTCAGGTTCGTCAACCATTATCGCACTATGCCCCCTTCTGTACGCGAATTCTTAACATCACAAATATACCTTTCCTACAAACCCTCTCCTCTTTCAAAAAAAGAGTTAGAGAGAAAATTACCGGAACGCTGTGAAATCGTAGAATATGGTGATGATAAGATAACAGGAATTTGGATGACCCCTCACAAAGAGAAACAGGGTACGCTGATCTTTTTTCATTCCATGGAAGAGACGTTACTGGATGCTCTTCCTTGGGGAGAATGGTTTTGTAAGCAAGGTCATCAGGTTTTACTTGCAGGATTTCGAGATCTCGGTAAGATTGACTGCGATGCGCATGTAGAGGCATGTGAAAAAGATGTTAAGGCAGCTGTGGCGTATGCGGAAACACGAGTTTCATGGTCACAGTTGTGCATGGCTGGCTCCTCTTCAAGCGCTCATCTGACTGTTAATCGAGGACATCCCTCTATCTTGATTGGCCCTTCTCCTCCTCATGTGGACACAGCAGAAATGATAGGGGATAACGATGCTCCTTTAGTATATGGAAAGATTAATCCACAACACATGTACTCTATCTTGGTTATCTTAAGCAAAGAGGATAAATTCGCTTATGATTTCAGCAAAACAATTAAAGGAGCGGAGTATATAGAGATTTCTGGAAATCATGCGGATCGCAAGCGCTTTTTCTCAGACCCTGCTGCTGAAGAAGAGCTTAGAAAGTTTTTGGAGAAGCTCCATCCCTCTTCAGCTCTATTGTAAAATTCGATAGTTCTTTTCCTAAACAACCAGTTCTGCTATCATCGACCGAATCCATTTGCGTCCCCTTTTTAATTAAGCATATATTTTTAATTAACTGAGTTTGGGGATTCAATCCAAATCAGAAGGTTAAAAATGTCGTTTAAGAATTTTATTAAAGAGGCGAAAATCATTCAGGCTATTGAAGATCTGGGGTTTACAGATCCCACTCCTATTCAAGAAAAAGCCATTCCAGAAATCCAAAAGGGGCATGATCTGCGCGCTGCAGCTCAGACGGGAACAGGAAAAACGGCAGCCTTTATTCTGCCCGCTCTCACGCGTCTGGTCGAATCTCCTAGCAAAGGAACAGGTCCGCGTATTCTCATTCTCCTTCCTACGCGCGAGCTTGCGATGCAGGTAGAAGCTGAAACTGCCAAATTATGCCGCCATCTTCCTCACATCGTGACAGCCTGTGTCTACGGGGGAGTGCCCTATTATGTTCAAAATAAAAAACTGTCTAAAAAGTATGATATTTTGATCGCAACTCCTGGTCGCCTGATCGACTTTCTCAAGCAAAAAAAGATCCAACTTTCTCGCGTTGAAATGATGGTCCTTGATGAGGCAGATCGTATGCTTGATATGGGTTTCATTGAGCCGGTAGAATATATCGCTTCTTTAACCCCTCAGTCGCGTCAAACCGTCATGTTCTCAGCAACTTATGGACGAAAAGTGATCATGTTAGCAGAGAAATTATTGAGAGATCCGGTTGCAATCAAAATTGCTCCTGAAGTGCGCGAACAGAGTCAGATTGAACAGCATCTGCACCATACCGATAATCTAGATCATAAATATCGCCTTTTAGAGCATCTGTTGGCTGATACCATGATCAATCAAGCCATTATTTTTTCCTCTACAAAGGCTCAAACAGAACAGATTTCAAACAAGCTGCGTCAAAGTGGGTTGGACGCTGCAGCTCTTCATGGGGATATGAATCAGAGACAGCGTACGCGTACGATGCAACTGATGCGTGATAAAAAGGTGCGCTTTTTAGTCGCAACAGATGTGGCCGCTCGTGGAATCGATGTCCAAACTATCAGCCATGTGATCAACTTTGATCTACCTCACTCTCTTGACGATTATATCCATCGCATTGGAAGAACAGGAAGAGCGGGATCCAAGGGGATTGCTATCTCCTTTACCTCTTATAAAGATCATCAACTGCGCAAGCAAATTGAACGCTTTGCAGGTTTGCAAACGACTCCTGCTGCCGTAGCAGGTCAGCCAGCTGATCGAGAAAATAGAAAATTTAGACCAAGAAGCGGCCCTAGAACTGGTTTTCAAAGAGGCCCAAGGAAACGCACAAGTTTTATAAGATAGGCTTATGTTAGAATCACTATTTACTTTCTTGTATAAAATAGATGAGCTCTTTTGGGGGTATTTTGCTTTTACCCTCATTGCGTTAGTAGGACTTTTTTTTACCCTGCACTCCTCATTTTTTCAAATTCGAGCTCTTCCTCACATTTTTAAAATCTTCTATTCTTTTGTTGGAAAGTCTGCAGCTGTCGAAAAAAAGGGGGTCCATCCACTGAGAGTCTTTTTTGCCTCTGTGGGAGGGATGATTGGGGTAGGCAATCTCGTGGGGATTGTTACAGCTATTCAACTGGGGGGACCAGGTGCTCTGATTTGGGTCTGGTTTGCAGGGATGGTGGGAGCTATTGTCAAATATTGTGAAACCTATCTCGGTTTGAAATACCGCATTCCCAATAAAGAGGGGGGCTTTGATGGGGGGCCTATGTATTTTTTAGCCAAAGCCTTCCGTTTCTCATGGATCCCAGCTCTTGTGGCCTTTCTTCTTTGTATCTATGGCATTGAAATTTATCAATTTTCGACAATCACAGAGACAATCTCCACCAATTGGAATCTCAATCGCATCATGGTTGCTTGTCTGCTTTTGGGCCTTGTCTTTTACGCAGGTCTTGGGGGGATTAGAAGAATTGGTCGCATATGCAGCTGGCTGATGCCCTTTTTTATTACTTTTTATCTAGCAATGGGTATGTGGGTCATTTTAAAGGAGTTTAACCATTTTCTTCCTACCCTACAGCTCGCCTTTAAATCTGCCTTTACAGGTCATGCTGCTCTGGGAGGATTTGCCGGGAGTACGATGATGCTTGCTTTGCGCCATGGAATTGCACGCGCTGCCTATTCTGCAGATATTGGAGTGGGATATGATTCCATCATCCATAGCGAATCGAGCACCGTTCAGCCCGAGAAACAGGCAGGTCTTGCCGTCTTAGGCGTTTTTGTTGATAACCTCATCTGCACTTTTAGCATATTGGTGGTTCTACTCTCTGGCGTCTGGCTAGGTGCTCCTGTCCAAGGATCTGAGTTGATTCAAACGGCTTTCGATACTTATTTCCCTTATATGAAGTACTTTATACCAGTTCTTCTCTTCCTTACCGGTTATACCACAACCGTTGCCTATTTTGTGATCGGGATTAAATGTGCCCGTTTTCTAGCTCCTAAATGGGGGAAGGCATGCTATCTTATCTATGGGATGTGTGCTTTTATGGTATTCAGTTTTATTCCTCAGAATAAAGCTCAGCTTATTATGTCGATTGCTCAATCTATCTTATTGATTATCAATCTAATTGGAATTTTCCGTCTGCGTAAAGAGATTCAATTCATCACAAATAACAAAATAGTTTTAGAAAACGCTTAATTTATTTGAAAAATAAATAATTTAGTATTATTATCTATAATAAAGGATAATAAACAATGTCAGCGTGGATTTGGGTTATTTCAGTGAGTGTAGCAGCTTTTGCTGTGGCATGTATTATTTTAGCGATCTACCTGATTTTCACTCTTATCGAGGTGAGACGAACCTTGGAAAATGTCAATGATAAGGTTCATGATCTGGATCCCCTGTTTAGAATAGCAGAGGGGTTGGGAAAGAGTTTAGAGGATAAGGTGAATCCGGAAAAAAAAGAGGTAGAGGTGAAGCGAGCGGTCCAGATGGGATATGAAGTTGCAGAGTGGGCAATCCTTGGCTTAACCCTTTTTCAAAAAATTAAAGAGAGGAGAAGATAAGATGGCGCGTCCCTCAAATGGAAAAAGTTTCTTTTTAGGAGCCTTTTTAGGAGGAGTTGTTGGAGGAGTAAGCGCTCTTCTTTTTGCTCCTAAAACAGGCAAAAAAATGAGACAGGAACTTGCGTGCAAGTATGAGGATGTTTCTGAAAAAGCATCAGATCTTTTATGTGAAGTATGCGATCAGACTCAGGAGCTTGTAAAAAAAGCGCAAGACATTGCGGCAGATGCAAAAGAGGCTGTAAGCAGTCTTAAGGATTCGCTTAAGCGCTAAAATGCGAACGCAATAGCCACGCCTGTTTATCATGGAAACGGAGCCTTTCGATCATCATATCAGAGGTTCCCTGATCTTTTTGTGCTTCCGCATACTGAATAAGCGCATGGCTTTTTTTAACCATCTCCTCATGAGCATGCACAAGCTCTTTCACCATCTGATCCCCTTTTAAAGAGGAGGGAGACTCTTTGAGAGAGGCAAGAGTCAACATCTCTTTCATCGAACCCGGCGCCTTTTTCCTTAACATCCGTATTCTTTCTGCAATATCATCCGCAGCCCCTTGTAGCTCCTTGTACTGCTCTTCCAAAAGTTTATGGTACATGAAAAACTGAGGAGCCACCATATTCCAATGAAAGTTCAAGGTTTTAAAATAGACAACAAGAGTGTCTGCTAGAAAGTGAGCAAGGAGATCGGGAATCGAGCCCATTTCTTTTGAGGAGGAAATTTTTTTCTTAGCCATAAGAGTACCTTTTTTCACGAATGGTAAGATTTTCCTAATAAATTTTCTACTGTTTCTACAGCTGCTTGAGTCAGAGCATCTATTTCTACATTTACCTCATCTCCTCTTTTTTTTTGACCCAGAAGAGTTCTCTTCATCGTTTCAGGAATGAGGTGAATGCTAAAAATCTTCTTGCTCCTATCGCAAGAAGCGAGTGTGAGGCTGACGCCATCTAGAGCTATAAATCCCTTTTCAAAAAGGTATTTCATTCCAAGAGGGGGGGCTGAAAAAAAATACCTATTTTCTTGAATATCTAAAAGAGAGGCCTTTCCAAAGATATGGCCAGAGAGAAGATGACCACCTATCTCCTCTCCCCATTTTGCTGCTCTTTCAATATTGACATGCATTTTTTTTTTCAAATGGCGCAAAGTGGTTCGGATGAGAGTCTCCTCAATAGCATCAAACCAGACGATCTGGTTATCTATTGTAACCACTGTTTGACAAACGCCATCAATGGAGACACTTGCACCTAATTCCAACCCTTCTAGTAGGGAGGAGGGAAAGAGGATTCCATAATGGATACTCCCCTCTTTTTTCTCGACCGCATAAACCTCTGCAATCGTTTGGATGATTCCTGTAAACATATTCTCTAGGATAAACTCGCTTTAACACAGAACAGGTGCAGTGTACCACTTTTAGAATTCTTTCTTGAAAGAATTTATCTCGAAGTATATACTCCCCGACTCCTGAAAAATAACTGGGGAGTAATCTCTCATGAGATGCCCTTTCTGCTCCTATGAAGAATTAAAAGTAACAGATTCCCGCAATGCCCTCGATGCAAACGCCATCCGTAGACGTCGAGAATGTCTGAGTTGTAATAGAAGATTTACCACTTTCGAAACCATTGAATTAACCATCCAAGTTTTAAAAAGAGATGGACGGTATGAGGATTTTCAACAGGAAAAATTAATAAATGGACTGGAAACCGCCTGCCGTCATACGAAAATCAGTCATAATCAAGTGCGTGCGTTGGCCGCACAGATTACAAGCGATATTTTAGAAAAACAACTTAGAGAGATTTCTACCAAAGAAATAGGGGAAGTAGTAATGAATTATTTGAAAGCAATGGATATAATAGCGTATATCCGTTTTGCATGTGTCTATCGTCGCTTTACCGATATTGGTGAGCTCATGGATGCGATTCATTCGATTAACCCTAAAGAATAGGGATCGATATACTATAAACCTGAATGTGAGGGAGAAAAACTCAAAACTCAGGTTATAACTACGAAATTGAGGAAACAATGGCACTGACAAGGGACCAAGTTGAAAAATTTAAAAAGCGTTTAGAGGAGATGCGTGAGCGTATTACGCATACTCTTGCAGGGACGACGAAAGAGGTAAAACGGCCTGACGAAGCGACAGGTTATTCTCAACATCAAGCCGACCAGGGAACAGATGATTTTGACCGTACCATCAATTTAGAGGTGACCTCTAAGGAGTATGAACTTTTACGTCAAATCGATCGTGCTTTAGAAAAAATACGAGAAAATAGTTACGGAATATGCGAAGTCAGTGGTGAAGAGATTCCTCTGCCTCGCTTAGAAGCTCTTCCTTATGCCACTATGACAGTAAAGGCACAGGAAAAATTCGAACAGGGGTTATTGAACTAAACGTGTGGCGTATGATAGGGGTCATCTTTTTTGGCATGATCCTTCTTTTTTTAGATTTTCTTTCGAAGGCATATGTTTTTCATCTACATCCTTTTAATGTCTGTTCTGCAGGGATCTGTTCTAGCGAACCTCTATTCAGTTTGTTTGGAATTGATTTTATGATCAGTTTTGCAACAAATAGGGGAGCTGCTTGGGGTTTATTTGCTAATTTTCAAACCGTTTTAATGACGATTCGCATTCTCATTGTTCTTGGGCTTCTAGCCTATCTATTTTTTATCAATGATAAGAGGGGAGCTATCATTCCTCTTGTTTTAATCATCTCAGGTGCCGCTGGAAATATTGTAGACTTTTTTCTCTATGGATATGTCATTGATTTCTTCGATTTTAATTTATGGGGGTATGCGTTCCCCGTTTTCAATCTAGCTGATACGTGGATTACATTAGGTGTCATTTGGCTTTTTTTGCTGACCTTTTTTGTTAAAAAAGAACAAACAAATGGATATTAGAACAAGCACTCTTGCGCATGAGGGGCCTCTTCAAGTCTCTAAATGGGTAAAAATTCCTGTTTTGCTAGATGACTCTGAAATGGAAACCATGCTTTCTGAAGTTGAAAAAAAAGTGGGCCCTTTTTCCTTTTATTTTGTCCAGGGCGTCTGCTCTGAAGAACAAATGGCTCTCATTTCTACGGCGCAATTTTGCACCTGCTACGCCACTTATATCTCTTATTTGAAAGAGGAAAAAATCCCCTGCGTAGAAGAATTAAAAGGGATGCTCTCTCCTATTCTTACTCAAGATCCTGAAGCTGTGTATAAAATGGTAGTTGGCACTCATAGATTTCTTGTAAAAGCTTCTCGTCCCGTCATCCAGTTTCAGCCAAATAATATCCGCTATAGCCCTGAAGAGGGGGTTTTTAGAACTCAAGTGTATAGCAAAGATACATTTACATGGGGGGTTATGATTTCCTATCCGTTTCTTTTCCAAGACAATAAAACTCATGAACTGACTTCTACGCACTCTTTTCCTAACACGCCTATTTTTCATGAAATTCAGAGATGGATACGTCATTTTACCCGTCCCACCCCTTTTGTGGTGGGTGGTAAAAAAATTCATGCACCTATTCGCCTAGGTAAAAACTGTTTTTCATGGATTCATCGCCATCCTCAACTTAAAGCACAGGGGATTACCATTGGTTGAACAGGAGATTCAAAATTTATTTATTTCTAAACAGTGGACATTAGCGCTTGCTGAGTCTTGTACGGGGGGAGCGATTGCTTCTCGTCTTGTTGCTATACCTGACTGTTCTCGCTATTTTTTGGGCTCCCTTGTTGCCTATGCTCCCTCTGTCAAGGTGGCTCTTTTAGACGTCAATCCAGAGACTCTGAAACAGTTTGGAGCGTGTAGTCAACAGATTGCGGAGGAGATGGCTCTGGGTGCTTTAAAAAAATTCCATGCAAACTGTGCTCTTGCGATTACGGGAAATGCGAGTTTTCCTCCTGAAACGGGGGCTTGGGTTGCGTGTGTGCGCTCTGATAAGCGCATTTTTTCTCAATATTTTCCTGTTACAGGAGATAGGAAAGAGGTGATTTCACAATTATCTGATAAGGCCCTTCAATTTCTTTATAGTGTAATCTAATCGTTAAATACTTTATATTCTTCTGCATGGATTATGCTTTATTAGATAGTGGAGGAGGGCAGAAGTTAGAAAAATTTGGCCCTTTTACATTGATTCGTCCTGCCACTCAGGCTGTGTGGCGCCCCAGTCTGCCTGCTGCTCTATGGAAAAAAGCAGATGCCCGTTTTTCTCGGGAAGAGGGAAATCGGTGGGAGGACTACGCCCCAATTCCAGAGCAGTGGATCGTGACAGTTGAGGGGGTGCGGTTCAAGTTAAAGCGTACAGATTTTGGTCATATCGGTTTTTTCCCCGAACATGCCCAATTTTGGAGCTGGATCAAGTCACAAGCCTCCGAGTGTCGGATTCTCAATCTTTTTGCTTATTCTGGAGGAGCAACTTTAGCTATGGCCCAAGCAGGCGCCTCTTCTGTCTGCCATGTGGATGGCTCTAAGGGAATGGTTCAATGGGCAAGAGAAAATGCTGCACTCAATAAGTTAGAAAAAGCTCCTATTCGTTGGATTGTAGATGATGTTCAAAAATATCTTACAAGAGCTGTACGTCGAGAAGAAAAATATGAGGGAATTATTCTAGATCCCCCCACATTTGGAAGAGGATCTACTCAAGAAATTTTTAAAATAGAGAGAGATTTACCTCAGCTGTTATCTTTATGTGTCTCTCTTCTTTCAGAGAGGGCCCGTTTTTTATTATTAACTTGTCATACCCCCAACCATACTCCCCTGGTGCTTCATCATCTTTTGAAAGAGGCCACAGACAAAAAACGGGGCAAGATTGAATATGGAGAGCTTACGCTTGGGGACTCTTTTTTACTTCCAAGTGGGTCGTTTGCAAAATGGACATCTTAACAAGCCTACAAAATCCAAAAATCAAGGATGCTCATAAGCTTTGGGAGAGGCGTGACCGCGAAAAATCCCAACGTTTTCTTATAGAGGGCTTTCGGGAATTGTCTCGTGCGGTAGGGGCTCTAGTACACATCGAAACACTTTTTGTTTGTCCGGAGTTATTTTTAGGGAGACATGAAGCGGAACTGATAGAACAAATCGCGCTTCGGCAAGGGAATATTTACCGCTGTTCTGAGAAGGTTTTTGCTCATCTTTCTTATCGAGATCGTCCGGATGGAATTTTGGCAGTTGCTCGCCAAACACATTTAGGTCTTGAGGCGCTACAGGGGGGCGATTTTTATATCGTTGCGGAAGCGATTGAGAAACCGGGAAATTTAGGAACGATTTTACGTTCTGCCGATGCAAGTGGGGTACAAGGGATGATTGTTTGTGATAGATGTACAGATATTCATAATCCCAATGTGGTACGTGCAAGTGTGGGGACACTTTTTACCCTACCTGTGGTGGAAGCGAGTAGCTTAGAAACTGTTGCCTGGTTAAAGAAGAGGGGAATTGCAATTGTAGCTGCGACTCCTCATGCTCAGAAAGTGTATACAGAAGTGGATCTGACGGGGCCTGTTGCCATTGTTGTGGGGACGGAGCAGTATGGATTAAGTGCGCAATGGATGGGGGCGGCCGATCTTGCGGTGAAAATTCCGATGTGGGGGGTTGCAGATTCATTGAATGTCGCAACGGCAACCACTCTTTTACTCTATGAAGTCGTGAGACAAAGGAAAAACTAATTTATGGATATCATCTATTGTGACAATCATCTTTTAGTTCTGCATAAACCGGCAGGGATTTTGACACAAAGTATGCCTGGTGAACCCTCTCTTGAAGAGTGGGGAAAAAACTGGTTAAAAGAGAAGTTTCAAAAACCTGGAAATGTTTTTTTGACGCCTATTCATAGACTTGACCGGCTCGCATCGGGTCTTGTATTGAGTGCGCGTACAAGTAAGGCTCTTCGTAAGCTTGAGGAGGAGAAGAAAAAAGGGGCTTTTCGCAAGACCTATGAGGCATTAGTGGAGGGTACGCTTTCAGAGGATGAGGGAGAATTAGAACACTATCTTGTGCACGAGGAGTACTATGCTAGGAAAGGGGGGGTGACCGAATCGGGATCCAAGTTATGTAGGCTCCGTTACCGAGTGGTGGAGAGGATGGGGGGGATCACACGTGTTTCGATTGATTTAGAGACGGGTCGATACCATCAGATTCGTGCACAATTTTCACTGATGGGCCATCCCATTGTGGGGGATCAAAAATATGGGGCGAAAAAGGAGTATAAGCCGCAAGCAATCGCTCTTTGTCATGTGCGGATGGAGATTTTTCATCCCATCTTGAAGCAGAAAATCACCTTCTCTGTTGACCATACAAAAACCTGAAGTTTGGACCTTTCTCAATTACGCAAGATGTCTAATAAATAAAGGCCTATGTCATCAGTATCAGAATTACACAGGCGCCCAGGCATTGGGCTATCTCAAGCAAGAGAAGAATCCCCAGAAATTGGAGAGCCAATGACCAGCAGTATGGACCCCGCATTGAGGTTATATACTGAAGTTGTATTAACTATTTTTAGATACTTGGATCTGCATTCGCTTGGAAGAGCTTCTGGAGTGAGTAGACAATGGTGTGCGTTGACAAGGGATTGGAATCTTTGGAGCCGGGTAGATTTAAAAGCATTGTGCCCAGGATTGGAAGTTTTTGATGGGGTAGACTTAACGACTCATATTGATCTAGCTGCCTATGGACTATCAGTAGATGATGCCCCTGTTCTTGATAAACCCCGAATGATTTCGATTCTCAAAAGATGCCTCTCTCTTCCAGTGGAGGAAGATGCAGGTGTTACTCTATTGCTCATTCCAAAAGGGCTGACATTGAAAAAACTTATTCAACTTGCTAGATCACCTAAACAAGGGAATAGCACCCCACTTGGATATATTTGGGATCGCATTTTAACTGAAATGGGAGATGCTGAAGTTACTGAAACTTACTGGATAGTGATTACAAACACTATCTTTAAGAATAGTCGAAAATTAAGCGTGGTTCAGCATAAGGATCTCGTGGCTCATCATGGTTGTGAAATGCCCAGAACTTTAGAACAAGCCTTTCTTCTCGTTGTTACATACATGAGGGATGGGAAGCGCTTATGTAAGAATGATCCATTAACTTATTCTCGTTGCGCAGAGCGCGTTTCAGAATGTCCAGTGATTGTTGGGGGCTTTTCCTGGGAAGGCTTCTGCGTCAGCCTCAGCGGCAGCTTCGGCTACGACTACCACGGTGTCGGGGGCGTTTTGCGGAAGTTAGAGACCACATCAATAATTGAAACTGTTAAAGACGAGAATTTCGTCACGATTTGAAGGATATCAAAAAGCCGCTTTTCAGAATAGTTTGTAGGCTAGAAAAGAGAGAGCAAAGACGATACATACAGGAGCCTTAATAGGTTTAAACTCTTTTATCCTATAAGCAATATTTAAAAAAGTCAGCACAATAAGACCTGGATAGGTAATCTCCAAAATGGGGGCCAAAAATGCTGAAATTCCACTAAATTCAAAGGTAGATACACAAAAAGTCAGTATCAGCGCCCCCAAAAGCACATAAGGGTAACTCACTTTTTCTTGCAAAACCTCCTTTTGAAAGAAATCTGCAAAAGAGCAGATGAGTGCAATTGCTGTAGTCAGACAGGCAAGCGCAATCGTTACGCAAACCAAAAATCCTGCCTTCGCTCCTGCAATTTTAAGAATAATTGCTCCCAAAAGCGCCTCCTGCCCCGCTATATCAAGATGATTTCCATGAAAAGAGGCAAGATAGCTAAAGCCAATATAAACTGCTGCTAAAAGCACTGCTCCTAACAAACTTGCCCTCCATGCAATCGATAGGTAGTTTTTATCCTCACTCCCTTGAGAGCGCATCTTCAAAATCGTTAAAATCGTAGAAGAGAAAAAGAAGGCAGCTAGCAGATCCATCGTATTATACCCCTCCTTTAACCCATGCAAAAACACGGCGGTTTTTGAAGCCTCTACGTGATGCACCTCTGAGGGGGTAAACAGCCCAATCAAAATAATTGCAGTCAAAGAGACTAAAAGCAGAGGTGTTAATACCCAGCCAAGCAAAGAGAGGAGCTGATTTCTACGGATGGAGAATAAAAAAATAATTGCGCAAGAGGCTGCGCTAAAAAGAGTGGGGGAGAGATTAACAAAAGAGCTTGTAAGGGCTGTATAAGAGAGCGCAATGCAACGGGGAGTAGAGCCAAGGGGTCCTAAAAGAGAGATGATAATCAGCGCAAGAATAAAACCGGGCGCCTTTCCCAATCTTCCAAAGAAATTTTTATAGCTACCATCAAAGAGAATCATAGCAAGAACCCCAATGATGGGCATGAGAGCCGCTGTTAGAATCATTCCTAGGACAGCAAAGAAATTTTTATCACCAGCATATTGTCCGAGGACTAAAGGAAAAATGATATTTCCTGCTCCAAAGAACATGGAGAACATGGCCAATCCAATAGGAAGTGCTTCTGAATGAACTATTTTTTTCATAAAAAGAGAGAGTTTATCTCTTTTTTAGATCTTTCGCAAGAAAGGAATGACTCATATTTTCTCTAAAGTTTATACTAACCTCTAATAATATGAATACGTTGGTAAAAAGGACTCAAATCGCCTTTATTGGCATCCGTCTCTTGGGCACTCCCTGCTGGTGTATCCTCGGTATGCTCATATTCATCCTCTATAAATACCTCCATGTCACTCCTTTCCAAATTGCCATCCTCATCGCTCTTAAACCCACCTCCGCTCTCCTCTCTCCTTACTGGAGTCACGCCATTTATCAACGTCCTGATAAAATCATCCCTAATTTGATGGGGGCAAATATCTTGCGTCACCTGCCCTTTCTTTTCACCCCCTGGGTGCACTCTGCCTGGTTCTTAATCTTCGCCTTTGGCTTCTATATGATGCTCTCTCGCGCCACTATCCCAGCTTGGCTCGAAATGTTTAAATTTAATCTTCCTAAAGAAAAGCGAGAACAGCTGATCGGATATGGGACCACCGTGGATTATTTAGGAACGGCTCTTTTAGCCATTGGAATGGGCATTCTCCTCGATCGCTATCCCGAGATGTGGCGCTGGCTCATCTCCGGAACAGCAGCTATAGGAATTGTTTCAACGGTGCTTCTTCCTTTGATCGCCTCCCAACAGGCAGTCGCCTCTCTTCCACTCACCCTCTCAGGATTCAAGCTAAAAGAAAAGATTATCACTCCTTGGAAGCAGGTGTGGACTCTCCTAAAAGGACGAAAAGATTTTGCGCTCTTTCAAATAGGATTTATGTTGGGGGGAGGAGGATTAATGATTATGCACCCAGCTCTTCCTAAGTTATTTATAGATAAACTCCACCTCTCTTTTGTTGAAATGGGGGTTGCGATTTCCCTTTGTAAGGGGATGGGGGTTGCTCTGAGCTCCTCCTTCTGGACCTGGCTCTTTCGTCATCTGCATATTTTTCATTTGAGCGCTCTGGTCACTCTTTTTGCCACCCTCTTTCCCTTTTTACTCTTAGCCACCTCTCTTCACCTCTCTCTTCTCTATTGCGCGTTTATCTTTTATGGGGTCATGCAAGGGGGCAGCGAGTTAAGCTGGCATATGTCAGCACTTGTCTTTGCCAAAGAAAAAGAGAGCTCTCTTTTTAGCATTACAAATGTTTTAACGGTGGGGATTAGAGGATGTTTCATTCCTACCTTGGGAGCCCTCCTCCTCCCCTTTTGTCAACCCATAGGGGTTATCTTAATAGGCGCTCTTCTCTGTCTCTCCGCTTCACTCTTCTTTCTTTTTAGTTATCGTTATCTAGCCCTTCCTAACTCAGGTTAAAAAGTTGATATTATTCCTCTTATTGGGCATAATCTGACACAAGTTTTTACCATTTGGGAAAAAATGAAAAAAAAGATTTTACAATCGATTGAAGAGGGAATCACTGCGATTGAGCAGTTAAAAAAACCGAAATCATTATTTTTTATTGAACAGACAGTAGAGGCATTGGTGCGCTGCTTTCGTTCTGGCAATAAGGTATTAATTGCGGGAAATGGGGGAAGCCTTTGTGATGCGGCTCACTTTGCGGAGGAGTTCACAGGTTTTTTCAGAAGGAAAAGGGGAGCTCTTCCGGCGATCGCGTTGAGTGAGCCTGGCTTTTTATCTTGTGTAGGAAATGATCTTGGATTTGAATACATTTTTTCTCGTGGAGTGGAGGCTTTAGGAAAAGAGGGGGATCTTTTTGTTGGCCTGACGACAAGTGGAAATTCTCCTAATATTGTGCATGGCTTTAGACAGGCTAAAGAGAGGGGGCTCACATCTATTGCCTTTTTGGGTCGAGGAGGGGGAAAATTAAAGGGAGTGGCTGAATTAGAACTCATCATTGAGGGATTTGAAACTTCGGATAGGATTCAAGAGGCTCATATGACAGCCATCCATATCATTTTAGAGATGGTAGAGGAGCTTCTTTTCCCGATCCATTCTGAACAGGAGAGTATCGAGGAAGAGGCTCTTGTAGGAGGCGCGCTTTTAAGTTGAACCACTTCTTGAGCAGCTGTTTTGAGAGGGGAGTTTCCGCTCGACATTGGCTATATGACAAAGGCTGGTTAAAGATACGCAGGGCCCCTCTTCCGGTGATTAGTATCGGAAATATTCTTGCAGGAGGAACGGGCAAGACACAGCTGGCCCTCTTTCTTGCAAATAAATATATAGAGGCGGGATATCGGGTAGCTATTCTTTCAAGGGGGTATCGGAGAGTAAAAAGGATAAAAGATCCTTTTGTTGTCGACACGAAAGTGCACTCTCCACAAGATACGGGAGATGAGCCGTGGCTAATGGCCGCAAGGCTACCTCAAGCATGTGTCATTGTCAGTAGGGACCGTTTTCAGGGGGCACAGCTGGCGCAGCAAAAAGGGGCCGATCTGGTGATCTTAGATGATGGGATGCAACACAGAAGATTGGCAAGAGATGTAGAGATTGTGATTGTGCAGAGTTCAAATCCTTTTGGAGGGGGCCATTTTCTTCCCAAAGGGGGTTTGAGAGAAAATCCTAAACGGTTAAAAGAGGCTGACTGTATTGTCGTAAATGGGGATCTTTCTGTGGAATTAAAGGAGTCTCTTCAGAAAATAAAACCGGGATGTTTGATGATCGAGATGAAAATTGTTCCCTCTGGTGTCAGAGATCTCCAAGGAAATGCCCTCTCTTTGAAAGGGGTGAGCGTGGGGGTTTTTTGTGGGATAGGCAATCCTCAAAATTTTGTGACGACCGTACACCAGTTAGAAGCACAGATTGTAGATACACTTTTTCTTGCCGATCATCGATCCCCTTCAAAAAAGGTGTTGGAAAAATTTGGACTGCGCACCCAAGAAAAGGGGGGGAAGTGGCTCGTATGTACTGAAAAGGACAAAATTAAGCTTCCCCCCCTTTCTTCCTCTCTTTCTATAGGATGGGTTCAATCTGATGTGAGTATAAGTGCAGAAAATCAAAAAAACTTGGAGCAATTGGCAAACTTATGAAACCTTGGAAAAAAATGTTAATGGGCTTGGGTTTAGGTGTTCTCGTGGGGATATTAATAGGACCCAAAGCTCAATATGTAAAACCGTTTGGAACGGTTTTTTTAACTCTTCTCAATATGTTGATTGTACCCCTTGTTTTTTCCTCTATGTGTGTGGGAATCACCTCTATTAGTGACATTCGAAAATTGGGGAGGGTTGGTTTCAAAACGCTTCTCCTTTTTGTCGTCACAACGATGATCGCGATTGTTTTTGGTCTTTTTGCTGCCCATTTTATTAAGCCAGGGGCTGGAATGGGTTTAAGCTACTCGCGTGAGCTTGCTTTAGATAATACGCCTGCACTTTCAAAGATGTTTTTAGATTTGGTGCCCACCAATCCGATAGGCTCTCTTGCGACAGGAAATATTCTTCAGGTCATTATTTTTGCCATTTTTCTTGGATTAGGGATTAATTTTGCTGGGGAGAAGGGCAAACCGCTTGCTCGTTTTATGGAGTCCCTCTCTGAGGTGATGTTTGCGATGACACGTCTGGTGATGAAGTTGGCCCCGTTTGGGATCTTTTTTATTATGATATGGGTAACTGGAACCTTTGGTGTGGCCATCTTATTTCCTCTTCTAAAACTGATTTTCGCTATTTATTTAGCCTCCATCATCCATTTAGTGGTTGTTTTTGGGGGTATTTTAATCTTTTTGGCAAAAGTGAGAGTGGGCCCCTTTTTTAAAGGGATGGGGGATGCGATTGCGATGGCAATCTCCACAACAAGTAGCTCAGCGACTCTTCCTACAACTTTGCACTGTGTGGAGCAGAACCTGGGAGTTTCCAAAAATATCGCTAATTTTATTCTTCCTCTGGGCTGTACGATTAATATGAATGGGACAGCAATTTTTCAAGCGATAGCAGCCCTCTTTATCGCACAATGTTACGGCATTGACCTGACGATTGTGAATATGATTACAATTGTTGCAACGGCTACTCTTTCTGCAGTGGGTTGCGCAGGAATACCGGGAGCTGGGATTGTCACTCTTTCGATTGTTTTGAGCACGATTGGATTGCCTTTAGAGGGCATTGCGATTGTCGCTGGAATCGATCGAATACGAGATATTATTGGCACCGTTTTGAATGTTTTGGGAGATGGGGTTGTTGCGGTTTACGTTGCGAAGAGTGAAAAAGAGTTTGATGAAACGTGCTATAACCATACGGTCAATGTGAGTTATCAAGAGGGAGCTATGCCTACGGAGAGCAAATCATGAGCGAGCGATTTGAAGTCACCCTACCCAAATTGGGGGAG
>Ga0207115_1051_pt1 | contig 16678 bp, 18 predicted proteins | sample Alteio_BWMinHeat_46_FD_153536 | JGI IMG/M metagenome (GOLD analysis project Ga0207115, IMG submission 153536) | Enriched cells from forest soil in Barre Woods Harvard Forest LTER site, Petersham, Massachusetts, United States -... | ecosystem: Environmental > Terrestrial > Soil > Temperate forest >...
AAGGGGTAGTATCGAATTTTCTCTTCCCGATGTCTCGATTAAACTGGATGAAAAAGGGATGCCTATAGGCATTCAAGTGGTTGAATATGACATTACTCATCAACTGGTTGAAGAATATATGCTGAAGGCAAATGAAATCGTTGCCACCCATTTAAGCAATGAGGGAAAAACGCTCTCCTTCCGTATTCATGACAAACCGGATGAGGAAAACATGAGGGAATTTTTCTCATTGGCCAAAAAATTGGGGTTCAAAGTACCTCCTGAGCCAACTAACGAGGATGTTCAACTGCTTTTTGATGAGGCCAAACGGAGTCCTTTTGGTCCCTTTCTTGCAACCGCTTTTATTCGTAGTATGAAACTTGCTTACTATTCGGTAGATAACATTGGCCATTTTGGCCTCGGATTGGAATATTATACTCATTTCACAAGTCCCATTCGTCGCTATATAGATCTTATGGTGCATAGAGCCCTTTTCGAGACGATAGAGCCTGAGGAGGATCTAGAAAGAATTTCTCTCCTCTGCTCGGAAAAAGAGAGGCTTTCTGCCCGTGCTGAGCAGTCTGTCTCTCTGCTAAAAAAGCTCCGTCTTCTAGAAGTCTCTCATCTAAAAAATCCAAAAGAGATCTTTGAAACAGTGATTTGCTCCGTAAAACCCTTTGGATTCACCTTTGAGCTTCCCCAATTTATTTACGAGGGCTTTCTTCCCCTGTCCAACCTTCTGAATAAACAGGATTTTTATTATGAACGGGAGAGAGGATCTTTAAGAAATAGAAGAACGGGGCAGATTTTTCAGGTGGGGACCAAGGTGAAAGTCAGGTTGAAAAAACTGGATCTTATCACACAAAAAACTGACTGGGCATTGGTAGAGGAACCGAAAAAATGAGAAAACATTTTATTACTGGGCTCATCATCCTTCTTCCTTTAGCCCTTACTCTCGCTATCGTTTTTTTTGTTATTAATTTTTTAACTCAACCTTTTGTTATCCATCTTGAGCACTATTTTGAACAGGAGAGGTGGTTTACCCATTTTAGGGTTCCTGTGCACTATGGGTTGGAGATTATTTTCTTTCTGATTCTCTTTTTATTTACGGTGTTATTAGGATTTTTGACTCGTCACGTCTTTTTTAAATGGCTTTTTTCTCTTCAAGATTATGTACTGCATCGTATTCCTTTTATAAAAACACTTTACAAAGCCTCGCAACAGGTGATTAAAAGTATTTTAGGATCTAGCTCTAGCTCTTTTAAGCAGGTTGTTTTAGTTCCCTTTCCCAAGCCGGAGTCCTATTCTATTGGGTTTATAGTGAGTACGGCGCCCACGGTTTGTGAGAAGACGGTGGGGACCTCGTTGATCAGTGTTCTTGTACCGACAACTCCCAATCCCACGTCGGGGCTGCTTATTCTTTATCCTGAGAAGGATATTCTCTATATCGACATGAAGATAGAGGATGCTTTAAAATACATTATTTCTTGTGGGGTGATTACGGAAGAGTCCCCGCCCGTAGTATAAACCTATCCCTATATTCGAAAAATATCCATTGTGTATAAAATACATATTTTGTACAATCTATATAGAATTGAACATAAAGGTGAATATGAAACAAAAACATAGAAGTATTTCTGTCACTCAGGCCAGGAAAGACTTAGGTGATGTCTTTGGTGAAGTAAATTATCATAAGGAGCGCATACTCCTTACAAATCACAAAAAATGTGTTGCTATAGTACCTATAGAAGATTTGGAACTTCTAGAGGCTTTGGAAGATGCGGAAGATATTTATGAAGCAAAACTGGCTCTAAAAGAAATACAGGAAAAGGGTTCCATTTCATTTAAAGAAATGAAAAAACGGGTGGGTTGATGAATACATGCGCATATCTACCTATACAATCGCATTCGCTCCACGAACAGAAAAACAGTTGGCAATAATTCCAAAAGCAATCAGACAACAGATTTTTGATCGTATTGATAAACTCAAAAAAAATCCTCGACCAGAAAACATAGAACCGCTTCATGGAAGCGATAGTGGATTATTCCGTATTCGACAGGGGGATTATCGTATCGTCTACAGTATTCAAGATAAATTGCTTCTAGTATTGATTGTTCGCGTTGTACACAGGAAAGAAGTGTATAAAAAAAAGCATACCAGTTGATAAAAAAAACTGTTTATAATTCAATTCAGTTTGCATTTTTTTTAGAAAATAGGTAAGATGGCCCTCCATATTATAAAACATCGAGTAGACCATGACCAGAATAAGTAAACAGGGACAAAGACGGGCCGTCTCCCCAAGAAGACCTCGTCACCCCTCTATCAAAACAGGATCCAAAAAGAGCTTCCCCACCCATGGGTACAAAACCCATGCAAATGCATACGTCGGAGAAAGCCCCCTCTTCATCGCAAAAATTAAAGGTATATAATTATGTCACGTCATAAAAGCTTCGGAAAAGCAACCAAAGGAACGCAAAAACGTAACGTTCTAAAACGATTCGAAAGAGTAGAGGTTTTAAAAAAATTGGGCCGTTGGAGCAAAGATAATAAACGGGTGACAGGCCTTCCTAAAACACTCAGTATGTGAAGATTCTCGTTTTTAATCGACAGAAAGATCTTCCCCTCTCCTCTCCCAGCGTAAGGAGCGTTGTTAAGCAGGTTCTCTTAACCGAACAGCGCTCCACCGATGAGCTCTCCCTCTACTTCGTCACCACAGAGGAAATTTGCCATCTCCATGAGCAATTTTTCGACGACCCCTCCCCCACAGACTGTATCTCCTTCCCTATGGATGAAAGGGAGAAGACAGATTACCACATCCTAGGAGAGGTCTTCGTCTGCCCTCAAGCCGCCATCGAACAGGTCATGACAATAGGCGAGGCCTACCAAGAAGCCACCCTCTATCTTGTACATGGAATCTTGCATCTTTTAGGCTATGATGATATTCGGAAAAGTGACATAAAAAAAATGCGAGAAGCAGAAGCAAGAAATATGAAAGCGTTAATTGATAAAAAAAATGTATTGAGGGGGTAGGCGTGTTTTTCCTTCTCTCCCTCTTCTTCCTGATCTGGGCTTTCCTTCTCAGCATCACCTCTCACTCTTTAGCTAGATTGGGAGAAACCCGTTTTCTTGAAATACAAGAGGTGCAACCAAAAGCTTTTTTCTACTATCCTTTTCACCTCCGCCTTTTCAGATCTCACACCTTTGAAATTACTCTTTTTGCAACCCATATAGCTGCTAATATCGCTCGTCTCGGATATGCCCTCTCCATTGTCTTAGGAGTCTGGGAAACCAAAAATCCCTTGCTCCTCCTCGCTCTATTCTTCCTCCTTTTTCTTTGTGAATTTATCGCCTATTTATGGGCCTTTTTCTCTCCTCAGCGCGGATTTCTCCTCTCAGCCCCCTACTCCTCCCTCTTTCTCTATCTCTCCCTTCCTCTCACCCTCCCCTTTTTAAAGTTGACCCACTGGATCGCAATAAGAATCAAGAAAACAAGAGGGGAAGATCTTATCGATGAGATGCGAGAAACGATCGTTCAAATCCTGCGTTCCGCACAGATCAAAACAACACTCAATCTCGCAGACAAAAAGCTCATTGAGGCTGTGTTTAAATTTAAAGATAAAATTGTTCGAGAGGTCATGGTTCCTCGAGTAGATCTTTTCAGCTTACCCGCAGAAACCCCCATCAGAGAGGCTGCTCAAAAGCTTGTCTCAGAGGGTTACAGTCGTATTCCTGTCTACAGAGACTCCGTAGATAACATTACAGGCGTCCTCATGTTTAAAACCATCCTCCAGCTCTATATGGACTGCACCGAAGGGGAAAAAGAGCGTGCAGTTCTTCAAGATCCCATCGACACCATCGCTAAAAGCGTCTTTTATACTCCTGAAACTAAAAAAGTCTCCCATCTTCTTCAAGAATTTCGCTCCAAACAGATGCATATGGCCATTGTCGTCGATGAGTATGGGGGAACAGAGGGGGTTGTCACCATGGAGGATATCCTAGAAGAAATTGTGGGCGAGATTGGAGATGAATATGACACGAGCGAAGAGATGCTCTACACAACACTTCCAGGAGAAAAAAGTTGGATCGTAGATGCAAGGATGAGCATTTTAGATGCAGAAGATATCTTCGGCATCATCCTTCCCCAGGAGGGGGATTATGACACGATTGGTGGCTATATTGTCCACCTAGAGGGAGCTATTCCTCCAAAAGGTTTTATTATCCATCAGCCCGATTGTGACCTAGAAATTCTTCATGCAACAGAAAGAAGTGTGGAAAAAATAAAAATTACCCCCAAGCGTTAAATGATCTTTGTCCTCATTTCTTTTATTGTAGGCTCTCTTATCACCTACCTGCTCCTTAAAATAAAAATTAAAGGATTTGAGAGGCTCGCTCAAGAGATTCTCAAAAAAGCAGAACAAGAACGGTTAAGCGAAAAAGAAAAACTGGACAGATGGATAGAAGAGAGTCAAGAGAAAATCCAACTGGAAAAAGAGGAGCTTAAAAATTGCTCCCTACTTCTTGATAAAAAAGGGGGGGAGGTTGAAAAACAGTCCAAAGAGCTCTCTCTTCTCAAAAAAAACCTGCTTAAAGAAAAAGAGGAGTTAGAGCACTACCTTGCCAAATATGCTGGCCTCTCCTCGCAAGAGGCAAAACTCACCCTTCTTGAGGAGGCAAAACAGGAGATCACGAAAGAACAGGCGCTTTTTCTCCAAAAAACGCAACTCGATACCTTAACCATAATCGAAAAAGAGAGCGCCCGCCTCCTGGTTTCTGCCATGCATCGCCTCTCTTTTTCCCCCGTTTTAGATGCTACGGTAACCACTGTTTCTCTGCCCAATGAGGATCTCAAACGCAGAATCATTGGAAGAGAGGGACGCAATATCCGCCTCTTGGAAGAGCTGGTAAGAGCCAACTTTATCATCGATGATACTCCAGGCGCTGTCGTCATTTCAAGCTTCGATCCCTTGAGAAAAGAGATAGGTAGGCTGACCCTTATGGAACTTTTAAGAGATGGACGCATTCATCCAGCTCGTATTGAAGAGGTTGTTAAAAAAAGTGAAGAAAAATTAAAACAGGAGATGGGGGTCATAGGCAAAGAGGCTGCCTTTCAAATGGGCATCTTCTCTCTTCATCATGAGATCACCCTTCTTCTAGGAAAGCTCCATTACCACTTTTGTGAGGGACAAAATGTGTTGCACCATGCACTAGAAGTTGCATCCCTCATGGGTATTTTAGCTGCAGAATTAAAGTTGGATGTAGAGCTGGCTAAAAGAATGGGACTTTTACATGACATTGGAAAGGCCGCTCTCTCTCATCAAGAGGGCTCTCATGCAGCTGTCGGGTATCAACTTGCCAAAAAATGGGGAGAAAAAGAGGAGGTTGCACATGCCATTGGAAGTCATCATGACGAGATCCCCCCTCAAACAGTTGAGGCTAGCCTTTTAAACTTTGTCAACAAGGTCTCCTCTCAAAGAATAGGGGCACGGACAGAGGCGATAGAAAATATCGTTAAAAGAAGTCGGAAGTTAGAGCTTATCGCCTCGCAATATGCGGGGGTAGAAACAGCATATGCGCTTCTAGGAGGCAGGGAAATCCGCGTGATTGTGGAGGCAGATAAAATAGATGACAAGGGGGCGCTCCTTCTTGCGCGTGAAATTGCTAAAAAGATTGAAACTGAAATGAGTTTTCCCGGTAAATTAAAAGTAACACTGATCAGAGAAAAGAAAATCATTGAATACGCGTCTTGACTCACCTTAAAGTGAGTCTTGACAAAAGAGAGCGAACACGCTATCCAGATGAGTTAAACACTGAGAAATTTATGGAAATACGAACAGAAAAACAGGGTAATAGCACAATATTTTCTTTGAAAGGTCGCTTGGATAGTCAAACATCTACTGATGTGGAAAAAAGAATTTTACAAGCCATTTCTGAGGGTTCCTCCCATATTATTCTCGATTTTGCAGAGTTGGATTACATTTCAAGTGCAGGCATTCGCGTTCTTGTCCATTGCCATAAGGAGTTAGAGAAAAACAGGGGGAAGATTTTTTTAACCTCTGTTCCAAAACCCATTGAAAATGTGTTATATATCACCGGTTTTCTCCCTTATTTTAAAATCTATGAGAATCAAGCTCAAGCCATAAAATCTATCAGTTGAGAAAAAGAGCTGATATCATTATGATCCCCCTCTTTCTAATATTAAATGACATACCATGAATATGCGCCGTTCCCTTTGTTTTAGTGAGCCCTCTATCGCTCGTGCTGGTCAAGTTTCTACTTGGAAGTTTCATTATACGACTGCAACTTCTCTACCTAAGGGGGCCCGTTTTAAATTTGACCTTCAAACTAAGGGAAGGAGTATTGACTGGGAGATTCCCTCTGTAGATCTTGGGGAGGGGTCCAATGTCATTTATGCTGAGATGGAGTCTGGGGAGATCTTAAAGGCCAAAGAGATTGAGACACCAGATCTCTTAGTGCCTCAATATGAGTTTGTCTTACCCTCCCCTGTTAAAATCGGCGGAAAAATCACCATTATTATGGGTGCGCCTCCCAAGATACGCGGAAAGGCTGAGGAAATTGGCAATCACTGTCAACTTACCATCCAACGAAGACGCCCCTTTTTTCTCTATTTAGATCCCAAAGGAAAGGGTAACTATGAGGAGCCTGAGATTTTCAGTATTGATATTCGAGGAAATAGGCTTCAAGCAATCCGCATTTTAACCCCCTCTTTTGTCGCAAAAAACAAGCGGTTTGACATTACGGTCCGTTTTGAGGATGAGTTTGGGAATCTCACCAATTATGCAGCTGAAGATACTCTTATCGAACTCTCCTATGAACATCTTAGAGAGAATCTCTCTTGGAAGCTTTTCATTCCAGAAACAGGATTTGTAATCCTTCCTAACCTCTATTTTAATGAGACAGGTATTTATAGAATTCAGTTGAAAAATCTCCAGACAAAAGAGTGTTTTACCTCGCCCCCTATTAAATGTTTCAACGAGGGGGAGAAGAATCTCTTCTGGGGTCTTTTGCATGGGGAATCAGAGCGAGTAGACTCTACAGAGAACATTGAAAGCTGTCTGCGCCACTTTAGAGATGAGAAAGCGCTCAATTTTTTCGCCTCCTCCTGTTTTGAAAGTCATGAGGAGACCTCCCCTGAGATCTGGAAACTCATCTGTGCTAACCTCTCTGAATTCAATGAGGAGGATAGATTTATCACGATCTTTGGCTTTCAATATCCAGGCGAGGCAGAAAAAGAGGGGGTTCGGCAGCTTCTCTACTTTAAAGAGGGCAAACCCCTTTTAAGACAAAAAGAGGCTAAAACCTCCTCCTTAGAAAAGATTTATAAATCTATGGTGCCGAAAGAGCTTATTTCTATTCCCACGTTTACAATGGGTCAGGGATTTCAATACACGTTTAAGAATTTTAATCCTGACATAGAACGTGTGGTTGAGATTTATAACGCTTGGGGAAGTTCTGAGAGGAGTGCTAAAGAGGGAAATCCCCGTCCGATTACAGGGGGTGTAGAAGAGGCGCCTGAGGGGTCTATTATACGTGCCTTAAAAAACAATTACCGTTTTGGGTTTGTTGCAGGAGGACTTGACGACAGGGGAATTTATGGCACCTTCTTTGATAGCGAACAGGTGCAGTATTCTCCAGGTCTTACTGCGATTATATGTGAGAAATATACACGCGATTCGCTCATGGATGCCCTTTATCGCAGAAGCTGTTATGCAACCACGGGGGCTCGCATGATCGTGGGCTTTCACGTTGCGGGACAGCCCATGGGATCAGAGCTCTCCTCTGTAGCCAAACCAGGACTTGTCGTGAATCGTCATCTTTCGGGCTATGTGGCGGGGACTGCCCCCCTGAAGCGGGTAGAAATTATCCGCAATGGAGTGGTGATCCATACATTTACACCTCAAGGGTACCATTTCGACTACTACTTTGATGATGCACAGGAGTTAAGCCAAGTGACTCTAGAAAGCGGGGGAAAAGATCCCTTTGTTTTTTATTATCTTCGTGTCACTCAAGAAGATGAGCATATAGCTTGGAGCTCGCCCATTTGGATTGATCACGCTTCTCAAGCTCCCCTATCTACTCCTAAGGTTGTAAAAAAGGAGAAATAGATGGGTAGTTTCCCTCTTACAGTGATTGCAGCGGTCCTTTTAATGGGATGTGTCATGGTAGGGTTGGCTGTTGGCTTTCTTCTTACAGGTAAAAACCGTTTAAAGAGGGGGTGTGGATATACCCCCCGCAAATCCCCCAAAGATTCCTCCTCCTGTTCTGTCTGTGGAAAAAATGAACCTTGCGAAAGTGAGAAAAAAGATGCATCTAAACGAGATCATTGAGAAGATTGAGAATGAGGAGCGACTGACTTCTGAGGAGGGGCTCTTTCTTCTCGATACAAAAGATCTAGAAGAGCGCGAGCAGATTCGTCAACTTGCAGATTTACGCAGGAAAAAAAAAGTAGGAGATGAGGTACTTTTTGCCTCTACTCTTTTTGTCTATCCCACAAATTTGTGTGAGCTCAGCTGCTCCTTTTGCTCCTTCTATGCCAAACCTGGCTGGAAAAAGGCGTGGTATGCAACGCCTGCACAGATTGAGGAGAAGGTGCGCCTTCACCATCCCAAAGGGTTGAATGAGATCCACATTGTGGGAGGGCTCTGGAGGGAGTGCAACCTCGATTATTACGAAGAGCTTTTCCACCGCATTCATTCTGTCGATCCCACCATTCACATCAAGGCTTTGACCCCCGTCGAATATGATTTTTTAGCCAAACTCCACAACATATCGGTAGAGGAGGTCTTTAAAAAGATGATCTCTTGGGGATTGGGCTCTCTTCCTGGGGGGGGAGCAGAATCCCTTGTGGAGGAGATTAGGCGCAAGATTGCTCCTGGCAAAATTTCCTCTGATGAGTTTCTCCATATCCACCGCATTGCCCACCGCTTGGGCCTCTCTTCCAATATTTCCATGCTTTTTGGCCATATTGAGGAGAACAAAGATCTTATTTTTCACCTCGTTAAAGTCAGAGAATTACAAGATGAGACGCACGGATTTCACACCTTTGTTCCCCTTAAATTTGGGATTGAAAATAATGCCTTAGGGAGGAGAAAAGGCCGCCTTATGCACAAAGATGTTCCGCTTGTTTACGCAGTCTCGCGCCTCATGTTGGATAACTTTCTCCATTTGAAGGTACTCTGGAATTATGTAGGAGTGGAGGAGGGGCTTCAGCTTCTCAATTGGGGTGGTAACGATTTCTCTTCGACTAATCTTGAAGAAAAGGTGATTGCCATGGCGGGAGGAGATTGCTGTAAGATGGATGAGCCTCACATGCGAGCTCTCATAGAAAGCATCGGAAGGATTCCCTATTTTATCCATTCAGGCACCTATCAACCGTGTTGAAGTTAGGATTTGTCGATTCCATCAACGCCCTCCCCTTTCACCTCCCCTTTCGACAAGGAGTGCTCCCTTCTCCTGGAATGCTCTCCTTTGCTCCCCCCTCTCAGCTCAATGCGCATTTACGTGCTGATATACTAGATGTTGCTCTTACAAGCGCCTCTGAGACCTTTTCCAAACAGCTTGCCCCCTTTTGTATCTCTGCAGAAAAAGAGGTAGGAAGCGTCCATTTTTATGCAAAAAATTCAAAAGGAGGCAGAGTAGGAGTCACCCCTCACAGTGCCGCCTCTATTGCCCTTTTAAAAGTCTTATGCCACCACTTTTGGAAGATCTCCCCCCATTTTGAACCCCTAGACCGGAGCAAACTGCTCCAGTATGAGGGCATTTTACTGATTGGGGATGAGGCCCTACAAACCCCTCACCTCCTTGGCTACCAGACGATCGATCTTGCCCAAGCCTGGTATCAAGAGACGGGCCTCCCCTTTGTCTTTGCCCTCTTTTCCTGCGCACAACCTATAGAAACCACTCAGTTAGAAGAGCAGTTAGAAGAGGCGTTGACATGGAGTCTAGACCATTTAGATGCTGTAGTTTGTGAAGCGTATAAACAGTGCCCCCTGCCTCTTGAACAGATTCACCGCTATTTTGGACGGCTGAATTACCGTTTAGGCGAGAAAGAGCGCGAAGGACTAAAACTTTTTCAGGAGTTATGCAAGTATGTACCAGGCCTCTGATCCCGAGACGATCCAATCTCTTTTTAAGAGTATCGCCACCAAATATGATAGAGCTAACGCCATTTTTTCTTTTGGACTACATAGAACATGGAATCGGAGGCTTATTGAGAGCATGAGGGGGAAAAGGCAGCTTTTGGATCTTTGTGCAGGGACGGGGGAGATTGGGGTGGGTTTTTTAAGAGAGAATCCCCATGCGGAGGCGTGGCTTTTAGATTTCTGTCCTGAGATGTTGGAGGTTGCGCGTTGGAAGGGGGGCCCTTTTCAGGAGAGGATGACCCTGATGGTGGCGGACGCGCAGAAGATTCCTTTAGAGAGGGAGAGAGTGGAGGGGGTTACAATTGCCTATGGCATTAGAAATATTCAGAGACCGCGCAGCTGTTTTCAGGAGGTGTACCGGGTATTGAAGAGGGGTGGGAAGCTCGGTATTTTGGAATTGACGCGTCCTCATTCCGCATTCTTGCGTCTTTCTCATGGGATCTATTTGAAAGGGGTGTTGCCGCTGCTTGGGAAGCTTATGACGAACAATGGGGATGCCTATAAATATTTGGCATCGAGCATACAGGCTTTTGTTTCTCCTGAGGAGGTGGGGAGGGAGTTATTGGGGACAGGTTTTAGTCAGGTAGAGATATGCCCCCTATTTGGGGGCATTGCTACATTGATATTAGCAGACAAGAGCTAGAAAAATTATTGGTTACTAGCTTCCCGCGTTCTTCTTGCTAAGACGCCTTCAGCCTGATCCTGCAATCGTTCCACATTGTCCATTTTTTGTGTTAATTCTTTTAGCTTCCTTTCATGTTCTGTTATTATGTGTTGCAACGTAGCCTCCATTGCGTCTTTGTCTCTAGTGAATACTCTTCGCTCTTCTGCTATTGCCTTTAGCTGTGTTGCTACGTCCACTCTCTCTGCATGTACTGCGTCTAGATTCTTTTCCACATCTACTACCCCCGTTTCTAATGCTGCTAAATCTGTTGCTAATTTCGCTCGCTTTGCTGCTATGTCTGCATAAGAGTCGTTGATAGATGCCCATTCCAGCTCCACATCCCCTTGTTTTCGTCGTAATTCTGCTCGATCTGTCGCTAATGCTGCTCGTTCTGTCGCTAATGCTGCTTTAGCTTCTACTACCTCTCTTGCTAATGCTGCTCGATCTGTATCTAATGCTGCTCGATCTGTCGCTAATGCTGCTCGATCTGTCGCTAATGCTGCTCGTTCTTCTTCTAATGCCCCTCGAGCATCTCTCTCTGCTGTTTTTGCGGCTGCCAAAGCATTAGCTTGGTCATTTCGAGCCTGCGTTAATGTTTTTCGCAGTTCCTCTTGTGTTTTTAGCAGTTCCCCTTTGTCGTATGCAGACTTGACAGCTGCTACTAAACCAGCAATGGCTGCTACTCCCAAACCTCCCAATCCACCCGCAACTGTTAACATCTTTTGAAAGTTAGTCTGTTTTAAAACAAAAAAACAGACCGCCGCTGCTACCGTCCCTGCTATCCCCGCTACCATCGTAGCCACTAAGGCTCTATCTACCGCTTTTGTTGGATTAATACTCATCTTATCTCCTTATTTTGAATTTTTATTAATAACTACAACCAGTATATAATTAAATTATTAAAATACAATAAATTTACATTAGATTTAATTATTAAATTAATGTTTTTTATTAATTAAATAGTTTGTTTGAAAATTTGAGGAAGAAAAACCCAAAACTCAGGTCAATAGGATCTATGGAAGAAGCGCTGGCCCTCCTATATAGAGGGGGCCATGCCATTTTGATTTGATCTGCTATCCTGCGTCGGCAGTATCAGCTAATCATCTGATCCGTTATCATCTACCATTGAATACTCTGATCTGCTATCATCGTCTCTTCCAGAAAGTCTACTAAGTTGAGAACACCCCTCCCAATCCTCCGCTGAATCATCATCTCTCACTGATTGAAGCTCAATTTCGACGACCTCTTTATGCTGAGGCTTTCTTTCACTACAACCCTTCACTGCTGCCGCAACTAATAACGCAACTGTAGCACCGCCGCCAAGTGCCGCCGTAGCAGGCATAAAACGTACGTCTTTTAAAATAGCTAGGCAAACCCCTGTCGCAACCGCCCCCATAGCTGCTACTACCGCAACCCCTAAAAAAAATTTCGTTGTTCTTGATACTGGATTTACCATTATTATCTCCTATTTATTTTGTTATTAAATAACTATAATAATTATAATATATAATTATTAAAATACAATAAAATAAACATTTATTTATCAAAATTTAATATATTGGCGCAAATCTTTCTTGAGAGTATAGTGCCTCAGATGGTTCCCTTAATTTTAGCTTCTCAATCCCCTCGTAGAAGAGAAATTTTAAGTTTCTTCTCCTATCCTTTCACCACGATCGCCTCCTCTTTTGATGAGCTTTCCATTCCTTTCACAGGAGACCCTATTGCCTATGCTAAAATCCTGGCGGAGAGCAAAGCTGCCTCCCTGGCAGAGCGCTTCCCAGAAGCCCTCCTTCTATCTGCAGATACGGTCGTTTTCAAGGAGGGGCGCCTCTTTAATAAGCCCGCAGACGAGAAGGAGGCTTTTTCGATGCTTTCAGAATTAAATGGTTCCTGGCATTCTGTGTTTACTGCGATGACAGTGCAAAGGGGGGTGGGCGCGCTGCAGCGACGTGTAACCGCTTATGAGGAGACCAGGGTTCTTTTCCATCAGCTCTCTCCTCGAGAGCTTGCTCTCTATCACAAAACGTTTGATGGGACGGATAAGGCGGGTGGCTATGGGATCCAACAGGGGGGCGCTCTCATTGTAAAAAAGATAGAGGGCTGTTTTTATAACGTGATGGGACTACCTCTTGCGACGTGCCGACAGCTTCTTGCAGAAATGGGAATTGATCTATGGTATTATTTAGCCTCTTCTCAGCCCTCTTAATGCAGTTCCCCACTGATATCAGTGGACCTATCCTCTATCAGCTGCATAAGGGGGAAAGCAAAAAGGCCTTCGAGCATTATCTCTCTTACTCTCAAGAATCCTCCTCCCATGATTATGAGTTATTACAAAAAACAGCCATCAACCTCCTCGAACAGGGCATTAAATCCAAAGATCCTGAAATCGAACTGATGTGCATGTTTGGAGCAGGAATTTCTACCTCCCATGATCTACTCCCCATTCTCGAAAAGGGGATCTCAAGCTCAGAAACCCGTACGCAATTGATCGCGTTAAGCTATCTGAGTAGATCGCAAGATGACCAGGCTGACCGTATCCTGCTCAAAGCGCTCTCCTCCCCTTTTGTCCTTCCCCGCTTAGAGGCCTGTTACCAGCTCGCTAAAAAGAAACATCCCTCCGTCTTAACTCATCTCCAATCACTCACCGTAAAAGTCCCCTTTGAAATCAGAGCTCTCTTACCGCAAATTGCAATCTACCTAGATGATCCTCAAGGAAATGCCTTTTTTCGCCACTTTCTTGCAGATGAGAGCGTCGATGTACGCATTGAGGCAATTAAGGTTGTCGCTCAAGCGAACCGAGATGATTTTCTCCCTCAGATACGGGGACTTCTCTCTGAAGCCCATTTTGCTCAGCAAGAGAGCTGCGCCTATGCGCTTGGTAAATTAAAAGATTCTCATTCTATAGAATCTTTGAAAAAGCTTTTAGTGAGCAGGCAGAGAGAGGTGCGTTTAGCGGCCGCCTCTGCTTTGGCAGAATTGGGAGAGCAAGAGGGGGTAGATTTCATTAAACAGGAGGCAAAGAGGGGGGATCTTTTTGCTATCACTGCGTTGGGAGAAATCGAGGAGATCGATCTTTTAAAAGAGCTTCTTACCCATGCAAGCGATCCCGTGCGTCTCAATGCTTTTTTAGCCCTTCTACCTTTTCATGAGATAGCGCTTCTTCCCTATCTTCCCGAACTTCTTTTTCCCAAAGAGAATTTTGCTCAAATCACCTCTCCTGGACGCACGCTTCAAGCATGGAAAAAAACTCAACTGGTGGGAGAGAGGGAGGAGGCGCTGACTTTTGCCCTACGTGAAAAAGTGTTGATTGCCCTTTTGGAGTATCCTGAAGAGACCCTTTTACAAGTCGCAGAAAAGATCCTTTTGGAAAAGAAGCTCGATCTGATTCCCCTTCTCATGCAGCTTCTAGAAAATCATGCAAGCCCAGCTGTGGTCGCGTTTCTGAAGGAGAAGGAGAGTCATGCAAAAGCTCCCCTGATCCGCCACTACTGCACCTTAACCCTTTTTCGGATGAAAGAGGCGGGCCCCTACGAGGAAAAGCTGCTGACATGGGTAAAGCAGAGTGTCCACCATCCCCTGATCCGTTTTAAGTCAGATACAGAAAAAAACTCCTCTTTAACCTTAAATCCTGAAGAGACCTCCAAGTTTTTGGTTGAGGCGATAGAAACGCTCTCACAGACACAAGGAGAGGCTGTTTTGAATGCTCTTTTACATGCGATTGCTTATGGGAATGAGAAAAATCGGTATGCCCTTGCGGGCCTTCTCTTGCGCGTCACCGAGTGATGCACTCACCTTACGCATTTTTTCTCTTTACGAGAGTGGCTGCGGCGACCAATCTGATGCCTATTGCTCCTCGACCAACTCCACTTAGAGTTGGCCTTCGTCGCAATAGTTGCATCTTGGCCACCGTAGCCACTCTCGTAAAGAGAAAAAATGCGTAAGGTGAGTGATAAAAAAAAAGAGCCAAAGATTAACAATGGCTCTGCTCTAAGAATTTTTAGACTCTTGATGTACCTGGTTGCTGTGGTTGTTCCTCTCTTCGATCGCGCTCCACTGCATCTCGAGGAAGAAGCGCTCGTTGACGAGCCTTCACGCACCCCACGATTAAAGCAATTACTGTCACACCAAGAGCTACTCCTCCCCCAGCAATAGTGAGAATTTTCTCCACATTAGTCTGGTTTTTTAAAACGAGTAAACAGACTCCTGCTGCAACTGCTCCTAATCCGCCCACTACGCCGAAAAAGGTAGCAGCTTTTGTTGAATTATGAATCCTCATTTTTATCTCCTTTGTTTTGTTTTTGTTTCGAAAACATAATTATGTTAACAAATAATTGTTAAGATAATATTAAATTTAACTATTTTATCATTTAAGCCTCTTATATCGCTTTTTAAACTTAGGAGCTTTTCAAGCCACTGCCCGGATAGATGGTTTTTTCACACGAGGAGTGGGAGGGGGAATTGAGACCTTTTATGAACCAGAAAATCGCCCGACCCGTTTCTTTACACGCAATTATTATGCGCATGATATTGCGATCGACACTCCTCAAAGAAGAGACCGGTACCGCTTTCAGGGGACTTTTTACGAGTGCATAGGGGATTCTTTATCGATTAATGGGGTTTATGATTTTGTAAGTGATGGACAGATGGCAGCTGACTATCAGACAAAGGATTTTGAGCTCTATACAGCAGAAAAAACAGAGGTAGAGCTGAGACATAAAACCCCTCATTGGATTGCCAATCTGTTTACACGTGTGCGCGTGAATAATTTTCAAGATGTCAACCAGGAGCTCCCCTCCTTTCAAATGAATTGGCACCCGATAGCCTTTCCTCAGACGGGGATCCTCTTTGAAAATGCGTTTCAAGCAGGTTTTTACCATTATGTCTTCAGTCAAAAGGTGAAAGAGCAAGACTTCCATGCAGGAAGAGTCTCAGCCTCTCCCCGCCTTTCGCGCCCTTTTTATTGGGGACCACTGATTGCAACTCCAGAAGCTGGATTTATTGGGATTGGATATACAAATTCACCAGGAGGCAAATCGGCAGGACAGGCTTTAGGTGAAATCGGCTTTAAGCTAGAAACAGCTCTCACGCATGCAGAAGAGAGGTGGAAACATGTCCTAGAACCTTATGCGCACTATAAGTATTTTACCGAACCCACAGTTCCTTATGGGAATTACTATATTTTTACGATCCAAGATGGCTACCACCAGTTGAATTATTTAAGATTGGGATGTAGAAATGCTCTTTTTCTGAAAACCCCTTTAGGGATCATCAATCCTCTCTGGGTGGATCTGTGGACCTATGCCTTTTTTGCGATGCAAACGATCCCCGATATATGTCCTAAGGGTTATTTAAATATCGATTGGCAACCTCACAGTCGGCTTTTTTTAGGGCTGGAGAGCGCCTGGAATTTTCAGCATCAACTCATTGATTACTATAATGCGCGGGGAAATTGGACAGTCAATGAATATTTGGCGATTGGGGTGGAATACCGCCACCGTAGTGCTTATGATTGGCGCAAAGCCGATTTTTACAATTTTATGCTAGAGGCTACACAACCAGAGGGGCTGCTCTATGCATCTACCCTTTCGGATAGACGTGACGCCTTTCTTTTCCGCACCTTTTTCCGTTTTACTCCTGATCAGGAGGTTAAGTTTTCGTTGCGGACGGGATGGAATCGGAAACAGCTCAACAGTTATTACTTAGAGTATGAGGTTGAGTATGGGATGGTTTTTTTTCAGCATTGGCGTTTTGCTTTTATTTGTGAAAAGAGGGAGTCAGACTTCCGCTCCTCCATTTCTTTCAAGCTGAAGCCCTAGCAGATTTGGAGACCCTACGTTTTATGCCATCACTCTGCCAAAACAAATCCGAATATTA
>Ga0207115_1053_pt1 | contig 16499 bp, 16 predicted proteins | sample Alteio_BWMinHeat_46_FD_153536 | JGI IMG/M metagenome (GOLD analysis project Ga0207115, IMG submission 153536) | Enriched cells from forest soil in Barre Woods Harvard Forest LTER site, Petersham, Massachusetts, United States -... | ecosystem: Environmental > Terrestrial > Soil > Temperate forest >...
AGATTTGCGATTTATGGGTTTCGCGGCGACGGGCCGAACCAAGAGGTGGTGGCGCTGGTGCGCGGGAAGCTGACCGGGAAGAGGGCGCCGCTGGTGCGGGTGCATTCGCAATGCCTGACCGGGGATGTGCTGACGTCGCAGCGGTGCGATTGCCGTGCGCAATTGGAGCTGGCGCTGAACAAGATTGGCAAGGCCCAGGCTGGGGTGCTGCTGTACCTGCCGCAGGAAGGGCGGGGCATCGGGCTCATGAACAAGCTGCGCGCCTACCAGCTGCAGGACCGCGGTATGGATACCGTGGAAGCCAATGAATCGCTGGGATTTGCGGCAGATGCGCGAGATTATGATTTTTCGGCGCAGGTGCTGAAACAACTGGGCGCAACGAAGATCCGGCTGCTCTCGAACAATCCGGAGAAAGTGCGGCAGTTGGAGAATGCGGGGATTCGCGTGGTGGAACGGGTACCGTGCCAGCCGCGCATCTCGAAGATTTCCCGAGCCTACCTGAAGACCAAGAAAGCCAAGATGGGGCACCTGCTGGAAGGGGTATAGGGGCCGATTGGGTTGGCTCCGGCGATCGTGCCAAATTGACGTTGGCAATCGGGCTGGGAGTGCCCGCTTGGGGGCTATCGGATTTGCGCCGCGTGGGAGATTTTCCTCAGGAATGCACAGAAATCTGCGGATTAAAATGTTGACTGGGCGGGAGACGGGCGTGTAGCGTAGAAGGGTTTTGCAGGTATCGGAAGGCCCTGTAACTGCATCTTATGGATGTGGTTATCGGGCGGCATGGCCCGAGGTGCGTGAAGCGGGCAACGCCCCGGGCGAACGGCAAAGGCGCGGCGCAAGGCAAAAACAACAAACGCAGAGACTGACCACGCAAGGTCAAATGGCGAACTTCGAGATGAAAGGAATTCAGCCAATTGCATAGGCGCGCCAGCCTGTCTGTCTGGAAGCGAATAGCAGTGGTTATTGGTGTTGACATCGAAGGTCCGCCTCCCCCTAGGCCCGGGGGCAAGCAGAAGGCGAGCGTACAAGTGCGAAGTGCGCAGCGATGCACGCGGGGGGTTGGGATTAGCGACGAATTTTGGGAGGAGGAGTAAGTGGCGCAGGGTTTAGAGGAAAAATACGAAGCAGTACGGCATCTGATCACCGTCGGCAAAGAGCGGGGCTACCTGCTGTATGACGAGGTGAACGATTCGCTGCCGGCGGAAGTGCATTCGTCAGAGGAAATCGACGATCTGCTGACGACGTTTGAGCGGAATGGAATCGAGATTTACGAGGACCAAGCCTCGGCGAAGGCGGCGCGCGCGGTGGAAGTTTCGGCGGAAGCGAGCGACCGGGACGCGGTGGTCAAAGAGGATGGGCACGAAGAGAGCGGCAGCGACCTGGACCTGACGCCGGGATCGCTGGAAAAGACCAACGATCCGGTGCGCATGTATTTGCGCGAGATGGGCACGGTGCCGCTGCTGACGCGCGAAGGCGAAGTGACCATCGCGAAGCGCATCGAGCGCGGACAACTGGTGGTGATGAAATCGATCACGCGTTCGCCGATCGTGATCAAGGAATTGATCGCGGTTGGGGATGATTTGCGGAAGGGCGTGCGGTCGATCAAAGAAATCGTGCAGTTCGACGATGAAGAGCTGACCGAAGAGAAGATCGCGAACAAGACCAAGCAGACGCTGAAGTACATCGAGAAGATCGGGAAACTTTACGATACGGCGCTGAAACAGGCGACGAAACTCGATAAAACACCGAAGGCCAAGAAGAAGCCGTACATCCGCGCGAAGTGGGACGTGGCGCGGACGCGCGTGGAGATTTCGGTAGCGATTCGCGATCTCGATTTCAATCCGTTCGAGAAGAAGCGGCTGATCGACAAGATGCGCGGGACGGTGGAGCGCTTGCAGTCGCTGGAACGCGAAGCGGGACGGCTGGAGCGTCGCGTGGACGCGGCGAAGGGCGACGTGGCTGCGGAAGCGCGCAAAGAGCTGCGCACGCGGCGGACCGAGTTGAAGGACATCGAGGAGCAGAGCGAAGTCGGGTTGATGGAGCTGAAGCGGACGCTGACGCTGATTCACCGAGGTGAGGCGGAGGCGGAACAGGCCAAGAAGGAATTAATCGAAGCTAACCTTCGTTTGGTGGTTTCGATCGCGAAGAAATATACGAACCGCGGATTGCAGTTCCTGGACTTGATTCAGGAAGGCAACATCGGGTTGATGAAGGCGGTGGATAAGTTCGAGTGGCGGCGCGGGTACAAGTTCTCGACGTATGCGACGTGGTGGATCCGGCAGGCGATTACGCGCGCGATTGCGGACCAGGCGCGGACGATCCGCATTCCGGTACACATGATCGAGACGATCAACAAGCTGGTGCGCACGAGCCGGCAACTGGTGCAGGAACTGGGACGCGAGCCGACTTCGGAAGAAATTGCCAAGCGCATGGACATTCCGGTGTCCAAGGTGCGGAAGATTCTGAAAATCGCACAAGAGCCGATTTCGCTGGAGACGCCGATCGGAGAAGAAGAAGATTCGCATCTCGGGGATTTCATCGAAGATAAGGCGGTGGTTTCGCCTTCGGACGCGGTGATCAATTTGAATTTGAAGGAGCAGACGTCTTCGGTGCTGAAGACGCTGACGCCGCGCGAAGAAAAAGTGATCAAGATGCGGTTTGGGTTGGACGACGGGAGCGAGCATACGCTGGAAGAGGTGGGGCAATCGTTTGCGGTGACGCGGGAACGCATCCGTCAGATTGAGGCGAAGGCGTTGCGGAAGTTGCGGCATCCGTCGCGTTCGCGGAAGTTGCGGGCGTTTTTGGAGGGGCCGTCGCGGGATTATTTGTAGAATGAAGTTGACAGCCGACAGTTCACAGTCGACAGGAAGAGCAGACAGCGCCCCGGAGTTCCGGGGCGCTTTTTTTTGGGGATGCTGGCGCTGCTAGCAGGCCCACTACAAGGAAGGGCTAGGGTTTTGCGTTCGCGTCGGGGTCTTACACCGAAAGTCAGCCTCAGAAGGCGGACCCTTCAACTTCCGGATGCCGCGCGGGAAAGCGTCAATGGTCTCGGGGGAGGCGGGAGAAGCGCAAGGCGAGGCGGAAGAGCCAGAGGAGGGTGAAGGCCAGGAAGGCGAAGAGGACGTAGAGAAACCGGGTGGGATCGGGGCGGTTATTGGGGTGCAAATTCGATTGCACGGCGTAATCGAAAGTGAAGAGGATGACGAGGAAGACGGCGCAGCCGAACCAGGCCAACCAGGCGCTTAGGAAATCGAAAGAGGCCAAGCGGCGCTGGGGGCTGAGCCAGTAGGCTTTGTTAGGAAGATTGATGCTTTCCGGGGGCATGGAGCGAATGATGGCTGGGAGCGCGAAGGTGAGGAGGGTAGCGAGGACGGTGACGCCCACGACGAAGGCGAAAAAGACGGGCTTGGATTGCCAGCCGTTGGGCGCGCCCTGGGCGTTGAAGTGGGACTGCACGACGTCGGGGAGTTGTGAATAGTAGGAAGAGAAATGGATGGCGGCGTAGAGGACTAAGAGGAGGAAGCAGAGTTTGGGCAGGCGGGAGTCCATGATGGGTGTGGATTCAGCTTAGCAGAGGAGGGCGTGTGGCTTTGGCGGAGTTCGCCAAAGAGTCAGAGGCTTTGCGTGCGGTGATGTCGGGCCTGGGCGGCGATGGAGAATGCGAAATAGCGCGTTGCGTGTGGTTTAGGGCATGCCTAAAATGAAGGCGGGGCTAGGATGAAGAGGTTCGTGGGCCTGGCCAAGCTGAGGCGGATTTTAAAATGCTCGGTGGACGGAAAAGCGGCGGCATGGCTCCCGCACTCTATAAGAAGAGAGTATGACGACAACGCACAAAGTGGCTTCAGCAGTGCTTGTGGTGATCCTGGCGGCCACGATTTTCGGAGTAGTGCGCACCGGGCGGGACGACGGGTCAGCGACGCTGCGGAGGAGCAAGGTCGTGGGCGCGGCGGCAGGGCCGGCGGTGGACCAGACGGAGCTGCAGACGGCACAAAAACTGGCGCAATTGGCGGACAAACCGGAAGAACAGGCGCTGTCGAAAGAAGCGATACGGCTGGTCGATCACGAGCTGGATCTGGCGTTTGACGGCGCACGGCGGGAGATTGCGGCGCATCCGCCGGTGCTGAGTGCGAAGGCCCAGGAAATCGAAGCGCGGCTGGACAAAGCGCAGAGTTTGCAAAAGGCAGATCAGGCGTTGGTGGAGCAGTTGACGGCTGCGGAAGCGAAGGCCGGGGGCAAGGCGAAGGATGCGCTGAATGACCGGCTGGACGAAGTCAAAGCGCGGCTGGAGTCGGACGAAGATGAAGTGGATGACGCGACGCAAGACTTGAACCGGGCCGGGGGAGACGTTAAGGCACGGCTCGACAAGCTGGATGAGGAACACAAAGCGGCGTCGGCGGAAGTGGATAAGGGAGTGCAGAAGTATCCGGAGGCGCTGGCGGATCGATTTGGGCTGGTGCACCAGTATACGCAGTGGTCTTGGCTGCACCAAAAGCAGCAGGCGCTGGCGCAAGCGAGGCAGGCGGCGGAGAGCGCGGCTACAGCGCTGACGAGCCGACACAATGCGCTGGATGCGGAAATCGAGGCGGCCAAGCAGGCTACGCCGGATTTGGCGGGGCACGCGAAGAAAGCCGCGGCTGGGGATGCCAGCCTGGGCGCGAAGGCTGGCGCAGGTGGGGTTGCGGGTGCGGGACAGAGTCGTAGCCATGAGGAATCGTCGGCGGCGGTAGCGAGGATGAAGCAGATCGTTGCGGACCAGAAAGGTCTGCCAAATCTGGACCGGCGGGCGGATTACGAGCGGCAACTGGCGGCGGTTTATGCGGAGTGGAGCGAACTGGTGAGCGCGCGGCAGCGAGCGGTGCTGCACCGGGCGCTGCAAGGGCTGCTGATTATTCTTGCGATCGGGCTGGTGGGGATTTTCTTTGAAGGGTGGCTGGAAAAGCTGCTGGGGAAAACGAAGCTGGACCGGCGGCAAGTGGAGACACTGCGCACGGTGACGCGGGTGTCCGTACAAATAGCGGCGGTGCTGTTGATTCTGCTGGTGATTCTTGGAGTGCCGGGGCAGTTGGGGACGATCCTGGGATTGGCGGGAGCGGGGCTGACGGTGGCGCTGAAGGATTTCATTGTGGGATTCATGGGCTGGTTCGTTTTGATGGGAAAGAACGGAATCCGGCTGGGAGATTGGGTAGAGATCAACGGAGTGACCGGCGAAGTGGTGGAGCTGGGAATGTTTCACACGGTGCTGCTGGAGACGGGGAACTGGACGGACTCGAGCCATCCGACGGGGCGGCGGGTGACGTTTACGAATAGTTTTGCGATTGAGGGGCATTATTTTAATTTTTCGACTTCGGGTCAGTGGCTGTGGGATGAGCTGCAGGTGGTCTTGCCGGCGGGACAGGATTTTTATCCGATGATGAATGCGATTCAAAAACAGGTGCAGGAAGCGACCAGCGAGAGTGCGAAACAAGCGGAGACGGAATGGCGTGGCGCGACGGGCTCGCGGGAGATGAGCGCGATTTCGGTGGCGCCGGCGATCAGCGTGAAACCGGTGGTGGGAGGAATTGAAGTGGCGGTGCGGTACATCACGCGGGCGAACGAGCGCTACGAACTGCGCTCGAAGCTGTATCAAGCGATTGTGAAGATGCTGGGAGGAAAAGCGGGGGCGGTGAGCACCGGCCCCGAGCCGGCTTCTGCGACGGCGGATGCGAGTGCGAAAGGGCCGGAAGCAGAGATAAAGCCACAGGTTAAGTAAGGTAGGGCTAAGCGACGCTGCGGGCGCGAACTTCTTCTGAGGTCAGTCCGAAAATCGGCGGCGTGGCTACGTCCAGAATTCCAAGATACAAATAAATCTGGCCGCGATGATGGGCTTCGTGTTCGGTCATGGCGCGGAGCCATTTCCAGGTGGCGATTTCGGCGCCGCCGGGAGTTTTACATTTTTTCTGGAGGTCGTCGTCAGAGAGTTGCGCGAACAGCTGCAGTGATTCGGCGTGGAGGCGGTCGAGGAGAGCCATGACATCGTCATAGGAGGCGGCGAGTTCTTTGCCGTGAGAAGTGTAGCGGCTGGTGCGGCGGTGCACGTTTTCGGCCCACATGTAGCGCTCGGTGACGGCGAGGTGGCGGAGGAGATCGCCGAGAGTGAAATGACCGGGGGCGCAGGTCCAATCGATTTTATCGGGAGGGATGCAGCGGGCGACGCGCAGGGTGCGCTCGCGGACGTTGCCGAAGTATTGCAGGAACGGCTGGATGGTGCGAATTTCCATGATGGCCTCGCTTAGCTGGGTACAGAAAGTTGGCGCGCTCGCATGGCGAACAGCGTGGCCATAGCATAAAGCAAAGCGAGGAGGGCGTAACCGGCGACCAGTCCGGCGCGCTGGGCGAGCCAGCCGAGGCCGAAGCTCATGATGAGCTGCACGATCGTGGTGAGGATGGCGATGGCGGATTGCGTGCGGCCCATGAAATGGCGCGGAACGATGGACATGATCGAGGATTGCGCGACGACACCGCCGAGAGCGCGGCAGGAGCCGAAAATAATTTGCAGCAGAACGGCGCCGGATAGAAAAGCGACGAATGGAGTGGCCGCGTGGCCAACGGCGAGAACGGCAGTGGCCGAAACGTACAGCGTCATGCGGAGTTTTTGCGGCAGTTGGCTGGCGATGAGACCGCCAGCGATGGCGCCCGTGGCCCAGCCGGCTTCGAGAAAGCCGAGGCCGCGGGCGCCGGAATGGAGAATGTCGTTGACGAGGGCGACGAGGACGACGTTGGAACTGACGACACCGGCCATCATGATGGCGTGAGTGACGCCGAGAGCGCGGACGAGCGGCTGCTGCTGGAGATAGGCGAAGCCGGCTTTGAGATCAGAGTAGACAGCGAGCGAGAGGCCGGCTTCGGCGACTTCGGGATTTTCTGCTGCGCCGAGAGCTTCCGCAGTGGCTTCGGTGCGCTCGGAAAATTCGCGGGGATATTGTTGATGATCGCGAGGAGAGAAATAGCCGCGACGGAGCTGGTAAAGGCAGAAAGCGGAGACGAAGTAGGTGGCGCCGTCGATGGCGAGGATGCCAGCGATGCCCGCGCCGTCGTAGATGAAGCCCACGAATGACCCGGCGAGGAGCATGCCGCTTTGCACGCCGATGAGCACGGCGGCGTTGCCACCGGCGAATTGACTGGGCGGGATGACTTCCTGGACGAGGGCGTTGACGGTGGACCAATACATGGCGGAACCGGTGCCGGTGATTAGCGTCATGAAGTAGAGGTGCCAGAGCTCGATGTGGCCGCGCCAGGCGATGTACGCGGTGGCGAGGACGAAGATGCCGCGGGTGAAATCGAGGACCACGCCGAGATAACGGCGGTCGAAGCGGTCGATGAGCACGCCGCCGAGGAAGGGGACCAGAAGGCCGGGGGCTGTGACGACGATGACTTGCAGACTGACTTTCAGGGTGGAGTGCGTGGAGGAGAGGATGAACCAACTGACGGCAACAAAGTTCATGCCGCTGCCGAACAGGGAGACGAACATGGCGGCGAAGAAGTAGCGGAAGCCGCGCTGCGACCAGATCAGCTTCCAGTCGACGCGGGTTGTCGCGGCAGTTGCCATGCAGGCCACTAGCTTACTATCGTAGGCAACTGCGAGAGGCGAGTTGGGCGGGGTCGTGTGGCGTGCTGGCGGTGATGCGCCGGGACGGTGATTGGAGAGGTTATGGGAAAAGAAGCGGTTTGTGTGGCGCGCTATGGCGGGGAGAAGTCCAAGGGGAAGGCGTTGCTGGAGACGAATGAGCTGATTTTTCGGGGCGATTTCCGGCTGAAGGTAGCGTTTGCTGCGCTGAAGTCGTCGAGGGCGGTGAATGGGGAGCTGCGGCTAGAGACGCCGGGGGGACTGGCGGTGTTCGAATTGGGGGAGCAGGCGGCGAAGTGGTGCGAAAAGATTTTGCATCCGAAGACGCGGATGGAGAAGCTGGGGGTGCAGGCGGGTGCGCGGGTGGCGCTGGTTGGCAAGTTCCAGCGGGAATTTGTGGATGAGCTGCGGGGAGTGACCGGGAACATCGCGAAGGGTAATGCCGGCGCAAAGGGGGAGTGGATTTTTCTGGGCGCTGAATCGCAGAAGGATTTGGCGCAACTGGCCAAGCTGGCGAAGGGCATGCTTGCGACGGCGGCGGTGTGGGTCGTTTATCCGAAGGGACGCAAACAGCTAAGCGAGAACGACGTTCTGGCCGCCGGGCGTAAGGCGGGATTAAAGGATGTGAAGGTGGTCGGTTTCTCCGCGACGCACACGGGATTGAAATTTGTGGTGCCGCTTGATCGAAGATAGCTCCGCGTTTGCTCTGTATCATCGAATCACACAAGTTTCCTGAGCTTTCCAGCGCACGCAGTGATATCTATGATGGGTCGATGGCCGCATTGATCGAATTGCGCGAGCTGGTGGTGGAGTTGCCGACGCCGGGGGGATGGATACGCCCCGTGAATGAGGTGTCGCTGCGGATCGCTGCGGGGGAATCGCTGGGGCTGGTGGGCGAATCGGGCAGCGGGAAGACGATGCTGTCGCTGGCGTTGATGGGGTTGTTGCCGCCGGGGGCGCGAGTGAGCGGAGAAGCCCAGCTTGTGGCGCGAGGCGGAACAAAGAATCTTCGCGCGTTGCAGGAAAGCGAATGGCGGGAAGTACGCGGACGCGAGATTGCCATGATTTTTCAGGAGCCGATGACGTCGCTGAATCCGGTGATGCGCATTGGCGCGCAGGTGGCCGAGGCGATTCAGGCGCACGAGCCGGGGGCAGCGTCGGCAGACGTACGTCGCAGAACCCTCGAGGCGCTGCGTCTGGCGGCGGTGCCGGAGGCGGAAATGCGGGCGGGGCAATTTCCGCACCAGCTTTCGGGCGGATTGCGACAGCGCGCAATGATTGCGATGGCGCTGGCGGCCGGGCCGCGGCTGCTGATTGCGGACGAACCGACGACGGCGCTGGACGTGACGGTGCAGAAGCAGATTTTGGAGTTGCTGCAAAAGCTGCGGCGCGAGCTGCAGCTGGGTTTGCTGTTCATCACGCATGATTTGGGTGTGGTGGCGCAGGTGGCCGACCGCATTGCGGTGATGTACGCGGGACGGACTATTGAGGAAGGTCCCGCGCGCGAAGTGCTGACGGCGCCTCGGCATCCTTACACGCAGGGATTGCTCAAGGCTTCGCCGACGCTGGAGCGAGCAAAGCTGACACCGATTCCCGGGTCGGTTCCGGCTCTGGCAGCGTTACCCACTGGGTGCGCGTTCGAGCCGCGCTGCGATTTGCGGCGTGCGGAATGCCGCGTTGCGGTTCCCGGGTTGCGAGCAGCTTCGGCAGACCATGCGGCCCGCTGCGTTCTTGTCTGATAATCCTCACCAGCCTGGCCTCGGTTGTTTTGCGAATCCCGAAGCGATCATCTTCACTTCCATCCGCGACGATTGTTTCCGCTTCGTAAGCTACCTCGAAACCGAGAACGAAATTCGGTTTGCAGGGCTGGACGCGAAATGAGTTCGGGATGGATTTCTCGGAACACATTCATGGTGCCGGGCACTTCGCGATTGGGAGTCATTGCGGAAGCCTGTCGTTCGGGATTTTCCTGCGTCACCACGAGAGCTCTGCTGGAGAAAAGGCGGGCGATCGTGCCGACGGCCTTGCGCCAATCGACATGTTCGAGCAAGACGACGCCTATGACCAGATCGAATCCGGGCTGAAGCGCGCTTTGGTCGACGTCATCTTCGATTGTGGCGAAACGCACATGCTTGAAAGGGACTAGTCGTTCGCTTAGGCGTCGAAGGTAAGCCGAATTGATGTCGGCGAACGTAAGGCGATACGGAACGATAAACGTGGGCGGCGCGAAATCGAACATCTGACCGGTACCGGCTCCAAGAACAGGACTTCTGCATTGGGCTACGGCCGATTCGCGGCAAAATAATCGGCCACCAGAAGCGCGTTGGCCTGGGCCTGACCGACTGCGGCCATATGCACGTCGTAATCCTCGGCGCGAATGGAATTCTTCCGGGGGTCTCGCAATCTATTGTCCATAATGCTGGTCCACCGACTGAAATGAGGTTCGACGTAGGCGAGCCGCACCTACTGTGATACAAAAAAACCGGCAATCAATGCCCCACGAAACCATGGCCGGAGCCAATTTACTCGAAGCAGCACACCTGACGAAACGCTATCAACGGTCGGCCGGCATGTTCGCCGTACAGGACCGGGGCGCGCGATTTGCTGCTGTCGACGATGTGAGCTTTGACGTAGTGCGCGGCGAGACGTTTGCCATTGTCGGTGAAAGTGGCTGCGGCAAGACCACTCTCGCGCGGATGCTGCTGCGGCTGATCGAGGCGGACTCGGGCGAGCTGCGCTTCGATGGCCGCGACCTGCTGGCGTTACGGGGCGAAGAGCTGCGCGGGCAGCGGCGGCAGATGCAGATGATCTTTCAAGATCCTTTCGCGTCCTTGAACCCACGGATGCGTGTCGGTGGAATTGTGGAAGAGCCGCTGGCGATTCACGACCCTGGGCTTTCTGCAGCGGAAAAGCGCGAGCGCATGACAGCGATGTTGCGACGCGTGGGCCTGGATGGGGAGGCCGCGCGCCGGTATCCGCATGAGTTTTCCGGCGGGCAGCGGCAGCGGATCGGTATTGCGCGAGCCTTGATTCTGCAGCCGAAGCTGATTGTGGCGGATGAGCCGGTGTCCGCGCTGGATGTGTCGATCGGCGCGCAGATACTGCTGCTGCTGCGGGAGCTGCAGCAGGAATTCGGGCTGACTTATGTCTTCATTTCGCATAGTTTGCCGGTGGTGGCGCAGATCGCTACGCGGATTGCGGTGATGCGCGCCGGAAAATTCCTGGAAATCGGACCGGCCGAAGAGATCCTGCACCGCCCCAGCGATACCTACACCCGCGAGCTTCTGGCGGCCGTCCCGGCGCTCCCGGCCTAGCGACGTAAGTCCTTCCAGTGCAGGCGATTCCGGCGTTACAATGCGGCCACTGAAATATCCCGCAGGGTTCCACGTAGTACCGGCCAGAGAGTCCGGCTGCGCAAATCTGTGGTGGAGGAGTCCTCGATGGTCACGACTGCTGTGTCTGCCGCTACACCGGAGCCTGAGGCTAGACTTAGTACACTTCAGCGAATCATTGGGGTTCTGTTCAGTCCCAATAAAGCGTTCGCTGATATCGCTGCAAAACCCAACTGGCTCGGACCAGTTCTCTTGATGACGGTCATTGGTCTTGGCCTGAATGTCTTTCTGGCAAACAAAGTCGACTGGAGAACGTTCGCCGAGGAACAGTTGGCGAGCAGCCCGCGAGGGCAGCAGATTCCGGCGGATCAGAAAGAGTTGGCGATCGAGCGAACGGCGAAAGGCAATCAATATTTTTGCTATTTCCGGGGCCTGACAGGAACTTTCTTTCTCGCGGCGGTGCTGGCGCTCGTTTACTGGGGAGCCTACGCGCTTTTCGCCGGCGCGCGATTGACATTTGGGAAGTCCCTTGCTGTGGTTGCCTACGCGATGATTCCGGGAGCGATCCGCGAGCTGCTGGGCATGTTGATCTTGGCACTGAAGGATCCGAGTACCATCGGAAATCCTTACAATTTTATAGGCACGAATCCCGGAGCGTACCTGAGCCTGGACAGCCCGAAGTGGCTGAGCGCGCTTGCCTCTTCGGCGGACATATTCGTGATCTGGTCCCTGGTGCTAACGGCAATCGGATTTCACTACATGGACCCGAAAAAGGCAAAGATGTCGAAGTCGGCCGGAGTGGTTGTTTCGGTGTACGTTTTCTTCACCCTGGTTGGCGTCACCATAGCTTGGGTTTTCTCTTGATACACTGATGCGGTGAGTCTTTCGTTCAGCGTCAGCAAGACCGATCCGACAGGCGCGCGGCGCGGCGTTTTGAACACGCCGCACGGGGCCATCCAGACGCCTTCCTTCATGCCCGTAGGCACGCAGGCGACCGTGAAGGCGCTGCGACAAGAAGCGCTCGAAGAACTGGGCGCCGAGATCATTCTCGCCAACACCTATCATTTGTATTTGCGGCCGGGGCATGAGCTGGTGCGCAAGCTGGGTGGCTTGCATCGTTTCATGTCCTGGCCGCGCGCGATTCTGACCGATTCCGGCGGCTACCAGGTTTTCAGCCTTTCCGCGCTTCGCAAGATCACCGATGAAGGCGTGCGCTTCCGTTCGCATCTGGACGGCTCCGAGCATTTGCTTACGCCGGAAAAAGCCGCGGAGATTCAACTGGCGCTTGGGTCCGACATCGCCATGGTTCTCGATGAATGTATTGAGACGCCGGCGCCGCGCGACAAAGCCGAGTCCGCGGTGCAACGCACGATTGCGTGGGCCAAGCGCGCCCGCGCCTATTTCATCGACCAAGCCAGCCGCAACGGCGACTTGCCGCAATGGCAATTCGGCATCGTGCAAGGGGCGACGTTCCCGGATCTGCGCCGAGAAAGCGCACGCCAGCTTCTCGAAATCGATTTTCCCGGATACGCAGTAGGTGGATTGGCCGTGGGCGAGCCGCATGAAGTGACTTGCGCGATGACCGCGGAAGTGACGGCACTGCTGCCGCACGACCGGCCGCGTTACCTGATGGGCGTCGGGCGCCCCGAGCAAATCGCGGACTACGTGGCGCTCGGCATCGACATGATGGATTGCGTGCTGCCCACCCGCGCGGCGCGCCACGCCTGCCTGTACACCAGTGAAGGCCGCGTGCTGATCAAGAACGCGCGTTATGCGCAAGATCAAAATCCGATCGATGCAAATTGCTCCTGCTCGGTCTGCCGTCGCTACACGCGAGCCTATCTTCGGCATCTCTTCGCAGCGGGCGAGATCACCGCGGCAATTCTGGCGTCCCACCACAATGTCCACTTTTACCTTGACATCATGCGGCAAATCCGCGAGGCTATCGGGTTTGGGAACCTAGCGGAATTCTCATCCGAGATGCACGCGCGCTATTCTGCAGGGGTAGCCTGAAGGGCTAAATCCGGCGAGTTTGCGAGTTGTGAGGAGCGGGAGTTTTTGGCCCGGCTCGCTGCATCTGTCCCCTGCGGGCAACACAGGGGACGGCAGGCGACTCAGAGAAACGGGAAAGGGCTGGTCGAGGAACGAACGATGATCGCAGCGCTTCTACTTCAAGCCGGTGGCGCAGCAGGCATGGGCGGCTTTTTGATTCCGCTGGTGCTGATGTTCGGCATCATGTATCTCCTGGTGATCATGCCGCAACAGCGTCAGCGCAAGAAAATGCAGCAAATGCTGAGCGAGCTGAAAAACGGGGACAAGGTGATCACCAACGGCGGCATCTACGGCGTTATCAACGGCATCGACGGCGACACGGTGATTCTTAAGGTTGCCGACCAGGTCAAAATTCGCATAGCTCGCGCGGCTATCGCTCAGGTGGAGGCACCGGAAGACGCCAAATAAGTCTGCCTCTTGCGTGAAGGCGCGTCTCACTCTCTGATCATGAATCCCAATTTCAAGTGGAAACTGCTGTTTATCGTCGCGGTCATTCTGATCTGTATCTATACGCTGATCGGTTTGCCGACTTTTCCCACGTCCTGGCAGCAGGCGAAGGACAATTTCGCGCACCAGATCAAGCTGGGGCTGGACTTACAAGGCGGCACGCACCTGATTCTGCAGGTGCAGGTGCAGGAAGCCATTGCGCAGGAGACCGACCAGACGGTGGACCGGCTGGCCACGCAACTGCGCACCAAAAACATTCATTACGACGAAGTACGCCGGGCGGACGACACCCACGTCCTGGCACATGGCCTGGATTCCGGGCAGGTTTCGGCTTTTCGCGATATCGTGACGGCGCAGTTTGGCAATGCCTGGGATTTGGGGGCGGCGCCGGGCGATCCGAATGGCTATCTTCTGACGCTGCGGCCGAGCGCGATCGCGGCGATACAAGAATCGACCATGAGTCTGTCGGTCGAGACCATCGAGCGCCGCATCAACGCGCTGGGCCTGACTGAGCCCACCATCCAACGCCATGGCCGCAAGGACAACGAGATCCTTGTGCAGCTTCCGGGTGAGGGCGACCCGACGCGCGCAAAGGACGTGATCCAGGCCGGCGGGCAGCTCGAGCTCAAGCTGGTGGAAGATCCCACGACGTATCCTTCCGAAGCTGCGTATATGGCGCAGCACGGTGGCATCCTCAAGGCCGGCACGGAGCTTCTGCCTGATTGCGTCGTGAGCCGCACGCGGTCGTCGAATCCAACGGGAGCTGAGAATTGGTACGTGTTGAACCGCGCTCCGGTGGTTACCGGGCGCGACCTGCGCAGCGCAACCGAGAACCGCAACACCAACAATCCCGGGCAATACCAGGTGAACTTCAGCCTGTCCGCGGATGCAGCTCGCCGCTTTGGACCTTTCACTGAGCAAAATCTGCATCGCCAGATGGCCATCGTGCTTGACCATTGTGTGTACTCGGCGCCCACGATCAATGGCCGGATTGAAGATATGGGTGTGATTGAAGGCAGCTTCAGCCAAGACTCGGCGCACGATTTGGCATTGGTTCTTCGAGCTGGCGCGCTGCCGGCATCGATCAAATACCTTGAAGAGCGCACGGTTGGCCCGTCGTTGGGAGCGGACTCAATTCGCCATGGTGTGCAGGCCTCGGTGTTGAGCTTGCTGGTGGTCATGGTCTTCATGCTTTTCTACTACCGGCTTTCGGGCGCGAATGCCGTGGTGGCCTTGATCCTTAACTTGTTGATTTTAATGGCGGCGCTCGCTGCCTTTGGCGCGGTTCTAACCCTGCCGGGAATTGCCGGCGTGATTCTGACCATCGGCATGGGCGTGGACTCGAACGTCCTGGTTTTCGAGCGTATTCGCGAAGAGTTGCGTAACGGCAAGTCGTCGGCTGCTGCGGTCGATGCCGGCTTCTCGAAGGCTTTTCTGACCATTATCGATACGCACGTCACGACGGTGGTCTCGGCCTTCTTTCTGTTCCTGTTTGGTACCGGCCCGATTCGCGGCTTCGCCGTGACCCTAACCATCGGCTTGATCGCCAACGTGTTCACTGCGATCTACGTTTCTAAGACAATTTTCCAGTACCACCTGGGCAAGATGGACCGCCAGGGGGTATTGAGCATTTAGGCTGTTCAAGACGCTTTAAGGCGTGTACTAGGACTGCTGGGATACAGGCTTCACTCGATTCAAAACGAGCGTCCTGTAGGTTAGAACCCTGACTCTGGCGTAGCCTCTTAGCGGCGTCGCCCCTGCCGGGAACAAAGCCGAACCCCCTGGAGTCTAAGGAAGGGAAGCAAAAACTGGCATGATCGAGTTCTTCAAAGAGCCCAGCATCGATTGGATGGGTAAAGCCAAGTATTTCTATGCCCTTAGCGGCATTCTCCTGATTGCAGGCTGGACTTCCGTATTGCTCAAAGGCGGGCTCCGCTACAGCATCGATTTCAAGGGCGGCACCAACGTGGATGTCCGCTTTGCCCAGCCGCCCAATATCGACAAGCTCCGCAGCGGCCTTACTTCGCAGGGTCTGGGGAATAGCGAAATTCAGAGCGTCAGCGACATCGCCAGCCCTAACTCGAACGAAGTGCTCATCTTTGTGGAGCAGCAGGGCACCGGTGACGAAGCGGGAGACAGCAGCAAGACCCAGGTGCTCAACGCCCTGAACGCGGTCTACGGACTCAATAATTCTGTCAAGCCTGACTTCAACGCCGCGACTCCCACCTCCCTGACTGCCTTCCTGACGCAGCGCGATCCTCTGCTGCTTTCTGTGAATGCCGGGGACAAGTACACGCAACTGGCCAAGGCGATTCTGGATTATCGCGATAAGAAGCAGAATGGCGTGCTCGCCAGCTTCGATGGTCTTTCCGGGGCGCCCGGAGTCACGCCGCAAGTCATTAGCGCGGTCCAGGACGGCTATACACTCGGGCCATTCACGATTCGCAACGTCGAGATCGTGGGACCCAAGGTGGGAGCCGAGCTTCGCCGCCAGGCAGTGTTCGTTACGCTCTATGCTTTGGCCGGAATGCTGGTATATATTGCCTTCCGGTTTGAATGGGTTTTTGGGGCCGCCGCCGTCCTAGCGGTGTTTCACGACATCTTAATTACGCTGGGATTCTTCTCGTTGTTGCATTATGAGATTTCGCTTACGGTCATCGCGGCGCTGCTCACGCTGGTCGGCTACTCGATGAACGATACCATCGTGATCTTCGACCGCATCCGCGAGAATAATCGCTTGCTGCGCCGTGAGCGGTTCGCCGACGTGGTCAACAAATCCATCAATCAAACTCTTTCTCGTACCATCCTGACCAGCGGCCTGACGTTCCTAACTGTGCTGGTGCTTTTCCTGATGGGCGGTCAGGTGCTCCGCGCTTTCTCCTTTGCTCTCGTGGTGGGGATTGTGGTAGGAACGTACTCCAGTTTTGGTATCGCCGCACCTCTGGTCGTCGCCTGGCATAACTGGCGCGGTCAGGGTGTGGCTAGCACCGGACCCGCAGCCGGCAATAAACCCAGCGGTAACGACAGCGCTTCGGCGCGACTCGCTCCCGCCGGGAGGAGGTAGT
>Ga0207115_1054_pt1 | contig 16456 bp, 18 predicted proteins | sample Alteio_BWMinHeat_46_FD_153536 | JGI IMG/M metagenome (GOLD analysis project Ga0207115, IMG submission 153536) | Enriched cells from forest soil in Barre Woods Harvard Forest LTER site, Petersham, Massachusetts, United States -... | ecosystem: Environmental > Terrestrial > Soil > Temperate forest >...
TATTCAATTGATGATTTGAAACCAAGTATTCAATATCATATCGATGGCCGTGAACATGCCGCCCAAAAAGCACGTGAAATGATTAAACAAAAAAGCCAAGATTTTATAACATGGCTGCATTCATTAGATATGATGCGTTTAACCATCCGTGCTTACCGTGAAAAAATAGAAGACCTTTGTCATGCAGAATTGGCCAAGGCGATGCAGCAGTTACATCGCGGCGATGATTCAGTGCAAGTTCTTGCAAGTTTTGCGCATGCATTGACAAATAAATTATTACACACTCCCAGTGTGCAGTTACGTGAAGCCGCTTTTGCGGGACGTTTAGATTTACTGCAGCTGGCACGCCAATTATTTGCTATTCCTGAAAGTGTATTATGAAACCATCCATTAATAAAAAGTTACAAAGCCTAACAGAACGATACGAAGAAGTGAGTGCCTTATTATCTGACCCTGATGTCATCGGAAACCAAAATCGTTTTCGTGAACTCTCAAAGGAGTATGCACAAATAGGTCCTGTTGTGGATTTATACCATCGTTACGAAGGTTTTATTCAGGCATTGGCTGAAGCTAAAGAATTACTCAATGAGCCTGACCTAGAGATGCAAGCACTTGCCAAAGGAGAAATAAAACATACAGAAGAACAGCTAGAAAAATTAGAACAAGAATTACAAGTTTTATTATTACCCCGCGACCCTAATGATGATAGTAATATTTTCTTAGAAATACGGGCCGGCGCAGGTGGAGATGAAGCCTCTATTTTTGCGGGGGATTTATATCGCATGTATGTGCGTTATGCCCAAACTCAGAATTGGCAAGTTGAACAAATCAGCGCAAGTCATGGCGAACATGGCGGTTATAAAGAAATTATTGCGCGTATTATCGGTCAAGGCGCGTATTCGTTATTCAAGTTTGAATCTGGCGTGCACCGTGTGCAGCGTGTACCCCAAACTGAAGCACAGGGACGCGTACATACCTCTACTTGCACAATAGCTATATTGCCTGAAGTGGATGAAATAGATGAAATAGATATTAATCCAGTCGATTTACGTATTGATACCTTTCGTTCATCCGGAGCAGGCGGGCAACATGTTCAAAAAACAGATTCAGCTATTCGAATTACACATCTTCCCACTGGAACGGTCGTAGAATGTCAAGATGAACGCTCGCAACATAAAAACCGGGCACGTGCTATGTCATTATTAAAAGCTCGATTATTAGCTGCAGAACGTAATAAACAACAACAGCAGCAAGCAGAAGAAAGACGTCATTTAGTAGGAACCGGAGATCGTTCAGAACGCATTCGTACCTACAATTTTCCACAAGGCCGATTAACGGATCATCGAATTAATTTAACTCTTTATCAATTGCCAGATATTATGGAGGGCAATTTAACATCGGTTATCAATGCTCTTGTTCATGAACACCAGGCTGATTTATTGGCGGAGCTAGGTGATTAAGATGATCACTATTGCAGAGATATTAAAAAATAATACTGCAAAAAAAACCTCTTCTGATCCAGAGATATTGTTAGCGCATGTACTACATGTAACGCGTGCTTATTTGCATGCTTTTTCTGAACGTGAGATAACCGATGAAGAACAACGTGAATGGAATCAATTAATGGAAAAACATCGGCAAGGTGTTCCAACAGCGTATTTAACCGGATATAAAGAATTTTGGTCCTTAGATTTAAAGGTAACACCCGATACATTGATTCCCAGAAATGAAACAGAGCTGTTAGTGGAGTGTGTATTATCCAAGCAATATTCTCTTATTCCACGAGTGGCTGATCTTGGCACAGGATCGGGCGCTATCGCACTCGCTTTAGCTTATGAAAAACCCCACTGGCAAATAGATGCGACAGATATGAGTCAAGCAGCTCTAGAAGTAGCAAAATCCAATGCCCTACGTTTAAATCTGAATCATGTGAAATTTTATCAAGGCGATTGGTATAAGGCATTACCTGCTGTTTCATTTGATATCATTGTTAGTAATCCACCCTATATTGCAGAAGGTGATCCCTATTTACAAGAAACTGTTTTGTGTTATGAGCCACATTCTGCTCTGATTTCAGCAGAGAATGGATTAAAAGACTTGGAATATATTATTAAATCCGCCCCCAGCTATTTAAAAAAAGGTGGTTGGCTTTTCTTGGAACACGGATTTCAGCAAGGTGAGACAGTACGCCGCATTTTTTTAAAAAGGGGGTATAATGGTGTGTCAACTCAGCATGATTTGGCAGGTTTAGAAAGAGTCACTTTCGGTCAAGCGAATGATGACTCACTCTAGGAGATTTTAAACAGGCTCTAAAATTGATTCTCGCGAATGCGTAAGAGTATAGATACGATGATGAATGATAGTTGAGGCCAAGGAATAATTCATTTACGATAAGAGTTGATAGGGTCTGTTTACAATGAGTTTGCTAGCAAACCCATTGTAAACAGACCCTAAAAGAAGGCCCCGTAAATAAAAGGATGTTTTTTGAGTAGGAGCACAGTATCAATGGCTACAAAAACAGTTATAAAAGATGTATTAGAGCCCAGTTTAGAAGTATTAGGCATTTCTCCCTATAAGCCTAAAAAAACGGAAGAATACATGAACAGTAAAATGCGAGCTCATTTTACGAATATTCTTACGCTTTTGCGCAAACAAATTATGGAAGATGCAGAGCGTACTGTTCATCATATGCAAGATGAAGCAAATAATTATCCCGATCCCAATGATCGCGCCAGTCAAGAAGAAGAGTTTCGTTTAGAATTACGTGCGCGTGATCGCGAACGTAAATTATTAAAGAAAATTGAAGAATCTTTGCAATTATTAGTCGATAAAGAGTATGGTTATTGCGAAGTATGTGGTGTTGAAATTGGATTACGTCGCCTAGAAGCCCGGCCCACTGCTATTCTTTGTATTGATTGTAAAATGTTAGATGAAATCCGTGAAAAGCAACAAGGGTGATACAACTAACTGCACTTTAATATAAAGGGTTATCGGTATGGCGAAAGGCGGGGGCGGACAAGGTCAGTCCGATGAGTCTTCAGGAGTCCTTTGGATAGTTGCTGCTATTCTTGTTTTTGGCGCCATAATCGGATATTCGTTTAAAAAACAAATTATTACCTTTTACTTTAAAATAAAATTATTTGAGATCAGTTTTTTCAGCCTTTTTACTTCAAGACTGGATGATGTTCGTTACATCATGTTATCTTCAGATCCTGCAAAAGTATCTTACCCCGACGTTATTAAATTAGGCGAAGCGGTCGGCTATTATTTGCGCATTCCTTTGATATTGGTATTAATCGGATTAGCCGTACTGGTCTTTTTAAAAAATACAACGCGTGTTTTTAAACGCATTTACAATATGAAACAGTTAGCAACGCTTGAACAAGTTAACTGGCCGCAAATTACCCCTGTTTTAGCGCTGGATTTAGTGAAAGCGAATATTGACCAAGGTCCTTGGGCGATGGCAATGACGCCTATGCAGTTTTGTAAAAAACATAAATTATTGGATGAACATAAAGCTCAACCTCGTGAAGGAATGACACGTAAAGAATGGAACCGCATAGAAGTCACCCTGCGACGTGGACAAGCAAATAAAGTATTTGTCTTGCAATTAGGGCCTTTATGGCAAGGTGTCGATAAATTGCCATTACATGTTCGCGCATTATTTGCTGTATTTGCTGCCCGTAATCAAAACGATACCCAAGCCGCAGCCGATTTATTAGCTCATATCAGTCGTTCTTCAGCAAAAAAGTTAAATTTCACGGGTACCGATGAATTATTGCAAAAACATCTCAGTAAAAAAGCCATACAAACTATTATTCATTCTCACGCCTATGTACTAACAGTGATGGCATCTATGTTAGTGGCAGCACGTGACGATGGTGTGCAAGCTTCCGCTGATTTTTTATGGTTAAAGCCTATTGACCGTCGAATGTGGTATATGTTGAATACCGTAGGACGCCAAACACCTTTTGCTGAAGTAGCAGGTCCATTTGCTCATTGGGTGGCAGAAAGAGAAATTGGTAGACGTTTAATTGTGCCAATGGTAGATGAAGCCACCAACGCCCTTGATAGAGTGCTAAAAGAATTAATTTATATCCCCGATGAAACACCCTAGAGCCAAAGGGTTAAGAGGTTGATATGCAACAGCGTGGGTTAGATGAACATCAGGAAATGTCGCCACAATTACTATTGCGCGATACCCGCACACTAGGAATGAAAGCGGTTGATTTCTTTAAAGATCCTGCTAAAGCAGCTGCCCTCATTGTAATGATTGGTGTGGCGGTATTTTTACTGCCCGCCTTTTCAGATATTATCGCATTAATTGGAATAGGCGTATTTTGGTATGCCTATACGCGTAAGCATAAATTACCTTTTCGTTTACCACAGCGAGCAAATACATTTGATTATAATGATCCTATTCCGGGTACAGATAAATTGCGCAAGGCACGGGGCATCACTTTTTTTGGTAATCGTAAAGGAACAGAAGAAGAATTATGGTTTAACAATGAAGACATGCGTACCCACGTATTAATTTTTGGATCGACAGGGAGTGGTAAAACAGTCACGTTGACCTCTCTTGCCTTCAATGCGCTTGTGCAAGGCAGCGGCTTTTTATATGTCGATGGTAAAGGGGATAATAGTCTTTTCGCCAATATTTTTTCCATGGCGCGTTTTATGGGCCGTGAAGATGATATTTTGTTAATTAATTTTATGACGGGTGCGCGCGATATCATGGGCGCACAAGAAAAACGGTTATCTAACACAATGAACCCTTTTTGTAATGGTTCATCGGACATGTTATCACAATTAGTCATTAGTTTAATGGACTCTGGCGGACAATCATCTGATGGTGATATGTGGAAAGGCCGTGCCATGGTCTTCGTGCAAGCCTTAATGAAAGCGCTTGTTTACATGCGTGATCGCGGAAAAATTTTATTGGATGCGAATACGATCCGTACGTATTTTGAATTAACCCGCCTTGAAGCCATTGGTTTAGATAAAATGTTTATTCGTGATAACCAAGAACCCGTTTCAATGGCAGATGCACCGGATTTAGTCCTAGAACCGATTTATAATTACTTACTTACTTTGCCAGGATTTGACCGTTCTAAAAAAGGCAAACAAAGTTCTCAAGTGTTAGAACAACATGGTTTTATTACCATGCAATTGACGAAAGTATTTGGTTCTTTGGCCGATACCTATGGTCATATTATTCGTACCAATTTAGCTGAAGTGGATTTAAAAGATGTCGTATTGAATCGTCGTATTTTAGTTGTGTTGTTACCCGCATTAGAAAAATCACCCGACGAATTGTCCAATTTAGGTAAAGTGGTTATTGCATCGTTAAAAGCAATGATGGCAGCAGGTCTAGGTGAATCCGTAGAAGGAACCTATAAAGAAGTCGTTACCCGCAAGCCGACGTATTCTGTGACCCCTTACATGTGTATTTTAGATGAATATGGTTATTACGCAGTGAAAGGATTTGCTGTGGTACCAGCACAAGCACGTTCACTAGGATTTTCAGTCATTTTTGCAGGGCAAGATTTACCTGCTTTTCAAAAGGCTTCAAAAGAAGAAGCACTTTCCATTGGTGCTAATACCAATATTAAAATTTGTATGAAATTAGAAGATCCTTTGGATACCTGGGATTTTTTCCAAAAAACCGCAGGTGAATCATGGGTAACAAAAGTTGATTCTTTTCAAACAAATGCAAATAGTGTTTTAAATAATTATATGGATAGTCGAAGTGCTTCATCAGAAAAACGTGCCCGTGTAGATTTACTAGATCTTAAAGAACAGCGAGAGGGAGAAGCGCATATTTTCTTTAAATCAAAATTAGTTCGTGCGCGTATGTTTTATGCTAATCCACAACCTGTGGAAAGAATGCGAATTAATCATTTTTTAAAAGTCGAACCGCCTATCGGACGTTTATTACTTGATTTAGAAAGTCGTTTAGATCAATTTCAAAATGTATTAGCAGCGGGTGGTGATACCTTATTTGAAAATGTAAACGAAGAAACAGATGAAGTACATTTTATTGTAAACGCAATGAATGAAAATCAGGATGTTAATTTAATTGAACGCGGCGTTTCTGCATTATTGTCCTTTCATAATCGTCATACGGCTTCTGAAGAAGAGAATCCCTTTGTTGAGGAGGAAGAAGAAGAAGAGAACGTTACTCGCATTAATATTTTCCAAAAAATGCGTCTTAATGAAATGACACAAAAATGGATTGGTGCTGCAGATATCGAGCGTTTTTCACAGCCTTTGGTCAATAAAGCATTAATAAAAGATAAAATGGAGCTTATTGAGCGTGTCTTAGGTCGCTCAGGTTCTCAAGCCAGTACAGTCACCAATGAAATTATTAAAGATATGACGATGTCAACCGATTATCCACCTGAAGTGGAAGGCATTTTCCTTGATATTGATAGCGTTGTTAACGCAGCAAATGAATTAGTAGAATATGTTAAAAATTTACAAAATGCGAATGAATAGAATGTTAAATATCTGCAGAATTAGTAAAAAATATTAAAATTTGCAAAATACGTAAGGATTATTGATGAAAATAATAGGTTTATGTTTGTTTATATTATTCCTACAAGGATGCGCTTCATCGGGCGCGCAACGAAGTTCAGCAAGCGATGCAGATAAAGCCTATATAACAACTATGTATGATATTAATCACTCTAACGATGGAAGTTTTTCTGATACTTATCAAAATAGCAGTCAACTTTCTAAAGGTCTTGTCATTGGTGGCGCAACGGGTGCTGCCGCAGGTGGTTTAAGCAGTATGGGTATCATGCCTGGGTTGTTAACGGGGGCTATTATTGGGGGGGCGATCGGTGCTTATTATGATCAAACAGCAACATTGGCAGATCAATTGGAAAATCGCGGAGTAAAAGTCATTGAACTGGGAGACCAAACCTTAGTGGTTGTTCCTTCATCGTCTGTTTTTAATTCAGCAACCTCAAATATTCGTCCAACAGCGTATCCTACGTTAGATTTAATTGCTGAATACATTAGTCATTATCCTAATACCACAGTTAAGATTTCAGTTTATACCAGCCAGATGGGTTCAGATGCTGTTAATTTAGCTCTTTCACAACAACAAGCGGCTTGTATCGAACGATATTTATGGCGAAGAAACATTAATACGCGGATTCTCACCGCGGCAGGCTACGGGGGCTCTAATCCTATTGCAAAAGATGATGGAAGCTGGGCAAATGAAAATTACCGAATTGAAATTTCATTTGAAAAAGTTCCTGTTTAGCTCATCGGCGAAATAAATCTGTAAGGATAGGATAAGGAAAACACATGATTGGTAAACGATATGAACAGCCTAAGTTTTATAGTAATTTTTATTATGAGCAATATCATAAAATGTTGCGGCGTTTAATTATTTTAAGCGTTTTTATTTTACTTTTAACGTTAGGAATTATGTATTATTTGTTTTATCCTGAAGCGCCTCATTATTACGCTAGTACAACAACTGGACAGATTATTTCTATGACATCAGCGCAGTGATGAGAAAATTTTATGGTAAGATCCAGGCAGCCTATTTTTTCGAAAAATTGAGAAAATATTATGGCGAAGTTAAGGCACCTATTTTTGCGAAAAATTGAGAAAATTTTAACGAAGTTAAAGCAACTTATTGCTGCAAAAAAATTGAGAAAATGTTATGGCGAAGTCAAGACAGCTTATTTCTATAAAAAATAATGCATTTTATATTAGCCATTATCAAACTTTTTTTATAGGTATGATAGGCCTTGTTTGTTTGGGGCTTATTGTAGTAAGTGTTTTATTGTACCAATTTTTCCATCGACCTGCTCCGGTATATAGCGCTGTTGCACCCAAAGGACAGCGAATGGTATTAACTCCCGAGAGTGAACCCAATTTGTTGCCTTCAACATTAATTACGTGGGCAAATAAAGCCGCTGTTGCCGCTTATACATTTAATTTTATCAATTATGATCAATCGCTTTCTAAAGCGCGTCCCTATTTTACTCAGGCGGGCTGGGATGTTTATGCTACGTCTATTGCGCAAGCCATCCAAACGGTTAAACAAAACCAATTATTTGTGAGTGGTGTCGTAGTCGGCGCGCCAGTGATCTCAAATCAAGGAGAGTTACCAGGGAGGGGCTATGTTTGGCGTATACAACTACCTTTCTTGGTGACCTATCAGAGTGCGGATAATATTTCACAAAGATACTTTACTGTCATTTTAACTATTGTAAAAGTACCAACCTGGATTAATCCCGCAGGTATTGGCATTGATCAATTCGTAATGGTGGGTTAGATATGGCTGAAATGCAATCTCATTTTGATGATGCTATGCAAATGGTTCAATTGCGTAATCAATTTTATCAAAAGAAATTTTATTACTCATTGGGTATTTTTATTTTAATGCTAATTATGGCAGGAATATTAATAGGTGCTCTGGTGTATCTTATTAAACATCCTACTCGTCCTGTTTATTTTGTTGCAGATGAAGTAGGCCGTTTAATGTATGAAGTGCCATTATCTCAGCCTGCCATGTCTTTAGAAGAAGTGACAGCTTGGACGGTAGATGCGGTAGAAACAGCTAATACGTTTAATTACATTAATTATCGTGCGCAATTACAGGGGTCAGAAAAATATTTTACCCAATATGGTTGGCAAGAATATATGAAAGCGTTACAAGCATCTAATAATTTACTGAGTTTAGAGCCACGTAGGATGATTTTTCTCGCTAAAGTCGTTCAACCACCTCAGTTAATTACACAGGGAATTTTAGGCGGGGCATATGCGTATAAATTTGAAATGCCTGTCTTAATCTCTTATCTAACGCCACCTTATGATAATGTTTTAGGAAAAAGCCGATTTGATAATGCATTTGTAGTTGATATCATTGTGCAACGACAAAAAATATTATCGAGCTATAAAGGATTGGGTATTGTGCAATTGATAATGAGTGCTCCGCAGCAGGTTCCACAGCGTTCAGTTATGCCGGCTGAGTAGTTCTCACCGAATATGGGGGACGACTGATCACTTTTGCGCTCCAAACGAGTCATCCATGGTGCTAAAAGTTACATCCTGTAAGTTATATTTCACCTCGGCACAATTTGCGCTTTTTAGTATCTCATCCGCAGGTTAGCTTTACGTGTTCCAAACACTTGCATATGAATCACTATGCGCGCGTTTGCAACACCTAAAACCCAGACGCTACGGGTATAGTCGTCTTGCTTTACATCATTTTACAATTGATTTCTTTTATCTATATGATAAAACATAGATAATAATTAGCCTAATAGTAGAGACTATTGAGATTATTGAATAATTGTAGAAAGAAACTTTGCTGACGGACTTGAAAAGGTAATGCAAATGCATTACTATTAAATTATAGGTTGCCCTACATTTGGGAGATATAACATGAGCAAGATCTTACAGGCAGCATCAACATTAACAGATCGTTATCAAACTACTATTCCTGAACCAGTAAGAGAATTACTTCATCTGAGCAAACGGGATAAAATTACCTATACTATTGAAGATAATGGCAAGGTTTTAATATCTCGCGCTATTGAAGATGATCCCGTTCTTGGCAATTTCTTAGTTTTCATAGCAAATGATCTTAAAAATAATCCATCTCACATTCGTTCTTTAAGTCCTGCGCTGATGGAACGCGCACAAAACCTAGTTTCTGGTATTGATGTTGATTTAGATACTCCGTTAGATGATAAGGATGAATAAAATTGTCGAAGCGAAATGAAATTATTATCAACGGATGGTGCTTGCTGGCGCATCCTCTATTCCTGGATCAGCTCGAAAATTTAGTGATAGAAGTCGAGACTATTCAGGAAAAAAATCTTATCCATTATAAAGAAAAAAACTCTACGAAACGCTTAGCAGCAATTATCAAATTAATTTTTGAAAAAATCCCACAAGACCCTACTTTACCAGAATATCGTCAGGGAATAACCCTGGGTGATGAATACAAACACTGGTTTCGGGCAAAGTTTTTTCAGCAGTATAGATTATTTTTCAGATATCACCTTGGGAATAAAATAATTATTTATACGTGGGTAAATGATGAAAAGACTAAACGCGTTTATGGTAACAAATCAGATGCATATAATATATTTAGAAAAAAATTAAAAGCTGGTCATCCGCCAAATGATTGGAATGAATTATTTAAAGATGCAGTTGCTGAAAATGATCGATTCAGAAAAAATGAAAATAAATAAAAAAACCAAATTACCTATATTTAATATTATAGGCGTTATTTAATATTATATGTTCCCTTCCATCTCTTTGAATGGGTTTGCTGATTTCGGTTGTAAATTTCCGAAGAAACTTTATTACTTCGCGAAGATGTCTATTTTTTTATCGAATAAACTAGGCATATCTGATAGAGAACACAAATTTAATATTTTAAGCGGATGTAAAGTTTTAAATTTTCCTATCATTCCATATTTATTTTCTTCGTCTTTTATAGTTTCATTAATGCATCATTGGTAATTTCTGCTTCAGAACAGATATAATCACTTATATCCCAATTATTCATCACCGTCCCTTGCCAACCTCCTTCAGAAGAAATATATGAAAGTTCATTTAGAGGATCTTCCCATTCATACCTAATACCATGTTAGAAAAGTTAAGCCAAAGTGATGCACCATCATTTAATAAATATGTTGAAAAAATGTTATTAGACGGCGATTATCTTCATCTCTCATCTAAAGAAATTTATCGTTTAAATGCAGATAATTTAAGCCGTTACATGACACAGCATCCTGAAATAACTCCAGCAGAATGGAATGATGAAAAAGCATATTCGATACTGACAAATTGGAGGTATAAATCCGGATTTGAAAAACGGGTACAAGAGGCGCAGGTATCGCTTCAAACTGAAATCGATTTTTCATTATTAGTCTATAATTATTTAAAAGATACATATTTAATAAGAGAATTGGCTATTCTTGTTTTGGGGTATCTTGAGAGAGAACAAAGTATTGTTGATCGTGTGAATTTTGAAATTCTCAAAAAAGAAGAGCCAAAGGTGATTTCTGACTTAGAGAAAATTTATTCTGACGTAACGCCTTGTTTTATTCATGAAAAAAAATATGATACTAAGTACGATGAACCATCTATCATTCTGAGCTATCTTGCAAAACATGATATGACACCATCGGTTGCCATTGTAATGTAAGTATATTTTTATGCGATTAACTATCAACCAAAATCGGTTTATTTTTAGCAGAACGGTGCCTTGCTCTCAGTTCAACATTGATATATCTATCAGTTGTTGCGCTTGAGTTATGGCCGGCGTCATCGCGAACATGTTCACGCGGTCTTCGTTTAACATCTTCAGAAATACCTGTGTGACGCAACCAGTGCACGGTTACTTCATTTAAAGATTCGGCTTCTTCGACATGATTATCTTCTTCAAGTCTCCTGATTGCTTGATCGAAACAGGCCTGGACAATTTCTCTGATATAAGTGGTACTGGTTATAGGCCCCTTGCCTTTAGTTTTAGATAATAATGGTGTTTTATCAGCAGCAGAGGGGAGAGTAGACAGCCCTAGATGCTTGCGATAACGTTTTAATGCATTCAGCATCGCATTGCTAACAGCAATTTGTCGTTCTTTATTACCTTTACCAACGGTTTTAAACCACCAATTACCCTCATGATCACGGTAGAAATCACACATTCTTGGAAGCCAGCGTTGACTCGCTGCTAATTCAGAGATTCGCAAATACATAGAATAAAGCGCTGTCATGATGAATAAAGTTCGCTCATGTCTATCAGCATCATGATTTGCCATTAAGTTTGCAGTTTCTATGACGTATTCCCATTGTAATGGTGTAAGACGACGAACTTGTATTTGGTTTTGTTGTTTGCGAATAAATTGACTTTTCTGTCTAATTAAAGCAACAGGGTTCATGAAAATATATTCTTCTTGAAGCAAGTAATTAAAGAAAGTACTTAAGATTGCAAATGTTTCTTTGATGGCACCTTGAGATAATTCAAATTTATCAATATCGACTTTTTTTCCTTTACGATGCATAGTTTTCGAGAGAGTAACAACAAAAGGACGCCAATTAGGGTTGGGCAAACGTACCCCATTTTTATCAATGAATCGTGGTGCTTTTTTTACACCAATCCATGATTTTGGTGGCTGCTGGCAAAAGCAAATAAATTTTTCAATATGCTCGCGTTTTATTTGTTTTAGTGAAATATTTGAAATATGTTTACACCATTGCAATAATCGTTCTATTTCTCTTCGGTATGAATTAAATGTACCAAGGCTGCCTTTATAACAGTTTAAAAAAGCGAGTGCATGATAGAAATCATCGCTACTAATATCGATCTGCTGCGGTTTTTTTACAATCGCCTTATCGATATTTTCAAGCGAATCAAAAAACGGCAACGGAGATTTTTTGTTACCCATTTAACACCTACTTTTTTATTTCTGTGGGTATTTGCTCTGGCGGAATCCAAACAATCTTATTATCACGCCATTCACACACGGGATTTCCTGCTTGCTTATGCTTCAGTAAAGCAGCTTTTATACCAGCCTGAATAATTTGCGTTACTTTTTTAGGATCATTAAGTATTTTTGAAATGTTATCATCATATAAATCATTTTTATTCATTAGGGTAGGTCTCCAGAAGTTGCTCCCATATGTCCATATTTTCGATGATCAAGTTATTATCCTTTGTTTCAGAAGCGATAAGGGAAAGATAATCAGCATTTGAGTTGTCGTAAAATTGCCATGAATCAGTTAATGGCCTATACAAATTGAAAAAATTATTTAATCCAGAAGCATAGCGACGTATAATTGTTTTTTCAGGGACCGAGTGACCACCATTTTTGATACGTTCTTTAACGCGAAGAACCGCAAGCTCTGCATTTTTTAACCATAAAAAGATAAGATGAAATTGATAACCTTGTTTTTTTAATTGGGGTATCCAGGTTGAAAATGTTCGACTTGCGAGAGTGGTCTCAAATGCAAAATTTGCTTGTTGTTCTGCAAGAGAACGTATGGTGTTCAGCATGATGCGCCCAGCTTGAATCGCGGCTTTTTCTGGTTGATAAGCACATAATCCTTGGGCAATCACATCAGCATTGACGAAATCATTCACGTGCAGCGAATCTTTTAATAAAGCTGGGGCGGCAGTTGTTTTGCCTGACCCATTCGAACCTGCAATTATAATTAAATGCGGCATGATTTATCCTATGGGTCGTTTATAAATAAAATGCTCAAGATTCATTCGTGCTGTTTTATCAGACGGCAGAAAAAGCAGGGCTTTTTCCCATGCTGACTTTGCCTTCACCAAATCACCCATTGCATGGAAAGTTGTACCTAAATTATTATAGGTCTCATTAAGATGATAGTGATCTGATGCTGGATAATAGGCAATAGCTGTTTCATAAGCTTTGATTGCACCATCGAATTTACCTTGTTCCTTCAAAGTTAAGCCATGAATATAGTGTGCTCTCGGATGCTTAGGATTCATTTCTAAACATTTGTTGAGAATGGTTTCACTCTTTTCTTGATCAAAGTAACTATAAACAATGGCTTCTCTACATAATACTTCAGATGTTTCACCAGCAATTGATTTAGCTTTTTCAATCCATTTGATGGCTTCAGAAAAATGGCCATCTTCTGCTGCTACCATTGCTTCCGTAATTTCACGTAATATTTTCTTACAACAAAATTTATATTTTTTTCCAGACGCACAGGAACAAAGATCATAACTATCTGGAATAAAGTATTTGGCGCTTTCATTGTCAAATTCGTCTGTATTATCATTGAGATTTGCATAACCTATGGTAGATGGCGAATAAAAATGTTCGCCAAACGATTGCTTCAATGGTGTAACTAGTTCTTCAAGATAAACAGCAGAAACTGATTCAAATTGAACATGTAAGTTTGTTGCTGATTCATTTAAAAACGTCTCTGCAGGATCGCCTTTAGCTAATATAAGACGACGAGGGAGGTATCCTGTTTCTTTTTTTGCTTGCTGTAAAAGCATATTTGCTTTTGATTGTGAAAGCTCCGTTTCGACTGTTTCAAAAGTAATAATCGTTCCAGAAGGTAATTCCATTACCATATAAGTATCAACAGGTTGATCTTTTATTTGAAAATCAACTCTAAAAATCAGCCAAGCTTCCTTAGGAGAAAAATCATTAATTTTATATTTCATTGAGATTTTACCTGCCACTTTTTTATACCGTGATTATCCAAATAATCACAGTTATTGTCAATATTAATTTTCTTCTACCGCTCTTTTTTGATAAAGTTCGCCATACAATACCTCGACTTGCTTTTTTAATTTCGTATTCTCTGTTTCTAATTTAGCAATTCTCTCTTTTAACATTTTAACAATATTATCTTTTGACTTGTTACTAGCTGCGCTAGAAATGTCTTGTGGCGAGCCTTTTATCAAGCCTATTTGTTTGCGCAATATTTCAATTTTCTTTCGTATAGACTTTTCTTTATATAGCCATGGTTTTCCAACATTGGCAACTTTAGAGCCTCTTGCAAAATTATTTAAAAAATAAACATCGGTATGTCTTAGCCCTAGCGCTTGTCCAATTCTGCAGCCCGTCTCATATAAAAGACAAATAAGTAACTTATCTTGAATATGTCTGCATGATTCCACCATTTTTTTTATAACATTTATTTCGACGACCTTGCATATTGATTTCTTTTCTTTCAACTTAAGTATGGATGTTCCTTTCTTTTTTGATTTTGATAAATGATGTAATAATGGTTTAAAGTCGCGAAGCCCAGAATACGATTTTTTCCATTGAACAAGAGAAATTTCCTCAACAGTTCCCATGCGATGATGGTATTGATAAAAGCTTGATACGGCTGTGACTATATGATTAATAGTACGGGCAGAACGTTTATTATTATCACCCCTGCTAAGATGAATAACATTGTCTTCTATCAACCCATTAAGGTAGGAAACAAATCTAGCTAAATCGCCAATTTTCACTTGTTTCCAATCAAGGCTATTGTGGGTTAGGTATTCCCAGTAAATTTTAAGATGATGCGCATAACTGCGAATTATATTTGGAGATAAAAAAAGACATCACTCGATTTTGGAGTTTGAGTGCAGAATTGATAGATTATTTCGATTATAATCAACGCCGTGCTTCGATAAAGATTCAATACATTAAATTATCAGGAGGATTAAAAAAATGTTTCGCCTTATTAAGCCTAGTGACATTCCTTGCGCCATTAAAACATCCCATAAAAACACTCTCAATAACATTATTTCACAACATGCTCACTTTACTGGTTCTCATGCTTTAAGGGTAAAAAAATGTTTAAATAAAACATCATCATCTGAAACAACAACATTGAATATATCGCAAAGCCTCTTTTCAAAAAAACCCTCGGATCATCTAAAAGAATCGCAAACATTACTGCAAGAGACAAAAGAATTTGAAATATCTGTACGCATGAGGGAAATTGTTACCAATGCATTGTCTAAATTGTTCCCTGGAGGAGCAGGATGGCAATTGTTTTCTCAATTAACAAACTATGCGCCGGATACGTTTGGATTTGCTTTGAAGACGGGTATCGGTGATGCTTTGGGTGTAGCCGGGGGCTGCTATTTTTTTAGCTCTGTAAAATACGGAGTGGTTGTTTTTGCTAATCAGTATTTTGACACAAAATGGGTGGTTCCAGGTCGTAAAGAAGGAATATCTACAAGTATATTATTAGGTACCGCAAGTCTCGGTTCAGGCACAGTTTGGCAGCCTACAGTAAATGCTTTGAATGCCTTGTTACCCAATCTTTATACGACTAGCCTAGGTACTGGTCTTGTATGCGGGGGAACATTTTTTATTGGTTTACAAGCTAGTCGCTTGTTTTACCCTGCTGCATTAGGTATCGAAAAACCAAATAAAGACAATCGATTCTCTGATTTTTTATTAGCAATGACTGGTATCTCTGGCGCTGCGGCTGCATTTGTTTTTACCGATACCAGTGAAGAGAATCCATTGAAAAATATCATTGGCACAGATAAATCTTTTTTAGAAAACGTGTTCCGGGCGGGTGTCTCAACAGCAACGGGTTTTTTTCTCTTGCAAACCTTGGTTGCAATGATTACGACAAAGAAGTGCCCTCCTCTCAAAAGGATTGCGAGTCCAGGGAATAAAAACCCTTTTCTCCTGTTTTCCAGATCTAAAAAACACATTGTTCACGATGTTCAACAGACTCATGCCCATTTTTCGCAAAGAAAAACGCCTTAAAGTGTGATCATTTTATCAAGGAGAAGGATGTTAAATTAAAATGATATTATCAATTGTTAAAAGAAATACTTCATCAAAAAGGAAATAATATGCTTAGAAACGCTATTAAAATATCAGGGGCTAGAATTAAATTGTTTTCTTCCAAAGCAAAAACGGATAAAATCAACCTTTCGCAACAAGTGTATGATTTAGTTTTTAATGAT
>Ga0207115_1055_pt1 | contig 16453 bp, 12 predicted proteins | sample Alteio_BWMinHeat_46_FD_153536 | JGI IMG/M metagenome (GOLD analysis project Ga0207115, IMG submission 153536) | Enriched cells from forest soil in Barre Woods Harvard Forest LTER site, Petersham, Massachusetts, United States -... | ecosystem: Environmental > Terrestrial > Soil > Temperate forest >...
ATCGTTACAAGAATATTTAAGCTATTTAAAAAGATGCCAAGAAGAGAAAATAAAACTTCCAATGGCTTTAGCAAGCGAATGGTCTTCTTATTGGAAAAGCACGAGTAAAGGTTTTCCGGAAGGACTTGGACTAAGAGATGTAGCGCAAGAATTGATAGCGCTCAATAGCAAGGATTTTCCCGCAAAAGGTGTCAAATATTGGTGCAATTTGATTCCTCCTGTCACCGAAAATGCCGATGCTGCTGCTATAGATCAAGCGGCGAAAGATTATCCTAACCTATTGAGATTGTTGAATCCCCAAGAATTGGTTTATTTATTAAAGCGATTTCCGACTGTTAATGAGGGTTCTTTTTTTTCCACCCTTAAAGAAGAAAAAGGTGCTGCTTTATTATCTATTCTTAAAAACAATAGAGCATTGAATAAAGAAACCCTCCTTGATCTATTTATTCATTTTATCAATAAAGATAAAGAGGGTGTCTTTATTCCCTTGATGATGACTGCACTAGAGTCAAAAGAAATGAGTTGGGGAAACCTTCATGTGTTATTGCATACCTGTTCGGAGTCAGGTCATACTCTCTGGAGTAAAGCTTTGCTCGAGACGATCTCCCAAAAAATAAAGCTTGAACTACTTTCTGATTCTTTTAACTTACCCTCGTCTCCAGAAAAATCTTGGGATGGTCTTATCATAGCAGCGATCCTACCTCCAGAGAACATGCTGGAAAATAAGATTTATATCAATCCTGTGAATGGCAACTATGTGGGTCGCCGTCAACGGATAGTGAACACTGGTAATTTGTTTGAAGGAGAAGTTGAAATCAAAGACCCGATTGAATCGGGTAACACTTTTACTCAAACGATAAGCCTATCAGGAGGTGAGGAGTTCCGAGAAAGAGTGTTGGCTATTATATCAAAAAGAAATCAGGCCCAAGACATTCTGTCTATGATAGAGCGTTTTATTGAGGAGGGAGGTAAAGTAGATAACTACTCATTATTAAGTGAAAAAATTGTAGCTAAATTAAACCTCTCTACGTTATTTCCAATTCTTATGGGCAAGTTAGCAGAGAATCCTAGTAATGAGTTCTACATAGCCATGCTGAAACAGGTCATGAAAAAAACATGGGAAAACAAACAAGATGTCAGCATGCGTATTAATCCTCAAACATCACCTATATTATTTTTTCTCTCTTTGGGAATGCTTCCCATAAAGAATTTAACAACAAGAAAATATTTACATGAGGGGCATGGCCTGTTATTTTCAGAAAAAATGTTTAATGCTTTAGTTGCGTTAAAGGACGGGAGCGTAGAGTCTTTTAAAAAACTGAATTCGGATCAGATCGCTTCCCTAACTAAAGTATTAAATACTGAAATGCCATTAGAAACAGGCCACTATCAGCCAAAAGATGTATACGATCAAGTGAGTTATTTAAAAGAGTTTAGAGAAAAGAAGCACGACTATCTAAAAATTCTTATACCTCAGTTATTAAGTGCTTTGGAAAATAATATAGGTAAAAATCTTGAAATAAAGAGCACCTCTTTCGACTTTGATCGCATGGAATTATCTGCTTTAGGCAAGGAACATTGGAAAAAAGCGATTGAGGAAAATCGTGCATTTTCTCCTTTTGAGAGATTTGAGGTGCTCCAGCCTTTGATGAGCAAATCTCAGCTTGATAGGTTAAACACGATTTTGAAACTAAACAATCTTGATACGAGCAAATATAATGATTTAGACACGAACGATAAGGTTGAAAATTATCAGAAAGAATTACTCGAACAACTGAATAAAATCGTTTGTTCAGGATCGTTAAAGCAATGTGTTAGAAAAAAACAAGAAGAAATAAACAAAAGTGCCGCGGATCGCATATCAAAAATCGCTCAAATGCAGGGAAAGCCGCTCGAACCTCTAAAAGGGGCAATTAAATTTAACCAAGTCATGTGGAGTTCAAAACCTTTCGAAGTAGATCAAAAAGAAGAAGAAAAAGAAAAAATTAAAAATGCAAAAAAGGGACCAACGTAACTATAGCTCTTCAGATAATTTGTATACATACTTAAGATAATTATTTTGAATTATAGCATCTCATCTGACTACTAATTCGAAATTTATTTTTCCAAAAAAAAGCTTCGACCGTCGTTTCGACCATTTGCTCAGTCGTTGTCACATACAATCCTGTGAATCCTATCTCTCGGGATTACATTATAATAGCATTGATCGGAACGACGGTCGAAGCCAAAAAAAATGCTCGAAATACCGCAAGTATCCCTGCGCTTTTTTTAGAAAAATAAATCTCGATATGACAGTCATCTAAGCGCTATAATCTAAAGCAATTATCTGAAGAGCTACATTTATATGTCTAAAACCGTAATTGTCTTGATTGACATTGATTATACTTTAGCAAATTTTGAAGAATCTAATGATTCTAAAGATTCTGTTGTTTGGATGGGAGGTTCTCCTGATGAATGGATCAAGGAAATAAAACAATTAACGAATTACGCACATGGACAGGGTGTTAAAATATATTATGGTATTGCCACATTTAAACCCTTAATGGATTGGATAGCCAGGGACGTTATAACAAAATTTAAAGATATTCTCGATCCTAACTTAATCTTTTATACCAATCATCAATGTAAAAATATTCATGCATTACAAGCTGCAAAAGTATTTTTTGCTTTACATGATCGTTACTTAATAAATAAAGACCTTTGGATCATTGATGATAATCCTAACGTCATATCAGCTGCAAAAACAGAAGGTTATAATGCTATTCATGCTATTAATTTAGACATTTCTTGTTTATTTATTCCGATTAAACAATATATTTATAAACGAGCCAGACAGAATGAAAAACCAATGCCACTCACGAATGTAGAGTTAGGTATTAGATTGTATTGTTATGTTGAAAACAAGCAATATTCCCTTGCCAAAGATCTTTTAAAAAAATATCCTTCGACGCCAACCTATTATTGTTATCATGATATAAATGACATGCCATCTCATATCGCTTTATCTCAGGAAAAACCAGATACCGATTTAATTAAATTATTAAGCAAAAACAATCGTTTTTTAAGTTTTGAAAATAATAAAAATGAAACTGTATTACATATTGCCGTACAGAAAGAACATTTTTCACTTGCATATTATTTTATATATGATTATTGGTATAAATTTAGCAATAAACAAATGGGTGAAATAGTATTGTTGTTGGTACAAAAGAAACAATTCAATTTAGCAATAACACTCTTATCCCTGTGTTTTGCTGCTAATAGGGACATCCAGGATCATTGTAAAAATACGGCCCTTCATCTCCTGCTACAAGAAAAAAAAATAGATTTTATTTTAAATAAATTAATTAAGTTATTATTGCGAAACAATAATTATCTTAGTCTCACAAATAATAAAAACCAAGCTATATTGCAGATTGCCATATCTACCAAACAATTTGGCATGGTTGAGCATTTACTTGCTTATTATTCATCGAAATTTACTGGGCCTCAATTAGAGCACGCGTTTCTTCATTTAACGAGTCTTTCTCAATTCAAATTGGCTAAATTAATTTTAAGAAAATCTCCTTCTCTGTCAGAACCAGATGAAGATGACAAAAAATTTGTTTCGAGGGCGCGAGACGAAGAGGTTTGGAGACAGCTTTTTAATTCTAAATCTTCAACAAATTCCATGAATTCTAGGGATTCTGTAAAGTTGTTTAAAAAATCATCTGCGACGGAGGATAAACGCAGCATTGGAGCTGCGCCTGAGTTTATGTCGGCTTGCTCTCTTAAAAAATTATTTTGTCCTGATAGTGTTTCTTAAATGTGGATGCAAGTTATTTGAGGTTTGGCCTATCTGAAGAGCTATATACAGTTAATTGGACTTAAAAAACAAGACTCTGGCTAGATCTTCATTGATAAGGTAATATTGTAAAAATTTTACTTAATGAATAAAATAATAAATGACAGAAAAACATGAGCATTGTATCCAAATCGTATCACCCTAATTCAAAGAAAAAACCAAGCGATTTTTCTATTCCTTTATCCTTGAGTTTATCGCCCTCTGGGCATCTTTATCTTTATGAAGATTTAGAAACATCAGAAATGATTTCATCTTCCATTGCAAAAAAAATCCAATCTTTTTTTTCAATTAATGAATCAATTGGTTTGTTACGTTTGGGACTGACTCATTTTAATGATTCCTTACCGTCAAGCTTTACATTTTGGCAGCAGTTTTCGCAACTTTTTATCACTACAATATGTAAAAATGTCAATTCTGATGAAAAATCAACGATATTTTCTAGCGTTGTTCCCGGGGAAGAAATAAATGCCCTCATTAGTCAGGCACCTTTTATACGTGGTATGGAATATTTGAATGAAAGTACCCTTTCTTTCCTTTGGCAAGGCCTAGTTTCAGCGCTTCAAACTGAACTCAGCGCATTTGAGGGAAATTTAAGTCATTACTTATCTGCATATCATGCCGCTTGGAATACAATAGGAAGAGTGTGTTTCCATCTTGCTGAAAATAAAAATAATCCAGATTATCCTTTTGCTTTTTTAGCGACATATACGACGGGATTATCAAAAACAGCACGTACACAGCATTTACCTTTAGGAAAAGCATTAAAAGAGTATGCGGAACAAAGTAAAAAATCATTGCTACTTTCATTACTCTTACCTGTTCATCGTGCTGCTGAAAATAGCCCATTTCTTAAAAATCTCGTTGATTCAAATAAAATTTTTAAACCACTCGCATGGCAGGCCACGGACGCGTATCAATTTCTCAAAGATATTCCACAATTCGAGGCAGCGGGAGTGATGATACGTGTGCCTAACTGGTGGAATATTAAAGCCCCGCCTAGACCTCGAATTAATATAAAAGTAGGAGAAAAACAGGCAAATCAGGTCGGAATGAATGCGTTGCTCGATTTTGATGTTCACTTTTCATTGCCACAAGGAGAATCATTAACGCCAGAAGAATTTAAAAAATTATTGATGAGTACTGAGCAGTTAGTGCAGATCAAGGGCCAATGGGTGATGGTCGATAACGAAAAATTAAATCAAGTATTATCTCATTGGAAAACGATCGAACGGCAGGTAAAAAAAGAGGGATTATCTTTTGCAGAAGGCTTACGTTTAATTTCTGGCATATCACAACAGACATCAGAAGATGTTTTACCAGAAGACATTTCGGTATGGTCTACTGTCATAGAAGGTGATTGGTTGCATTCAACGCTTTCCCAGTTGAGGAATCCTAGTCAGTTAGATGAAAATAATATTTATCACATTTTAAAAAAATCATTGCTAGCCTCATTGCGTCCATATCAAGAACGCGGTGTTCAATGGTTGTGGTGGCTTTACAATATTCGCCTAGGAGGATGTTTGGCGGATGATATGGGGCTAGGTAAGACGATTCAAGTGATTTCATTGCTCTTACTAGTTAAACAAAATAAATCAACTAAAAAGCCCCATCTTTTAGTATTACCTACTTCTTTATTAGGAAATTGGCAAGCCGAGTTAAATCGATTTGCTCCCAGCCTATCATTTTGGTTAGCGCATAATTCAGTTAACAACAATGATAAAAAACCTGATTTATCTTCAGTGGACATGGTCATTACAACGTATGGAACGCTAACTCGTTTGCCGTGGCTTTCTGAAACATCATGGGATATGGTGATATTAGATGAAGCGCAAGCCATTAAAAATCCAGCAGCAAAGCAAACACGTGCCATTAAATCGTTACAAAGTGATATTCGCTTTATTTTAACGGGTACGCCGATTGAAAATCGATTATTAGATCTATGGTCGTTATTCGATTTTGTTGCACCCGGTCTTTTAGGTTCAAGCCATGTATTTGCAGACTACAGTAAACAAAAATCAAAAGAAGCCGGTGATAATGGAAAAGGGCAGTTTTATGCAGCTATTCGCCGACTCGTGAGCCCATATATTTTAAGACGTTTAAAAACAGATAAACGTATTATCAGTGATCTTCCTGATAAAACAGAAATGCAAACGTTCTGCGCCTTAACAAAACAGCAAGTGGGGTTATATCAGCAAGCGGTCATTGATCTTCGTGCAACACTGGAAAGTCCCCTCGATGCAACTAAACGTCGTGGCCTGGTGATGTCGTATCTTCTGCGATTCAAGCAAATTTGTAATCATCCCAGCCAATGGCTAGGCCATGGCCAGTATGCACATGATCTAAGCGGGAAATTTTTACGGCTGAAGGAATTGTGTGAGGTTATCGCAGAAAAACAAGAAAAGGTACTGATTTTTACCCAGTTTAGAGAAATTATCCCAGCACTCAGTGAATTTTTAAAAATAATATTTAAAAAAGAAGGCCTCTTTCTTCACGGACAGACCACAGCAAAAGAGCGCGCAAAACGAGTAGAGCAATTTCAACAAGAGCAAGGCCCGCCTTTTTTTGTTTTATCATTGAAAGCCGGTGGAACAGGGCTTAACTTGACCGCTGCATCGCATGTTATTCATTTTGATCGCTGGTGGAACCCGGCAGTGGAAAATCAAGCAACCGATAGAGCCTTTCGTATTGGACAAAAGAACAATGTATTGGTTCATAAATTTATTTGTCGAGGTACAATAGAAGAAAAAATTGATAATATGCTTAATGCTAAAAAAACATTATCTAATGAAATGTTGGGACAGGCTAATGAGATAGCCTTAACTGAATTATCGGATGCTGAATTATTGAGTATTGTCACGCTTGATATTCACCAAGCATTAAGTGAAAATTAAAAAATTGATTATGTGTAAATGTTATTTTTGCACACTGCCTAAATTGAAGCTGTTTGATTTTTCTTTGGATTTCTTGAAGGCAAACGATTATTTTGAAAAATTAAAAAAATTTAATTATTGAAGGAATAAAAATGAGTTGGTATCGATTTAAACCCTATGTATCCGTTGCAAAACGTAAACAAAATGCAGAAAAACAAGCTAAAAAATTAAAAAAGAAAGGAGAGGAATGTTATCCTGTTATCATTGAAGGGCGCACCATTGCAAGCACTTTTTGGGGCAGGGCTTGGTGTGATCATTTAGAATCATACAGTGATTATGCTAATCGTTTGCCTCGTGGCCGTACCTATGTTCGAAATGGATCTGTCATCGATCTCAAAGTTGGCCAGGGAGAGATTGCTGCTTTGGTCAGTGGATCTTCTATTTATAAAGTCAAAATTTCTATTGCTCAAGTTGCAACGAGTAAATGGAATAATATCGTCAAAAAATGTGCGGGAAAAATAGATTCTTTGATAGAACTTTTACAAGGAAAATTTTCAACAGGGGTCATGCAAATGATGACAAACCCTGAAGGGGGATTGTTTCCTCATCCCAATGAAATCAAGCTCAGTTGTTCTTGTCCGGACTGGGCAGATATGTGTAAACACGTTGCTGCAGTACTTTATGGTGTGGGTGCTCGCCTGGATAACAGGCCGGAAGAATTATTTATGTTGCGCCAGGTTGATCATGCTGAATTAATTGCTAAAGCCGGAACAGCTTCGCTGACGCAATCATCGATGGATCAAAGTGATAAAATGCTTGCTGGTAGTGATCTTTCGTCCTTATTTAGTATTGATATGGGTGACTCCTCTCAAAAAGACCCGGCTCCATCCAATAAAAGTAAACAGTTGAAAAAGAAAACGCCAGCAAAAAAACGGATTAAATCAATAAAAAAGACAACAAAGCGACAAGTTAAGCCAGCCATACCAAAGAAAAAAATTAAGAAAAAATCATCTATACCAAAGAAAAGAGTTAAGAAAAAATCATCTATAACAAAGAAAAGAGTTAAGGAAAAATCATCCGTAGTTATCAAAAAAGATAAAAAATCAGTAAAAAAGGTGAAAAAAACAAATATGAGAAAAGCAAAGAAAATACAAAAAACATAGGAACTTGGTTTAGGATAATATGGCGTTGAATGATATTTTTGGTTTGGTAAGCTATATTCATTGCTGGAAGCTAACATTGATAGGATTTATATGAGCCATATTTATTCGCTTGATTTCTCGTCACTAGAAAAAGCTATCGCTTCCTTGGACGAAGCAGTGACAGAATATAAAAAAGATTTTCATAATAAATTTGTGCGTGATGCTTCTATTCAGCGCTTTGAATATACCTACGAATTAAGCCATAAAATGCTAAAAAGGTATCTCGAAATGACTGAGCCTAGCGCTGAAGAAATTGATCAAATGTCTTTTCCTAATTTAATTCGTACGGGTTCTGAACGAGGCCTAATGTTAAACGGGTGGGATACATGGAAGATTTTTCGCGATGCCCGTAACTTAACCAGCCATACATATAATGAAAAAAAAGCCTCAAAAGTATGTGATATTATTCCAACATTTTTGCAAGATGCAAAATACTTACTGGCCCAATTAAAACAAAGAATTGCGATTCAATGAGAAAATTAATCGATCTAGAACCTAAGCATTTAAAAATAGTAGAAGATATTTTAAAAAAATATTTTTCTTGTTCTGTTGATATTTGCATTTTTGGTTCTCGTGTTACGGGTAGGGCAAAAAAATATTCTGACCTTGATCTTGCTATCGATTTTAACTCACGGCTTATGCCAATGAGTTTGCTAGCTGATTTATTGCATGATTTTGAAGAATCTAGTTTGCCCTATAAAGTTGATATAGTAGATTGGAATGCTATTGATGAATCTTTTAAAAAAAATATTGCTGCAGATAGGGTATTCATAATGGGGAAAGATGTTTAGCTTGAGCTAGATTGTAATTATCTGAAGAGCTATAGGATGTAGGCTCTCTTTAAGCTACTGATTTTAAATAAAAAATTTTTTCTACAGTTATAAGGTATACTATTTATAGGAATCTCATTTTGTGAGGTATTTTATGATTTCTCATCTTGAAGATAATAGTGTTCTTGTTTATTTAGACGAAACTATTCAAGAGAAAGATGTAAATAAAATTAAAGAAGTTAAGGCGGATCATGGTTTAATTTATAGCGATTTAAAAGTGTATCATTCCCAATCAGGCAGGCATCAATCGGGTGTGCGCAGTCACGAATTGCTTACATTTATGAGTAGTAAAGCAGCTCTTGGAAGATTACTTGTTTTACGTTTAAAAGATGAGGAAGTTAGTAAAAATATTTCATCTGTAGTTAATAAATGGGATCCACTTCGCGATCAAAAAATTTATGAAAAAGCAAAACAAAATGTGATCGAGGGAATGATAATATTACCGACTCCTTTTACTAATTTTATGGAACGTCAAAAAGATGTGGGTAGTGCTAATGGAATAGGAAGGTTGGCATTATTTCGCGCTTTTCGTGCTTACAGGCGTAATCAATTAGAAATTCCATTAAGTAAAAAGAAGGGCGTGTCATGTGGTAATTTTGTGTCATATGCGATTAAAGTGGCCATTATTGAAAAATTTTTCCCAAAAGGATTGCCCAAAGACATTTTAGAAAAAATAGAGGTCATAGAAAGTAAAAAAACAAATGATCAAAGAAAACTTTCAAAAATTGATCCTAAAGAATTTGAAGAATTTGAAAAAATAGTTGATAGACATCTTCATTTTCTTGATGCAAAAGAAACTAAGGAGATTTCCTTGACGGCAGAATTGATTAAAGAGCTTTATCGTAGTATTAAAGGTTTGAGCATAAGCAATTTTTGTATTAATGCCCTGGCCCATCCAGATTTATGGGGCATTTCTGGATATGTATTTTATCGTGAACATAATAATAAACAAGAGCCTTGGGTGATGTCGCATGAAGCGTATTTAAATTTTAGGAATGTCTATAAAAAACATAACATGTTAATCACAGATGAAGAATTAACTAAAGCAGGTATTACAATAAAACCTATGGAAAATAAAAAAGTATTTAATCTTTAAAATGGAAGCGAAAATTGCGTCGCTTGAAGATAATGTCACTAAAGTGAACTAAAGCAAATGACAAAATCGATGCCCTGCGACATGAGAGCCAGTTCGCCTTGCAGGAAAAAGGAAACCTTGATATAGGCTCCATGAAGCATTGGGCTTGTTTTTCAGAAAAAATAGGAAAAAACCCTTTTTTTATTTTGTTCTTTTCGATGGTGTAATATATTCTGTAACAACGTTGGAGACAGCTTCTGGAAGATGGGTTTTGTCTTCAATAATCTTTCGTAATTGTACACCTTTTCGAATATCGTTTCTTTCTTCTTCCGTCCAATGATTATGTAAACGCCATCCACCCATATTATCAAAAGTCGCACCATCCATTCTTTGCGTAGAAAATGTTAATGCATCTTGTAAGTTATGGAAAAAAACCACATGTCCATGAGGGTTAATCGATTTTTCATCAAGTGAATAATTTGTACCATGCGCATAAATTTCTTTTGGATCACGACAATCAAGGATATAAACTAATTGAGAATTAGTATTAGGAGCGTAATGAGAATTTTGTTCGGTAATTATATTATTATCTGCTTTATCATCTTTTGTTAATCTTCCTTTGATCCAAGAAGATGGAAAATCCGTTTTGCTTCCGAATCCATATCTAGCAACCCCTTCTTTTGCTGTTGTTGTACTACCTTTGAGAACCTTTCCCGTTGTTTTAGTTATTGCTCCTTTAGTCAAGAAAATGTCTAAAGTTACAATAGGAACACTAAATAGTGCATAAGCTGCAGCTACTCCGGTAGTTACTAATGAGCCGCCAACCGCTTTTGTTGTCGCCGTTAATTTGCCTTCATAATGAAATGATTTAGATTCATCACGTATTTTCTTATATTCTTCTTCTGGAATATGAACAGCATAAATATTAATATCAACGGCTTGTTTTAAAAATATAGCCGATTCTTTACAAAGATTGATTTCTTCTTCAAGAAATGAATGCAATGTGCTTTTTTTAAAAAAGCTAGATTTATTATTTGCTTTCTCATATTCTTCCATAATAAATTCTGCTGTATTGAGTAAGCCAGCTATTTCATTTAAATATTTTAAAAGAGCTCTATTGTCATGAGCATCTCCTGATTGAATTTTTTGTAAATATAAATCGCTAATCTCTTTGAGTTCATTATGCAATGAAAACATGCATTGTTTTTTTGTTATGTTTTCAAAGCCGCTTTTAATTTCAGATAATTTTAACTCCTTATTAATTGGATCTTTTTTTGAGATAACATACTCGTCTAATTTGCTTAGTATTTTGTGCTGTAATCTTTTAATTCCCGTGATTTGATATTCCTTACTTAAATAATTTTCTTCTTGATGTGATAACATAATAGACACCTCTTGAAAAATCGCTTACTTACCTCATTATACCGTTAAATATAGTCCATTTCAAGATATAATGATCAATCATTGCGCATAAAGTGAATATTAGTTAATCAGGTACAAGTACATATGTGGGGAAAAAGTTGTCATCGTTATAATCAGCTGATTTTTAAATACTCTAACAATAATTCATCCATCTACCACATCCATTAAATGGGCATCACAAATGCCAATTTTTGAGCTAAAAAGGCATTATAACTATATTGTTGAAAATATAAGTGATGGTGATTTAGTCATTACAGCAGATATTCCCTTAGCAGATGCCGTTATCCAAAAAAAAGGCTTCGCATTAAATCCTCGGGGTGTTTTATATTCCGCAAACAATATTAAACAATATCTTTCGATACGAAACTTCAGCACAGAATTAAGAAATACAGGCATGATAACAGGTGGGCCCTCTTCATTCAGTAAAAAAGAAATTCAGCTTTTTTCAAATGCTCTTGATCGCTTTCTTGCAAGTTATAATTTTAGCTGAACTAGTGTTATTACCAAGGGAAGCTGTTGGATTAATTATTTTCAAAAAGATGGAGCACGATTTATGCATCTATACTTATCTTTATACTCATCGAAAACTAAAAACCTAAAAAGCACTTGTGAAAGGCATAAGCTCAGACTTTATGCTAAAATAATATATATATATATTCATAAAAAGAGCTATATATGTCTAAAACTAGAATTGGTTTTCGTGGATTTAAGACGGAAGATCCCGGAAAAATATTCACAACTGGATTTAATCTAATCCAAAGCGACAATAAGGAGCCTGTCTCCATTTTATACGGAGGGGATGTAAATCCAAAATCAGCCATTTGTGTGACGTGGCGGCTTTCTGCAGCTGGTTATTTTCCACTTCCCATGGGGAAAACAGATGATGACAGTACATGGATATTTGTTGTCAATATTCTATTGCCCCAAGCAGGCCAAGATCAAATATTTTCATCGGCGATAGATTTCAAAAAAATTGCTATAAATGAAAAGCAACAATTATTTATTAATACACATGGTAGACAAGTTTTAGATATCCTGAGAACAGGCTCCAACCCAAAAGGACATAACGATACTTATCAAATGCTTTTTGCAGATGAAATAGCTGTTGATCACATTGAATCAAAAAATATTATTGCATACTTAAAATGCCATCGCATCTGGAATGATTCTAATGATTGGTCGAAGGGGGGAAGATACCAGCTAGAAGGTCCTATTGTTTATCAAGATAAATCCGTCCTAGACAAGTCAATTAATCATGAACAATTAAAATTCATTCAGTCTTTTTTAGAAGAAGAAATTAAATTATCGCAAGAAAAATTTTTATCATTACCATTAGCTGAATCAGCCTACACTCGAAGTGAAGTAAAGAACACAACAGGAAAAATATCTGAAACAATAGAAATCGACGAGAAAGAATATAATGCTTTTTTAGAAAAATTGGTTCGAAAAAACATGTTAGGAGAGCTGCGGCCGTCTGATTTAGATGCTGCGCCCAAGTCTTTGCATAAAAAAATAGTGTCTGATTTAAATAAAAAATCACAAGAATTTGAAGAGCTTGAACAAAAAAATCGTCAACATCAATTAGACCAGAAAAATTTATTTGACGCAGTTAAACAAGGGAAAATCAAAATAGTAAATACACTTTGTAGTAGAGGCGTTGTGGATCTTAATGAAAAAGATGAGCAGGGATGCACTGCCCTACAAATAGCTGCAATAATGAATCGAAGTCAAGTCATAAAAAAATTAATTGAAAAAGGCGCTCCCATGGAAAGTGTAGACCAACGAGGCTTTACGGCATTACATTTTGCCGCGTTGTCTGGGTCATCCAATGCTTTAAAAATGTTATTAGATTTTAAAGCAGACAAAGAGGCTAAAAATATCTCAGACTATACGCCTCTTCACCTTGCTGCATTCTATGGAAATCTCAATGGGTTAAAAATATTATTGGAAGCTAAAGCTAATTTAGAAGTGGAAAATAAGTTAAGTCAAGCGCCTCTTGATTGTGCCATTGAAAAATCACAATTTTCGATTATTGAATGCCTGCTAGCGTATGGGGCTTCTGCTGTACAATCTCTTGAGCGTGCAGATAATATTGAGAAAAAAAATTTTATTATGCTTCAGTTGCTTAAATTCTATATTCAATGTGATGAGTGGCCAATGGACTCTATTCCGCATAAGCAATTGAATCGTATTATTCAGGAAGAGAATCTTATGATGGAGCAAAAGAAACCGCTCAATTGGTCTAAGACGATGATTGATATTACAGAAATAGCTCAAGCTAACCATTTAACTCAAAATAATCTTAAAGCTCATGGTATATTTTCAGAGGAAAAAAATTTAAATATTCAAAAATATTTAAAATGGTTTTCTTCTGAATCCATTCTTAAAGAAGAGCTGTTAAAAGAAATTTCTAGGAATCTTTCATCAAATAAATTACCAGCTGTTTTCCGAAAATAATATAATCTCATGTATCAATTAAAGCATAATTTGGCCTTAATTCACGTAAAAACTTTATACCAGAGACTAACTTATGGCGATTAACGCGCCTTTTTTGATTAATTAGGCTATAATGGAATTGATTTTAATCTAAAGATAATTCTATATGACTATAAAAGATCTCATTTTTTTTCTTAAAAAAATCAAAGCTGGTTATTCCTCAGCGTCTGATCAAATACGCTTGCAATTATTTTATTCCGACATACCCTGCGGTTTGTCACGGGGGTAGTAACAGTTACTTGAATTCTATCTAAAACTATGTAAATATATGCACCATGAATAGATTAGTGTCGATCAGCAAAGCTGCTAACATACTCGGTGTTTCAATAAGCACTGTACGACGTTGGGAATTGGAAGGCAAGATAACATCCGAAAAACGTGCAGACGGCGGTCATCGACGATATGACATATCGAAACTTAAACCAGACGAATATTGATCATACCAATTGGTTAAAAACTCGCTCCAGCAGCTCACTACCTAAGGCATATAATGCATCAATACAAGATTTTTTAGATATCCGAAAAAAATTAAATATTCAGCGTTTCTTGGGCTCTCCTGAAATTATCAAAAAAATGGGGTATCCTGCATTAGAGTTAAATGAAGATTTCAATTTTTATACTTATCGCTTTTTTTCAAGACATATCAATAGAAAAAGTGAGTTTCCACTAGAGTTTGGCATAAAATTTAGAAAAATATTTGATAGATAATGCGGCTTCGACCGTCGTTCCGACCAACGCTATTATGATGTAATCTCGAACAATAGGATTCATAGGATTGTATGTGACAACGACTGAGCAAATGGTCGGAACGACGGTCGAAGCCGATAATGCTCTTCGCATTCAACTGTAAATGCTGCATTTTCATAACGGATATTCCTACTGCGACCGGCAACGCGAAGCCTTATCATTACCAAAAATTTATGCGGAGAATGATAAGAGCGAAGCGTGCCAACTATTTCATCTTAGTTGAGTTATTGATGTATCATCTAGTAAGTACATATACCCGTAGCATCTGGGTTTTAGGTGTTGCAGCGTCCACTGAGCCCAGACGCTACGAGTATAGAACAGTAAAGCAAAAAATATTTTGTCGAAGCCTTTACTTGCGCTGATCTCATTTTTTTTTATTCTTATACAATTGATATAAAGCATGGATTTCTTTGCTATTTAATCCAGTAAACTTAATAATATCTTCATCTGATACATTATTTTCAAAAAGACGGAATACGAATTTTTTAGTGGTTTCTTTTATGCCTTTTTCTATGCCTTTTTCTATGCCTTCTTCTATGCCTTCTTCGCGTGCACTAGTCACCAGGGTTTTTTCTATGCTAATAGCATCCCAATATTTATCATAAGCGGCTAATTCACCCGGGGTATAAGCGGCTTCTTCTGCTAAGTCTGTTGCTTCTTTAATTTCAGGAATATCTAGCCATTCACTAGGAATATGCTGAGTTTTTTCATTCAGTTCTGACATAAAACGTAGCCATAGCACGTGTAATTTTTTGTCGCGCAGATTTTTTGCTTTAAATTTAGGTAGTTCAATAAAAATTAATTGTAAATCTTTAATCTGAGCAAGTGGTTTTTCTACATTGATCATCGAATAATGATGATACCAATCATCCGGATCAGCATCGAATTGTGTATTCAGTAATCCTAGTCCATAGACAGGTTTTAATAAGTGATAGTCTTCACCTTTTTCCAATTGACTGACATAGGCTTTACTGGCGTTAAATAACATGCGCTGCATAAAGCCAGTGGTCCATTGGATTTGCATTTCAACAATGAATACGCGTCCTTGTTGATCTGTGCAACGGACATCGACGACAGTGTATTTAAATGAAGGGATAGCTGGTACTTGTTCGCTGGGTAGATACTCTAGTGTATCAATTAGACCGTCCTCAGGTAGTGGGAGCACCGCATTGAGAAAACTTTTTAATAAATGTGGGTGTTGTCCAAATATTTTTTTAAAAACAATATCTGTTTTGGGGTCTAAATAGCGGGACATTGGGGTTTTTTCCGAAAAATGATTAAGTGTTATGATACCAAAAAATGAGCTTAATGGCGATTAGAAATAATATGGAACGTGCACGAAACCATCATGATTAGGTATTAATCACCCACCAGTGATGAAAACACCTATCAGTGTTTAGGCAAGGTATTTTCATAGTAAATAACTTCCGCAACTTATAATTTTACGTATCACTAATTTCCATGAAATGTAAATTTTTAATTATCTAAGCCGCAAAGTTGCGGAAGTTATTTTGTGCACGTTCCTATGTACTTCTTTTCGCTGGTCTTCTGTATATATTGCTCGGTAAGCCTTATTTAATCGTATTGACCGTTGATCTTTACGATTTCCTCGATTTATTTTAATTTAGTTGATTTTTAATTGAAAATTTGAAATATTAAGCATGCTACGAACGTGATGTTCGTAGCACGGCGCTAGCGAAGTGTTACAGCACTTCAAAAGCACTTCCACAATTCACAAACTTTACAAGGAGTTTGCATCATGGCTTGCGTTAGCTTACCCGATTGCATTTTAAAGAAAAACCTTTTTTTACAATGGTTTCTTTTTTTGGCTCAAATAAAGTCATTTTTGATCGTTATCTTTTCTCGTCCTCTGCGCGCTATGATGAAATGTGGTTATAAGATAACGATAGCTGTTAAAAGAAGGAAGCCATCTATTTTAAGGTTAAGGGCAGTTTAAGGGGAAAATG
>Ga0207115_1056_pt1 | contig 16417 bp, 15 predicted proteins | sample Alteio_BWMinHeat_46_FD_153536 | JGI IMG/M metagenome (GOLD analysis project Ga0207115, IMG submission 153536) | Enriched cells from forest soil in Barre Woods Harvard Forest LTER site, Petersham, Massachusetts, United States -... | ecosystem: Environmental > Terrestrial > Soil > Temperate forest >...
TTCCTAGAAATTGTTGATTTCTTACGTTAAAATGCTGCGCCGCATTATAAATAAAGAGGAGCACCCGTGTGAAACGGCTAGCAACGGTAGAGCTACATGCTGAAGAACATGGTTTTTCTGCAGGTCATTTTACAATTTTTTCTGCCACAGAACGCGAAGATTTGCATGGCCATAATTATCATGTGTCTGTATCTATGCGCGTTGAATTAAATGATAATGGTATGGCATTTGACTATCGTATATATAAAAATAAACTCCGTCAATTATGTCAACAATTAGATAGACGTTTTCTTTTGCCCGCTCGATCCTTATATTTAAAATTAGAAGAAACGCCTGATATGTGGATAGGACATTTTAATCAAGAACGTATTCCTTTTTTGAAGCGTGATGTTTTGATTCTCCCTGTGTGCAATATTACGATTGAAGAATTATCTCATTGGTTTTTAAATCAATTAACGCAGGATAAAATAGAATTACAATCACATGGATTGCAGCATATGACAGTTAAAGTATTTAATGGCCCTGGCCAGTCGGGCGCTGCTAGTTGTGGTCGTGAACATGTTGCTACCATCAGCCTGTAAAAACAGGAGTCAATCGGAAAGCGAATACCAAAAACCAATATGACTATGTTTGTCTACAGTTTTTGTAACAGTAAAATGTCAAATACCCTATAAATTATCTTGGCATATCAGAGATACGAAATAAGATCAACAAAATAACTATGAGGCTTAGCAATGCTAGATGTACGCGATATAGGAATGGGATTTGGTCAAAAGTCCTTATTTAAAAATGTAAACCTCATATTATTACCTTCACAACGTTATGGTGTAGTCGGTGCTAACGGAACAGGTAAATCTACTTTTTTAAAAATATTAGCAGGAGAAGAAAGTTCTAGTCAGGGTGTTGTTAATAAAGCTAAAAACTTAAGCATCGGTATATTAAAACAAGATCATTTCCGTTATGAAGAAGATCGATTAATCGATGTTGTAATTAAAGGCAATGCAACATTATGGAATGCGATCTGTGAAAAAGAGCAGATATACTCAAAAGAACACTTCACAGAAGCAGATGGTTATCGCTTAAGTGTGCTAGAAGAAATGGTGATGCATGAAGGAGGTTACGAAGCAGAGGCCATTGCAAAAAATTTATTGCTTGGTCTAGGCATTGCAGATAAATTTCATCAAGGCCCTTTAAGTGCTCTATCAGGTGGTTATAAGTTACGTGTTTTATTAGCCCAAGTGCTTTATCAAAAACCAGATATTATGTTGTTGGATGAGCCCACTAACCACTTAGATATTGTTTCTATTGCATGGCTTGAAGATTTTATTAAAACAAATTTTAAAGGATTATTGATTTTTATTTCTCATGATAGAAGTTTTTTAAATAACGTTGCTACAAATATTTTAGATATTGATTACAATACCATCCAAGATTATCCAGGCGATTATGATACATTTTGTGTTACAAAAGAGGAACGTCTGCGTCTCAAGCAAAGTGAATTAAAAAATCAAGAAAAGAAAATTGAAGCACTGCAAAGCTTTGTTGATCGATTTGGCGCGAAGGCGAGTAAAGCTGCTCAAGCAGCGTCTCGCCAAAAAATGATAGATCGTATTGAGTTAGTCAAGATTGAAGAGTCCAATATTGCTAAACCTTATTTTAATTTTCAGCCGAAAAAACCTTCGGGAAAAACGGTTATTACTGTTGAAAATCTTCATAAAACATTTGATACCAGGATATTATTAAAAGCGGTCTCTTTTACAATACAACGCCAGGATAAATGTGCCATTATCGGGCCTAATGGAATTGGAAAATCGACGTTATTAAAAATTTTATTAAATGAATTGAATGCAGATCAAGGCCATTTTTCTTGGAGTGAAACGGTTCAAGTAGGTTATTTTGCACAAGATTACCGGACTCAATTATCACCTGAGCAAACCATATTACAATGGATGAACGAACACATTGTAGCGCCAGAGCAAGAAATTCGTAAAGTGTTGGGTCAAGTGTTATTTCGTGGTGCTGATGTTAATAAAAAAATTGCTGTATTAAGCGGTGGTGAGTCGGCCCGTTTAGTCATGGCGAAGCTCATTTTAGAAAAACATAATGTGCTTATTTTTGATGAACCCACTAACCATTTGGATATGGAATCGATTGATGCGTTGGTGGAATCGTTACAATTATTTCCTGGGGCGGTACTATTTGTTAGTCATAATCGTTATTTTATTGATAGTATTGCGACGCGTGTATTAGTGTTAACTGAAAAACATGGCGTGCAAAATTATTTAGGGAATTATCATGATTATTTGGCACAATTTGGGCAGGATTATTTAAAATAATTAATATTCCATATCATAGTTGTCTTCGTTCAGATAATATTGATTTTTTTGGCTTCGACCGTCGTTCCGGCCAATGCTATCATGATGTAATCACAAACAATAGGATTCACAGGATTGTATGTGACAACGACTGAGCAAATGGTCGGAACGACGGCCGAAGCCATTTTTTTGCAAATTAACAATTAGCGACGGACGGGCTGCTATCATTCGCCATAGAGAAACGGTTTTAGTATTTTCTGATGCTGCAACATCATCACAAATGAATGTTGCTGTAGGTGCTTTTATTTGCCTAGATCACAGTCAATTACAAAATTATGTTCAGTATAGTCTAGATGAGTTATATTTTAATTTACATAATATCATTACATATCAACATTATAAATCCAAGAAATCGACTTGGTCTGAAATTAAAACAGTTATAGCTGCATTGAACTTCATTGAAAAAAATCTTTCCTCAGCACGGCGCGTTATAATTTATACAGACTGCCAAAGTCTATGCGATTTATTTGGAAAAAGAAAAACAAAGTTATTACAAAATAATTTTATTACAAAGCACGGCAAGAGATTGCAAAATGCTGATCTTTATCAAGAGCTTTATCATGTTGCAGAGAAATTTCAAATTGAAATAATTAAAATCAAAGGTCATCAAACACAAGTCATGCGCGTGACTGTGCAAGAAAAAATATTTACTATCCTCGATAAACTAAGTCGTAAAAAACTGCGTAATTGGCAGCTCTGATTGCAATGCATGTAATTTGACAAAAAAATCCTTAGATTCGAAGCATTTTTTCATTTTATGCCATTCCTACTGCCGAATTTACCGTGAAACACCCTGCTGAAATGGATGGGTGTTTCATGATTGGCGGGTGATTAATGTATAAATCATGTTGGTTTAGGTTAAATCTAGATGAAATAAAAATTGATATTTTATGGTGTAGATAAAATATTCATTGGGTTAATATTTTCTGCTTTTCACAAAAAAATTGATTTAATTCCATTTTAATAGTGTTGATGTCATATTTAAAAATAGGGGTTTTACGTCTAAAAAAGCAAATAAGTGAATGTTTTTTGTATTCTAAGCTTATGCTGTTTTTTAAAACCTGAGTCAAAAATATTTTATGTTCACAGTTAGTAAAATTAAATATGGATAATTCAGTAAAGAGTCTTTTTGTATGCGTTTTTTTATCTATTTTACTTAAATCTATTTTGTAGTCGGCGCTAATCTCATTTAGTATTTGATCTACATAAGAAAAAGTAAATAAAAAAGGAATATCTTTCGCTTCTTTTTTGGTTGGGGGGCTTTTAGATAGATTATCATTTTTTTGTTGTGTTTTTACTGAAATGTTCACTGAGGCTATTTTTTTAAGGTTGTCTTTATTTTTTTTAGTTAGATTGTCTTTATTTTTCTTAGTTAGATTGTCTTTATTTTTCTTAGTAAGGTTTTCTTTATTTTTTTTAGATGGTTTTTCTATTTCTTTTTTTAGAAAAAGATTTTCTTTGCTTTTTATAGGGGTATTGTTTTTTGCTTTATTTATTACAACATGTGTAAAATCAGGTTCTTCAATTTTGAATGAATCAGTCTTTTTAGGAGTTTCTGTTTTTTTCGGAGAGAGATAATGTATAACAGTTGTAGTGGGGGGGGAGGCGTTTTTAGGCCTTAACTCTAAATCTTTAAATATGAACCCTAAATCTTTAGGCTTTAATTCTAAATTGAGTAATGTATTATAAACATTTGTATCATGTTTTCTTGCATAATCTAATGCATGCTTGCCGCTGAGAGAGTTTCTTAGTCGCAAAGAAACACCTTGTTCAATCAGTTTTTTTGCAATGTGTTTAGCGTTATTTTTATGTATATCAATATTTCCAACAGCAGCAGATGAGTTGCACATTAAAATGACAATAAAGTATAAAGCATTAGTATTATGTGCTTGATCTGGGCTTGATAATGTTACATCTTTGCAAATACTAGGGTAATAAGTGATTAAATTTTTCATAATATTGAAAAATGCCTTCTCAGGGTTTGTTTCGTTGAATGTCCCAAGACGTTTATCCCATTGAGTTAATCCTTGCAGAGTCTTATTCCACCAATAAGCAGCAGATATAATGGGGTGGAATCCTTGAGAATTTTCTCGGAAATATTTGTATTCAGTTGTTGCATGAATTTGAATGAAAAGGTTTGAAATTTCATCGTGCCCTCGCGCAGCAGCCCGATCAAGCGGAAGATCACCATTTGAATCAGCTAAACTAACTAAATAATGATTTTCGGGATTTTCAAGTATTTTTTTTGCTGTTTTTTCATCGCCATGTATGGCTGCATAATGTAATGATGGTAAGTCTTTGTGTCGTGTGTTAGACATGTTTTTTCCTCGTTATTGGATGAATTATTTTGATGTTTTTGTATGTATAAGAAAAAAATTGATTAAAAATATGCACAACATTATATAATATGATTTTTTATAGAGCAATAAGAGATGTAAAAAATTGTTAGATTCGCAGCATTTTTTGTTTTATGCTATTTTTACTGCCGAATTTACATTTTTAGGAACAGTAATTAAGATGCGAATTTCTGCTATTTTTGCAATGTCTGAAAACAGGGTTATTGGAAAAGATAATCAACTACCCTGGCATTTACCTGCTGATTTGCGGCATTTTAAAACGCTGACAATGGGAAAGCCGATTTTATTAGGTCGTAAAACGTATGAATCCATAGGGCATCCTTTACCTGGTCGATGTAACTTAGTCATGACTCGCGATACTCAATTCCAAGCGCCTGGTTGTGTTATTGTGCATTCTCTTGAAACTGCGTTGTTAGCAGCGAGTTATAGCGATGAAATCATGGTGATTGGCGGGGCTGTTTTATATCAGCATTTATTGCCTCGTACGCAGCGATTGTATATGACTATTATCCATCAAGAATTTGAAGGGGATACCTATTTTCCTCCATTAGATATGTCTGAATGGGAAGAGGTGAGTTGTTTAAATTATAATGCTGATGAAGAAAATAGATATTCTTATAGTTTTATCATATTGGATAGAAAATGATATTTTTTAACAAGATACACTATATCGTTTTTCATCTTCCAAACGTAAAGCCGTTAATTGATACCCCCACACGCAGCCCGTATCCAATGCAAAAGCATTCGCACAAAGAGTAATACCGCCCAGGGCTGCCCAATGGCCAAAAAGAATTTTTAAATGTGAATTAGCGCGTTGAGGAAATTGAAACCAAGGAATTAAATCTTTTTTTATTGAACCGATGGTGCCTTTGTTGTCTAGATCAATACTTCCGTCCGCATGACAAAAACGCAGACGAGTAAAATAATTGGTAATGCAACGTAAACGATCCCAGCCTTGCAAGCTTTCATGCCAATGATTAGGATGATTACCATACATGTGATAAAAAAATTCTGTAGCAGAATCACTTTGTAAAACGGTTTCTACTTCTTTTGCTAACCGTTTAGCTGTTGTTAAGTCCCAGCTGGGTGCAAGTCCTGCATGAACCATGGTAAACGTAGATATATCATCGTGGAAGAGTAACGGTTGACGTAGTAACCAAGCAATTAATTCATCACGATCAGGAGCCGTCAAAATATCTTTGACGGTATCATCTGGCCAGCCAGGGTGAGCCTGATGTGCTAGGGCTAATAAATGCAAATCATGATTGCCTAATACGACTTTATGATGGTCGCCTAAATTTTTTATAAAGCGTAATGTTTTTAGTGATTCAGGGCCACGATTCACAATGTCGCCTGTGAACCATAAGGTATCACGAGTGGCGTTAAAGCGAATTTTTTTTAGCAATTTTTCTAATGAATGAAAACAACCTTGTACATCACCGATTGCAAAAGTAGGCATTTTTTTTAACTCTCAACCAAGCTATTACTGATTTTAATATATTCATCAACACCTAATTGTTCGGGACGCAATTGAGAATCGATATTGATTTTTTTCCATTTTTCATCGGTTATCATTGCTTTTAAGCTATTGCGTAATGTTTTTCGACGATGGGAAAATGCTTCACGTACAATGGCTGCAAAATGCTGATAATCTTTTGCGGGGTGTAGTGTTTCTTTGAGTGGGATTAATCGGATAATTTTAGAATCTACTTGTGGTGGCGGATAAAAAGCAGCCGGGGGCACATCAAATAAAGCAATGGTCTTACAATGGTATTGTACCATCACGCTCAAGCGTCCATAGGCTTCATCGCTCGGTTTTGCTGCAATACGTTCTACCACTTCCTTTTGTAACATAAAATGCATATCAATAATGAATTGAGAATAAGTCAGTAAATGAAAAATCAGTGGAGTAGAAATATTATAAGGCAAATTTCCAATGATTCGTAAGGATCGACCGGCTTCTGCCCATTGAGAAAAATTAAATTCTAACGCGTCGATAGCATGGATAGTAACATTCCCCTTATTAGCGCAGCATATGTTTAAATGCGGAATTAAATCTCGATCAATTTCAATGGCATCAAGTTTTCCAACGATTTTTAAAATAGGAAGTGTTAAGGCACCTTGACCCGGGCCAATTTCTACAAAATGTTGCCCGGGTTGTGGTGCAATGACTTCCACTAAATGTTGAATAATGTGTTTGTCATGTAAAAAATGCTGACCAAATCGCTTCCTAGCTGTATGTGTATACATAGTATCTCTTATAAGGATTGTAATGCTTTACGCGCTGGTTCAAAGTTTTGCTCGGCGGCTAAATGAAATAATTGCTGAGCTTTTTGTTTATCAACGGCTGTACCTATGCCATTGAGATACATTAAGCCAAGATTATATTGCGCATCTGCTAAGCCATGATCTGCTGCACGTTGATACCAAGAGATGGAGGTCGCATAATCTTGTGGTACCCCTTTGCCTGCGGCATACATAAAGCCTAATTCATTTTCTGCGTAGGGATTTCCTTGATTAGCGGCTTTTTCAAACCAATATTTTGCTTGGGTATAATCTTGAGTGACGCCTTGGCCTAATAGATAGCGTACCCCTAAACTATCTTGTGCATCTGAATTCCCCATCGATGCGGCTTGACGATAATAACTGACTGCTTTGATATAGTCTTTCGGAACACCTATGCCGCGGGCGTAGTGATTACCTGTTTCATACAATTCTTGGGAAGAACCGCTGAATTTTGTGCCGTCTTGATTGGAGCTTGTAGTGGCGCAGCTAGTGCATATAAGACATAGACTGAGTATTAAACATTTTTTCATGCTCATAATAATCTCCTATTAACGAACGGTTCAAATAAATCACCAAGCGGGCAACGCTTGATTTTTAAAAATACGTTGGGCAGCTTTTCGTACGGCATCGGATTGAAAAGAAGCAACTAATTGTTTTATTCGAGGATCATTTACTTCATTCGTTCTAACAACAATGATGTTCGCATAAGGTGAATCTTTTCCTTCAAGAAGTATGGCATCCTTCGTGGGTGTTAAACCAGCTGGAATAGCATAATTAGTGTTAATAACAGCAATATCTACGTCAGGTAAAGCACGGGCAAGTTGGGCGGCATCTAGTTCTTTAAATTGTAATTGTTTAGGATTTTCTAAAATATCATTAACGGTTGCATAAATGCCGGCTTCTTTTTTTAATGTAATAAGTTTTGCTTTTTGTAGTAATAATAAAGCTCTTCCTTCATTGCTAGGGTCATTGGGTAAGCCAACAATGGCTTGTGATTTGATATCGTTAATGTGTTTTATTTTGTTAGAGTAAATGCCCATGGGATAAATAAATGTTTTGCCCACAGTGACTAAGGCGTAATGTTTATCTTTTATTTGTTGATCTAAATAAGGTTGATGTTGAAACATATTAGCATCAATGTCGCCATCGCTTAATGCGGCATTAGGTTGGATATAATCGCTAAATTCTACAATTTGGATGGTCAGGCCAAATTGTTTTTTTGCTACTTCTTGTGCTACTTGCATTAATTCAGTTTCAGGGCCTGATATGGTTCCTACTTTTAAAATGTTTTTGTCATGTGGTTGACATGCGGTGATACAAGTGGCGCAGAGTAATAATGATAATTTTTTAATAAGTTTTTTTAAAAACATGATTTGTTATCCTCGCAAATTAAGAATTGTCAAAGACTGTGTATTCTTGGAACTATAATCGTGAACAATTACTTGGAACTTGTTCAAAATATGAGATTTTGAACAAGTTCTTAATGTCTTCCATGAGCAACCCATTTGGCTGTTTTATCGCCTAGATATTGGATCGATTGTACTAGCACGACCATAATAGCAATGGTAATTAGCATAATATTAACATCAAATCGTTGATAACCATAGCGTACTGCAACATCGCCTAATCCTCCACCGCCAACGGCACCTGCCATCGCCGAATAACCCACTAAACTGACAATGGTCAACGTGAGTCCATTAATAATGCTAGGTAATGCTTCTGGAATGAGGACTTTAAAAATAATTTGTTTAGGTGTAGCACCCATAGCAACAGCGGCTTCGATTAACCCTTTGGGAATTTCTAACAATGCATTTTCAACGATACGGCTAATAAATGGCATAGCACACACGCTTAAAGGAACGATAGCAGCGGTGGTTCCAATAGCACTTCCTACAATAAAACGGGTAAAAGGAATAAGAGAAATCATTAATATGATGAAAGGAATAGAGCGCGTGATATTCACAATCGTTGCGAGACTTTGATATATCATAGGGTGCGCTAAAATATTGCCTTTACGGGAAGTATATAGCAGGATTCCTAGCGGAAGACCTACGGTAATCGCAATGAGGCTTGCTATTAAAACCATATAGATGGTTTCTAGTGTTGCGTTAAGGACAAGAAATAATGTTACTTGGGACATAACCCATTACCTCGACTTCAATGCCAATTTTTTTTAAATAATCAATTGCGCTGGGGACTTTGGTATTATCGCCTTTTAATGCAACTAACATAATGCCCATCACATGATTTTTGATATATTCGACATTGGCCTGCAAAATATTAATGTTAAATTGAAATTGATGGCTTAATTGTGAAATGATGGGCTGTGTCGCTGTTCCATGTAGAAACCATAAACGTAAAATAGGATGGGTTCCTGGCTGTTCCCCTGCGAGAACGTGTTTTTCTAATGCGCTAGGTAAATGTTGCAAAATCGAGGAAGCAATAAAATGTTTAGCAATGGCTGTTTTGGGGTGAGTAAAAAATTCACCTACTTCATTTTCTTCGATTAATCGACCTTCTTGTAAAATAGCCACTCGATCACAACAGGCTTTAATGACGGACATCTCATGAGTAATTAATAAGATAGTCACCTTAAGCGTATCTCGAATATTTTTTAATAGTTGTAGAATAGTGAGAGTTGTTTCCGGATCTAAGGCAGAAGTCGCTTCATCTGATAAAAGGACATGCGGGTCGCATGCTAACGCGCGTGCAATAGCAACCCGTTGTTTTTGCCCTCCTGATAACTCAGCAGGATAAGCGAGTTTTTTATCGGATAATCCTGTTAATTCTAATAAAGGGATAACTTTTGCCTCGATTTCCTTCTGGTTGAAACCACAGAGTTCTAGTGGAAACGCAATATTATTATAAACATTGCGCGAAGAAAGTAAGTTGAAATGTTGAAAAATCATGCCTATTTTACGACGCGCGGCCCGTAACGCAGGCATAGATAATGATGTTAAATCTTCATTTGCAATGATAATTCGACCACTGGTCGGTTTTTCCAATAAATTGGCGCAACGAATGAGCGTGCTTTTCCCAGCACCACTTTTGCCGATAATGCCAAAAATTTCTCCGGATTCAATTTGCAGGCTGATAGGATGTAGCGCTGAAATAGGGCCAGAGGGTGTATTATAATTTTTACAAACTTCGCTGAAAGTGATCATAATAAATGTATAATGTTAAAATTTTATATATAATGCCTGGTTTTTTAGAAATTTTATAGGGTAAATAATGTGATTTCGCCATTACTGACGGATTTATATCAACTGACCATGGCCTATGGCTATTGGAAGCGGGATATGCATGAGCGATTGGCTGTTTTTCAGCTTATTTTTCGCAGAAATCCATTTCGTGGTAATTTTGCAGTGGCTGCGGGTCTTGGGTCTGTGATTGAATTCCTCAATGATTGGCAGTTTCAAGAAGATGACTTGACTTATTTAAGTCAATTACGTGGATCAAATGGTGATGTGTTATTTCCACAAGCATTTCTTGATTATCTAAAGACCTTACGTTTTACGGGACAAATAGATGCGATTCCTGAAGGAACTGTTGTTTTTCCACAAGAGCCTTTGGTGCGTGTAACAGCTCCTTTGATTCAAGGCCAGCTGTTAGAGTCGACATTGCTTAATCTTATTAATTTTCAAACCTTAATTGCCACTAAAGCCGCGAGGATTTGCAGAGCGGCGGGGCGCCAAGATGTATTGGAATTTGGTTTGAGACGTGCACAGGGCCCTGACGGCGCGCTATCTGCCAGCCGGGCAGCTTATATAGGCGGTTGTGCGGGAACATCTAATGTGTTAGCTGGAAAGAAGTATGGTATTCCTGTGCGAGGAACTCACGCACATAGCTGGGTGACGGCATTCCCTGATGAATTATCTGCATTCATGGCTTACGCTGAGGTGATGCCACATAATTGCATATTATTAGTTGATACCTATGACACGATACAAGGAATAAAAAACGCCATTCAAGTAGGAAAGAAGTTGCGTGCAAAGGGCGGAGAGTTGCAAGGCATTCGTTTGGACTCGGGTGATATGGTGACGCTCAGCCGTCAAGCACGGCAATTATTGGACGCTGCTGGATTTGCAGAAACTAAAATTATTGCGAGTAATAGTTTGGATGAATATGTTATTGCAGAAATGAAACGGGAGAAAACGGACGTATCCGTATGGGGGGTCGGTACGAATTTAGTAACATCCTATGATCATCCTGCGTTAGACGGCGTTTATAAATTATCAGCGTTACAAAATACCGAAGGTGTTTGGGAGTATAAATTAAAATTATCTGAACAAGCGGCTAAGATTTCAAATCCAGGTATTTATCAAATAAAACGTTTTTTAAAAAATAATTCGCCGGTGATGGATATTATGTATGATACTGTGTTGGGTTTTTCTTCTCCTGCAGAGATGGTATCTCTTGATACACCACATGCTATTACGCCCGTACCGGATCTTGATGAGAGTATCGATTTATTAAGACCTATCTTTGTTAATGGAAAGTGTGTTTATGTCTCTTTATCTATACATGCTATAAGAACGTATTGTATGCAACAGGTCGATCTATTTTTGCAAGCGTATCCCACAGCGCTTTATCCATTGGGATTAGATAAAAAATTACATGATTTGAAGTTAAAATTAATTCTTCACTATAAGCTCTTCAGGTAAGGACTTGTGTAAAAATAATTTTTCACAAAAATGTTGGCTTGGTCATGACATTTCGTTCACATACTAGAAAATTTATTTTTTAGTGAGCAGTTATTTTTGCACAGGCCCTAATTATCTGACAGAGAAATAATATTATGACAAATACATCTCCTTTTTTGCGTAGAATTCGTAGTTTTGTAAGACGTGATAGCCGCATGACAGAGGCACAACAAGAGGCTTTTGATATGCTGTGGCCTCATTATGGATTAGAGATAGCAAAAGGAATGATTGATTATAAAAATGTTTTTTTACGACAAGCGCCGTGTGTATTAGAAATAGGATTTGGTTCGGGCCATTCTTTGCTAGCAGCAGCGAAAGCTTATCCTGATTACAATTTTATTGGCATTGAAACACATCGTCCTGGGATTGGTGCATTATTATTAAATATCAAAACACAGCCTTTGGATAATTTGCGGTTATATTATGCCGATGCAGTTGATGTATTGACACACTGTATTCCGGATAATAGTTTAGCTGTGATTCAATTATTTTTCCCTGATCCTTGGCGTAAGAGACGCCATCATAAAAGGCGTATTATTCAGCCTTTGTTTGTGAAATGCTTAGCAGAAAAACTCGAAATAAATGGGGAACTACATTTGGCAACAGATTGGAATGATTATGCCAAGCATATGATGACAGTGTTATCTAACGAATCTGCGTTTATCAATGCAGCAGGTGCTGGGAATTTTTCAGATCGATCTTGCCAAAGGCCAGTAATCACTAAGTTTGAGCAGCGTGGTCAAGATGCGGGGCATCAAACGTGGGAGTTGCGGTTTGTGAAAGCAATTGGTGGATAAGCAGCTCCGGGAATGGCAAATATTGAACCAAAAATATCCTTGCCCGAAACAAGGATGGGTGAAAACCCTCCGAAAGGCATTAGGAATGACAGCTCAACAATTGGCTGAACGTCTAGGTTTAACAAGATCTCGAATCGTACAACTTGAAGAGGCTGAAAAAGATCAAGCTATTACTTTGCGTGTCCTTAAAAAAGCAGCTGAAGCAATGGATTGTGAGTTGATTTATGTCATCGTACCTAAAGTTTCTTTGCATGGGCATACCCTGAAAGATATCATCGAGGTAAAAGCCGCAGAAGTAGCAGAAAATGCTGTCAACAATGTTTCATATTCAATGTATCTCGAAAATCAAGAGATTAAAAAAAATCAACGTGTCCGACAAAAAAAGGAGCTTACTAAGAAACTGTTAGCGGGCTCTTTAAAAAAAATATGGAATAGGAAATAAAATAAAAAGGATGTAAGTTATCACATTGATCATAAAACATATGGCCTAGACGAAATGGCTTATCGCTTTCATCATCGCTTAGTAAAAATTCATCCTTTTTCTAATGGAAATGGCCGTCATTCTCGTTTAATGACAGATATATTGCTTCATAATCTTAAACAGTCTCGATTTAGTTGGGGTAAAGAACATCTAACAAATACAAATGGAACTCGAGATGAATATATTCAAGCTTTAAAGCAGGCAGATAAAGGAAATTATATTCCTCTATCACATTTTGTAAGATCTTAACTGATGCTTTTAACTTGAGTGATCCATTTTTCAGACCAATGGCCTGAAAATAAATACACTTTCTGGAACAAAAGTAATTTCTTACTAAAAAAGTTTTACCTACACGACGTCTTCCATATATAGCAACAAATTCTGATTTATTAGAATCAAAAATATCTTTTAATTCTGCTAGCTGTTCTAAACGACCAATAATTTGATTATTCATGTATTCGTAACCTGTTGGGCTAAGCATAAGTAGATTATATCCAGCCCAACAACTAACATGCGTCTAAATGGCAAGGTACAAATTCAATTTTAGGTAACTAATTAATTACATCTTCTACTTTGCTCGCATTATTGAAGAATACTTTTTTGCATTAGAAAAGTTTTATTACCATATCCTCCTTGTAAATATATTTATCTTGAGTCAAAGCATTTTACTTTGTTCTCAATATTCTCTATAATCTCGCAACTGATTGTTTTATATCCTATTATAGCAAGGTAACGAAGAATATTTATGGCCTTAAGAAATGAGTTTGTTAAAGAGTTAAAAAATGAATTAAAAACTGAATTAAAAACAATGCCAATGAATGATCGACTTCATGGTTTAAGCAGCGAAATAATTCCCTATCTTATTATCTGGAAAAAAGAAGAAGAAAATAAATTAGGTGCTTTTAAATCCAGTGAAAGTCATAAATACTTTGACTACAGTTCTGAACAGGCAGGTGAGATAGCAGATCGTATCCTTCTTGAAATGCAAGATAGTGATCGCCATGTCATTTGCAATGCCGTTAAAAAAGAGATTTTAAATGTTTTCTCGCGAGAAGAATTCAGCTCACTTCAAGGTGATATCACTAACCTAAAACGATTATTGTTGGTGATGCTAATTCCATGGATTCTTAATCCTTTTTTTCAGAAAGCATGCAAAGACAACTTTTTCACTCAACCTATTTTCTCAACGTTGGCCAATGCTAAGCCTTACCATATAAAGCTCTGTGTAGAAAAGATAGGCGAAAATTTTTTTTTAAATAATGAAGTTTACAGAATCCGCAATTGTTTGAATAATTTTTTTAATCTTTCTTTTTATGCAATTGAAAAAATAGAGCAAAATGAAATTCTAAAGAATTGGATATTCAATAATAATTGCGATTATCGTGCCTTGGAAGAATACTTCCAGCTGTTTCAAGAAAATAGTCCAAATCATTTTTTAAAAAATTGGATTTTTGATCAAAATCAAGAGCTCACTCTTGACATTCAAGTTAAACGATTTTTTGAGCTGGCCTGCTCTTATTATCAATATCGAACGTTTGGAATACTATTAAAAAATAGAATACCCCAAAGAGATTTGTTTAATGACTTAGTAAAGATCGGTTTTGATTATCATCATGTCGATGCATTAGAAGACCCCAAAGTAAAGGATGTCATTGAAAAGTTTCTTTCAGATAATGAAGATCAATTCGTTAAACGGTTGCAAGTTTTTTTTAGCCTGTCAGATTTTCAGTTATTAATATTAAAAAACCTGACTTTTAATCAAGTCTCCGAAAATTTTCTTAATGATTTTGTGAAGATTGGCTTTGGCGGTTATCATGTAATTGCGTTAAAAAATTCACAAGTACGCGATTTAATTAAATTTTTTGAGAATGAAGAAGAGTCCTTATTTATCGAACGGTTGCAAATTTTTTCTAGTCTCTCTGGATTTCACTTAGATGCATTCACAAGTCTAATTTTTATGTTCGAAAGACTGATTTTTAACCACGGCTCCCATCCAACAGAGAGCCAACTGACATCCTATAACGAATACTTAGAAATTTTTTCTAAGTTATCATTATCAGATGCTCATCAAAAAATACTTCGAGCTTCCACCAATGAAGAGCAATTTGTTAAATGTTTGCGAGTTTTTTCTAGCCTGTCAAACGCTCACTTGTTAATATTAAAAAACCTGACTTTTAATCAAGTCTCCAACAATTTTCTTAATGCTTTTGTGAAGATTAATTTTGGCTATTATCATATAGCTGCATTAAAAAATCCCCAACTACGCAATTTAATTAATTTTTTTGCGAATGAAGAAGAGTCCTTTTTTATCGAATGGTTGCAAATTTTTTCTAGCTTATCAAGTCTTCACTTATTAATATTAGGAACTCTGACTTTGAATCAAGTTTCCAAACATTTTATTAATGATTTTGTGAAGATTGACTTTGGCTATCGTCATAGAGTTGCGTTAAAAAATTCCAAAGTACGCGATTTACTTAAATTTTTTGCGAATGAAAAAGAGTCCTTATTTATCGAACGGATGCAAATTTTTTCTAGTCTGTCAACGTTTCACTTAGACGTATTCACAAGCCTGATTTTTATATTCGAAAGACTGATTTTTAACCAGGGTTCTCATCCAACAGAGGGTCAATTGATATCCTATAACGAATATTTAAACGTTTTTTCTAAGGTATCAAATGCCAATCTAATGACACTTCAAGCTCCCATCATAATAAAAATCATTTTAAATCACTATTCCACAGAGACAATTTATCAATTTTTTAAATTTCTGGAGCGCTTGATTTTTCAATCACAAAGCAGCGACAGCAAATTAGTTAATAATCATAATATATATTCGTTGGATAGAATTATAGAAATAATATCTTTAATCGATCATGAAAAATATCCTTTTGAAAATGGTTCTTCTCTACAAAATTATAAGCATATTCTTCAAGATACGTCTGGATTATTTGATGATTATATGAAAATCATGGCCTTTTTTCTTTTATATCAAAAAAAGGAGTTTTCATCATCTTTATTCAAATTAGTCAAGCCAGATGCTTTGAGAAAACGGTTACACAAAGCTTTACATTGCGGTGGATATAGCTTTTTGAATGAGGGCGACGAAAGCGTATCACTGGGCGTCGAAGTTGAGTTTTTAGGGATACCTAAGTCATATCAAGAGTTTCTTGAAAATAGTATGAATGCGATTCAAGAAGGATGGCATCATCCCGGAGATAGAAGTATTAATATTTCTGAGAATAAAAATACGTATGGTGGCGAATCTACTACGCCACCCATTTCGAATAATAAAATGTTACATGATGCCATGTACAATGTATCTTTTCTATACGCGATGGGCGCGCAAGCAAATCCTTCCTGCGGCTTGCATGTACACCTTGGTGTGAAAAATCTTACTATTCCTAAGGATATAGACAAA